>Ga0075163_10007247_pt1 | contig 14676 bp, 13 predicted proteins | sample JI1023141ADNA_FD_71478 | JGI IMG/M metagenome (GOLD analysis project Ga0075163, IMG submission 71478) | Wastewater effluent complex algal communities from Wisconsin, to seasonally profile nutrient transformation and Carbon sequestration -... | ecosystem: Engineered > WWTP > Effluent > Algae...
TCCTTGTAGGTCGTCGAGCCCATGCAGCGCAGCGTCCCGGACTGGAGCGCGGGCTTCAGCAGGTTCGAGGCGTCCATCGCCCCGCCGCTCGTCGCCCCCGCGCCGATGACGGTGTGGATCTCGTCGATGAAGAGGATGGCGTTCGGGTGCTGCTCGAGCTCCTTCATCACCGCCTTCAGCCGCTCCTCGAAGTCGCCGCGATAGCGGGTGCCGGCGAGCAGCGCCCCCATGTCGAGCGAGAAGATCGTGGTCTCCGCGAGCACCGCGGGGGTCTCGCGATCGACGATCTTGCGCGCCAGCCCCTCGGCGATCGCGGTCTTGCCGACGCCGGGGTCGCCCACGAGCAGGGGATTGTTCTTCCGCCGCCGGCAGAGCACCTGGATGCATCGCTCGACCTCCAGGTCACGGCCAATCAGCGGATCCACGTCCCCCCGGCGTGCCTTTTCGTTCAAGTCGACGCAGTACTTCTGCAATGCGGTCTCCTCGGCTTCCTTGCTACTCGGTGACTGTGCCTTCGTTTCCGGGGCGGCCTCGGCTCCCTTCACGGGGCGGGCTTCCCCGTAGGTCGGATCCTTGGCGACGCCGTGGCTGATGTAGTTGACCGCGTCGTAGCGGGTCATGTCCTGCTCCTGCAGGAAATACGCGGCATGGCTCTCGCGTTCCGCGAAGATCGCGACAAGAACGTTCGCCCCCGTGACTTCCGACCGGCCGGAGCTCTGCACGTGAATCGCCGCCCGCTGGATCACCCGCTGGAAGCCGGTGGTGGGCGCCGCCTCCGAGCCCTCGATGTCCGAGATCAGGGCGTCGAGCTCCTCGTCGAGGAAAGTCAGGATGGTCTTGCGCAGCTTTTCGAGATCGACACCGCAGGCTTTCATCACCCGCGCGGCGTCGGGCTCGTCGACCAGCGCGAGAAGAAGATGCTCGAGCGTCGCAAGCTCGTGCTTGCGCTGATTTGCCTGCCCGAGGGCGTTGTGGATTGCGGTCTCGAGGGTACTCGAAAAAGACGGCATAGTCCGCGTTCCTTCCGGTCTTGTCCCGCCGGTCGGGGGAGACCGGCGGAGGGCGGGTCGAACCCTAGCCCGTCAGCTCTTAAACTTCGGTTTTATGCTCCACGCTTCAAGGCCGATTATGCCACGGCCCAGCCAAAGCGCAAAAAAAATGCACTGACGTTCACGCGAGCGGCAGGCCCTTGCTGCACCTGCTCAGAAAGCGTCCTTCCTGCGGCGGACCTCGGCGAAAACCTGGGCATCGGGCAAACCCGGCAACCCCAGATCCGCCTTGAATCCCGCATCCTTCACCCGCAGGAACGGGTTCGTCCGCCGCTCGATCCCCAGCGCCGCCGGCACCGTCGGCTCGCCACGATCCCGCAGCGCGGCAATCTCCTTCGCCCGCGCCTCCAGCGCCGGGTTCGCGCCGTCCACGGAGAGGGCGAACCGGACGTTCCCCGCGGCGTACTCGTGCCCGGAATAGACGAGGGTCGCATCGGGCAGCGCCGCCAGCTTCTCGAGGCTCGCCCACATCTGCGGCATCGTCCCCTCGAACACCCGCCCGCAGCCCATCACCATCAGGCTGTCGGCCGAGAACAGCGCCTCCGCCTCGGGGAAATGGTACGCGATATGCCCGAGGGTATGCCCGGGCACCTCGAGCACCCGCGCCACGCTGTCACCGATCGCGACCTCGTCGCCCTCCCGCACGCCGCGGTCGAGCGGCGGCAGCCGGTGGGCGTCCGCGGCCGGCCCCACCACCTCGGCCCCGAACCGGGCGCGGATCTCCGGCACCCCGGCGATGTGGTCGTCGTGGTGATGGGTGACGAGGATCGTGTCGAGCCCCCAGCCGCGCGCGTCGAGCGCCGCGGTGATCGGCGCCGCCGCGGGCGCGTCGACGAGCGCGACCCGGCCGCTCGCGCCGTCGCGGAGCAGATAGGCGTAGTTGTCGGTCCGGCACGGGACGATGATGACTTCGAGCGGCAAGCCCTTCTCCTTCGCGTTGGCGCAGATGGTGTCGATCGTCTAGGGTAGCGCAACCTGATCGTCCTGCCAGGGAAGTCGCACCACGCCGCCCATGCACCTCGATGTCCTCGACCTGCGCGCCTTCTACTACCGCACCTCCCTCGGCCGGTCGGCGCAGCGCATGCTGCAGGAGGCGCTGCGCGGGCTCTGGCCCGAGACGCGGGGGCTGAACGTCGTGGGCTACGGCTTCGCCGCGCCGGTGCTGCGCCCGTTCCTCGGCGACGCGCACCGCGTCCTGCCGCTCATGCCGAGCGGCCAGGGCGTGATGGCCTGGCCGATCGGCGGCCCCAACCTCTCGGTGCTGGTCGAGGAAACCCGCTGGCCGATCGAGGCCGGCAGCGTCGACCGGCTGATCGTCATCCACGGGCTCGAGACCTGCGACAGCCCCGGCGCGCTCATGGCCGAGATCTGGCGCGTCCTCGCGCCCGGCGGCCGCGTCGCCTTCATCGTGCCGAACCGCTCCGGCCTCTGGGCGCGCCGCGACGTCACCCCCTTCGGCCACGGCCGCCCCTACAGCCTCGGCCAGCTCGAGAGCCTGATGCGCGCCCACCGCTTCGAGCCCGAGCGCCACGCCGCAGCCCTCTACGCCCCGCCCACGCATCGCCGGTTCTGGATCCAGACCTCCTACTTCCTCGAGCGCCTCGGCCGCCGCTTCGAGCCGCGGGTGATGGCGGGCGCGCTGATCGCCGAGGCGACGAAGCAGGTCTACGCCCGCCCGCCCGCGGGAAAGGTCGCCGTCCCCGGCCCCCTCGATGTCCTCGAAGGCCTCAGCCTGCCCTTCCCCGAGCCCGCCCGCGGCCACCGCGAGGCGGCATCGCCGCGCATGGGGCGGGGCGGATGATCCGCTCGCCCGACGCGACGTCCAGTCCGCGAAACCCGATCGAGCCCGCGCCGATCGTTGGTGACGAGCCTCATCCCCTGGCTGGGCCATGCCCCGCGACCGGCACGTCGTGGGGACCGATCACCGTCCCGCCTTCTTCGGGTGCATCCCAACCTCGTCCGATTGGTCTGGGAGAGCCCGCCCGCGCGCGGCGGCGCGTTGAAACTCTTCCCGAAGCCCTATCTCTCGCGGACTCCTAATGTATTGCCACACAGCATACCCTCTGCTATCACCGCGCCGCGATCTCGCCGGGGCGACGTTCGGCCGCAGGCCGGGAATCGAGTTGTCCGCCCGCGGGGGGCCGCCGGAACAACGGAGAAGGGGGACGGGTGTCCAGCTCAGCGTCGATGACCTCTGGGGTGGCAGGCCGCTACGCCACCGCGCTCTTCGATCTCGCCAAGGAGAGCGACGATCTCGACAGGGTCGAAGCCGACATCCTCTCGCTCGAGGGTGCTCTGGCCGTCAGCCCGGAGTTCCGCGAGGTGCTCGCCTCGCCGATCCATTCCCGCGATGAACATGCCCGCGTGATCGCCGCCATCGCCGACAAGCTCGGCCACGGCGTCGTGGTCAAGAACACGCTCGGCCTCATCGCCCAGAACCGCCGCCTCTTCATCCTGCCCGAGCTCATCGCGCAGATGAAGGCGCTCATCGCCGACGAGCGCGGCGAGGTCACCGCCGAGGTCACCAGCGCCAAGCCGCTCAGCGACGCGCAGGCGAAGGCGCTCAAGGAAACGCTCAAGGCGAGCGTGGGCAAGGACGTGAAGCTCGACGCCGCCGTCGACGAGAGCCTGATCGGCGGCCTCGTCGTCCGGCTCGGCTCGCGGATGATCGACACGTCGATCCGCTCCAAGCTCGCCCAATTGCAGAATGTCATGAAAGAGGTCGGATGATGGCGATCCAAGCCGCTGAGATTTCCGCGATCCTGAAAGAGCAGATCAAGAACTTCGGCCAGGAGGCCGAGGTCGCGGAAGTGGGCCGGGTCCTCTCCGTCGGCGACGGCATCGCCCGCGTCCACGGCCTCGACAACGTCCAGGCCGGCGAGATGGTCGAGTTCCCGGGCGGCATCCGCGGCATGACGCTGAACCTCGAGATCGACAACGTCGGCGTCGTGATCTTCGGCTCCGACCGCGAGATCGGCGAGGGCGACACCGTCAAGCGCACCAAGTCGATCGTGGACGTGCCGGTCGGCAAGGGCCTGCTCGGCCGCGTCGTCGACGCCCTCGGCGACCCGATCGACGGCAAGGGCCCGGTCGACGCCGCCGAGCGCCGCATCGCCGACGTGAAGGCGCCGGGCATCATCCCGCGCAAGTCGGTCCACGAGCCGATGGCCACCGGCCTCAAGGCGATCGACGCTCTCATCCCGATCGGCCGCGGCCAGCGCGAGCTCATCATCGGCGACCGCCAGACCGGCAAGACCGCCGTGGCGCTCGACGCCATCCTGAACCAGAAGGTCTACAACGACGCCGCCGGCAGCGACGAGAGCAAGAAGCTCTACTGCATCTACGTCGCCGTCGGACAGAAGCGCTCCACCGTCGCCCAGCTCGTGCGCAAGCTCGAGGAGACCGGCGCGATCGAGTACACGACGATCGTCGCCGCCACCGCCTCCGAGCCGGCGCCGATGCAGTACCTCGCGCCCTACGCCGCCTGCGCCATGGCCGAGTACTACCGCGACAACGGCATGCACGCGCTCATCATCTACGATGACCTGACGAAGCAGGCCGTGGCCTACCGCCAGATGTCGCTGCTCCTCCGCCGCCCGCCCGGCCGCGAGGCCTATCCGGGCGACGTCTTCTACCTGCACTCGCGCCTCCTCGAGCGCGCGGCGAAGCTGAACGACGACTTCGGCAACGGCTCGCTCACGGCGCTTCCCGTGATCGAGACCCAGGCGGGCGACGTGTCGGCCTACATCCCGACGAACGTCATCTCGATCACCGACGGCCAGATCTTCCTCGAGTCCGAGCTGTTCTACCAGGGCATCCGCCCGGCGGTGAACGTCGGCCTCAGCGTGTCGCGCGTCGGCTCCTCCGCCCAGACCAAGGCGATGAAGTCGGTCGCCGGCTCGATCAAGCTCGAGCTCGCCCAGTACCGCGAGATGGCCGCCTTCGCGCAGTTCGGCTCGGACCTCGACGCCGCGACCCAGCGCCTGCTGAACCGCGGCTCGCGCCTCACCGAGCTCCTGAAGCAGCCGCAGTACTCGCCGCTCACCAACGCCGAGCAGGTGGTGGTGATCTACGCCGGTACCCACGGCTACCTCGACAAGCTGCCGGTCCGCGACGTCACTCGATTCGAGCGTGGCCTCCTCGCGCACCTGCGCTCCAGCGACCAGGCCCTCCTCGACAAGATCACCACCCAGGATCAGAAGATCGCCGGCGAGATCGAGAACGAGATCAAGACGGTGCTCGACAACTACGCGAAGACCTTCGCCTGATCCGGCATCGGGCGGCCCGCCGCCCGCCACTCCCGCGACGCCGGCCAGCCTCCGGGCTGGCCCCCGCGCTTGGGAGCAACGAAAGGCCGCGCCCCCGTCCGGGCGGGCGCGCCGACGGACCGAACGAGGGACCCGGGGACAAATGCCCAGCCTGAAGGACCTGAAGATCCGGATCACCAGCGTGAAGTCCACGCGGAAGATCACCAAGGCGATGCAGATGGTCGCCGCCGCCAAGCTGCGCCGCGCGCAGGAGGCGGCCGAGGCGGCGCGGCCCTACGCCAGCCGCATGGAAACCGTGCTCGGCAACCTCGCCGCCGGCGTCTCCGGGGCCTCCAACGCCCCGCGGCTCCTCGGCGGCACCGGCTCCGACCAGACCCACCTCCTCGTCGTCGCCACCGCCGAGCGCGGCCTCTGCGGCGGCTTCAACTCCTCGATCGTCCGCCTCGCCCGCACCCATGCCAACCGGCTCCTCGCCGAGGGCAAGACCGTGAGGATCCTCACGGTCGGGAAGAAGGGCCGCGAGCAGCTCCGCCGCGACATGAGCGGCCTCCTCGTCGGCCACGTCGATCTCTCCGAGGTGAAGAAGCTCGGCTACGCCGACGCCTCGCGCATCGCCCAGGACATCCTGCACCGCTACAACGCCGGCGAGTTCGACGTCTGCACCATCTTCTACAACCGCTTCCAGTCGGTGATCAGCCAGATCCCGACCGCCCGCCAGCTCATTCCCGCGGTCTTCGAGGCCGCCGAGGGCGCCTCCGGCGCGCAGTACGAGTATGAGCCCGACGAAGGCGCGATCCTCGCGGAGCTGCTGCCGCGCGGCGTCGCCACCCAGGTCTTCGCCGCGCTCCTCGAGAACGGCGCCTCCGAGCAGGGCGCGCGCATGTCCGCCATGGACAACGCCACCCGAAACGCCGGCGAGATGATCGACCGGCTCACCATCCAGTTCAACCGCTCGCGCCAGGCGGCGATCACGAGCGAGCTCATCGAGATCATCTCGGGCGCCGAAGCGCTCTAAAGGGGACGGAGACAAAGGCACATGGCCGAAGCAAAACCCACCGGCAAGATCACCCAGGTCATCGGCGCGGTTGTCGACGTCCAGTTCGACGGCCCCCTCCCCGAGATCCTGAACGCGCTCGAGACCGAGAACAACGGCCGCCGCCTGGTGCTCGAGGTCGCCCAGCACCTCGGCGAGTCGACGATCCGCGCCATCGCCATGGACTCGACCGAGGGCCTCGTCCGCGGCGCGCCGGTCAGCGACACCGGCAAGGCGATCCAGGTCCCCGTGGGCGACGGCACCCTCGGCCGCATCCTGAACGTCGTCGGCGACCCGGTGGACGAGAAGGGTCCGGTGAACACGACCGAGTTCCGCCCGATCCACGCCGCCGCGCCCGACTTTGACCAGCAGTCGACCGAGTCGGAAGTGCTCGTCACCGGCATCAAGGTGATCGACCTGCTCGCGCCCTACGCCAAGGGCGGCAAGATCGGCCTCTTCGGCGGCGCCGGCGTCGGCAAGACGGTGCTCATCCAGGAGCTCATCAACAACATCGCCAAGGTCCACTCGGGCTACTCGGTCTTCGCCGGCGTCGGCGAGCGCACCCGCGAAGGCAACGATCTCTACCACGAGTTCATCGAGTCGGGCGTCATCGACGCCAACGACCTGTCGAAGTCGAAGGTGGCGCTGGTCTACGGCCAGATGAACGAGCCGCCGGGCGCCCGTGCCCGCGTCGCCCTCTCCGGCCTCACCCTCGCCGAGCAGTTCCGCGACCAGTCCGGCACCGACGTGCTGTTCTTCGTCGACAACATCTTCCGCTTCACCCAGGCGGGTTCCGAGGTGTCGGCGCTCCTCGGCCGCATCCCCTCCGCCGTGGGCTACCAGCCGACGCTCGCCACCGACATGGGCCAGCTCCAGGAGCGGATCACCTCGACCCGGAACGGCTCGATCACCAGCGTGCAGGCGATCTACGTGCCCGCCGACGACCTCACCGACCCGGCGCCGGCCACCTCGTTCGCCCACCTCGACGCGACGACGGTGCTGTCGCGCGCCATCTCCGAGCTCGGCATCTACCCCGCCGTCGACCCGCTCGACTCGACCTCGCGCTTGCTCGATCCGCAGGTGATCGGCGACGAGCATTACCAGGTCGCCCGCGACGTGCAGGGCATCCTGCAGCGCTACAAGAGCTTGCAGGACATCATCGCCATCCTCGGCATGGATGAGCTCTCGGAAGACGACAAGCTGACCGTCGCCCGCGCCCGCAAGATCCAGCGCTTCCTCAGCCAGCCGTTCGACGTGGCGCAGGTCTTCACCGGCTCCCCGGGCGTGCAGGTGCCGCTCGCCGACACCATCGACAGCTTCAGGCGCGTCGTCGCCGGCGAGTTCGACCATCTGCCGGAGGCGGCCTTCTACATGGTCGGCGGCATCGACGAGGTCATCAAGAAGGCGGAGAAGATGGCCGCCGAGGCAGCCTGATGGCCGACACCCTCACCTTCGATCTCGTCAGCCCCGAGCGCAAGCTCGCGTCGGTCGAGGCGACGGCGGTGCAGATCCCCGGCATGGCCGGGGACCTCACCGCCATGCCGAACCACGCGCCCTTCCTCACCACCCTGCGCCCCGGCGTCGTCCGGGTCACCGCCGGGTCCGAGGTGACGGAGTACGTGGTGACCGGCGGCTTTGCCGAGGTTTCCGCCACCGCCGCGTCGATCCTCGCCGAGCAGGCCGTGCCGCGCGACGAGGCGGACGCCGGCATGGTGTCCGACCTGCTCGCCGCGGCCGAGAAGGATCTCGCCGAGGCACCCGAGGAGGCGAAGATGGCCGCCGGCCAGCGCGTTCGCGACGTCCTCGCGCTCAGCAACCAGCTCGGCGCCTGACGCCTCTTCCCCGGGTGGGTGAATCACCCACCCTACCAGCGTCGTGGGGTGGGTGATTCACTCACCCTTTTCGCGTGCATCATGCCACGCGCCCGTCAACCGGCCTCGACATTCCATTCACCTGCCGGGAACCTCACACGTCTTTTTCAGTTACATGCCCCGAACCTTGCGCGTGAGATCGCTCCCCTTCAGCAGCCGATCCGCGCGCACACCCGGCTGACGAACAGCCCGTTCGCCCCTTCGCCGCCCGCCGCCCCCTCCGACACTTCGCTGCCATCCGGCCGGCGGCAGACGAACGGATACGCCGGATCGAGCCCCTGCAGCACGCAGTCCGACACCTGCCATCCCGCCGGCAGGTCGGTCGGATCGACGGTCTTCCACGCCGGATGCCCCTCGGCCTGCAGCCGCCCGAGCCGCGTCAGCAGCAAGTGCCCCACGTCCGCCACCAACCGGCAGCTCGCCGCCTGATAGCTGTTCCGCCCCGGCAGGTAGTCGAAGGTGACCAGAAGCGAGCGCACCTTCACGACCGGCACCGGGCTCGCCACGAACGGATACGCCCCGGCCGGGATCTCGCCGGCCTCGTAGGTAGCGGTCAGCGCCGGCGCCTGCAGCGGCAGCAGGTGAGCCGCCCCCACCAGCCGCGGATCGCCAAGCTCCGCCGCCGGCACCCCGCCCACGTAGACCATGGCGTCGATCTCGCCCGCGAGGAGCGCCGCGACGGCCGCCTGCGGCGCCAGCGCCACCCGCTCGCCGGGCGCCACCCCGGCCAGGTCCATCACCAGGTCCGCGGTCACCCGGGTCCCGCTTCCCTCCGGCCCGGTCGCCACCCGCCGCCCGTCGAGCCCGGCCAGATCGGCGATCCCGGTCCGGGCCAGCACATGCACCGCGCCGTCGCTCAGCGGGAAGGCGATCCGGATCCCCCGCGCCGTGCGCGCCAGCGCCGGGTCGTCCGCCTGGAACGCCCGGAAATAGTCGAGCACGTCGCTCTGGACGATGCCGAGCTGGGTGCGCGGCCGGTCCCGCACCGCCGCCATGTTCGCGACCGACCCGTCGCTCGCCTGCACCCCGAGCGCGACGCCGCACTCCGCCGCCACCCCGGCGATGTCGCGCGCCATCGCCGTGTCGGTGCTGCCTTCGCCGCCGGCGACGATGTTGCCGGCCACCCCCTGCGCCAGCGCCGGGGCGGCAAGCACCGCGAGCCCCGCCGCCAGGATCAGCCCCCGCATCAGCAATCTCCCACCCCGCGCACCAGCGCCGCCGCGGTCAGCCGGTTCACCGACCCGGTCGCCCGCTGCAACGCCTCGGCGACGCAGGCCCCGGCTTCCAGCGCCGCGACCAGCGCCGCCCGCGCCTCCGGCGAGACGTCCCCCAATCCCGGCGCCGTGCCGACCGCCGCCGATACCGCCGCCGGCGTCCGCCGTCCGTTCGTCGCGGCGTCGGGCACGGCCGACGCCGCGCGCGCCTGGCCCGCCGCGGCGATCTCCGCCTCGATCGACTGTCGCCGCGCTGCCGCCGCCGTCGCCGCCTGCTCCTCGGCGGTGCGTCGCGCCACCGCCGCATCGGCCGCGCGCCGCGCCGCGTCGCGCCGTCCGGTCTCCGCCGCCACCGCCTGCCGCAGCTCCTCGAGTTGCCGCTCCGCCGCGGCCGCGTCGCCCTGCACCGTCGCGAGCCGCGCCGCGGCGTCCCTGAGCGCCGCCTCCGCCGCGCGGGTCTTCTCCTCGGAACCCGTCCGGTCCCGCTCCGCCTCCGCCTGGCCGAGCGTCGCCGCCTTCAGCGTCCCGTCGAGCCGCTCCACCTCGCCGTCGAGGTCGCCGAGCCGCGCCTCCGCCGCCCCGGCCGCGGTCTCCGCCGCCGCCTTCCGTGCCTCGGCCGACCGCGTCGCCGCCTCGGCCTCCTCCACCGTGTTCCTCAACCCGTCGAGCCGGCCCATCAATGCCTCGAGGTCGCGTTGCCGCGCCGCTGCCTCGGCGGTGATCCGGTCGCGCGCCGCCGCCGCCTCCTCGACCTCGTGCTTCGCCTGCCCGACCGCACCGTCGAGCGCCCGGCGCTGCGCCTCGAGCTCCTCGACCTCCGCCCGCAGGATCGCCCGGTACTCCGCCGGGCTCTCCGGCGGCACCTCCGCCGGTTCCTGGCCAGCCGCCGGCAGCGCCGCGAGGCCGAAGACGACGAGCAGTCGGCATCCCCCCCGGCGCACCGCTATCCACCGATCCAGAGGTCGAGCCGCCCCGGCTGCGGGTCGCTCAGGAGCTCGCCGTAGTCGCGCACCCCGATCGTCCCGCTCCCGCCGATCGCCGGCGAGATGACCCGCGCCAGCGCCTCCGCCGCCGGCAGATCCGCGTCGCGATAGTAGCCGATCCGCGAGGTGGCGATCCGGAACGGCAACGGCTCCACCACCACCTGGGGCAATCCCGCGGCCCTCAACGCCGCGACCAGGCCGTCCCGCCGCGCATCGTCCACCTCCGGCCCGATCCGCAGCCGCACGATCCTGACCGACGCCAGCGCCGGATCGGCGACCGCCTGCGGCGCCGCAGCCGTCGAGTCCTCGCCGGCCATGCCTGGGTCTTCGCCGGGCGTACCCGCGGTGCTCTCCGCCGTTACCTCGGGCGCCACCTCGGGACCGCCGGGCTGCAGCACCACCGCCGCGATCACGATCCCGACGGCAGCCACGGCCCCGAGGCCGATCCACATCGCCATGCGGCGCAGCCGGCCCGCCTGCGCCGAGCGGAACGCCGGCGCCGGATCGGGCGCCCCTGCGGGCCCGGCCGGGGCCGCCCGCCGAGGCGCGGGCTCTGCAGACTGATGCTCTTCCCGGGCGGCAGGCGCCGCCGTGCCGGCCGGCCCCCCCGCCGCGCGGGGCGCGCTCCGCCAGGGCCCGGAAACCGCGCCGGCACGGATGGCGTCCTTCCGGCTCCAGTTCTGCGCCGTCTTTCCCGGCGGGCGATCGCGCGTCCCGTCCACTGGTGCCACCCGCAAGCCAACGCTGCCCGAACATCGAGCAGCCTTCCGGCGCGATGATAGGGAAAGCCTCCCGAAGCCGGAAGGCTTAATCGATCCGAGACTTAAGCCCCGTCGGCGATTGCCGCGCGATACCAGTCGATGATCTGCTTGCGCTCCTCCGGGACGATCTCCGAGACGTTCCCCGGCGGCATCGCGTGGCTGAGCCCGGCCTGGAGGTAGATCTCGCGCGCGTGCTCGGCGATCTCCTGATCGGTCTCGAAGATCACCCCCTTCGGCGCGCGATGGATGCCGGGCCAGAAGGGCTCGGTGGTGTGGCACATGCCACACCGCCCGCGCACCACGTTCGCCACGTCCTCGAAGCCCGCCGCGGAGGCGAACTTCTCGTCGGTCGCCGACATGGCGAGCTCCGGCCGCTGGCTCATCGGCGACGAGGACAGCCACATGATGATGACGAAGAGAACCGCCGTCGCCGCCCAGGTCCAGTTCGGTCCCTTGCCGGTGGCATGCATCGTGTTGAAGTAGTGACGGATCGTCACGCCCATCAGGAACACGAGGCTCGCGATCAGCCAGTTCCACTCCGTCGCGAAGGCGAGCGGATAGTGGTTGCTGAGCATCAGGAACAGCACCGGCAGCGTCAGGTAGTTGTTGTGCGTCGAACGCAGCTTGGCGATCTTGCCGTACTTCGGATCCGGCGTCCGCCCGGCCTTCAGGTCGGCGACGACGATCCGCTGATTTGGCATGATGACGAAGAACACGTTCGCCGTCATGATCGTCGCGGTGAACGCACCGAGATGCAGGAGCGCCGCCCGCCCGGAGAAGATGTGCGTATAGCCATACGCCATCACCACCAGGATGCAGAACAGGAGCACCATCAGTTGGGTCGGATTGTTGGCGAGCCGCGACTTGCAGAGGTTGTCGTAGAAAAGCCAGCCCACGCTCAGCGACAGGAGCGAGATCAGGATCGCACCCCACATCGGCAGGTCCGCCACGCTGCGATCGACGAGGACGATGTTCGCCCCGGCGTAGTAGACGAGACAAAGCATCGCGAACCCGGAAAGCCACGTCACGTAGCTCTCCCACTTGAACCAGACTAGGTGCTCGGGCATCCGCTCCGGCGCCACCAGGTACTTCTGGATATGGTAGAATCCACCGCCGTGGACCTGCCATTCCTCGCCGTAGGCGCCCGGCGGCAAGTCCGGAACCTTCTTCAGCCCGAGGTCGAGAGCCACGAAATAGAACGACGACCCGATCCAGGCAATCGCGGTGATGACATGGAGCCAGCGCACCCCGAAGGCGAGCCAGTCCCAGATGATAGCGAATTCGTACATTCCCCCCGCTCCGTTTTGAACGATGCACCACCGTCGCAGAATTCCGGCCGCGGTCAAATCCCTCGAATACCCGAGCAGTTTCGCCCGCATCCTGAAAATGCTATGACCGCCCAGGGGGTGACCGTATGTCCTACGTAGGCAACCTGAAGACCTTCATCCGGGTCTACGAGCTCGGATCGATGTCCGCCGCCGCGCGCGACCAGCGCATTTCGGCCGCAGTCGCCTCGGCCCGGATCGGCGAGCTCGAGAAACACCTCGGTGTCCGTCTCTTCAACCGCACCACGCGAAGCCTGCAGGCCACCGAGCAGGGCTCGATCTTCTACAAGGGGGCGCAGAAGATCCTCGAGGCGATCGACGAGGCCGAGGGCGCCGTCGCCGATGTCTCGCGCCGGCCGCGCGGCTCGATCCACGTCGCCGCCCCGCTCGGCATCGGCAAGCGCCTGATCGCGCCGCGGGTTCCCGAGTTCAAGGATCTCTACCCGGAGATCGACGTGCGCCTGCGCCTCTCGGACCGCAAGATCGACATCACCGTCGAGGCGCTCGACATGGCGTTCGTCCTCGGCGTCCTCGAGGATTCGAACTTCCGGGTCCGGCCGATCGCCGACTGCCCGCGCCTGCTCTGCGCCGCGCCGGTCTACCTCGCCGGGCGGCCCCATCCCCGGACCGGCCGGGATCTCGTCGAGCAGGGCCACGCCTGCCTGCTCCACCGCTATCCCGGCGCCCGCGATTTCGTCTGGATCCTCGATACGCCGCAGGGGCCGCAGCGCTTCGATGTGGCCGGGCCGCTCGAGTCCGACGACGGCGACGTGCTGACCGCCTGGGCGCTCGCCGGCCGCGGCATCATGCTGAAGCCGGCGTTCGAGATCGCCGAGCATCTCGCCTCGGGCGAGCTCGTCCCGGTCTGCGAGGACAACCCGCCCTACTCGGTCAGTCTCGCCTGCATCTTCCCGCACAAGCGCCTGCAGGATCCGAAGAGCCGGCTCTTCATCGAGTTCATGGTCACCGCGATCAAGCAGGCCCTCGCCGACCTGCCCGAGGCGATGAGCCCCGCCCCGGCCTGACCGCACCCGGCTCCTCTATGTGAAGCCCCCGGGTTGTGCCTCGCGCCCGCCCGCGGCATGAGGGGCCGGCATCCCTCCGACCCGCCCGAAAGTCCCCGCGCGTGAACCCGCTCCGCGGCATCTTCCTCAAGGTGCTCTCCGTCGTCCTCTTCACCTTCATGGCGGCCCGGCGCGAGCGGCGCCCCGGGATCGCCCGCGCCGCCGCCCGCAAGGTCATGACACCGCAAGGATAGCCACATGCTGGTCTACAAGATTCTGCGCCGCCCGGAATGGGACGAGCTCCTGGCCGCGGGCGAGAGCCTTGGCGCGCCGGTCGACCGGGCCGACGGCTTCATCCACTTCTCGACCGCGGATCAGCTCGCGGAGACGCTCGCGAAGCATTTCGCCGGCGAGACCGGCCTCGTCGTCCTCGCCGTCGATGCCGAGGTCGACGGCTTCGCCTGGGAGCCGTCGCGCGGCGGTGCGCTCTTCCCGCATCTCTACCGGCCGCTCGGCCGCGCGGATGTCCTCTGGGCAAAGCCGCTCGGGGAGATCGACCTAGGGGTGCTGGCATGAGCCTCGGCGAACGTCTCGCGCTGCCGCTTCTCCACCGGATCGACCCCGAGGCCGCGCATCGGCTCGCGCTCTCGGCGCTCGCCGCCGGCCTCGGGACCCGCACCCCGGCGGACCGCTTCCCGCGCCTCGCGACGAGCCTCGCCGGGCTCGCGCTCCCGAACCCGCTCGGCCTCGCCGCGGGCTTCGACAAGAACGCCACCGCCACCGCCCCGCTCGTCGCCGCCGGCTTCGGCCTCGTCGAGGTCGGCGCCGCAACCCCGCTGCCGCAACCCGGCAATCCTCGCCCGCGGCTCTTCCGCCTCGCCGAGGACCGTGCCGCGATCAACCGCTTCGGCTTCAACAACGACGGCGCCGCGGCGATCGCCGCCCGGCTCGCCGCCCGGCCGAAGGACGGCCGAGGGGCGGGCATCGTCGGGCTGAACCTCGGCGCCAACAAGACGAGCGCCGACCGCGCCGCCGACTTCGCCGCGGTGCTCGCCGCGGCGGGTCCGCACGTCGACTTCGCCACGGTGAACGTCTCCTCGCCCAACACCGAGCGGCTGCGCGACCTGCAGGGCGCCGCCGCCCTCGCCGCGCTCCTCGACGGCGTGCT
>Ga0075163_10007248_pt1 | contig 14675 bp, 11 predicted proteins | sample JI1023141ADNA_FD_71478 | JGI IMG/M metagenome (GOLD analysis project Ga0075163, IMG submission 71478) | Wastewater effluent complex algal communities from Wisconsin, to seasonally profile nutrient transformation and Carbon sequestration -... | ecosystem: Engineered > WWTP > Effluent > Algae...
GCCTCGGCCGCGCCCACCAGCGCGCTGGTGACGAACAGTTCGTTGAAGTCGCGCGCCAGGCCGCAGGCGCCCACGGCCAGGCTCCAGGTGGCGATGCAGCCGGCCAGCACGGTGCGGCGGTCGAAGCGGTCCGACAGCCAGGCGATCGGGTAGCCGACCACCGCGGCGAACAGCGCCACGCTCACGCCCTGCAGCAAGCCGAACTGCAGGTCGGTCAGGCCCAGTGCCTTGCGCAGCGGTTCGGCCTGCAGGCCGAAGATCTGCCGGTCCATGTAGGTGTACAGGCCCAGCGCCACCAGCACCATCAGGCTGACCCAGGCGGCCGACGGCGCACGTTCCCCGGCCGCGGAGGCGCCCACCGGAGTGACTTCAGAGGCTGCGGCCATGATGGGGCTCCCGAGAACTGCGCTATGGAACGACAACAGGTCGCTAGCGCCGGAACGCGAAGCGCACGCCGCGCGCGATGCCTGCAGGCGGCACCATGTTGTGGTCGTCACCCTCGTGCACCACGGTCTCCACGTGCAGGCCCGGCGCCGCCAGCGCCGCCAGCCGGGCGCCGAGCTCGGTGGTGTTGGGCACCATGCGGCACTCTTCGTTCATGTCGCGGAAGTCCTGCTCGCCGGCCGGCAGGCCGGGCACGTAGCGCACCGTCGACTCCAGGCCGCCCACGGTGATCAGCACCCGCGCGCTCACCTCGCCGGCGCGTACACGTTCGCTGAAGGCGGCTTCATGCGCCAGTACTGCGCGGTCGTTCCACCAGATCGACGGGCTGATCGACACGAACTGCTGGAACGTGCCCGGGTGGCGGAACAGCGCGTGCAGCGTGGTCAGCCCGCCCAGCGAGTGCCCCATCAGCACCTGCTCCTGCCGGTTGATCGCGACCATCGCCTCCACACGCGGCTTGACCTCTTCTTCGATCACGCGCAAGTAGTTGTCCATGCCGCCAAAACCTTCGGAGGGAGGCGGCATCTTCGCGATGAAGCCCCGCTTCAGGCGCTCGGCGGCGATCGGCGTCGTCAGGTCGATCATGCGCAGGTCGAGCGCCTTGTTGACGCTGTCGGTGGGGTAGCCGATGCCGACCACGACGGGGTCGATCACGTCCGGCCAGCAGGCCTGGATGCGGGCCGTGTCGACGGCGATGCCGAAGTGCAGGTTGCCGTCGATCAGGTAGAGCACGGCATGCCCCTCCGCCGGCACCGGCCGCCGCGTGGGGATCGAGACGAACAGGCGGTAGGCGCGGCCGTTGACCTTCGATGTGAAGTCGATGAGGCGAGCGTTGAGCGCCATCTCGGCGGTGGGGGTCGGTGCAGCGGCAGTGTCCATGAGGAAGTTCCTTGAAGGCGTGACGTGAGAGGCAGGCGGGTGCGGTCGGATCAGCCCCACAGGGCCGGCAGCGGCGGATGCACCACGCCTTGGTGGAAGCGCATCGGGGCGTCGCGGTCGCCGCGTTGCAGCAGGGGGCCGTCGAGGTCGGCCCAGCGCGCCATCTGGGCCAGCAGGAAGGCCGGCGCCATGCCCAGCGAGGTGCCGCACATGTTGCCCACCATCAGCGCAAAGCCGAGCGCGCGGGCCTCGTGCGCCAGGACCAGCGCCTCGGTGAAGCCGCCACATTTGTCGAGCTTGAGGTTGAGGGCACCGTAGCGGCCCTGCAGCGCCGGCAGCGACGCGCGGTCGGTGCACGACTCGTCGGCGCAGATCGGGATCGGTGAGCGCAGCGCCGCCAGATGATCGTCGGCGCCACGCGGCAAGGGCTGCTCGATGAGCTCGACGCGCGCGGCCACCAGTTCGGCCATCAGTTCGCCGAGCAGCGCGGCGGTCCACGCCTGGTTGGCATCGACCACCAGGCGTGCCTCGGGCAGTTCCTCGCGCACGATGCGCAGCAGCTCGCGGTGGCGCAACGCGTCGAGCTTGAGCTTGATCAGCGGCAGGCCGCGCGCCGCGCGGGCGCGGCGGCGCACCTCGTCGGGGCTGCCGAGTCCGAGCGTGAACGCGGTGATCACAGGCTTCGGCGCGGGCAGCCGGGCTGCAGCCCAGACCGGCGTGCCGCTCTGCTTGGCGCGCAGGTCCCACAGCGCGCAGTCGATCGCGTTGCGGGCGCCGCCGGCCGGCAGCAGGGCCATCAGCTCAGCGCCGCTCAGTTCGTCGTGCAGCTGGCCCGCGACGGCATCGATCTGCCGGGCCATCGACGCCGGGGTCTCGCCGTCGTAGTCCACGCCGGCCGCTTCGGCGTGGCCGCTGCGGCCGTGACTGTCGGTCAATGTCACTGCGATCAGCGGCAGCTCGTGCATCACATCGCGCGCGATCTCGAAAGGCTCGTGCAGCGGCCAGCGCTCGAGCCGCACCTCGACGCGCAAAGTCATGCCAGCAAGGCCTGCGCGATGGCGTCCACGCCGCCGCGCATCGGGTCGCACACCGGCATGGCCAGCTCGGCCGACACTGCGTCGCGGTAGCGCCGCCAGGCCGCTTCGTCGAGCGACGACGAGTTGATCGCCACGCCCACGCAGCGCACCGCGGGGTTGGTCAGCTGCGCGGCCTCGACATAACGCCGGATGGCCTCGCGCAGGCTGGGCAGGCGGATGTGGGGGTAGTCCTCGATCGTCTCGCGCGATGGGTCGTGGCACATCACGATCGCGTCGGGCTGCGAGCCGTGCAGCAGCCCCAGCGTCACGCCGGCATAGGCCGGATGGAACAGTGCGCCCTGGCCCTCGATCACGTCCCAGTGGTCGGGCGTGTTGTCGGGCGAGAGCTGCTCGGCCGCACCGGCGATGAAGTCGGCCACGACGGCGTCGATGGCGATGCCTTCGCCGGCGATCATGATGCCGGTCTGCCCGGTGGCGCGGAAGGTGGCCTTCGCGCCGCGGGTGTGCAAGGCCCGGGTCAGCGCCAGCGCGGTGTACTTCTTGCCCAGTGCGCAGTCGGTGCCGACGGTCAGCACCCGCAGCCCGCTGCGCTTGCGTCCGGTGCCGGTGGGCAGCGGCTGGTCGGAGTGGCGCACGTTGACCAGCCGCACGCCACGGCGCGCCGCCGCGGCGGCCAGTGCCGGGTGGCTCTCCAGGCGCGTGTGCATGCCGCTGACGATGTCCAGCCCGGCTTCCAGCGCCTGCACCAGGGTGGGCACCCAGGCTTCGGGCAGCTGCCCGCCGACCGGCGCCACGCCGATCAGCAACGAGCCGGCGTCGCGCGCCGCCGCGTCGGCCGGTGCGATCACGGGCAGGCCCAGGCTCACGGTGGCCTCGGGCAGGGCCCATTGGCCGATGACGTCGGCGGGGCACCAGTCGCGCAGCCCGAACCCGGTCTTGGCGTCCGACTTCAGCGTGACACCGCCGAGGAAGAGGAGATAGGGCTTCCGCAGACTCTGCATGCGGTGGATATTATTTCATCCACTGCGGGCCGTAAAGCCTGCCTCGGGTCGCGCGGGGCGGCTGCGCCCCCGGCCGCTACAAGGGCGGGGTGTTGGCGCTCACCACCACCGCCTCGGCATCGCCGACATTGCGGAAGCGGTGCGGCAATCGGCTCGAGAACAGGTAGCCATCGCCCGGCCCGAGCACCTTGGCGACACCACCCACCGTGACCTCGACCTGCCCCTGGATCACGATGCCGCCTTCGTCGCCCTGGTGGCTGTAGGGCAGCGCGGCCGTCTCGGCGCCCGGCGCATAACGTTCGAGGAGGACCTGCAGCGGCCGGCCCTTGAGGTTGTGCCCGACCTGCCGCAGCGAGATGCCGCCGGCACCGACCTCGAGCAGTTCGTCGCGCTGGAAGAAGACCTGCGTCTCGGTGTCCGGATCGAGGGAAAAGAACTCGGACAAGGTCATCGGCAGGCTGTCGAGGATCTTGCGCAGCGAACCGACCGACGGCGAGATGGTCTCCTTCTCGATGCAGCCGATGGTGCCGTGGTTGAGGCCCGCGCGGCGTGCGAGCTCGCGCTGCGACAGGCCGTGCAGCTCGCGCACGTAGCGCAGCCGGGCGCCAACGCCGGCGGAAGGCTCGTTGCCGGCCGGCGCGGCGCCGAGCTCTTCGCGGGCGCTGGATTTCTTGCTGGCGGCAGCCTGGGTCCGGGTCGCCTTCGCGCGGGGCCGGGCTCCCGGCGTCGTGGGGGTCTTCATGGGGCGATCACGCTTGAACGGGTCGTGGCGAGTTTAGCGACCACCAATTGCCGCTTGTCGCAGCGCCGTGCAGTGGCTAGGATACTGAACACCACCACGGGCCGCCCATGACCGACTCCCCATCGCTGCCCGCACCGCTGGCCCAGGCCCTGAGCGACAAGTCGCGCGAGTTCGGCATTCCGGGCCTGGCCGTCGCGCTGGTGGCGCCGGGCCGCCGCGGCCTCTTCACCACCGGCGTCGAGGCCGTGGGTGCCGATCGGCCGGTGAGCGGGAGCACCTGGTTCTCGGTGGCCTCGCTGGGCAAGCACGTCACGGCCTGCGCCGTGCTGGAACTGGCCCAGGCCGGTGCGCTGGACCTGCAGGCGCCGATCGGCTGCTACCTGGACGACCTGCCGGCCGCCTGGGCGGGGCGGCCGGTGCTGTCGCTGCTGCGGCACACCAGCGGGCTGCCGGAGTACCTGGCCTACACCGAAGCCGAGACCGTGCCCGAGCGGCGTGCCGACTTCATGCGCACCTATGGCGCGATGGCCACCGCCTTCGAGACCGACGAGGGCTGGATCTACACCAACACCAACTACATCCTGCTCGGCTTCCTGATCGCGCAGGTGGCGGGCTGCTCCTACGCCACTGCCGTGCAGGCGCTGTTCGACCGCGCCGGCGTCGTCGGGGCCACCGTGGCCAGCCCAGCCTGGACCCGTGAGTCCAACGCGCGGGGGCTGGGCGCGGCGGGCCGCGATGCCGACAGCTCCCGGCGCGAGGTGATCGGCGACGGCGACATCGCATTCACGGCGCCAGGGGCTTTGGCCTGGCTGCAGGCCCTGCTGGACCCGAAGCTGCTGTCGCCAGCGAGCGTGGCGACGATGTTCGCGCCGGCGCTGCTGCGCACGTCGCGGCCCTCGCCGTATGGATGCGGCTGGTTCGTCGAGACACTGCGCGGCGCGCCCATCGGCCACCACGCGGGCCACTACGACGGCTGGACGGCGATGGCCGTGCTGTCGCCCGCGCAGGGCTGCGGGGTCGTCGCGATGTGCAACCTGGCGCCGCGCAACACGCGAGCGGTGCGCTACCTGGCCCAGATGGCGCTGGAGGCCTGGGTGCCCGGCAGCACGCCGCTCTCGTTGCCGGCGCTGGACGATGACCTGCCGGCCCTGACCGCGATGACGCGGGCGCAACTGTTCCGCAACGGCACCGCGCTGGACGCGGGCTGCTTCGCCGAGGAGTTGCTGCGCGTGGTGGCGCACGGCAGCGAGGTGCGCAACGTCATCAACCTGTGGACGGGCGTCGAGCCCCTGTCGTTCGAGCTGGTGGCGCAGGACGTGCACGCGACGCACCGGATGCGGCGCTATCGCGTCCGCTATGCCGAGCGCGTGGAGCACCTGCTGGTTGGCACCACACCGGAGCACCGCATCCACTGGGCCTGGCCGCTCTGAGGGGCAGCGGCCGCCGGCCAGGGTGCGTGCTGGCGCGGCTTGTTGTCTATTAAACACACCACGGCCATACGCCGCTGGCGGTTGGCGAGGCTGAGTTCATCTATGGAGATCCGTTCTTCGATGCGTGCTAGCGCCGTTGACGGACAGTATATTCACCACTAGGATGCCCCGATCCCACCACCTTCAAGGACCGCACCGCATGGACACGCGCACCTTCAAATGCCTGCTGACCCCGATCGCTGCGGCGGTGATCGCCTGGCCCGTGGCGGCGCAGACTTCGTCCGATCCCGCCGGCAGGCAGGTGATCGAGGTCACGGCCTCCAAACGCAACCAGTTGGTGATCGACGTGCCCTACTCGATCACCGCCATCGGCGGCAGCGAGATCCTCGACCGTGGCGTCACCGACATCCAGCAGATGCAGTCGGTGGTGCCATCGCTGTTCATCAACCAGAACGCGCCGGGTGCCAGCCGCATCCAGCTGCGTGGCCTGTCGCAGGGCGTGGGCTACGGCGCAGCGCTGGTCGGCACCTACCTCGACGAGATCTCGCTGAACATGCCCGACGCCCAGCGCTCGCTAGATGTGCCGCTGGTGGACATGGCGCGCATCGAGGTGCTGCGCGGTCCGCAAGGCACGCTGTACGGTGACGGCTCGATGGGCGGCACGATCCGCTTCATCACACGCGCGCCGCGCCTGGATAAATTCGAAGGCAGTGTCGAAGCCGGCATCACGCCGGTGAGCGGTGGCCAGACCGGCTGGCGCATCAACGGCGTGGTCAACGTGCCGCTGTCCACCGGCGTCGCGGGCCTGCGGCTGGTGGCCGGGCATGAAGACCTGGCCGGATGGGTCGACAACAGCGCCAGCGGTGCGAAGGACATCAACAGCGCCAAGCGCGATTTCGTGCGCGGCAAGCTGCTGGTCAAGCCGAACGCGAACATCGACATCACCGCGATGTTCTTCCACACCGAGACCGACACGAAGAACAGCTTCGGGTCGAAGGCCGACCGCACCATTGCGTCATACGTTGCGACACCCACGAAGGACAAGACCGACCTCTTCAACCTGGTGGTGAACGCCGACCTGGGCGGCATGCGACTGGTCAGCTCGACCGGTTACGTGGACCGCAGGATCGACACCACTGCCGAACTCACGGCCGTGTACGCCGGTGCGCCGTTCAGGGCGGTGATCATGCCCAAGCCGACGTCCGGCGGTGGCTATCGGCAGGACATGATCCAGAAGATCACGTCGCAGGAACTGCGCCTGGAGTCCGACGACAAAGGCCCGCTGACCTGGACCGCCGGTGCCTACTACCGCAAGACCGACACGAATTCGGTGACCTCCGACGTCTTCACCGATGTGACGTTCCGCCTGCAAGGTGGGTACAACGGCACCGGCCCCACCAACGTGACGCAGACAGCGTTGTTCGGCGAGCTGACCTATGCCTTGTCGCCGCAGCTGGCGCTCACCGGCGGCCTGCGCTCGTTCGAGGAGAAGTCGGAGAACATCGGCAGCAAGCTGGCCTCGAGCTTCGCGCCGCCCACCGCGCCGCCGACGCTCTACAACGACCGCGCAGACTTCAGCGCGACGACACCGCGGCTGAACCTGCTGTGGCGCTACGCCCCCAAGGGTGCGCTGTATGCCACGGCCTCGAAGGGCTTCCGCAGCGGCGGTTTCAACACCGCCGCCACGCCGCGCCAGTACGGCCCCGAGGACATCGTCAGCTTCGAGATCGGCAACCGCGGGTCGCTGCTGGGTGACGCCTTGCAGTACGAGGTGGCGGCCTACCACAGCAAGTACAGCAACGTGCAGGCGCAGGACCTGGCACCCGGCTGCACGCCGGCCACCTGCCTGGCGCTGACCGTCAATTCCGGCAAGGCTTCGGGGCCGGGGGTGGACGTCACGGTGTCGGCAGCACTCAGCAAGTCGATGACACTCGACATTACGCTGGGCTATTCGGACCTCACCTACGACGTGAAGACCTCCGAGCGGAATCCCGGCGACCCGCTGAACTTCGTGCCCAAGTTGACCACTGCAGTTTCGCTGAGCCAGCGATTCAGCTGGGCGCCCGGACTGCCGGGCATGTTCCGACTCGACTACCAGCATTCCGATCCGGTGAAGTTCATCGTGCGCAACCAGGGGGTGAACGTCAGCAGCAACAGCGTCGACACGCTGAACCTGCGCGTCGGGCTGGAGCTGTCCACCTGGCAGGTCTACCTCGAAGGCAAGAACCTCACAGACTCCAACGCCGTGACCTTCCCGGGCATCTTCGGCCTGGCGGACTCGCGAGTCTCGCCGCGCTCCTACGGTGTCGTCGCCCGCGCGCAGTTCTAGCGGAGGGGGCGCGCCGTGAGCCGCGTGGTCACGGTCGCGGCCGCGCAGCTCGGTCCGGTGCCGCGGGGTGCGAAGCGCGCCGCGGTGGTCGAGCGAATGGTGGCGCTGATGGAACAGGCCGCGCGCGAGCGGGCCACGCTGGTGGTCTTTCCGGAGCTGGCGCTGACCTCGTTCTTTCCGCGCTGGGCCATCGACGATGAGGCAGAGCTGGACGGCTTCTACGAGGCGGCGATGCCGGGTCCGGACACCGAGCCGCTGTTCGCAGCTGCCCGCGAACTCCGGATGGGCTTGAGCTTCGGCTATGGCGAACTGGCGGGCCCGCCGGGCCGGCGACAGCGCTTCAACAGCGCGATCCTGGTGGACTCCGAGGGGGACCAGGTGGGTCACTATCGCAAGGTGCACCTGCCCGGCGACCGCGAGCCGCAGCCCGGCTTCGAGTTCCAGCACCTCGAGAAGCGCTGCTTCGAGGCCGGCGATCGGGGCTTCCCGGCCTGGCGCGCCTTCGGTGGCGTGGTCGGCATGCTGATCTGCAACGACCGCCGCTGGCCCGAGGCCTGGCGCGTGCTGGGGCTGCAAGGCGTGGAGCTGGTGCTGGTGGGCTACAACACGCCGCTGCACAACCCCGAAGCGCCGGCGCACGACCCGCTGGTCCGCTTCCAGCATCGGCTGGTGATGCAGGCCGGCGCCTACCAGAACGCCACCTGGGCGGTGGCGGTGGCCAAGGGCGGCGTCGAAGAGGGTCAGGCGATGCTGGCCGACACCGTGATCGTCGCGCCGTCGGGCGAGATCGTCGCCAGTTCCTCCACCGAAGGCGACGAACTGGTGCTCGCCGAGTGCGACCTGGACCGCACCCGCTCGTACAAGACCACGATCTTCGATTTCGCGGCGCACCGCGAGCCATCGGCCTACCGGCTGATCACCGAACGCAAGGGCGCGGAACCCCCGCCGTGAGCGGGCCGGTGAACCGTCAGCGCAGCGTTTCCATCAGCCGCATCAGCAGCCGGGTGCGCGGCACGATGCTGCTGATGTAAAGGCGCTCTTCCAGGGTGTGACCACCATCGCCGTCGACGCCCAGGCCGTCCAGCGTCGGCGCGATGGCCGCGGTGAAGTTGCCGTCGCTGCCGCCACCGGTCTTCAGGTCGATCAGGTCGAAGCCGATCTCCGCGGCCAGCGTCCTGGCGTGTTCGTACAGCGCTGCAATGCCGGGGGTCTTCTCGTAGCCAGGGCGGTTGATGCCGCCTTCGATGCTCAGCGTCACGCCCGGCCGCTGCGGCTGCAGGCCGCGGATGCGACGCACGATCTCGTCGCCGATCTCGGGGTTGGGCATGCGCACGTCGACGTCCACCGAGGCGGTGTCGGGCACCACGTTGGAGCGTGTGCCGCCGCGGATCAGGCCGACGCTGACGGTGAGCTCGCGCGCGTAGTCGGTCATGGCTTCGAGTGCCAGCACCTGGTGAGCGATCTCGTGGATGGCGCTGCGGCCCAGGTGGTGTTCGACCCCGGCATGCGCCGCCACGCCATGGGCCGTGACCTTGAATTGGGCGATGCCCTTGCGCGCGGTGACGATCTTGCCGCCCGAGCGTGCAGGCTCGGTGACCAGCACGAACTTCGCGCGCCGGGCTTCACGTTCGATGTGCTCGCGCGAGGTGCTGCTGCCCACCTCCTCGTCGCTGACCATCAGGTGGCGCACCGGCAGGTGCGTCTTCAGCCCCTCGCGCGCGATCTGGCGCAGCGCGGCCAGCGCGAGGTAGGTGCCGCCCTTCATGTCCTCGGCGCCCGGGCCGTAGGCGCGGTCGCCTTCGATGCGGAACGGCAGCGGTCCGGCCAGCGTGCCGATCGGGTGCACGGTGTCGATGTGGCTCAGAATGAGCACGCCGGGGCCGGCCGCGGCGTCGGGTGGACAGTGGCGGTCGTCGGTGGCCAGCAGGTGGTCGCCGAAGCCGTCGCGGCCCGCAATGCGTTCGACGCGGGCGCCGATGGCCTCGTAGTCGGCCTGCACGCGCGCGGCCATGCGGGCCATGCCGGCGGGGTCGTCGGTCGGGCTCTCGATCTGGATCCAGGCCTGGATGCCGGCCAGTATTTCATCCGCATCGAGCGCTTGAGCGGCAGGCATGGTTATATTCCTTGTGGTCTACGGGATGGACGGTCGAGCAATGTGGATAGTATATTGTCCATGATGGACGAACCCGCTCGCATCGACTCCGACTTGCTCGGCGCCGTGACACTGCCCGCGGACGCACTGTATGGCGTGAACACCGCGCGCGGCGTCGACAACCTCACCGTCTCACCGTGGCCGGTGGGCCGCGAGCGCGAGTTCGTGCGCGCGCTGGCGCTCGTGAAGAAGGCCGCCGCGCTGGCCAATGCCGAACTCGGCCAGCTGAGCACGGCACAGGCAGATGCCATCGCAGCGGCTTGCGACGAGGTGGCGCAGGGCCGATGGGACGGGCAGTTCGCGGTCGACCTGATGGAAGGCTCGGGCGGCACCTCGACGAACATGAACGCCAACGAAGTGATCGCCTGCCGGGCGCAGCAGATCGGCGCCGTGCCGGTGCATGCCAACGACCATGTGAACCGCTCGCAGTCCACCAACGACGTCTATCCCACGGCGATGAAACTCGCGGTGCTGGCGATGATCGACCCCGCGCTCGCCGAACTGGAGGCGCTGGCAACGGCGCTGGCGGCGCGGCGCGACGAATGGGTCGAGGTGCTGCACCTGGGCCGCACCTGCCTGCAGGATGCACAACCGATGCGCCTGGGGCAGGCCTTCGGCGGCTATGCGGCGCTCATGCAACGCCAGGCCGCAGGGCTTTCAGCGGCAAGCGCCGGCCTGATGGCATTGCCGCTGGGCGGCACCGCCATCGGCACCGGCTTCGGTTCGCCGCCGGGCTGGCGCGACACGGTGCTGCGCCACCTGGTCGCGCTGACGGGCCGGCCCTTCGAGGCCGCCGGCGATGCCTTCGACGCGATGCAGAACCTGGACGCCTTCGCACGGGTCTCGGCCGAGCTTCGCCACGCAGCCACGTCGATGGCGCGCATCGCGTCCGACCTGATCCTGCTCTCGTCGGGCCCGGATGGCGGCCTCGGCGAGATCCGCCTGCCGGCCGTGCAGGCAGGCAGCTCGATCATGCCGGGCAAGGTCAACCCGGTGGTGCCGATGAGCCTGGTGCAGATCGGTTTTGCCGTGGTCGGCAACGATGCCACGGTGGCCCAGGCGCACCAGGCCGGGCAACTGGAGATCAATCATTTCGAGCCCGTGGTCGCGAGCCGGCTGTTCGATTCACTGCGTCTGGTGACGCAAGGCGCGCGGCTGCTGCGCACGCGCTGCGTCGAAGGCCTGCAGGCCGACGAGTCGGCGAACCTGGCGCACCTGACCGGGTCGGCGGCCCTGGCCACCGCGCTGATCCCGACGCTGGGCTACGACGCCGCCAGCCGGCTGGTGAAGCAGGCGCAGGCCGAAGGCCTGCCTCTGATCGACTTGCTGGACCGGCTCGGCCTGATGTCGCGCGCCGATGCGCTCCAGCACCTGCGCAGCGCGAGCCGACCGGTTCCGACCGCACGATGACATGGTGCCGGAAGCTGCACCCGCCCAACAATTCGTGCCGCAGCCCTAAGACCCCGCACCTCGGCCACGCTACCCTCGCGCCACCTTGAAACAAGACCTTCCAGCACAACGCCGACGCTATTCCGCCTGGAACCTGCTGGCCGCCGCCCGCACCGGCCACGCCGACTGGGCGCCCGCCTGGCGCGAGGCCGAGCCGAAGCCGCGCTACGACGTCATCGTGATCGGCGGCGGCGGCCATGGCCTGGCCACGGCCTACTACCTGGCGAAGAACCATGGCATCACGAACGTCGCGCTGCTCGAGGCCGGCTGGATCGGCGGCGGCAACACCGGGCGCAACACGACCATCGTGCGCTCGAACTACCTCTACCCGGAGAGCGCGCGGCTGTACGACTTCTCGGTGCGTCAGTACGAACAACTGGCGCAGGAACTGAACTTCAACGTGATGTTCAGCCAGCGCGGCGTGCTGACGCTGGCCCACTCGCGCCACGACCTCGACGCGCAGTCGCGCTGGGCCAACGCGATGCTGTGCAACGGTGTCGATGCCGAACTGCTCGACGCTGCGCAGGTGCGGGCGTTGGAGTCGCGGCTGAACTTCGGTGCCGATGCGCGCCACCCGATCCTCGGCGGCTTCGTCCAGCGTCGCGCCGGCTCGGCCCGCCACGATGCGGTGGCCTGGGGCTATGCACGGGCGGCATCGGCGCTGGGCGTGGACATCGTGCAGAACTGCGCCGTCACCGGCTTCGTCAAGCAGGAGGGCCGAATCGTCGGCGTGACCACGAGCCGCGGCGAGATCCGCGCCGACAAGGTAGGCCTGGCGGTGGCCGGGCATTCGTCGGTGCTGGCGGCGATGGCGGGGTTCCGGCTGCCGGTGACGAGTTATGCGCTGCAGGCGATGGTGAGCGAGCCGGTCAAGCCGGTGCTGCAGACCGTGACGCTGTCACCCTCGCTCGGCGCCTACTGGAGCCAGAGCGACAAGGGAGAGGTGGTGATCGGCGGTGCGCTCGACCACTTTCCGTCATACGCCCAGCGCGGCAGTTTCGACGTGATGCAGCACGTGCTGGCAGCCACCGTCGAGATGTTTCCGAGCTTCAGCCGCCTGCGCCTGCTGCGCCAATGGGCCGGGATCGTCGACGTGGTGCAGGACAGCAGCCCGATCATCGGCGCGACGCCGGTGCCGGGCCTGTACATCAACTGCGGCTGGGGCACCGGCGGCTTCAAGGCCATACCGGTGGGCGGCTGGGCCTTGGCCCACGTGCTGGCCACCGGCCGCAACCATGAACTGGCCGAACCGTTCCAGCTGAGTCGCTTCCACACCGGCCGGCTGATCGACGAAGCCGCTGCTGCCGGCATCGCGCATTGAGGTCCTCGCGATGATGCAACTCACCTGCCCCTTGTGCGGCCCGCGTGCGGAGAACGAGTTCCATTGCGGCGGCACCACCGGCATCGCGCGGCCGCCGCTGGACTGCAGCGACGAGACCTGGGGTGCCTACCTCTACTTCCGCGACAACCCCAAGGGCGAACACGCCGAGCGCTGGCGCCACACCTTTGGCTGCGGCCTGTGGTTCAACGTGCTGCGCGACACCGTCACGCACGAGGTGAAGGCGGTGTACGGCATCACCGAGCCGGCGCCGGTGAGCCCACGATGAGCGGCTACCGCCTGGCCGCACCGCAAGGCGCCTGGATCGACCGGGCCCGGCCCCTGCGCTTCCAGTTCAACGGCCGCGAGGTGCAAGGTTTCGCCGGCGACACGGTGGCCTCGGCGCTGCTGGCGCAGGGTATCGTGCACGTGGGTCGCAGCTTCAAGCTGCACCGGCCGCGCGGCATCTTCAGCGGCGGTGTCGAAGAGCCCACCGGCCTGCTCGACATCGGCACCGGCGCGGCCCGCACGCCGAACACGCGGGCCACCGACGTGGCGGCGCATGACGGGCTGGTTTCCGCCACCGGCAACGCCTGGCCGAGCCTCGAGTTCGACCTCGCGGCGCTGAGCTCGCGCTTCGCGGCGCTGCTGCCCGCGGGCTTCTACTACAAGACCTTCATGTGGCCGCACTGGCACCGCTTCGAGCCGACGATCCGGCGGATGGCGGGGCTGGGTGTCGCGGCAGACGGCCCCGATCCCGATCGTTACGACCAGGTCTCGCGCCAGGTGCAGGTGCTGGTGGTGGGCGCCGGTGAGGCCGGCATCGCGGCGGCGCTCGCCGCGGCCCAGAGCGGCCAGCAGGTGCTGCTGGTGGACGGCGCGGCGCGCCTCGAGGTGCCGTGTGCGGCCCGGCTGCCGGAGCTCGAACGCGCGGGCGTGGAGGTGCAACTGCGCTGCACGGTCTTCGGGCTGTACGACCACCTTCTGGCCGCCGCGGTGCAGGACGTTGGCGGCGCGGTGCGCGAGCGGCTCTGGAAGATCCGCGCCGGCCGCATCGTGCTGGCCACCGGGGCCTTCGAGCGGCCGATGCTGTTCCCCGACAACGACCGGCCGGGCGTGATGCTGGCGACGGCGGTGCTTCGCTACGCCACGCACCACGGCGTGGCCAGCGGGCGGCGGATCGTGGTGGCCACTGCCTGCGACAGCGGCCACCGCACGGCCGCCGCGCTGGTGGCCGCCGGCGTGAACGTGGCCGCCATCGTCGACCACCGCGACAGCGCCGCGGTCGAGTCGCCGGCCGGGGTGCCGGTCTTCCGCGGCAGTGCCATCGTCGCGGTCGACGGCCAGCGTGCGGTGAAAGGCGTCACCATCGCTGCGCACGGTGGCGCGACGGAGCGGCGTGTCGACGCCGACTGCATCGCCAGCGCTGGCGGCTGGACCCCGGCCGTGCACCTGCATTCGATGGCTGGCGGCAAGCTGCGTTGGGTGGACGAGAGCGCGATGTTCGTGCCCCAGGGGCCCGTGGCCGGCGTTCATACGGTGGGCGCCTGCGCCGGTGTCTTCGAAGCCGATCTCGCACTCGTGCATGCTGCAGCAGTGGGTCGGGGCGAGGCAGCACCCGCGCCGGTGGGGGGCACCGGCCTTGTCAGCGCCAACACCCTGGCCGCCGCCTCGTCAGGACGTCGCAGCGGCAAGGTCTTCGTCGACCTGCAGAACGACGTCACCGCCGACGACGTGGCGCTGGCCGCGCGCGAGAACTACCGCTCGGTGGAGCATCTCAAGCGCTACACCACGATGGGCATGGCCACCGACCAGGGCAAGACCAGCAACGTCAACGCGCTGGTGCTGATGGGCGAGGCCACCGGGCGCAGCCCCGCGCAGGTCGGCACGACGA
>Ga0075163_10007249_pt1 | contig 14671 bp, 8 predicted proteins | sample JI1023141ADNA_FD_71478 | JGI IMG/M metagenome (GOLD analysis project Ga0075163, IMG submission 71478) | Wastewater effluent complex algal communities from Wisconsin, to seasonally profile nutrient transformation and Carbon sequestration -... | ecosystem: Engineered > WWTP > Effluent > Algae...
ATAGTACCTAGTAGAGTCGCGTAGCGACGAAAGAATAAATTAAAAATAACCTGTTTTATTGATTTATTCTTTCGCCACTACGTGGCTTTAACTAGGATTACTACGGTACATAGGGCTTACGCCCTACGCTACAGATATTACGCCCTTCCAGGGCTTAAGAAGTAACTCCACTATTTTCAATTGTTTACTTAAGTTGACACCAGTGACTTACGTTTTCGCCTTTTTTATTAAGAAGGGCAGACAGTTTGCCCCTACATATTCTAATAATGTCTAAATTTATTTACTATTCTGATTAAAAAGCGCTATAGCTCTCCAAAGAGAATCCCCTGATAGGTGTAATTTGCTTAAAAACTGAGCTAAATCCTGAGCAACTTTTTGTGGCTGAGATTGTCTTTCATTAGGTAAAAGACGTAAAAATGATAGAGCACCTTTTTCATCAGCAAACTTACCTAGCTCATTAATTATTGTAACAGAAGCATTTACTAATTCTTCTGCCTCTAAATCATTTGTTGGCCTGGCAAACTTCTGAGAAATTAATAAATAAAGTCTTGCTGTAAGCTCAGATGATGTTTTACTAGTTTCAAATAATTGATAGAAAAGCTCTTGGCGTTCATCACCATCTAAAAACTCCTGTGAACCTAAAGTAGGTAGTATTTCATAAGCTAGCTCAGAATCAAGTTGGTACTGATTAATTTTATGAAAAAGCTCTGGTGCGGCTATTTCTTGTACTTGAGCTAAAGTAGCTTTTGGAAGCTTAGTAGCCAAGGTTTCTAGCCCTGCTTCTTGTGCCCAATTTTGTGAGACAAAGTTTTGTGCTGCAAGACTTAAGGCTTCTCGTATATTTTTATTTAAAAGCTGAGTTAGCGTGTTTTCTAATGATTCCTCATCTAACAATCCTTGAGCGTCAGTCTTTAGCTTTAAGGCGCAATTTGCATTTATTGCCGCTTCAATTCGCCTAGCCTGCTCATCAGCAATTTTTTCTTGAGCAAAAAACGCAGTTGGAATACCTGAATGCAGTAACTCATAAAAAGAATTATATCCAGCAGCAGAAAATGCAAAATCAATGGCCAAATAATCCTCAGAAACATTAAAATCTGTTACCCAAGTAATATTTGACCCTCTTAAAGGTTCGCCTCTATAAAGTGGCCCAGCACCTATAACTAAATGTAACTCTTGGTTTTGTTTTAATTTTTCTACTAGCTTACTTAAACCTAATGCTGCTTTAGGATCACCTCCTCCACCAGCAGTAAGCCAAACAGCCAGTTTACCAGTAGGGATACCTAATCTTTGACAAGCTTTGTTTTTATCACGTAATTCAACACGCTCTCTTAGCATAATTGGCCCTAAATAACGTACTTTAGGCATAATTTGTGGAGGAAAAGATACTTGCTCGCTATGTTTTTCTTGAGGAACTAATATACGGTCATAATAAGGAAGTAGAGGTTGAATATTTTCTTGAAACTCTAGTTTCATTGCACGGTTAATAAAAACTTTTGCCCCTGGCCCATCTAAAGCATAAGCCAATTCTCCAAAAGAACCTCCAGCAAAAGTATCAACTAAAAAAATATCTGGTTTTAGTAACCCTAAACTATGCCAAACCCATTGCCGGGCAAGTCTTAAGTAATCTTCCTTTGGAATCTGTGCTTCACGAATAGCGGTTTTACTAGGGATTTTGAAAGTGGCAAAGCCTTCACTTAAAGCAAGTCCTGAGGCTTCAGAAGAAGTTAATATATAAATATCTGGATATACTCCAGCTAAACGTCCTAATCGTCTTACCCAGCGCAAAATTGCTACTACTCTAGTTAAATGCCCTAAACCCGCTCCATTAACAGCATAAGCAACTATGGTAAGCCGTTTGCTCATGAAATATCTAGATCCCTATCATAGCTACTGTGATCGTGATGATGATGGTGATGGTAGGAATCATCATAATAGTAATCATGCTGATAACGATAACCTGGATGACTAGAATAAAAGTAGTTTACTTCTTGAATATAATTACCGTCTAACTGCCCATCTGTCATTAAATCCCACCAAAGCATGTCTTTTTGATAATCATAATAATCATAGTCATCAAACTCATAGACATTATCGTAAGACTTCCAAAACTTATTGCGCTTATTAAAGAGTTTTTCCTTTGGATCTACATATAAAATTGCTGCATCACGATCTGGAACTGTATAATAATGATACTTAGGCCGCTGATATTTTATAACTTTTCTATTTAATTTATAGGCATATTCTTCTAAAACAGCTTTTTCTTGTTGTTGCTGATGAGTAACCATTTCTTTTAAGTAAGATAATTTTTTTTCAACCCCATCTAATTTTTTTATTTGTGCTTCACGAACATGGTCACCTTGTGCCCAGTTAAAAAGTTGTTCTTTATCAACATATTGCAGGTGTTGCCTTAGAGCAGATTGACATTCTTTTAAGACTTCTTGAGCTAAGTTATTTAGTCTATATTCTGACTGTCCACGTAAGTTTACTAGTTCTTTAACATCATTTATTTCTTTTTCAACTGCAGCTAATTCGTTATAAGTATGATCATGTGCTTGGCGAAGTGGTAGATAATCGCTACGTAGTTGATAAAATGGTTTACCATACTTTTTAGATATAGAACTACCTGCCCTCCAATCCCTGTAATAATCTAGCTGCCACATTCTACCTATATAATCAGGTGTATCATAACCAGTTTGAATTAAACGTAAAAACCTTGGCTCTGCTTCATAACGTTTTACAGAATCGCTTAATAAAGTAAAGTTTTGACGAATTGACTCAGCTTTTAAGACTAGTTCCCCTGAAATAGGGTTAACTAGTTCTTCTTGACGTAAATAACGATCATCACAATCAATATCACTAATTAATTGGGTTAAACGGCTTTGTTCATCAGCTATTGTAGTAAAAGGGTTTTTAACATCAAATTGCCCATAACCAGTATACTGACGTACATTATTAAAAGCTTGTTGGTCAAGTGCAGGTAAATTGGTTTGTACTAGCTCATCTAATGTTTGGTTATAGATGTTTTGTAATTCAACTAATCCTTGATCATGTTTTTGAAATGTAGTTCCAAGGTTAGAAAGCATATTTTGGACTTCTACAAGTCTATTTTGCCCTTGTGAAACAAATTGGGTAGCAGGTATTGGCATAGATTATCAGACACTTAAGAAAAGGAATTTAAATTTTGGCTTAGTTTAACAGAATCAAATAAAATTTAACAACCTTTGGGAGGAAAGAAATTATTTGCTAAATACAACTATTTTCTTGATCTTAGCAAGTAATAGGTTAACTACAATAGCCAAATTAATATTAGCTATAGTATAGTTTTTTTTGATTCAAAATGTTTTTATATATGGTAACTTCTAGTATTTAATGTATTTAGATTTAAGGAGATATTTATGCAACCACGAGAAGCTATTGCATCATTACAATTATTAGTAGCACTTGCTAAAGCTGATGGAAAAATAGAACAAAGCGAACGAGAAGCACTAGAAGATGCTTTTAAGGATTTACAGCTACCTGAAGGTTATACTGTAGATAGATTACTTTCACAAGAAGTAATAATAGAATCTATACTTAATGAAATTAAATCTCCTGAGAGCCAAAAAGCTGCATTTAAGTCTGCATATCTTTTAGCTCATGCAGATGGTGATTTTTCCAAAATAGAACAACATTTAATAACAACTCTAAAAGACCGCTGGAATATTGCTGATGAAGAAATAACTGAATTAAATAATAGTATAAATATGGCTAATGCTGTAGTTTCTTCTGATGTATCACTTTCAGAAAGTAGCGATCCTGGCCAAGAAGCACAAAAACTTATAAAAAAATACTTGGTCTTAAATACTTTAACAGGAGCTATTCCAATTCCATTAATAGCTGAGGCTGCAATAGTAGCATCACAAATGATTATGGTTATAGATATAGGTAGAATTTATGGTCACGATATAGATAAAACTTTAGCTAAAGCGATACTTGTTTCTCTTGGGATTGGAACTAGTGCAAGTATTGCTGTATCTAGTCTAGCAAAGCTTGTCCCTGGTTGGGGTAGTGTTGTTGGAGCAACAGTTGCATTTTCTACTACTTATGCTTTAGGACATGCTGCAACAAAATATTTTGAATCTGGTAAAAACATCCCCTTAGACTCCCTTAAAAATATTTATCAAGAAAAAAAATCTGAAGGTAAGAAAGAATACGAAAAATCTCGTACACAAATAGAAGAAAACAAACAGATAGCTATTAAACTTGAAGACTTAAGTAAACAGTTTAAAGCAGGTAAGTTAACTCAAGATCAATATAATCAAGAAGTTAACAAAATCAAGCAGTCTCTTTAAGTAAAATCCTTTGCTTTTTTATAAAATTAATAACTTTTGTTATTAAAAAATTTAAAGTTATTTTACTAGGCTAATATTAGATGCCTTGATTTTTAGAACTATTTTCTATTAATATTCATCTGCCATCACGGAAAATGTCATTAAATCAATTTTCTTGATTATCTCCTCTATAATCAATTTCAGATGCCCGTGTAGTGGCTGACATATCTCAAAAAATGGAGATCACCAGATGCTAAGGTTAAAGCGAGTTGTGTTTCTCTTGGTGCTCTTAAGCGCTATAGCACTTAATGTAGATTTTTCTATTATTGATGCACAAACAAAAAAAGGTGCAACAGGCCCAAAAGCCCCTACAACCTCCAGTCCAACAACTGGAGCACAAAAAACACCTAAATTAAGCCCATTGCCTGTTCGACTTCAAGGTGTTAACTATTCTGTTTTTGACCATGCATCTCATAGCCCAGATTGTCTTAGTTGTCATATCCCTAATCGGGTTCCAAAACTAACAGGCAAGCTCAAAAACAAACAACCTGCAGCAGTAACAACCCCTTTTACCTATGATGATCGGGTAACACAATTTCCTCCTCATGCTTCTTGTGAAGAATGTCACTCTATTGTGCAGTTTTCTTTTCCTGTACCTGCAACAAAAGGGTTTTGCCAAATCTGTCATGAAGCAGACAAAGAAACAGTGCTTTCTAAATTCCCAGATCAAAGAGATGATCAATTTGGCTTAAAATTCCCTCATGATGTACATGTTGGCACCAAAGCTAAAGATTATAATGTTGGTCCAAAACTTCCTGAACTTACTGACGAACAAAAACAAATCCAAGCTGTTGCAACCTCTTCAGGATGTAATGACTGTCACGTAAAAGAAGGCAAAGATAAAAAAGAAGAAAACTTCCTTCTTCCCTTTCATCCAGAATGTGCTCGCTGTCATAGTGAAATACCTAGAGATCCAGCAGCTAAAGATGATCCTAAATTCAAAATAAAAAATGAAAAACCTTATATGAGTGAGTGTTTAGAATGCCATAAACCTTTTATGGCTGAACGCCCTGTTGTTAGTGGCATAATTCTACAATTACCTCCAGGAGTGTTTTTTACTCATGGAAAAACACATGAAGAAGATGTTCGTGATAAAAAGACCAAAAAAGAAAAAGGTAAATACCCATCTTTAGACTGTAAATTCTGTCATAAAGATGCAGCCAAAGCTAAAAGAACCCAAGATATTATTGTACCATCAGCAAAAGATTCTTGTTTACCTTGTCATAATGACGGTAAAGGCGAATATAAAGGAAAAGAAGAAGGTCATAAACTTACTATTGGCGAAACTACTAATTTAAGACCATAAATTAGTAGTCCCTAATTGGGGTATTTTGAATAAAATTCAAAGTGCTACAAAATATAGTTAATCAAAGCCTTTACCTTGTTTAATTTAGAGGCAATTTATGAAGGCAAAATTACAAATAAGCTCTACGGTTGGTAGTGAATCGTTTGAGTATGAAATAGTTAAACCTGAAACAAAAATTGGGCGTTCTCCTCAAAGCAACGACGTTGTTCTTATAGATGTCCAAATTTCTCGGGAACACTCCATTATTCATCGTCGTGGAGATAATTTTTTTCTTGCTGACTTACAAAGCGCTAATGGCTGTTTTGTTAATGGAGAGCGTGTTTCTGGCGAACTTCCTTTTAGTGAAAACGATACATTACAAATAGGAAAATATTTACTAAAACTCCAATGTGAAAGAGAAAAAGCCGCTGCTCCAGCTAAACCAGCTCAAAGCGCTGGCTCCCATACAGTCTTGTTACGTGCTCCAGTAAATGCCTCAATGCTCATTCCTAAAATGGAATCAGGGAAATTTTCTGATGATAACGATGCAGACTCACTAAAAAAAGAACTAGAAGAATTACGTAAAAAATCAGAAGTCCTTACCTATATCTATGAATTAGGCAATATGTTTAATTCTGTGTTTGCACTAGAAGATATTTTTGAAAAAATGTCTGAAATGCTTTTTCGTGTCACCCCTGCTGAACGATGTATCGTTCAACTTAAAGACCAAAACACTGGCGAACTAACTGTTAAAGCTGTTAAATTCCGCTCCCAAAAAGACAATCAAGATAAACACATTACCCCTCCTAGGGCTATTGTCCAACAAGTTATGCAAGAACAAGCAGCACTACTTTTATTAGATGCCCAAGACTCTAATAAAGGCGGAGCTACTGCTATTATTCAAGGTGTTCAGTCAGTTATATGTGCCCCTTTAATAGTAGGTGGACAACCCATTGGAGTGTTATATGTAGATAATCGTAAAAACACTACTGGGTATGAAATTCCTAAGGTTTTTGGATCTGAAGACCTAGACCTATTAAGTGCAATAGCTTCCCAAACTTCTATGGCACTTGATAATTCCAATGCCCATAATCGTTTAATGAAAGAAGCCTTAGCTCGTGAAGCTTATGGACGTTTCTTACCAGATAGTATTGTTAGCAAAATTTTAGAATCTCCTGAATCTCTTAAATTAGGTGGCACCAATATAGAAGCTACTATTTTGTTTGCTGACGTTCGTGGGTTTACTCCTCTATCAGAAAAACTAAAACCTGAAGAAATTGTAGAACTCCTTAATGAGTATTTTACTAACATGACCGATATCATTTTTTCACACCAAGGCATGTTAGATAAATATATGGGTGATGGTTTAATGGCCTTATTTGGCGTTGGCTATGATGACCAAGAAGTAAAAGAAAATGCAGCAGTAAACGCCGCTAAAGCCGCTATAGATATGCAACGTCGAATGGTTGATTTAAGAAAGAAATTCTATGAACAATTTGGCCATGAAATAAATATTGGAATTGGAATTAATACAGGTGTAATCACTGTAGGCTTTATTGGCTCAAATCGTCGTATGGAATACACTGGAATAGGCGATCCAGTAAACTTAGCAGCACGTCTAGAAGCAAATTCTAAAAACTCTATTACACAAGTTCTAATTAGCGCAGCTACTTACGAGAAAATTAAGGATAAAATTCCTACTAGACGACTTGCACCAATAGAGGTTAAAGGTAAAAGCGAACCCCAAGAAGTGTATGAGGTAATTTGGGCAGAATAATTTAAGCGTTATTTCCATAAATAGAACCAATAACTTACAGCCACTTAAACGGTGGCTGTAACTATTTAAGGGCACGCTAAATAAAATTCTTTTAGTAGTAAAGTTTTTAGCTGATTAGTTTAATCACGAGGTTATTAAATTGTAATTTACAACAGCTATTTGTTACTCCCAGAAAGCTTTTCATACACCTTAGACGATAGCCAACTAGAAACAGCTTTTTGAAAAGTAGGATCATTCATAAAACGTACAAAAATATCTACATTCTGATCCATTCGTTCAATAAATAAATTTTCTATCATACTGCCAAATACTAGAGCAAACTTATCTTCAGCATTTACTTTTGCTGCTTGTTTAAGGTTTTCTTGTGCTATTGCAACTTCAATAATCTGGTCAAAAAATAGTTGATCAGCCTCGTTAAAATCTGTACCAAACCGCTCATTTATTTGATCAATCAGTCGTGATAAAGCTACAGATTCTTCTCGTATAATACCGCTACCTACTTCTGTGGGGCCATCTAAAGGTTGTCCTTTATGATCAACTAGACTTATAGAACCTTCACTAATTTTTTGCAGCCTATAATATTGCAATTGAACTTCTTCGTTAAACTGATAAGCCTGTTGGCTTTTGCGTCTTGGTAATTTTGGAGCAAGATAGCGCAAAAAAGTATAAAGTTTTTCTAAGTCTGAGTCTTGATATGGAATAACTTGACTTAGAAAAACATATAGGTTTCTAAAAGTATTGATATTACTCCGCCAAAGCTCTGCTTCTGCTTCTTCACGCTTTCGCCAATCTATAAAGCGGTCAACGGCTGGGTCAAGTGTCGCATTCATAGAGCGATGATCTAAAGCTGTTTGACGCTCAGTTGGTTTGTAATAAATATCTGAAAATCTCTTTACTTCTTCCTTAAGATAAATTCCTGCTAGATCTAGCTCTGATTTAATTTGATACATTTTTGATGGTTCAACTTCTTCACCCATCTCTGCACCCTCATAATATTGTGCAAAAGCTTCCTGAATTTCTTTTTTCTCATTAACAAAATCTAAAACAAAAGTATCTTCCTTTAATGGATGAGTGCGGTTTAGCCGTGACAAAGTTTGTACAGCTTGAAGTCCACCAAGCTTTTTATCTACATACATTGTATGAAGTAGCGGCTGATCAAACCCTGTTTGATATTTTTCAGCAACAAGCAAGACTCGGTAAAGTGGTGTAGCAAACATCTCAGGCAATTCTTTTTCTTTAATGCCTTTGTTCATTCCTTCTTCGGTGTAAGTTTTTCCTGGTACTACGTCATCTTCTACCACACCAGAAAAAGCAACTAATGTTTTTATTGGATAGCCTTTAATTACAATATAGCGGTCAAAATTTTGTTTATAGCGTACAGCCTCTAACCTTGATCCTGTCACCACCATTGCTTTAGCCCTACCACCTATTTTATGGCGTGTTACAGAGTAAAAATGCTCAATCATTACTTCTGCTTTTTGTATTAAGTTATGTGGATGAAGCTTAATAAACCTAGCGAGTCCTTTTGCAGCTTTCCTTCGCTCTACATTGGGATCCTTTTCACTCTTCCTAAGCAATTTATAGTAAGTTTTATATGTTGTGTAATTTTTAAGTACATCCATAATAAAACCCTCTTCAATAGCCTGTCGCATAGAATAGAGATGAAAAGATTTGTTATTAGAGCTAAATATCTCAAGGGTTTTATATTTTGGTGTTGCAGTAAAAGCAAAAAGGCTTAGGTTAGCTTGCTGGCTACGTTCAGCCATTTCGCGAAATAGCTTTTCTATGTTTTCTTCACCTTCTTCTTTAGCTTGCTCTTGTGCTTTTTTAACTAAATCCTCCCCACCTAAAACGCCTTTTAGCTTTGTAGTTGTTTCTCCTGATTGTGAGCTATGAGCCTCATCAATAATAACCGCACAACGCCTTGTTGGTAGAACTCCGCTACCATTTTCACCACGCTCTTTAGCCATTTTTATTAAATGGTTTGTAACAAAAGGAAATTTTTGTAATGTTGTGATAATAATAGGGATAGCACTGTCTAGAGCTTCAGCAAGTTGGCGTGAGTTTTCATCAATCTTTTGCACTACACCTTGACGGTGCTCAAATTGATAAATAGTGTCTTGTAGTTGTTGGTCTAAAACAGTTCGGTCTGTAATAACAATAACGCTATCAAAAACACGTTTGTCCTTATCATCATGTAGCGACGATAACCGATGTGCCAACCACCCTATAGTATTGCTCTTTCCGCTACCTGCTGAGTGTTCTATTAAGTAGTTATGGCCTACACCTTGTTCTTTTGCTGCTTCTACAAGCTTACGTATTGCTTGTAATTGGTGATAACGAGGGAAGATCATTTCTTCTCGTTTTGACTTTTGCCCCTCATCGCTACGAACTTCTTTACTTTCTAGATGTAGAAACCTTGCTAGCAAATCCATTAAGCTATCTCGCTCTAATACCTCTTCCCACAAATAAGCTGTTTTATAAGTGCGGCCTTGTAAATCTGCTGGATTACCTGCACCACCATTGAAGCCTTTATTAAATGGTAAAAACTGTGTAGCTGTGCCAGCAAGCCTTGTAGTCATCGACACATTTTCAGTATCAACAGCAAAATGTACTAATGTACGTCGCTTAAACTCAAAGATTAGCTCTCGCGCATCACGATCTTTGCGATATTGGTTAATTGCATCTTCAACAGTTTGATTAGACATTGGGTTTTTAAGCTCCAATGTAATAACAGGAATACCATTAACACTTAGAGTTACATCTATAGAGTTATTATTTTTCTGGCTGTAGTGAAGTTGACGAGTTATTCCAACTTGATTAGCAGTATATTGTTTTTTCATCTCAGCATTAAGACCATGTGCTGCTTTGAAAAAAGCTACTCGAATTGTACGACCATAGCACTTAAATCCATGTCTTAGCGTTGCTAGGCTTCCATAAGTGTCCATCCACTTACACAAGTCATTTAGAATCTGTTTACTAGTATTATTTCCAAGCAAAGATTCTAATTTTTGCCATTCTTTAGGTTGACTTGCGCGGATAAAATCTAGGGTAACACTAGAAAAAATAGCTAATTCTTTATCAAAGCTTTTAGAAGGCACAGAAACATAGCCACTAGCCAATAAATCAGCTTCAATTATAGTTTCAAAAGCTATTTCCCTTAGTGTTGAACTCATACTTGTTCCCCTACAGCAATTTGTCCTGTTACTGCCGCCGCAATTAGCGAGGCTCTACGCTCTTTGAGTAAGCTGATAGTGCGCTCAGTAGCGGCTTTGAGTAAGTCAAGCTTTTTGGTTTCAGTTTCAATGTAAGTAACAATAGCTTTTTGTTCTTCAATTGGAGGACAAAGAACAGGTAATTCTCCGAGAGTTTCTGTGTTTAGGTTATCCATTGTTGAGCCAACAGACTCCAAAGATAAGCTATCACTAGCTCCTGTATTTGTCACATATAAAAACAAATAAATTGAAATAAGGAATTTATTTTTAAGCCTTGCCCGAAGACTACCTGTTCCACATATCCAACCTTTTTCTGTATCTGTAACAACACCACAACGCCCTAATTCCCCTCGACGTGCAAACACAACATCTTCTGGTAAAAGCTTATGAATACTAAGGCGGTTTGCTGTCTCAATATCAATACTAATACTAAGATCAGGCAAAATTTTTCCATTGTTAAGATGAACTGGGTTAATAACTGGAACTCCATTTTCAATATATTCATCAGCATGTAGTTGAGAACCAAAAGGCCCAGTTTGGAGTGATATACATAAAAACTTTAGCTGCACAACCTTCCAATGCCTTGGCACCTCCCCCAACCATTCAACCCCAGAATCACGCATTGGTGCATCAGCATTTAACCCACGTGTCACGGCTTGGGTGATAAGTGCGCGACGCTTTTCGGCTAGCAGTACAAGCAAACGTTTTTTGATGGCAATGAGCGCATCAAGTTTTTTAGTTTCAGTTTCAATGTAAGAAATAATTGTTTGTTGTTCTTCAAAAGGAGGAAAGGCAGCTTGTAAATTAGACAATTCAGTTTGATTAAAAGTATTATTTACCATTGCTCTTGCGTAAAGGAAAAAACCTGTAGTGCGTAATGCGTTTATATAGTTTTGAAAAAACTTTGGTTGAAATTTTGTCAGATCAAACCTAATACGTAATAAAAAACCAACATGAGTAAAAATATCATCTTTATCAAAATATGCTGTTTTTCCTAAGTGTTCTGAACTCCCGTTCCTCCAATTAAATAATAAATCTCCCTTTCTTAAAAGTAATTTTTCATCTTTTGGCAACAAAAGATTTGCCCATCCAAGCTCAGTTAAGTCAAGAGTTCCATCCATCCCAACATTTGGAAGAGAAATCAAAGGTATGCCAGAAATGAGGCTTTTATCCAATTCATCGCCTACACCATATGAAATTTTTGCAATGTATTTAAGTTTTCTTATCTCCCAATGTGCAGGAATTTTTCCCAGCCACTCAAGTCCAGAATTTTTATATTCTAAATACTTAGGATAGCTCACTTTGTCACCTCGCTAAGTAAGCGCATAATCTCTTCTTCGGCAATTTTTAGGTCTGCGTCTATTTCTGCTAGTGGGCGTGGTGGAGTGTATTTGTAAAAATAACGGTTAAAGTTTATCTCATACCCTACTTTATCTTTGGTGCGATCCATCCAAGCTTCAGGCACATAGGGCAATACTTCTCGGCGGAAATAATCATCAACATTATCTTTTAATGGGATCTTTTCATAATCTAATGGGGAAGTGTTTTCAGAATTACTTTCAGAGTCGTTTTCAAGGTCTTTTAATGGCACATTCTCAAAATCCCGTAGGTCTGAATCTGGCTCATAAGTAACTTTCGCTACAGCCTTTTCATCTTCGGACATTATCAGACCTAGAGAACCAAACTTTTCTTGTGGCTTGGTTTCTACAAACAAACCGCTAAAACGGTCTTTTTCAGTTGGTAGCTTTTTCCCTTTGATTGGCTCACGCTTTAGAATTACTGGTGCTGCTTCTGAATCGCGCTCGGCAAAGACTGCACGGAAAAACTTTTGCTCTGGCGCTTTCCATTTTGATGAACGCGAGGCAAGTACTCTATTTGCTCGCTCTAGTGCTTCGTTCCAATCAAGGTAAACTTCCCGCCCTAGCTCTTTATCAATAGCTTGGATATCATCTAGTAGGTGTGGCACTTGGTCTAAAAATTGGGCTTTGCGCTCTAGGGTGATTTGAAAGCGTAAGCGCATTGGACGTTCTACGGTAACGCGAGTATAGCCAAATTCAGCATTATCAAAAATCTTTGAGGTATCAGACTCAAGAAAATTACCATATTCCTTAACAATTATATCAATATCATCTTCGCCTAAATAACGACGCTTATCTCCTAGGCTACGGCGCATAGGCTTCCAACGTGCGCGAGCATCAATTAATTGAATTTTGCCTTTGCGCTCTTTTTCTTTACGATTGGTTACTATCCAAATATAAGTGCCTATGCCAGTGTTATAAAACATCTGTTCAGGTAGCGCAATAATGGCTTCTAACCAGTCATTTTCGATAACCCATTTACGAATATTGCTTTCACCTGAACCAGCACCACCAGAAAATAAAGGTGAGCCATTAAAGACAATTGCTAGGCGTGAACCGTCTTTGCGATATTTTGGATCCTCTGGGCTTGGGTCATAAGGCTCAAACTTGGAAATCATATGTTGTAAAAACAAAAGCGAGCCATCATTAACACGGGGCAAGCCTGCACCAAAACGCCCTGCAAAGCCTAATTTTTCATGTTCTCGAACAATTTCTTTTTGTTGCTTTTTCCAATCTACGCCAAATGGAGGATTAGCTATTAGGTAATTAAACTTTTCTCCATAAAATTTATCTTCAATTAACGAATCTCCAAACTCGATCTTGCTATTTTTACTTCCTTTAATAAGTGCATCTGAGGCAGCAATAGCATAAGCACGATTGTTATAATCCTGTCCATTAACTTGAAGTATTGCCTGAGAGTTATATTTACTTAAATATTCTTGTGATTCAGCAAGCATTCCACCTGTACCGCAAGTAGGATCAAGCATTGTACGAACCATATAAGGTGTAGTTAAAAAATCATCGTCATGAGTAAAAAGAATATCTACCATTAAATGAATAACTTCACGTGGGGTAAAGTGATCACCTGCTGTTTCATTGGCTTGTTCATTAAAACGCCTGATTAAGTCCTGAAATAACAAACCCATAGAAATGTTATCTACTTTACTAGGGTGCAAATCAACATCACAAAACTTTGTTACCACCATATAAAGGATATTAGAATCATTCATTAATTGGATTTCATCAGAGAACTTAAAGTAGTCAAAAATCTGTCTAACATTGGCTGAAAACCCATTAATGTAAGAAACAAGATGTGTTTGTATATTATCAGAATCGCCTTTTAGCTTTTCAAAGCTAAGTTTTGAACGATTATGAAATTTTTGATCAGCAATTTTATTAAGAATTGAATCTAGAGAATCACCTAATTTTTCTTGTGTTCTATAGCGTTCATAAGTGTTTAGCACTTGGTCTTTAGTGGCTTCTAGCACACAATCAAAACGGCGAAGCACAGTTAATGGAAGCATTACACGTTCATATTGTGGCGGGCGGTAGGGGCCGCGTAGAAGATCGGCTATTTGCCAAATAAAATTACTAAGTTCTTGAGGTGTTGACATTTGTTTTCTTATTCTATTTTTGGATTATTTTCTTTGAAGCAAAAATATTATATTGGCTCAAGTGTTTTGAGAATAGCCTAAATGCCAAGTTGTTTTGTAGAGATCACTATAATTTATTAAGAGAAAACTTTGTTCTTTAATAAATGACTTTATTTATTCTTTTGATCTCATTTTATGATCTCTCTAGAGATCAATCTAAAACCCATTCATCACTTTTAACTTACTTCATAAACATAAATTTAGCTTAAGCGAGTTTTTTTGATTGTTAAAAATGTCTTTTTTTGATATTTAAAAACAAGCAAAAAAATTTATTAGTAACTATTCAATAATAAGAATAGTTCTTCAAATTTAACTAACCTTTTCAAAAATAGTAAATATGTTTGGAGTTAAAATTATGAGAACTCTTACAAAAGAAGGAACGTTGCGGTCTGCTCGGTTTATTCTTCCTGCTCGTACTTACACAGTATTTGAACTAATGAATATTACTGGAATGACTCGTCAACAAGTTAGCTACTGGTCAAAGCTAGGTATTGTCACCCCCGGTATTTCCCA
>Ga0075163_10007250_pt1 | contig 14669 bp, 15 predicted proteins | sample JI1023141ADNA_FD_71478 | JGI IMG/M metagenome (GOLD analysis project Ga0075163, IMG submission 71478) | Wastewater effluent complex algal communities from Wisconsin, to seasonally profile nutrient transformation and Carbon sequestration -... | ecosystem: Engineered > WWTP > Effluent > Algae...
GATGAGCAAAAGACGTTCCACGATGCCGATGGTTCAGCAGAGTATGGCAAGTGCGTTGAAATCTCAACCAAAGCAGCTCTCAGAGAAATGGTTCTGCCCGGGGTAATGGCGGTAGTGGTTCCTGTTACTGTTGCCTTTATGCCTGGTTTAGGGGTTGAGGCACTTGGCGGATTACTTGCAGGTGTTACTGTTACAGGTGTTTTGATGGCCATCTTCCAATCCAATGCCGGTGGAGCATGGGATAATGCCAAGAAGAGTTTTGAAGAAGGAGTAGATATTAATGGTACGATGTATTACAAGAAATCCGATCCACATAAGGCCGCGGTTGTCGGAGATACGGTAGGAGATCCATTCAAGGATACCTCAGGTCCCTCTTTAAATATCCTTTTGAAGTTGATGTCGGTAGTTGCCCTTGTGATTGCTCCTCTCCTGGTGAAAGAGGATGCTTCAACGGTAAAGGCAACAGATCTAAAGCCTAAAATTGAAGTTGTTGTTGCTTCGGCAAATAATGAAATGCCAAAGAACTAATCTGAAGATAGGTTAATACCAGAGAGCGGTGTTTATGACACCGCTCTTTTTGTTTATTTTGGGATTCCAATATTAAAACCATGAAACTTGCCACCACCCTATTTTTTGTAATCATTACCCTTAGAGTTGCAGGCCAAGGCACTATAGTAGGTAAGTGGAAAACCATCGATGACGAGACCAACGAAGCTAAGTCAATCGTTGAGATCGTTGAGAAGAACGGGAAATACTATGGTAAGGTAGTTAAGCTTTTCCTTGCACCCGGAGAAGATCCAGACCCTGTTTGTGAGGAGTGCGACTCTGAGGATGACCGCTACCGAAAAAAGGTAATTGGTATGGAGATCTTGAAAGACATGATGAAGTCCGGGGCCGAATATTCAGAAGGAAATATTCTTGATCCCAAGAATGGCAAAATCTATAGCTGTAAAATTTGGCTTGAGGGAAATAACTTGAAACTTCGGGGGTATTGGGGTCCATTTTTCCGTACTCAAACCTGGCTTCCCGGTCAGTGACTGTCATCTCATCGGAAAAATAACGAACTTAAACCCGGATTTAATCAACTCATCATTAACTAAAGGTTACCAATTGTGGCTCTAAGGGTATTCAAATCGAACTTGCAGATGGACGAAAAGGAGGTCTTCGAACGAATCCAAAAGGGTGACGAAAAGGCTCTGGAACTGATCTACAAGAAATACTATCGGATGATGACCAAGCTGGTTATAACCAATAGTGGAACTGAAGAGGAGGCACGGGACGTTTATCAGGATGCTTTAGTGGTGTTCTGGCAAAAGGCCAGGTCTGGAAATCTTGTGATGACGGCTAAAATGAGTACCTATATCTACAGCATTTGTCAGAATCTGTGGAGAAAGGAACTTGATAGAAAGAAGAGACTTTCCCATGAGGAAAAAGATGGATCCCAATCCATGGATATGGACGGACCAGAACGAGAAAAGATCATCGCCAAGTGTATGGACCAATTGGGTGATACATGTAGAAAGGTTTTAATGTATTATTACTTTGATGAAATGTCGATGCAGGAAATAGCAGAGAAATTAGGGTTCGCGAACACAGATACTGCGAAGACAAAAAAATATAAGTGCAAACAAAAATTAGATGAATTGGTAAAAGCTCAATATAGTGAGCAAGATTTTTTAGACTAACGAAAGAGTCATGACGAACTTTGAAGTAATAGATAACTACCTGACCAATCGGCTTAATGCGCAAGAGCGCGAAGCCTTTGAGCAGCAAATGAAATCGGATCCGGCCTTAAAAGCAGATGTCGAATTTCAAACAAGCATTGTGGAAGGTCTTAAAAGAGCACGTGCCGCTGAACTAAAGGCGATGCTTAATAAAGTGCCCGTAACCAGTACGCCTGCCGTCCAATACTCCGCTCTTAAAATTGCCGCTGGGCTGGTAGGTACAGCCGTTCTTGTATCGGCCATCTACTTATATTTCCAGAACAACAATCAACCCGAACTATCAAACCCTTCTACCCCTATCGAGGATTCAATCAACGAAAAGGAACAACCGAAAGAGGAGATAAAAGCACTTGATAAACTCACTCAAGAAGAACAATCGACAGAAAGCAATAAAGCAGAAGGGTATAAAGAACCTTCTGTAAAACCAACTCAGAAGAGCACTCCTTCAAAGGATGTTAATAAACCAAAACTGGATGTGGTTGACCCCTCAGAGGACTTGACTGAGAGTACACCAACCCGGGAATCGATAGAGCCTTCGAAGCCTGGTTTTGCCACCCCGGCTATGGAAGTAGAAATTGATTCCACTAATAAGAAGTATTCATTCCATTACCAATTTGTGAGCGGAAAAGTGATTTTGTTTGGCTCATTTGATAAGAGTTTGTACGAGATTCTTGAGATTCATGGTGAAGCACATTCTACATTCTTATTTTATAAGGATAACTATTTCACCCTTGATGAATCAAAGGATGAAGTTACACCCCTGGTTGTTATCAAGGATAAATCCCTGATTAAGAAACTGAAGGAGTATAGAAATCAGTAATTGACTTCTCAACTAGTAATAGAGCCCTCCACAAAATAGAGGGCTTTCTTTTTTTACCCTGTATTTAAACAACCCTGCCCTATATAAAATCGGGGAAATCGTAACTATCTTTGCGGTTTATGAGTGTCGGGGATAAAAAGTTTAAGGTCAGAAAAAAGAAACTGGGCACCTACCCATACATAAGTGTGGTACTAAGTATTACGCTGGCATTATTTGTTATCGGGGTATTTGGGGCGTTGGTTATTTACTCGAAAGAACTTGAACGGTTGGTTCGCCAAAATGTAAAAATTCAGGTCTATCTGAAGAGTCAGGTGACGGAGGCACAAAGAACCCAAATACAAAAAAGCCTTTCCTCAAAATCTTTTGTTGCCAAAGACAAGGATGCCATTCAATTTATTTCCAAAGAAGCAGCCGCCAAACAATTTATTGAGGATACCGGTGAGGATTTTAAAAAGTTTCTTGGAGAGAATCCCTTACGCGATGCTTACTTAGTTAGAATTGATGAGGGCTTTCACGATACAGAAAGTCTAAAAAAAATAACGGCTGAAGTAGAAAAGATTAGTGGAGTCTTTCAGGTCCATTATATAGAAAATGTAATTGATTCGATTAATAAGAATGTAACCAAGATCGCATTGATACTAATGGGCTTAGTTGCTCTGTTATTACTCGTTGTCGTGCTTTTGATCAACAATACGTTGCGATTGGCATTATTTTCCCAGCGTTTTCTAATACGTAGCATGCAGCTGGTAGGTGCCCGCAGTTGGTTTATTCAACGACCTTTTTTATTCCGGGCCGGCTTACATGGACTTATCTCCGGAGTTGTTGCGTCCGGTTTACTATTCGCCCTGCTAAGCTTTGCCACTAAGAAAATCGAGGACTTAGGCTTGATTCAAAATAATAACCGGCTATTACTTCTAACTGTATCTCTGATGATTCTGGGAATGCTGGTAGCAGTTTTGAGTACCTATCGGGCTGTCAGTAAATATTTAAAACTTTCACTAGACGAACTTTATTAACATGAGCAAACTCGCATTCAGAAAAAGAAACTATCAACTCATGGCTATCGGGGTAATCCTACTAATTGTAGGCTTCACAATTATGGCCCTCGATAAAGATCCTTATGGGTTTGGATTTATGGGTATAACATTAAGTCCGATCATCGTGCTGGTTGGATTTGTCACTGAGATTTTCGCCATTCTCTATACGCCCAAAGAAAAGCAATAAAAGAATTTCATGTCATTTTTGGACGCACTCATTCTGGCCATCGTTGAAGGCCTTACGGAATTTCTACCCGTATCCTCTACTGGCCATATGATAATTGCCTCTTCCGTATTGGGAATCGCTTCCGATCCTTTCACAAAAATGTTTACTGTGGCTATTCAGTTGGGAGCTATTCTTTCTGTGTTGGTGTTGTATTGGGGGCGTTTTTTTCAGTCGGTAGATTTCTATTTCAAATTGCTGGTAGCCTTTTTGCCAGCGATGGTGTTGGGGTTTTTATTTAATGATGTGATTGATCAACTACTTGAACGTGTTGAGGTAGTAGCCATCATGCTTATCATCGGAGGAATGATTTTTTTATTCATTGACAAACTCTTTCATGAATCAGAAGAAAGCGGCAGCAACGAAGTTTCGTACAAGACTGCATTTAACGTGGGACTATTTCAAACGATCGCCATGATCCCCGGAGTATCCCGATCAGCCGCAACTATTATTGGTGGTCTTACTCAGAAATTAAATAAAAAAACAGCAGCTGAATTCTCTTTTTTTCTGGCCGTGCCTACCATGCTGGCAGCCACCTTGTATAAACTTCTCAAATTTTACCTCGGTGGATATACCTTTGGCTCGCATGAAATTTCCATTCTTGCTTTTGGCAATATTGCGGCTTTCATTGTTGCGATCCTTGCCATAAAGTCATTTATCTCCTATCTCACCAGTCATGGATTTAAGCTATTCGGTTATTACCGGATTGCACTTGGGGTAATAATACTTGCTCTTTACTGGTTAGGCATTGACCTGAGCATAGTTTAATGGAAACCAGCACAGACCAATTGATTTTAATTAACAAGCCGGTTGGCTGGACATCCTTTGATGTGGTTAACAAACTAAGGAATAAACTGAAAATTAAAAAAATAGGCCACGCAGGAACACTTGATCCCCTAGCCACCGGACTTCTGATTCTTTGTACTGGCAAAATGACAAAGCGAATCGATGAGTACCAGGCTCAGGAAAAAGAATATACAGGTAAGTTTATCATCGGTCAATCAACCCCCTCGCATGACCTTGAAACTACCGTTACTGAAACGAAAGACATAACGCACATTACTCAAGAAGCTATCCAATTTGCTACGCATAAATTCAAAGGAGTTATTCAGCAAATTCCCCCACTCCACTCAGCCATCAAAGTAGATGGCAAACGTGCTTACAAACTGGCTAGAAAAGGAAAAGAAGTTGAGCTAAAAGCGCGGGAAGTATCCATCCTCGAGTTTGAAATTATAAAGATCCAAAAGCCTGAAATCTCTTTTCGGATTGTTTGTTCTAAAGGTACCTACATTCGAAGTATCGCTCGGGATTTTGGCATTGAATTGGGAGTTGGAGCTTACCTTACAGACTTGTGCCGTACCCGAATCGGAGAATTCAAGTTAGAGAACGCATCAACTATTGAGCAGATTAACCCAACTTTGTCTGCATGAAGATTTATCATACCCTAGAAGACTTTACACGCCTGAGCTATGGGGTAGTTACCAGCGGCACCTTTGATGGCGTTCATGTGGGGCATCAAAAAATCCTTCAGCGACTAAATGAAATTGCTGCCAGGAATAATGGAGAAACAGTGGTTATAAGTTTCTGGCCTCACCCGCGGCTGATTCTTAAGCCGGAGGAACCCTTCATGAAATTGTTAAATACCTTCGAAGAAAAAGCTGAATTGTTGCGCCAACAAGGCATACATCATCTGATTCGGATTCCATTTACCAGAGAGTTCTCGCAGATTTCATCCCAGGAGTTCATAACAAAAATTCTGGTGGACACGATTGGAACTAAAAAGCTGGTGATCGGATATGATCATCGTTTTGGAAAAAACCGGGAAGGAAGTTTTGAGCAACTAAAAATAAATGCACCCACCTATGGCTTTGAGGTCGAAGAAATTCCGAAGCAAGAAGTGGATCATGTTGGTGTAAGTTCAACGCGAATCCGGAAAGCCCTGGCCGAAGGCGACATTGATACTGCAAATCATTTTCTTGGCCAATCATACTCTCTATCTGGAAGAGTAATCAAAGGCGATAAACTAGGTCGGGTATTAGGATTCCCAACCGCCAACATCGAGCTGGATTCACATGATAAATTAATTCCTGCAGAAGGTATCTATGTAGTTACTGTAACGCACGAAAAGAAAGTCTATGGAGGTATGTTATATATTGGCAACCGCCCAACCGTGAATGGAACGCGAAGATCTATTGAAGTAAACATCTTTGAATTTAACAAGGAGATTTATGGAGAAACTCTTCAGATTTCCTTCCTAAAACTCTTGCGTACCGACTCAAAATTCAATGATCTTGAATCACTAAAGCACCAGTTACAAAAAGACAAGGAATCTTCCCTGCAAGTCTTAAAAGACCAATCACTTTAACCCATTTGGAATTTGGGTTACGGAGTCTGAGATTTGTTTCAAAGTAAAACTGTATGATCAACAAAGTGGTATCGGGGGCTGATGAAGCCGTGTGGGATATTGAGGACAACACCACGTTAATGCTTGGTGGGTTTGGCCTTTGTGGAATTCCGGAAAATTGTATTCAGGCGATTCTAAAAAAAGGAGTTAAGGGACTTACTTGTATTTCCAATAACGCAGGGGTAGACGATTTCGGAATAGGGTTGTTACTGAAGACACGGCAAGTAAAGAAGATGATCTCTAGCTATGTAGGAGAAAATGCGGAGTTTGAACGGCAATTACTTTCTGGTGAATTGGAAGTTGAATTGATCCCGCAAGGTACATTAGCGGAGCGTGTACGAGCGGGTGGAGCGGGCATTCCTGCTTTTTTCACTCCTGCCGGAGTAGGAACAGAAATAGCCTTGGGCAAAGAAGTGCGCGAGTTCGATGGTAAACCACACTTACTTGAACAATGGCTTCGTGCAGATTTTGCAATTGTCAAAGCCTGGAAAGGTGATACAGCGGGCAATCTCATTTATAAAGGCACTGCAAGAAACTTTAATCCCATGATGGCTACTGCCGGAAAAATTACCATTGCCGAAGTAGAAGAGTTAGTCCCTATTGGTGAACTTGACCCCAACCACATTCATACCCCCGGCATTTATGTGCAACGGATTTTTCAGGGTTCAAATTATGAGAAAAGGATTGAGCAAAGGACAATCTCTAAATGATTTGAAAATTCGGTAATTCGTTGATTGGATAATTTGATAAAAACTAATGGAGTCTTTTAAAAAATATAATCCAGACCTGAAGGAAAATCTAATTGTAAAGTTGACTTTTCAGTTTGCATTAGATCTTGTGAAGTTTGTTGAATTACTCGAAAGTACTCGTAAGTATGCAATTGCAAACCAGCTCATCCGATCTGGAACATCAATCGGGGCGAACGTGCGTGAAGCGCAAAATGCAGAATCAAAGGCGGACTTTATTCATAAAATAAAAATTGCTGCAAAAGAAGCAGATGAAACTGAGTACTGGTTAGAGATTTGTCATCATTCAGAGTCATATCCAAATTGTAACGAACTCCTTACACAAATTCTTGGTATTAAAAAAGTGTTATCAAAGATCATTTCTTCGTCAAAGGCATCAACGAATAGCCGAATCAACAAATCAACAAATCAAAATGCTTGATAAAATAGGGATAGCAAAAAGAATTGCCAAAGAAGTTAAAGATGGCATGTACATTAACCTGGGGATCGGAATCCCAACGCTGGTAGCCAACTATATTCCATCCAGCCTCAATGTTGTGCTTCAATCGGAAAATGGATTGTTGGGCATTGGACCCTTTCCTAAAGATCATGAGGTAGATCCGGATCTTATTAATGCCGGCAAACAAACCATAACCATGATGCCAGGGTCTGCCCTCTTTAGCTCGGCCGAAAGCTTTGCAATGATTCGTGGCGGCCATGTGGATCTTACAATCCTTGGGGCGATGGAGGTTTCTGAAAACGGTGACATCGCCAATTGGAAAGTGCCTGGCAAAATGGTGAAAGGAATGGGTGGAGCAATGGACCTGGTGGCTTCAGCCAAGAACATTATCGTAGCGATGCAACATTGCAGTAAGGAAGGAGCTTCAAAACTTTTGAGACAGTGTACCCTTCCTATTACCGGAATCCGATGTGTAAAGAAAATCGTTAGTGACATGGCGGTTTTGGATGTACTTCCACAGGGTGGTTTTAGACTTTTGGAGCGGGCTCCTGGTGTGAGTGTAGAAGAAATCCAAAAAGCTACTGAAGGGAAGCTCATTATTGATGGAGAGATTCCAGAGATGAATTTTTGACTAGTAATTTGAAAATCACTCTTTAGTAAATTGAAACGATGCAATACCTTGCAGCATGAAAAAATCAACCATTCAGTTTTCAGTAGAACTAGACCAAAACAACGTCCCCGAGCGCATACTTTGGGACGCTACCGATAAACCAGAAGACACCGCCTCCGAGACCAAATCAATCTCAGTTTCCTTGTGGGATAGCAAACAGAAAAATACGATGCGTATCGACCTATGGACCAAGGACATGCCTGTGGATGAGATGAAAAGATTTTATATAGAGTGTGTGGGCGGTATTGCACAGAGTGTATTAAGTTCCACAGGGGATGAACGAATGGCCCAGGAAATCAATGCCCTCTGCGACCGCCTCGTAGAACTGGTACGTCAGGAAAAGTAGTCCTTTTTAAAGGTTTTATTTTTTTACAATCGTTTGCAAAAAAGGCACCCATCAATCGTTTGTAATTAGGCTTTTTCTTGTAGATTTAAGAATTAAACCCATAATTCTTATGAACAAACTCTACAGAAAAGCGTTGCTCCCCGCACTTTTTTGGCTTTGCGGGTCGGCAGCTCTAATGGCGCAAACCTCCATTTCCGGAACGGTAAAGGATGGAACAACCGGTGAGCCTCTGGCCGGTGTTAATATCGTTGTGAAGGGAAGAGTGATAGGAACCATTTCCAACACCAGCGGTCAGTACTCTTTGAAAGTAAATCAGGAACCACCCTTTACGCTGGTCTTTTCCTTCATAGGATTTTCTACTCAAGAGTTAGAAGTAAAAGAAGCAAACACAACGCTGGATGTAAGCCTGGAGGAGCAAACTTTGCTCGGTCAGGAAGTTGTTGTTTCTGCTTCACGTGTGGAGGAGAGTATCTTGAAGTCACCCGTTACTATTGAGAAGATGGATCTGCTTGCGATCAAACAAGCCGCCTCTCCCGATTTTTACGATGCCTTGGCTAACGTAAAAGGTGTTCAAACAAATTCTGGAAGTTTAAACTTAACTTCAATTAATACCCGTGGCTTTGCAACGATCGCTAACGTTCGCTTTGTACAACTGGTAGATGGTATGGATACTCAGACACCGTTGTTGAACTTCCCTACCGGTAACATCATTGGTATTGGCGAGTTGGATGCCGAAAGTGTTGAGTTGGTACCGGGAGCTGCATCAGCATTATATGGACCCAATGCATTCAATGGAATTTTAATAATGAAAAGCAAAAGTCCTTTTGAATATCAGGGCCTAAGCGCCCAAGTGAAAGGTGGGGTTACAAGTTCTGATGCCGGTGGATCTGATCCTTTTGTTCAATACAGCATCCGGTATGCAAAGGCATTTAATAATAAGTTCGCATTCAAACTTAATTTCTCCATGCTTAATGCAACGGATTGGTTAAGTAATGATTATCGCACTTCTCGAGTAAACCCAGAATCCACAACTGATTTGAGTGGCGCAAAAGATTTTGATGGCCTTAACTTGTATGGCGATGAAACTCAAATAGCAGTTCCGGTCCCAAGTATAGGTACCATTACCCGTACCGGATTTAGAGAAGAGGATATGTTAAATGCATTTTCCGATGGCCGTGAAGCGAAGAGTATTAAAGGAGATGCCGCACTGCATTACAGAATAACGGATAAGATCGAAGCTATTTATAACTACCGCTATGGTGGAGGTAGCACCATTTATCAGGGAACGGAGAAATATGTGTTGAGAGACTTTACTCAACAATTTCATAAACTGGAATTTAAGGGCGAAAATTTCTTTGTAAGAGCCTATCAGACAGCAACTGATGCCGGTAAATCCTATAACTTATCTGCTTTGGGTGGATATGCCAATGAAACAGTTAGTCCTTCGGCCACCAATTGGGTGCCTGATTATGTTGTAGCCATGCAAGGCTATATTCCTAACGTACCAGCTGGTGATCACAACGCTGCCCGGGCTTATGCAGACAGAAATCGGCCACAGCCTGGCACAGCAGAATACAACAATCTGATGGAAACTGTTAGAAACAACTATTTTCAAAGAACTCCTACGGGTACCTGGACCGATGCCAACGGGGTTGTTCATCCTGCCTCAGGCGGTGGAGCTTCATTCCTGGATAATTCCAAGCTTTATCATGCTGAGTTTAATTACAACTTCATGAACCAGATTGATTGGGCCGAGCTTCAGATTGGTGGTAACGTAAGACGATATGATCTCTTTTCAAGTGGAACTATCTTTAATGAAGCTCCTGATGATGGTGTTGACTTCCAGCGAATAAAAATTGACGAGTTTGGCGGATATGCACAAATCGCTAAAACGTTTGCCGATGCTTTGAAACTAACCGCTTCGCTGCGTTATGATAAGAATGAAAATTTTGATGGCCAGATTACTCCACGCTTATCAGCAGTCTACACAGTATCAGAGAATCACAATTTGAGGGCTTCCTTCCAGACTGGATTCAGAAACCCAGATACGCAAGCACAATTCATTTATTTCCCATCATCCAGCGGAACACTTCTTGGAAGCACGGAAGCAAATGCTGCGCGTTATGGTGTTCACAATGGTGGTGCATGGACGGATGCTTCATATAAGGACTTTCGCGCATCAGGCGGTACACTAGCTGCTGACGGAACACCAACCGGAGGCAATTCGTCTTTGTTGGTGACTGCTGATATTCCATACGTTCAGCCAGAACAGTTGAAATCATTTGAAGTTGGGTACAAAGGTGTCTTCGCACAAAAATTGCTGGTTGACTTAAATGCCTATTTCACAACCTACCAGGATTTCATTGGCGGGCAAATAGTTGCGGTAAAATTACCGACTTCTCATCAAGGCAAACCCGTTCCTGCAGGAAGTTTGTACAGCGTATACAACAACTCGCTTGAGAACGTAACTTCTATGGGTGCCGGTTTAGGATTTACCTACTCCTTACCACGTAACTTCTCGATTAACGGTAGCTATAGCTACGCTACCTTTGAGGCCACTGAAACTGCAGACTTCCGGGCTGGGTTTAACACCCCTGAGAACAAGTTTAATGTGGGTTTAAGCAATCGTAAACTCTTCAACAATTTTGGATTCAATGTCAACTTCAGATGGCAGGAAGGATTCTTATGGCAATCTTCTTATGGCGAATGGAATGTACCTGAATTTGGGGTGATTGATGCCCAAATCAATTACAAACTTTCAGCGTTGCGCTCGATGGTGAAAATTGGTGCTACTAATCTTGGTGGTGGTGACTATCGCACCAACCTGGGCGCTCCTTTCGTTGGCCAGATGTATTACCTCTCCCTCACCTTTGATGAGTTCTTAAAATAATCGAAAATAAACTTACCGATATGAAAACATTTAAGTTTCTATATATACTCCCGCTCGCTTTGCTCATTAGCATTTCTTGCGAACAAGAGTTGATTGTAACTGAACCACCGGTAGTAGAGCCACCCGTAACAAACGGGACTCCAGGGTCTGCAACCTTTACAAAGTTTGTTGCTATTGGAAATTCCTTTGTTGCCGGAGTTCAGGCAGGTGCTCTCTTTACGGAAGGACAAAACAATTCACTTCCCGCTATCATGGCTAAACAGTTTGCTATGACAGGCGTTGGTGGTGGCGCATTTGTGCAAGCCGATATAAAAGCTAGTTTGGGTTGGAATTTATTCATCACACAACCTTTTTTGGCTGACAACACAAAACCAATTTTAGGAAGATTGCTTCTTCAGGGAGCTTCGCCTAAACCAACTCCGCAGGCCTATGCAGTTGGAAATATTGAGGCATTACCAAGTCCTGCTAATACTAATTTTATTTACACCGGTGGAAAAGCAACGCTTAATAATTTTGGAGTTCCTGCCATCTTCCTTGGACAGTCACTCATACCACAAACAGGTGCCTGGGCTGGTGCTGGTGTCGATCCCAGATTTAGTCCGTTTTACGGAAGACTTGCTTATCCGGGTACAGGTACATCCACAATAATTGGTGATGCCGCTGGAGCAGCAGGCACATTCTTCTTATTCTGGTTAGGTTTAGATGACTTCTTTCTGCATGCTGCATTTGGAGGCGATCCAGCCAAAGCACCCCTTACCCCGGCTTCCGGTGCAGGTGCAAACGGATTTGATGTTCAGTATGGTGCAGCCATAGGAGCATTACTTGGTTCCAATCCAAATCTGAAAGGTGTGGTTGGCAACTTTCCCGACATTTTTAAAATGCCTCATTTTACAGCCGTTGCATACAATCCAATACCGCTTGATGCCGCTACCGCTACTGCTGTAAGCACAGGTTTTGCCGGTTACAACGCAGCACTCGATGGGTTGATTGCAAATGCAGCTACTTTTGGAATCTCTGCTGCACTCGTAACAGAAATAGGAACTCGCAAGGTAACCTTTACTGCAGCCGCTAATAACAAGCCGCTAATTCTTGATGAAACTCTAACAGATCTAGGTCCTTATTTCGATGGACTTAAAAATGCAGGAGCTATTACGACAGAACAACGTGCCGCTCTTACACCGTATCAAAAGGTAAGACAAACTACTCCAACAGATAAACTGCCATTGGCCACTGGCTCTATTCTTGGAACCTTGGTGGGTGGAAATCCTACTTTGGTTAATGGGGTTACTGTTCCTCTAGCCGATCAGTATGTACTAATACCAAGTGAAATTGATGCAATTAACGCGGCACGTACTGCATTTAATGCAACCGTTCAGGCTACTGTTGACGCCAATTCTACACGTCTAGCATTGGCTGATATAAATGCTACAATGACTTCTTTGCATACCAATGGAGCAGCTATACTAAACAATATCACCATCACGCCTAATATCAATCCGCCAACAGGATTCTATTCGGAAGATGGTGTGCATCCTAATAGCCGTGGGTATGCATATCTCTCCCGGACATTTATTTCAGCAATAAATACAAAATTTGGAGCCACAATACCATTGACAGACGTAAGTAAGTATAAGGCTACAGCCCTACCAATCCCTTAGTCAGTAATTTAAAGTATAAAATATAAAAGGGGCTTAGGCCCCTTTTTCATTTAGAACAATTCCTTTGCAATCCGATAAATCGGATCAGATTTGCCCATAGAGTAGAAGTGCAGTGTGGGTACTCCTTTTTTGATTAGTTCTTTTGATTGTTGGATAGCCCATTGAATTCCAAGTTCTTTGAGTGAGGCTGTGTCTTTGCATTTCTCCGCTTCGTCTGAAAGTTCTTCAGGAATGTCGATATGAAAAGTTTTTGGAAGTACCGTAAGCTGTCCTTTCCCTGTTAGCGGCTTTAGGCCCGGAATAATAGGAACCGTAATTCCAACCTCGCGGCACTTGTCTACAAAATCAAAATACTTCTTGTTATCGAAAAACATTTGAGTGACAATATACTCGGCACCCATGTCGACCTTTAATTTTAAGTATTTTAAATCACTCTTTAAATTGGGTGCATTAAAGTGTTTTTCAGGATAGCCAGCTACCCCAATACAAAAATTGGTTGGAGCAGCATGTTCCAGTTCCTCATCCAGGTAACTTCCGTTGTTCATTTTCACTACCTGATCAAGTAATTCAGAAGCATATTTGTGCCCATCGGGCTCAGCCAAAAACTTTGAATCGGTCTTGATGGCATCTCCCTGCAAGACCAATACATTATCAACGCCTAAAAAATGAAGATCGATTAATGCATTTTCTGTTTCTTCTTTACTGAATCCCCCACAAATGATATGCGGCACCGTATCAACCTTGTAATGATTCTGAATGGCGGCACAAATACCCACAGTGCCGGGTCGTTTGCGGGTAGAACTTTTTTCTAAAAGTCCCCCCTCCTTCTTTCGATATACATATTCTTCCCTATGATAGGTAACATCAATAAATGGCGGTTTGAATTCCATTAAAGGATCCATGTTATCAAAAAGCATTTTAATATTTTCACCCTTCAGGGGCGGAAGAATTTCAATTGTAAAGAGAGTTTTACCATTGGCATTCTTTAAGTGATCTACTACTTTCATTTCTTAATTAGATAATTTGAAGATTGAATAATTTATTTTCAAATTGAGTACGATAGGTTTGGAGACAGCCACTTCTCAATCTCGGATACAGACATTCCTTTACGATTAGCATAATCTATTACCTGGTCTTTTTCAATTTTTCCTAACCCGAAATACTTTGATTGAGGATTGGAAAAATAAAATCCACTAACGGCTGCACCTGGATACATCGCATACGATTCAGTGAGGGTAATACCAACTTTATTCGCATCCAGCAATTCAAATAAAAGTTTCTTTTCCGTATGATCCGGGCAGGCTGGATATCCTGGTGCCGGACGGATGCCCTGATAATCTTCCGAGATTAATTGCTCGGTAGATAGCTTTTCATCCTTTGCATATCCCCAAAGTTCTTTTCTTACTCTTTCGTGGAGACACTCAGCAAAGGCTTCTGCCAACCGGTCGGCCAGCGCCTTGGCCATAATCTCTGAATAATCATCATGTTGGGCTTTATGTCGCTCTACCAATTTTTCTAATCCAATACCCGTGGTTACAGCAAACATGCCGAAGTAGTCCTTTCCTGCTTCAGGTGAAACAAAATCAGCCAGGCAGAAATTTGGAAGGTTCTGTGCCTTTTTATTCTGCTGACGTAAAAAATGGAATGTAGCAATAGGAGTGTTATGATCAGGGGTAATTAATTCAATGTCATCGCCTTTATTTACAGCCGGA
>Ga0075163_10007251_pt1 | contig 14669 bp, 10 predicted proteins | sample JI1023141ADNA_FD_71478 | JGI IMG/M metagenome (GOLD analysis project Ga0075163, IMG submission 71478) | Wastewater effluent complex algal communities from Wisconsin, to seasonally profile nutrient transformation and Carbon sequestration -... | ecosystem: Engineered > WWTP > Effluent > Algae...
AAGGTTGTCCTGATACTGACGGAGACGGAATTGCTGATAAAGATGACGCTTGTCCAGATGTTGCTGGTTTAAAATCTTTAGGTGGTTGTCCTGATACAGACGGTGACGGTGTTACTGATAAATCAGACAAATGTCCAGATGTTAAAGGTCCAAAAGAAAACGCAGGTTGTCCTTGGCCAGATAGAGATGGAGATAAAGTATTTGATAAAGATGACAGATGTCCAGATGTAGCTGGTACAGTTGCTAACAATGGTTGTCCAGAAGTATCTGATGAAGTTATCAAAAGATTGAATGATTATGCTAAAACTATCTTATTTGATTCTGCAAAAGCAACATTCAAACAACAAACTTACCCTGTGTTACAAGCTATGGTTGCTATCTTAAAAGAGTATCCAAATTCTAACTTCTCTTTAGAAGGACACACGGATAGCGATGGTAAAGATGCAGCTAACCAAAAATTATCTGAAGACAGAGCTGGTGCAGTTAAAAATTATTTAATTGAAAACGGTATTGCTTCTGACAGATTATCTTCAGTTGGTTTCGGTGAATCTAAACCAATCGATTCTAACAAAACTAAAGCTGGTAAAGCTAACAACAGAAGAGTAGAAGTGAAATTAGTAAAATAATTTCCTCTAAAATATTTTCAAGAAAACGCTCCGAATTTCGGGGCGTTTTTCTATTTTTATAAAATGTCAAAACCAACCTTTCTCCATCAACTGGCTCAGGAAATACTAAAATCATATTCTGATACTTTATCAGATCTAACTATAGTTTTACCAAACAAGAGAGCCAAAGTCTTTTTACTGGATGAATTAAAGACATTGGTTACAACAACAATCTTTGCTCCTGAAATCATTAGCATTGAAGACTTCGTTCAGGATGTTGCCGGTATCCGTTCTATTGATAGTATTGAGCTTCTTTTTGAGTTCTATGAAGTATATCTTTCCATTACAACTAATGAAAAGGCAGAACCTTTCGACAGCTTTGCCAATTGGGCTAAAACCTTACTTCAGGATTTTAATGAAATTGACCGATATCTTCTGGATCCTAACGCCATTCTGAATTACCTTGAAAACATAAAGGAAATCGAACATTGGTCCGTTGATCTTGAGAAGAGAACCGAATTGATTGAAAAACACCTACTGTTCTGGAAAAAATTACCACTTTATTATCATTCCTTATATCAATACCTATTGAATAAAGGAGTAGGTTATCAAGGATTAATATATCGCGAAGCCGTGGCAAATCTAAACCACTTTTCAGAAAATAATCAACAGAAGTTTTTTGTTTTTGCCGGATTCAATGCACTCAATCAAGCCGAAGAAAGAATCATACAACATCTTTTAGCACTTGATGCTGCCAAAATATATTGGGATATCGACGAATCCTTGCTACACGATTCGTTTCATGATGCCGGACTTTTTCAACGTCGCTTTAAATCGGAATGGATTTATTATAAAACACATCCGTATGAGTGGATTTTCAACGATTTTAAGGAAGAAAAGAACATTCAGCTTATTGCTACATCAAAATTGATTGGACAGGCTAAAATAGCGGGAAATATTATTAAAAACCATATTGATCAAAACGCCTCAGGCTTGCAACATGTGGCTTTAGTTTTGGGCGAAGAGAATTTGTTGCTCCCCATTTTACATTCGCTGCCCGGAAACGTTGATGCGTTGAATATTACCATGGGTTTTTCGAGCAAAAATAATCCTGCTCAGTTGTTGATAGCCAAATTGTTCAAATTACACAGCAACGCTTTGACCCGAAATCCCGCGAGTTATGTGATGTATTATAAAGATGTGCTCGATATTTTGACGCATCCGCTCATCGAACCGTTTGTTAAAGCTCAGGATTTGGTTGGTAAAATCAATAAAAACAATTTTACGTTCATTCCGCATAAAAAACTGGAAGAATTACATCCGCAAAGCAATGCGCTTTTTGCCCTATTATTTCAAAAATGGGATACTAGCAGTGTGATTATTTTAGAAAATATCTCCCAGATTTTACTTCAAATCAAAGCGAATCTGAGCTACGAAAACGAGGAGGAAAAGGTGGTGAATGCCTTTGTCTATTCTGTTTTTAAGGTCATCAACAAAATGATTTCCTATTTTTCTGAACATCCTCAAGTGGACGATATCAAAACCTTACAGGCTATTTATAAACAAGTGATTGATGTTGCTGAGGTTTCTTTTGAAGGCGAACCATTAAACGGTTTGCAAATTATGGGCGTATTGGAAAGCCGTGTGCTCGATTTTGAGACGGTTATCATCACCTCAGTAAACGAAGGCAAATTTCCCGCAGGAAAAAGTACTAACTCTTTTATTCCGTATGATGTGAAAAGAGAATATGGTTTGCCCACTTTTAAAGAAAAAGATGCGATTTATACCTATCATTTTTATCATTTATTGCAAAGAGCTAAAAACATTTATTTGATATACAATTCGGATAGTGAAGGATTTGATGCCGGCGAGAAAAGTCGCTTTATCACCCAGTTGGAAGTGGAAAAGCAACCCAACCACCACTTGACTTTTCAGCATTATAATCCGAATGTGCCGAGTATTGCCCATCAGCCGGTAATTGTGCCTAAAACCGAAAGTGTTTTGAGTCGCTTACGCGAAATCGCAGAAAATGGGTTTTCTCCTTCCTCTTTAACAACGTATATCCGCAATCCGATACAATTTTACTTTCAACGGGTTTTGCGCATTTCGGAAACGGATGAGGTGGAAGAAAACATTGCTGTAAATACATTGGGAACCATTATTCATGGTGCTTTAGAAGAATTGTACAAGCCCTTCATTGGTCGAATACTACTTGTAGATGACCTCAAGAGTTGCCTGCAAAAGATAGATTCTGAAGTGCTGCTTCAGTTCAAAAAAGTCTACAAAGAAGGCGAAATCAATAAAGGCAGAAACCTTTTAGCATTTGAAGTTGCGAAACGAAATGTACTTAACTTCCTGAAATTAGAAATCGAATCGATAGAAAAGGAAGGAGATGAAATTCAGATTTTAGCCTTAGAAACTACTTTAGAAAGAACGCTTACTGACCAACGTTTACCGTTTCCTGTGTTGATAAAAGGAAATGTAGACCGAATTGAACTTCGCAACGGAAAAATCAGAATTGTGGATTATAAAACCGGAAAAGTAGAGCAGCGTAATGTAACCTTAAAAGACTGGAATGGTTTGACAGAAGATATCAAAAATGAGAAGATTATTCAGGTTTTGGCTTATGCTTTTATGTATGAACCTCATTCTAATGGAAGAGCAATGGAAGCCGGAATTCTATCATTCAAGAACTTAAAATCCGGATTTTTACCCTTTGAGTTCAAACCCGAAAAAGAAGTGGTTTCAGTAATTTCACCCGAAATCATGGATAGCTATTTGGATCAGATAGTCCTATTACTTTTGGAAATATTGGATGTAAACATTCCTTTTGAAGAAAAGCTTTAAGAGGGTTAACACAAAAGAGACAAAGAAAAGCAAAGACACAAAGAACCTATGGGTTGAAAAACTAAATCTTCTTTAAAAAATCAACCAACACTGTTTTTAATTCCTTTTCGTTTTCGATGTGGGACATGTGTCCATCGTTAAAAGCAGTAAGGGCTACTTTAGTGCCTTCAATTTGATCTATAGTTTCTTCATAAGGCAAGACAGGGTCTTTTTTCCCCAACACTAAATGAATAGGATAAGGCGAAAAATGCAGGAGTACTTCGCGGTCTTTACGAATTTTCATGCCTTCAAGAGCAGCAACTACGCCTTGTAAAGGCGTTTTCAAGGCTTCTTTTTTCACGTTCTCGATTTCCTTACCCAGTTTTTCCCGATTGTCTTCACTAAACAGATTGGCGATAGACATTCGGATAAAGTTGGTGTAATCTTGTTTCACACATACAATCGCGCGTTCTCGGTTGGTTTTTCGTTCGGCGCTGTCAGCACGCGTAGTCGAATTTAAAAGGAAGATACCCTTGACATAATCAGGATATAATTCGGCGAAAGCCAAAGCCACATAACCTCCCATAGAATGCCCTACTAAAACCACTTTGCGGAGTCGGAGATAAATTAAAACCGCATACAACATATCGGCTTGGTCCTCCATCGCATGCACATAGCCCAAACATTCTGTTGCACCATGGCCAAGTAAATCAATGGTAATTACCCGATGGTTTTTAGACAAGAGACTGTTATACTTGTCCCACATCGTTTTGTTTTCCAAAAAACCATGCAGTAAAACGACAGCCGTGCCTTTACCTTCGTCGGTATAAGAGATTTTGGTGTTTTTGTAGACAAGCTTTTTCATAGTTCAAAAATAGGGTTTTCAGAAGCAAGAGGCAAGAGAAAAGAAGTAAGAAACAAGAAGCAAGAGGCAAGAGAAAAGGCAATTCAGTAGATTGGTAAAATTCTTATATTTGAGAAAAGGATTTTAGGATGAATAGATTAGTAATTATTGGTAATGGATTTGACTTGTCATTTCGAACGCAGAGAGAAATCTCATCATGTGATTCCTCCTTTGTCGGAATGACAATTTTTTAGAAGAAGAACAACCAAGCATTGTAATCCGTCTATCATCTATTCTCTATTTTCTATAATCTAAAAAAATACAAAAACGACCCACATCCGTGAGCCGTCATTTATAATTTATAATTCAAAATTTAGAATAACCCTAAGAGTTCATTATCGATTCAATTTCCTCTACTTCAATCGGAATGTTACGCATCAGATTGAACGGTTCGCCTTGTTCCTGGATTACGACATCGTCTTCAATTCGGATTCCGAAACCTTCGGCCGGAATATAAATCCCAGGTTCCACAGTAAAGACCATATTAGCTTTCATAGGTTCGTATAACAAGCCATAATCGTGTGTGTCTAATCCCATATGGTGCGAAGTTCCGTGCATGAAGTATTTTTTATAAGCAGGCCAATCCGGATTTTCGTTTTGCACATCAGCTTTGTCGATTAGACCCAAACCAAGGAGTTCCGAAGTCATGATTTTCCCCACTTCTACATGGTATTGTTTCCATAAATTGCCAACAGTAAGCATTTTGGTCGCTTCGTTTTTTACTCTTAAAACGGCATTGTACACTTCTTTCTGTCTGTCAGTAAAACGACCCGAAACCGGAACCATACGGGTCATATCACTTGAATAATTAGCGTATTCAGCACCTACATCCAGCAAAATCAAATCACCGGACTTACATTGCTGGTTGTTTTCGATATAATGGAGAACGTTGGCATTATTTCCAGAGGCAATGATCGGTGTGTAAGCGAATCCTTTTGAGCGATTTCTTAAGAATTCATGCGCAAACTCGGCTTCAATTTCATACTCGGTAACGTTCGGTTTTACAAATTGTAACACTCTACGATAGCCTTTTTCGGTAATGTCGCAGGCTTTTTGGATTAAATCCAATTCTTCGCTTTCTTTTACAGAGCGTAATCTTTGCAAAATCGGATTCGATTTTTCCACTTTATGCGCTGGATAATTTTCTTTCCACCATTTTACAAAACGCGCTTCACGGGTTTCGGTTTCAATCGCCGCACGATAATGCTCGTTGGTATTGATATACATCGTTTCGGCATACGCCATAACTTCTTTTAAAGTTTTATGAAAATCCTGCAACCAAATAACCGATTTGATTCCGGCCACCTCAAAAGCACGGTCTTTGGTGAGTTTTTCGCCTTCCCAAATGGCAATATGTTCGTTGGTTTCTTTTAAAAATAAAATCTCTTTCAAATGTTCGTATGGCGCATCAGGGAATAATAACAAGATACTTTCTTCCTGATCAACTCCGGATAAGTAAAAGATATCGCGATGTTGCGCAAACGGTAAAGTACTATCGGCAGAAACCGGATAAATATCATTAGAATTGAAAACAGCCACACTGTTGGGCTTCATTTGCGCCGTAAATTTTGCTCGGTTTTTGATGAACAATTGGCGGTCTATTTGATGGTATTTCATGACTGGTAATTTGAAAATTTGAAAATGAGGTAATTTGAAAATTGTTTACCAAAATTACACAATAGTTAAAAGTGATAAGTAGCCATTTGGCTTTATTTTATATTTTTTCGGATGCGACTCATATGTCGGGTAGAAATTCCGAGGAAGGAAGCGAGGTAATGCAACGGTACTTCCTGTAATAATTTTGGTTCGGTTTGAAGCAGCTTAGTATAGCGTTCTTCCGGAGTAAGGGTCAGTAAGTCGATTCGGTAATCGTCAATGAGTATAATTTGTTTTTCAATAAGATTATAATAAAACTGTCGGAAAGCTTCGTTATTGGCAAGTAAATCTTTAAATCCCTCTAGATCGATTACCCAGAGTTGGCAATCGACCAATGCTTTGATGCTTTTTCGCGACGGAACTTTATTCAGAAAACTATTTAATGAGGAAGTAACCGAATTACGCAAAGCCAAATAGGTTGTTTTTTCATCATCATCTACTAAAATAGCGTGTTGTAAAATGCCACTTTCTATAAATCCAAAGTAAGGACACACTTGGTTTTCAGCTACCAGCAACTGATTCTTTTTTAAGTTTAAAACGTTGAATTGAGCAATGATTTTCAGGAACTCTTGTTCCAAATATGTAGCATTGCCTTCAACATACTGATGCAAATACTTTAAAAAAACGGCGCTGTTGTTTTGATTTTTCATGATACTAACCACAAAAATATTCTTTTTCAGTGATATTTTTTTATTCAGCGATTAATGAATAATTTTAAGCAAAATTATCGGTGTATGAAAAAGACCCTATTACTTCTAACTTTTATATTCAGTTTTGGTGTAGCAGCTCAGGAAAAGAAAGCCTATCAACTTTTTGATAAAAAGGGCAAAAAGACGGATTATGGTCAATTGCTCAAAGCGGCGCGAACTGCTCAAGTAGTTTTGTTTGGTGAATACCATAACAATCCTATTTCGCATTGGCTGCAATTAGAACTGACTAAAGATTTAGCCGAAAAGAAAGCAGTAATTCTTGGGGCCGAAATGATAGAAGCCGACAACCAGAAGCAACTCGACCAGTATCTAAAGGATGAAATCAATCAGAAACAATTGGATACAACAGCGCGACTTTGGCCCAATTATAAAACAGATTACAAGCCTTTAGTCGATTTTGCAAAAGAAAATAAACGGCCTTTTATCGCCACAAATATTCCTAGAAGGTATGCGTCTTTGGTTTCCAAAAAAGGATTTGAAGCTCTCGAAAGCCTGACTTCAGAAGAAAAATCATGGATAGCGCCGTTACCAATTCTTTATGACGCCAATTTGCCGGGCTATGTCAATATGATGAAGATGATGGGCGAACATGCGAGTCCGAATATGCCGAAAGCGCAAGCAATAAAAGATGCGACTATGGCCTATTTTATCCAAAAGAATTTAAAAGAAGATTCGATTTTCATCCACTATAACGGAACTTACCATTCTGATAATTTTGAAGGCATTTATTGGTACTTGAAAAAAGCTAATCCAGCCTTACAAATTCTTACTATTGCGACATTGGAACAAACCGAGTTAAAAAAAATAAGTGAGGAAGATTATACTAAAGCAGACTATATTCTCGTTATAGATGAAGACGTTACCAAAACGCATTGATGTCTTTTGATTTTAATTTAAAACCACCCAATGAAAAAGAGATATATCGCCCTGTTGTTTTTAGTAGTAACTATTCCGTTTCTTTCTTGCTCAGAGGACAAGGAAGAGGAACCGATGCTTATAGTAAAGTTTAAATTTGATCCAACTCAGGAACGCTTGAATAATTTGGGTCAGCCTTCATCAGTTGCTGCCGGAAATGCAGCTCAGTCACCCATTTTTAATACGATTTCATCCCATTATGTTGAGTTAGCTCCGAATGCGACTACGCAGTTGGGCTTTGGGGAAATTCTCTATCACGCACCCGAAACCACAAGTGGTGGAGCGACAGCAATAGATTTTAGCCAATCTAAAACTGTAGCTCAAGGAGAAACTTTTTTAAAAATTCCGCTACGTGAAGTTGCAGCAGGAAGTTATCAATGGATGCGGGTTTCATTATCGTATCAAAATTATCAAATCAATGTTCGCAACGCCGGAGTAGATTATGCCGGAACTTTGGCTAGTTTTGTGGGCTTCAATACCTACATTTCATCGTTTAATATTGGCAATAATATTTTTAATGTGAATGGGAACAGAGCGCAAGGATATTGGGCTTTTGGATTAAACGATCATCCGTATTCTACTTCCGGACAAGCACCAGCCGGAGCGACCACAGTTCCCAACCCGATTGAAGCGACTTCTCCAATCCCACGTGCTAGCAATACTTGTGTAGTAACGGGAAAATTTGCCACGAACTTGGTCATAGATGGAACAGAAACAAATGATGTAGTAATTACGCTGTCACTCTCAACCAATAAAAGTTTTGAATGGGAGGAAGTAACGGCTGACGGCAAATACGAACCAAGCATCGGGGAGAATGTGGTTGATATGGGATTACGTGGCTTAGTTCCGTCCTATGTGAAGTAGTTTTGTTTAACTTTTGAATGCTAAAAAAGGTCTATAAGCACTTGATAATCAACAAGTGTTAAACTCAAATTAAATTGATTATAAATTACAGCGAAAAGGTTGTAGTTAATGGCAAATAGCTGTATTTTTGTGTTGTTTTTTAAAAAATCTACACAATTATGGCAAAATCCTCTGTTTTGAGTTCGTCCATTGCAAGAAAGGTAGCGATGGCACTTTCGGGACTATTCTTAATTTCATTTTTAGCACTTCACTTTTTTATTAATTCCATATCTGTTTTCAGCGCAGAAACGTTCAACTCCTTTTCGCATTTCATGGGATACAATCCTTTGATTCAGTATGTGATGCAACCTGTTTTAGTAGCAGGTGTTATTTTTCACTTTGTAATGGGATTTGTTTTGGAAATCCAAAACCGGAATGCACGCCCTATCGCTTATGCTAAAAACAATGGTTCCGCCAATTCATCTTGGGCCTCTAGAAACATGATTATTTCGGGTTTGGTGGTATTAGCATTTCTTGGACTGCACTTTTACGATTTCTGGTTTCCGGAAATGGTTTACAAATATGTAGAAGGAAATCCAATAGATGAAACAAGATACTTCACCGAATTAGTTCATAAATTCGAAAGTCCGGTTCGTACTGGTTTGTATTGTTTGTCATTTGTGTTGTTGTCTTTGCACTTATGGCACGGTTTCAACTCTTCGATGCAATCAGTAGGGTTTAACAATAAATTTTCGAGAGCACTTCATAAATTAGGATATGCATTCGCAGTAATAGTTCCCTTCGGATTCATCTTTATTGCATTGTTTCATCATTTTAATCATTAATTTCAAATTATAAATGAAACTAGATTCAAAAATACCAGAAGGTCCAATTTCGGACAAATGGACCAATTATAAAGATCATTTAAAATTAGTAGCGCCCAACAACCGACCAAAGATTGATATTATCGTGGTTGGAACAGGATTAGCCGGAGCATCTGCGGCTGCATCTTTGGGAGAAATGGGTTATAATGTAAAAGCATTTTGCTTCCAAGATTCCCCAAGAAGAGCACACTCCATTGCGGCTCAGGGCGGAATCAATGCTGCCAAGAATTACCAAAATGATGGTGATAGTACGTACAGATTATTTTACGACACGATAAAAGGAGGTGATTATAGAGCGCGTGAAGCCAATGTGCACCGTTTAGCGGAAGTATCTGCCAATATTATTGACCAATGTGTGGCTCAGGGAGTTCCCTTTGCCCGTGATTATGGTGGAATGTTAGACAACCGTTCGTTTGGAGGAACACAATTGCAACGTACGTTTTATGCTGCAGGGCAAACCGGACAACAGTTGTTATTAGGAGCTTACTCAGCCTTATCAAGACAAATTGGTTTAGGTCGTGTTAAAATGTTCAACCGTCACGAAATGTTAGATTTGGTGAAAGTTGACGGAAAAGCACGCGGAATTATAGCTCGTAATTTGGTTACGGGAGAATTAGAAAGACATTCCGCTCATGCCGTGGTTATTGCTTCAGGAGGTTATGGAAATGTATATTTCCTTTCCACAAATGCCATGGGAAGTAATGTTACTGCAGGTTGGAAAGTTCATAAAAGAGGTGCGTTATTTGCTAATCCTTGTTTTGTACAAATTCACCCAACGTGTATTCCTGTACACGGAGTGAATCAGTCAAAATTGACTTTGATGTCGGAATCATTGCGTAACTCGGGACGTATTTGGGTGCCTAAAAGAAAAGAAGATGCTGAAGCGATTCGTGCCGGAAAACTAAAACCAACACAATTAAAAGAAGACGATAGAGATTATTTCTTAGAAAGAAGATACCCTGCCTTTGGTAATCTTGTTCCTCGTGATGTAGCTTCAAGAGCTGCCAAAGAGCGTTGCGATGAAGGATTCGGAATTGAAGCTAATGATACCAATGAAGGTGTTTATTTAGATTTCTCTACAGAAATTCAAACCAAAGGAAGACAAGCGGCTTATGCTCAAGGAAATCACAATCCTTCAGCAGACGAAGTGACTCGTTTAGGAAAACAATGGTTGGAAGAAAAATACGGAAACCTTTTTGCGATGTATGAAAAAATCACAGACGAAAATCCATACGAGACACCAATGAAGATTTATCCGGCCGTTCACTACACTATGGGAGGTGTTTGGGTAGATTATAATCTGCAATCCACAATTCCGGGTTGTTTCGTGGCAGGAGAAGCTAATTTCTCTGATCACGGAGCCAACAGATTGGGTGCTTCTGCTCTGATGCAAGGTTTGGCCGATGGTTATTTTGTATTGCCTTACACGGTTTCTAACTATTTGGCAGATGAAATTAGAACCGGAAAAATTACTACCGATTCACCTGAATTTGAAGAAGCCGAAAAGAGTGTAAAAGAAACGATTGCTAAATTCCTCAATAACAACGGTTCTAAATCGGTTGACCATTTCCATAAAAGATTAGGTTTGATTATGTGGAACAAGGTTGGAATGGGAAGAAACGAAAAAGGCTTAAAAGAAGCTATTGCTGAAATTGCCGCTTTAAAAGAAGAATTCTACAAAGACGTTTACGTTCCGGGAAGTGCAGACGAATTGAACCCTGAGTTAGAAAAGGCACTTCGTGTAGCCGACTTCATCGATTTAGGACAATTAATGGCCATGGATGCGTTGCAACGTAACGAATCCTGTGGTGGTCACTTCCGTGAAGAGTATCAAGATTCAGAAGGAGAAACGCTTCGTGATGATGAGAACTTCTCCTTTGTGGGAGCTTGGGAATACATGGGTTACGACATCAGCAAAGAAATCCTGAATAAGGAAGAATTAAAATACGAGTTTATCAAAATCGCAGCTAGAAATTATAAATAGTAAAAAAGTAAGTAGTAACTAGTAAACAGTAATTAGTAAAATGAATATCATTTGAAAATTTCTTAAGGCTAATTACTAAACACTAATTACTAATCACTTAAATAAAAAAATATGTCTTCAGCAAAAAACATCAACATAAACCTTAAAATTTGGCGTCAAAAAGATGCTAAATCCAAAGGAAGCATGGAAACTTATAAATTAGATAATGTTTCGACTGCTAGTTCGTTTTTGGAAATGTTAGACCAATTAAACGAGCAGTTAATTAACGATAAAAAATCGCCGGTTGCTTTTGACCACGATTGTCGCGAAGGAATTTGCGGTATGTGCTCACTATACATCAATGGTCGTGCTCACGGTCCGGAAACCGGTACCACAACCTGCCAGTTGCACATGCGTAAATTCAACGATGGCGATACTATTTACATCGAACCATGGAGAAGTAAAGCCTTCCCAGTAATCAAAGATTTAGTCGTGGACAGAAGTTCGTTTGACAGAATTCAACAAGCTGGTGGATTTGTATCAGTGAACACCTCAGGAAGAACCATTGATGCGAATGCCACTCCAATTCCAAAACACGATGCCGACCGCGCTTTTGAAGCAGCAGCTTGTATCGGTTGTGGTGCTTGTGTGGCGACTTGTAAAAACGGTTCTGCAATGTTATTCGTTGGAGCCAAAGTTTCACAGTATGCTTTATTACCTCAAGGTAAAGTAGAAGCAACAGCGCGTGTGCTAAACATGGTTCGCCAAATGGACGAAGAAGGATTCGGAAACTGTACCAACACTGGCGCTTGTGAAGTGGAATGTCCAAAAGGAATTTCACTAGAAAACATCGCTCGTATGAATAGAGAATATTTGTCAGCGAGTTTGAAATAATTCACTTTTGTTAAAGTATATAAAGCGCACTCATTTTGGGTGCGTTTTTTTTTTGGGTGTGTCCCTTCGGGTCGGGCTTTCCGTTATATCTTTTAGACCTGTCAGGTTTTAAAAACCTGACAGGTCTAAAAGGATGCCACTGCAATCCCTCACACAAACTCTGCTCAAAAAATGTATATTTGATATATAATACAATTATAATGAAAACTCATTTCACTTACTTGCTTTTGCTGACCTCATTTTTTTCTACTATATCAGCACAAAAACTAAAACTGATTACCTACAATATCCGCCTCGATATAGCTTCTGACGGCGAAAATGCTTGGGCGAACCGAAAAGAATATTGGGCTTCCCAAGTGTCTTTTTACGAGCCCGATATTTTTGGAATTCAGGAAGCTTTACCGCATCAGGTTTCGGATATTTCGACTTTATTACCAAAGTATAGTTATGTTGGAACGGCAAGAGACGGCATTGGAAAAGGCGAGGCATCCAATATTTTTTTCAGGAATGAACGTTTCAAAGTGCTACAGCAAAACACCTTTTGGCTTTCCGAAACTCCGGATACCATCTCCAAAGGCTGGGATGCGGCGCTGAATCGGGTGTGTACGTATGCATTGTTTAAAGACAGTATAACAAAGCAAACCTTTTGGGTTTTCAATACGCATCTGGATCATATAGGCGAATTGGCCCGAACCAATTCCATTCAGTTGATCTTAGCCAAAATAAAAGCACTCAACACCCAAAAGTATCCGGTGTTTTTCATGGGCGATTTCAATTCGGAACCCACAGAACAGCGTATTATAAACCTCAAAAATGAAATGAACGACAGCCACGATATTTCAGAAGAAAAACCTTTCGGACCAAGCGGCACTTTCAATGGATTCCGTCACCAAGAAGCGGTTACGAAACGAATTGATTATATCTTTTTATCTAAAGACAATCCCTTTAAAGTCAATAAATACGCCATTTTAAGTGATTCCATAGACTTGAAATACCCATCAGATCATTTGCCGGTTTATATTGAACTTCGATTTTAAGTATCTTTGAAGGGTAAACTTCCAACACCATGAAACTACAATTTTCAAGCTTACTTTTACTACTTTCCCTTACCGTTTTTAGTCAAAACTACCATCAATACGTCAATCCAATGATTGGAACGGGTGGTCATGGTCATACCTATCCCGGAGCAACAGTTCCGTTTGGAATGGTACAATTGTCTCCCGACACCAGAATAGACGGAAGTTGGGACGGATGTTCGGGTTATCATTATGACGATGCAACTATTTACGGATTTTCTCATACGCACCTGAATGGCACAGGCTGCACCGATTATGGCGATATTATGCTGATGCCAACCATGGGTGAATCATCCTTGAATCCGAAAGAATACAGCTCAACTTTTTCTCATGCCAATGAAAAAGCAACTGCAGGATATTATGCTGTAAAACTCGGTAAACACAACATTGACGTGGCTTTGACATCTTCTACTCGTGTGGGTTTTCACCAATATACGTTCCATAAAACGGGAGAAGCCAATATCATCCTCGATTTAAATCATCGGGATAAATTACTTCAAGGCGAAGTTAGGATTATCGACTCAAAAACCATCGAAATACTGCGTAGAAGCGAAGCTTGGGCTAAAGATCAATATGTTTATGCCCGAATAGAATTTAACGTTCCGATGAAGATTAACAACGTTCGAAATAACGCTTTTGCTCCAGCTAAAAACACGGATACTTTTTTTACTGGAACCCAATTGGCTTTGAGTTTTACAAAATCAGTTAAAAAAGGAGAAAAAATCTTAGTAAAAGTCGCTTTGTCACCAACAAGTTCCCAAGGAGCCAAGCTTAACATGAGTGAAGTCAACCACTGGAATTTTGAAAAAGTAAAAAAAGAAGCCGAACAACTTTGGGACAAACAACTTTCAAAAATTGAGATTGTCGAAAGCAATAAAGATAAATTAACCGTTTTCTACACCGCTTTATACCATACGATGGTTCAACCGAATATCGCTCAGGATATCGACGGAAAATACCGTGGAAGGGATAATCAGATTCATAAGGCGGAGGGCTTTGATTACTATTCGGTTTTTTCACTTTGGGACACGTTCAGAGGCGCACATCCACTATACACTTTAATCGAAAAGAAACGCACGGCCGATTTCATCAATACGTTTTTAAAACAATACGAACAAGGCGGAAGATTACCTGTCTGGGAATTGGCTTCCAACGAAACCGATTGTATGATTGGTTATCATTCGGTTTCCGTAATGGCAGACGCGATGGCAAAAGGAATTAAAGGCTTTGATTATGAAAAAGCTTTTCAAGCTGCAAAACATTCGGCGATGCTGGATCATTTAGGGTTAGAAGCCTACAAAAGACAGGGCTTTATTTCTATGGATGACGAACACGAAAGTGTATCCAAAACGGTGGAATATGCTTATGACGATTGGTGTATTGCCCAAATGGC
>Ga0075163_10007252_pt1 | contig 14669 bp, 9 predicted proteins | sample JI1023141ADNA_FD_71478 | JGI IMG/M metagenome (GOLD analysis project Ga0075163, IMG submission 71478) | Wastewater effluent complex algal communities from Wisconsin, to seasonally profile nutrient transformation and Carbon sequestration -... | ecosystem: Engineered > WWTP > Effluent > Algae...
TCGCTCTTGCCGTCGCTGTTGAAATCATACGCATAGTTCAGGAAGTAATCGGAGTAGCCTTTCTCGCCGTCGTAGCACTTCATGGGACCGCTGGTGAATGCCGCGTAGTTCGGGAGATACTGCTCGTCGGTCACCGGCTTGGCGCGGTCCGGCTTCGGCGCGGAGTAGGCACTGCGTTGCTTGAACTCAGGTCCCCACCAGATGAATGGGCCCGCGACTATGTCGTTGCTGCCGTCGCCATCGAAGTCCGCAAAGTGCGCGCCCTCGGCCCAGAACTCATTGGTGATGGTGATCTTGTTAAAGGAAACGTCAGCGGCAACAGCAGCAAGCGGTGCGAGAAGAAAGAAGGCGAGGTGTTTCATGGTGGGACAAAGAGAACGCATTGATCTCCTGTTTTGTAGCTGAATTGCCAGCGGAAAACACAGATCATGAGCCGGCGCGTGGTCGGATCTTCAGCACGATCAGGACCGACAGCAGCGCGATGCCGGCGAACACGCCGAAGATGTAGTCGATGGGAATGCCGCGATCTCGGAGCGCGCCGTAGCCTTTGTCGCCGAGGCCGCCGAAGGTCATGCTGACCATGTTCATGATGCCGTAGCCCGTGGCGCGAACCTCCGGGCGCGTGATCTGGGAAAGGATGGGCATGTTGTTGCAATCAAAGAATCCCCAGCCGAGGCCGAACACGGCGAGCGCCAGAATCGCGAAGGCCACCGTCGGCGCGTGACCAACGCCAAAAAGCGCGGGCAGGAACAGCGCCATGCCAATCGCGCTCGCAAAGGTGCGCCCGCGCGGTGACCTACGCATCAGCCGGTCAGCGAGCAATCCTCCGATCACCGCGCCGATCAGCGAGGCGATTTGCACCGTAAACACCGCGGTCATGCCGGCGCTACCTTGATCAAGCGCGAACTGGTCGCGCAATATTTTTGGACCCCAATCGCGAATCACCCAGCCAGCAATGGCGGGGAGCGTGAAGTAGGCGACGAGCAGGAGGAAGTTGCGGTTGGTGAGCAGCTCCTTCAACGATGCGGCGGGCGAGGTTGCAGGCACCGAGTCCGGCGCACGCGGTGGATTCTTCAGAGCGGCTAGCAATGGCATCGCATAAACAATGCCTACCATGCCGCAGGTGCTGAACATCCATTGCCAGCCATAGCCCGGTGCGTCCGCGACATAACCCGCGAGCCCGCCGAGCATCTGCCCCGCGTAGATGCCCGTCTGATGCACGCCGACGGCGAGCGAGCGGCTGCCGCCCGCGTGGAAATCCGCGATGAGCGCAAGCGCGGCGGGAATGTAAAACGCCTCGCTGATTCCCATCGCCGCCCGCGCCCAAATGAGCTGATCCATCGTCGTGACATGCCCCGTGGCCCAGGTCACCGCCGACCACGCCAGCAGACTGAAGCCGATGACGCGCCGCCGGCTGAAGCGATCCGCGATGAAGCCGCCGATGGGACTGAGAAAGGCATACGTCCATTTGAAGGCGGCGAGCACGCTGCCCCACGCCTCCTCATTCGTGATGCTCGGGATGTCCTCAACCATCGACTTCTGCATCGTGGCCAGCATCTGCCGGTCGAGATAGTTCAGCAGCGCCACGGGGAATAGCAGCGCCACCATCATCCAGGCGGTGCGTGTGGGTGAGAATTGGGAGTCGGACATGCGGTTGGTGAGCAACGGTTTAATCACACCGCGTGCCGCATGGAAAGCACAAAGCCATGCCTATTCTTGATTCCCGCATGATGAAGCCGCGCCATCATCGAGCAGCCGCCAGCCATACCACAACATGCGCGGCAGATGAAAGGGGCCCTTGAACATGTTCCCCTTCGCGCGCTGCGACACACTGCCGTCGCGATGCAAATAGCCGAACCACTCGCCGTGCTCGCGATCCGGGAAGTGCGCGAAGCTCCAGTCATGCACCAGGTTGTGCCACTCGGCGTAGCGCATTTCACCGGTGAGCTTCCACGCGAGCAGCGTGGCGATGATCGCTTCATTGTGCGGCCACCAGAATTTCATGTCGTGCCAGTACTCCTGCACCGGCTTGCCGAAGACATCGGTGAAATACAACACGCCGCCCCGCTCCTGATCCCAGCCGCGCCGCCACATGCAATCGAGGATCGAGCAGCCCAGCACGATCAGCCGTTTGTCACCGCGATGCCGCCCCTCGTGCATGATGAACCACGCGCATTCGATGGCGTGACCGGGATTCAGTGTGCGGCCGTCGATGTGATCGATGATGCTGCCGTCCGGCCCAACCACCTCCATCAGCGCGCCGATGTCCGGCTTGAAGAAATCACGTTCGATCTCCGCGATGCAGTGGTCGATCCACTCGCTGCAACTGCGACCACCGGCCGACCTGTCTCCGAGGTTCGCGCGCAATTCTTGCGCTGTCACGATGCAGATCATCAGCGGCGCGATACCCTTCATCGGTCGCGTCATCTCAAACTTCGGCTGCATCACACCCGGCTCGAAGGAGTAACTCAGATACGTCTCGAACGCCTTCACCGCATCGTCCGCCCCCCGAGCTTCTCCCGTGGCTCTAGCAAAGGCCGCATACGAGATCGCGGCGAACGCCTCGCTGAAAACATACCGCCGCATCCGCACCGGTGCTCCTTCGCGCGTGACCGTGAAATACAACTTCCCATCCGGTCCGTGGCAATGCGCGCGGCTGAACTCCACGCACGACCGCGCTGCCTCCAGCCACTCCTCACGCTTCTCGACCGTGTTGTAGAGCGTCGCGAACATCCAGCCCGCGCGTCCCTGAAACCAGACGCTCTTGTCCGTGTCGAGGATCGACCCATCGCGATCCAGCGCCGTGATGATGCCTCCGTGCTCGCGGTCGATCCCATGCTTCAGCCAGAATGGCATCACGTCATCGAGCAACGTATCGCGATACAGTCTGACCAACGCGGCTTCGTCGAGGCTCATGAGAACGGAGCAGTTTCTACTTCAGACCCTTGGGCATCCACGCTTCGAGCTTGTCCACTTGCGCCTTGGCACCGGAGGAAACGGGAATGCCCCACCACTCGAAGAACGGGCCGAGGTTCTTGTTCGTGATCTTCGAGTAACGCACGAGGAACTGGTCGCGTGCGTCGCTGTCGTTCGCTGGTGCGGGGCCGAACGAGTTGTCGGCAAAACTGTGCAGATACTTGCGCCAGCTATCCCAGCCGAACTCCTGCACGAGCTGAATGTAAGTGGTGAGCGCGAGGAAGGGGTCGCTTTTCCATGTCTCCCATTTATCGCTCGCAGCCTTGATCTTCTTGAGGTTGTCCTTGCGCGCGTCCTCCGTGATGGCGGGATGGCCGATGAGCCAGTCTTTCTTCAGCACGGCCTCGTAGCAATACATGCCGATGACGTTGTTCGTCACCTCACCCGTTCCGTCGAAGGTGAATGTCGGGCGCTGATGGTTGTGCCCGATCTCGTGGTAGAAGCCCCAGCCGGGAAACTTCAAGCGCGTGAACGTGACCATCTCGGGCGCGGCGCTCGTCGGGATCATGATCGGGTAGCCGCTGTGCATGTAGCCGGCGCTGATCTGCACATCGGAGACGATGCGCTCGGGCCGTTTGCGCTCGGCGGCTTGATTGGAAACATCGTCCTGCGCTTCGACCACGGCTTTCCAGAATTGCATGAGCATCGTTGGATTGCTGATTGTGCGGGCGACATCTGTCGGGCACGAGATGATTATCTTGTCGCATGCCAGTTCGGCCCACGGCCCGGAGCGTTTCTTGATGTCGCCGTTCCACTTGGCGTCATCGTCCTGGCCGAGAACGAACAACGGTGCGGGAATGCCGCCTTTGATCGTGACGCTGAATTCCGCGCCACCTTCCGCACGACCCGGCACCTCGACATAGATCAGACCGCCGAAAGCACTCGCCGTCTTCGTCTCCGCCGTGACAAGCGTGACGGACTTCGTGATGTCCGGCGCACGCTCCCATTTGTCGAGATGGTAGAGCGTGTCCGAGTGGCAGCCGATGCGCACGGCGAAGCCTTTGTCAGCACTGGCGGCGGGCACGGTGACTGCAATCGTCTCGCCTGCCGCAGCGTAGAGGCCGGTGCTGGTCCAGCCGGGAATGGCGGGGTTGATCTTGATCTCCTGCGTCACGCGCTGCGCATCTGCTGGAGTCTTGCCGGGAAAGGCAATGTGCGCCGGATGCGGCGCGACGGTGTCGGTGGATGCGAGCCGCAGCACGCGCGTCTCCATGCCCAGCTTGATGCGCGCGGCGGCATCTTTTGCCTGCGTGAGCGGCGCTTGCGGTGTGGGCACGGCGGAAGTTCCAGTCGCATCACCAATCGCATTCATCACGGCGGTCTGCAGGTTGTTGCGCCCAGGCGGCTGCGCGGCCATGGCAATCTGGATCGCGTTCGCGCCCTGCTGCACATCGGCGGGTGTGAGCGCGGGGCCACCCTCGCGCTGCTTCTTGATAGCGGTGATGGCGGAGAAAGCGTTCATCAACGGCGGCAGATCGGCGCGCGCGGTGAAGGCGGGCAGATTGTCAAAGGCGCTCATGTCAGTGAACGCGACGCCTGCGGGCATGAGCGCCTGATTGAGACCATGCGCCGTGGCCAGATCCTTGCCACCGCTCGTCTGCGCGAAGGCCCAGCCCGTCATGCCAGCGATGAGACCGCCACCTTCTTTGATCCACTCGACAATCGCCGCTGCCTGCTCCGCGTCCGTCGCACCTTGTGCGTTGAGCACGATCACGTCGTAATCATTGAGCGTGCTCTTCTTGATTTCGCCTTTGATGTCCTCAGCCTTGAAACCTTTGACGGTGAAGAATCCCGCCTTCACGCCTTTCAGTCCGATGCGTGGCTTGTCCTTCGCCCCCGCCCACTTCACGCAGTTCTCCAGCAAGCGCGCGTGATCTCCACCCGCGCCGCCATCGAGATACGAGTTGTGGCCAAAGACAATGACTCGCCCCTTTCCATAGCCAGCCGCCGCAGCAACCGCGATCTCCACACCCGCGCGATCCGGCGCGGCGAGAATCGGAAACGCGATGTTCCCCCAAATGCCCACCGGGCCTGGAGCACCTGCCTTCGGAACAGAACTGACGCCTTCGAGGATTTTCGCGCTCTCGGCCTTCACGAGTTCGGGCGGCATTTGCGCTGAGGCGCTGAGAGAAAAACAGACAGTGAGTGTGATGATGATGCGGTTCATGGTTGGAAAGTGATTCAGCGGTAAATGACGACGAGAAACACCACAGCCTCGCCCGTGCCCGTGTTGACAATCGCGTGAGGCACATCGGCTCGGTAAGTGCCCGAGTCTCCCTTCCCGAGTTCGCTGGTGTCAGAGGCTGACTCGATCCGCACCGCGCCTTCCTCGACCGTGAGGAACTCTCGCGTGCCCTCGTAGTGCGGCTGACTGCGCAGCTCGCCCTTCGGCTTGAGCGTGACCTCGTAGAATTCAATCTCCTTCTCCAGGTTCAGGGGCGATAGCGTGCGTATCTGACACTGCTTGTCAGAGCGGAAAACCTGCGCTCGCTCGCTGGCTCGAATCACCTGGATGTTTGAGGCCGCCTCCGCCGTCTCGATGAGATCCTGCAGATTCAGGCCAAACGCCTGCGCGATGCGGTATGTCACCGTCAGTGTCGGATTCGCTTTCTCACGCTCGATCTCGCTGAGCATTGACCGGCTCACGCCGCTGGCAGTCGCCAGATCTTCGAGCGACCAACCGCGATCCGTCCGCAGCTTCTTCACCCGGCGGCCGAGGTTCTCGTTGATGGATGCGGCGACGGCTTTTGCTTTGGGGACTTTCTTCGCGGAGGGCATGATGAGGCATCCGGTATATTGGATATGAGTGCCTGTAAAACAGAATCTCAGTTTCTCGCTCCAAGCTCACGCCTCCCGCATTGCCGACCCAAACTTGACACACTTTCGTCCGAGACTTTCCCGCGGCGTTACGTTAAGAGAGGGCGCAGCAACGCCGGTTGGCACTCGATAAAACCGACGGCCCGCACTCATCAACCATGAAACTCCGCTCCAGCCGCATCCTCCGCCAAGTCCGCGCCGGCAATTTTGCCACGGTGCTCAAGCTTAATCTCATCGACCCGCGCATCGTCGAGCTGGCCGGCCTAGCCGGTGCTGATGCTGTGTGGCTTTGCAATGAGCATGTGCCCAATGACTGGCTCAATCTCGAGCACCAGATCCGCGCGGCAAAGCTCCACGACATGGACACCATCGTCCGCGTCAGCAAGGGCAGCTACAGCGAGTATGTAAAACCCTTCGAGTGCGATGCCACCGGCATCATGGTGCCGCACATCACCAGCGCGGACGAAGCGCGCAGCATCGTCGATATGATCCGCACCTTTCCACTCGGCCGGAAGCCGCTCGACGCCGGAAACATGGACGGCCTCTTCTGCCAGGTGCCGCTCGCCGATTACGCCGCCCACTGCAACACCGAGCGCTTCATCATCCTACAGATCGAGTCACCGGAGGCGCTGGATGTGGTCGAGGAAATCGCAGCCGTGCCTGGATTCGATGCACTGCTCTTCGGCGCGGGTGATTTCAGCCACCGCATCGGCAAGCTCGGAAAGGCCACCGATCCCGAAGTCGTCGCCGCAAGGGCGCGGGTCGCCGCAGCCGCGCGCAAGAACGGCAAATGGTCCGCCGCAGCCTCGCTCTTCGGACAGAAAGAGAAGCTGATCGAGGAAGGCACCCAGGTCTTCACGCTCGGCGCAGATGTCATCTCGCTAGGCGATGCATTCCGCACCATGGTTTCGACCTTCAACGACGATCCCGCAACGAAGAGCAAATCCGACTCCGTTTATCGCTGATCCCACCATGACCTCCCTCGACCGCTTCAATCTCAAAGACAAAGTCATCCTACTCACGGGCGGTGCCGGCCTTTATGGTCGCGGACTCACGCGCGACCTCGCGGAAGCCGGTGCGCGGCTCGTCATCGCGGCGCGCAGTCTCGACAAACTCAAGGCTGTGGCCGACGAGGAAAACGCGCGTGGGTTGGATGTGACGGCCGAGCCGTTTGATCAGGGAGACGAGGCTTCGATCCTCTCGCTGCGCGACCGCATCCTGGAGAAATTTGGCCGCATTGACGGCGTGGTGAACAACTCCGTCGCGCGTCCGATGAAGTCCCCCGATGCGCCGGTGGCCGACTGGGAGGAATCCATGCGCATCAACAATACCGGTCCGTTTCTCATGCACCGCATCTTTGGCGAGGTCATGCGCGCGCGGAAGGCCGGCAGCATCGTGAACATCGGCTCGATGCAGGGCATGGTGGGGCCGAGCTTCGAACTCTACAAAGGCACCGACATGCTCCAGCACCCGCCGCCAGATTATTTCGTCCACAAGGCCGGGATGCTGAATCTCACGCGCTGGTATGCCGCGTATCTCGGACCGGACAATGTGCGCGTGAACTGCCTCTCGCCCGGCGGCTTCTACAACAATCACAATCCCATTTTCCACGAGCGCTACTGCGAGCGCACCTTCCTGAACCGCATGGCCGATCCCACCGACCTCGGCGGCGCGGTCATCTTCCTGCTGAGTGACGCCTCGAAGTACATCACGGGCACGAACTTGCCGGTGGATGGCGGCTATTCCGCAAAGTAGCGCGCGAGCTATCGCGGCGTGAGGCGCGTGAAGAGGGCGGCGTGATCGCTGCTCCAGCCGTTGAATTTCTCCGTCGCGATCACGCGCCAGCTTTTGCCGACCCAGATGTGATCGAGGCTGAGCACGGGCAGCCGCCAGAACCACGTCTCGCGAAACCCACGACCGCTGGCGGCGAAGGCGTCTTGCGTGCGTGCGTGATACGGCTGAAACCACACGGACTCCGCTGGCGTGTTGAAGTCGCCCATGATGAGGCAGTTGTCCTTGTTCTCCGCGTAGGCGAGAGACTCATCCAATGAGCGCTTTCTCGGGAGCAGCGGATCGGCCCAGACATCGACGAGCACCACGCGCACCGTGCCTTGCGGTGCGCTGACGTCGAAGGATGCAAAGGCACCGAGCGAATCCAGCTTTCCTCGGACCACCATTTTAACCGGCCAGCGCGACAGTAGAAAAAGTCCGCGCGGCATGAGGTGGCAGGTGTAACCCGGCAGCGCCTTTTCGTAGTCGGCACCGTGCTGCATGAAATAGTTGCCGGGCTCGCCGCAGCCGACCACATCCGGCTGGAGGCGCGTGACGATGTCGATCAACTCCGCGCTCGGAGTCGTCGGCCGACCGAGATTCCAGTACAAGGCGCGAAACTCAGTCGCACCCACGGCTGCGGGTGCTTGCTCGCTCCAGCACCACGAGCGGGAAAACCAAACGCCGAATATCAGCAGCGCCATCACCGCCGCGCCGCGCCTCCAGCGCCGCCACGCACAGAGCGCTAACGCCAGCCCGCCGAGCAACGGCAGCGGCAGCGCGTAAAAGACCGTGGAGACGTAGTCGATGCGATCCCGGATCGTGAAGTGCAACGCCACGCCACAGACCAGCACCAACCAGCCAGGGAACCAAAGCCAACGGACTGGATTCATCAAAGGCCGATGGCCGGACGCGTCCACAAGCAGCGCACTCGCGGATCAACTCACCGGCTTGAGCACGACCTTCTGCACATCGAGCACGGCGGACTTCGTCTTGTTCTCAGGTGCCACGATGAGCCTGTGGCTCCCCGCGCTCTTGATCTCGATCTCTCCGATCTCGACATCGCTCCACTTCTGGAAGCCGCCAGTGTCTTTCACGGTGAACTTGAGAGCCTGATCGCCTTGCTTCACGGCCACCGTGCTGCCCTCGTTGCCGCCGCCGCAGCCGTGCGACACGACGACCTTGAACTTGCCCGGCTTCGTGACTTCAAACTCCCACTCCGCAAAATCCTTCGGGTCCGTCCAGTAGCCAAGGCAGTTCTTCTCGGGCTTCGGCTCATAGCGCATGGTCTCGGACCAGGTCGTGGCGTCCTTGGCCAGCAGCTCGATGTTTCCTTCAGCGGCCTGCGCCACTGCATCGCCCTCGGTGACCGGCACAAAGGCCATCTGATGAATCGTGAAGCCCGAGCCCGCACCCGTGGCCGGGGTGTAGAGGGAGAATTCATGCTCGCCGGGTTTATCGATGAAGATCTCGCCAAAGTAGGCGCGCTTCGGTTGTGCGGCGGCGGTCAGCGTGGTCTTCACCCGTTGCTCACCAAATTTCACCTGCGCGCCCAGCGTGGCGAACTTCATCGTGTAGGTGAGGCGCACCTGGTAGTGGCCCCAGCGCTTCGCGGTCATCTTCCAGTCAAATTGCTCCCAGTGATTCTGCCCGGCATAGACGTGATCCTTCGGGCCAAAGACGATCACTCCGCGCGTTGGCTCGTCCTTGCGCTCGATCGGTTCATCGCTGCCAAAGCCGCCGACATCGACTGTCGCCGCTGCCGCTGCCTGATCCACCGCCTTGAAGGCATCCTCGGCGAACGAGAGGCTGAAGAGTGCGGAACTCGTGACGGCGATCGCGATTGGCAGTTTCTGGAGGCGGAGGTTCATGGCGGTGTTTGTGGACGGGAATGATGAGCGCAGGAGGCACGCGCGGCAACCCTTTACTCAAGCGAAGCGGGCGCGCGAGGCTACTAAACGGACTCCGGCGCGGATTATTGGAGCTAACGAAAACCTTTTGTGCCTGCCTGTGTTTCACACCCGCATGAAACGCCTAGCCACACTCACTCTCCTGATCGCACTTTTCGCCTCGACGTCCTCCCGCGCCGACTGGCCCCGCCTGCGTGGTTCCGACGGCAGCGGCATCGCGGCCAGGGACGCCGAAGTGCCACTAACTTGGAGCGACACCGAAAACCTCGCCTGGAAGACGCCGATGCCCGGCCCTGGCTCGTCCAGCCCCATCGTGTGGGGAGAGAAGGTTTTCATCACTTGCTGGTCCGGCTACGGCGATGCGGCAGGCGGCACAGACATCACCAAGCTCACGCGCCATCTCGTCTGTCTAAACCTCACCGACGGCAAAATGCTATGGGACAAAACCGTGCCCGCCGCACAGCCGGAAGATTCTTACCAAGGCTTTATCACCGAGCACGGCTACGCCAGCAACACGCCCGTGACCGACGGCGAGAGCGTCTTTGTGTTCTTCGGCAAGACGGGAGCGCTCGCCTTTGACATGGAGGGCAAGCAGCTCTGGCAGACCGATCTGGGTAAGATGTCGTCCAACCGCCGCTGGGGCTCCGGCGCGAGTCCGATCCTTTACAAAGACTTCGTCATCGTGAATGCCTCCGATGAGAGCCGCTCCATCGTCGCGCTCGACAAAAAGACGGGCAGCCAAGTTTGGAAGGCCGATGGCGACACGCTGGAGTTGGCGTATGCCACGCCCGCGCTCGTGAACCGCGAGGGCGGCCTGCAGGATCTCGTGCTCGGCGTCCCGCAGGAACTCTGGGGACTGAACCCCGACACTGGCAAGCTCCGCTGGTATGCGCTTCACAACCTGCCCGGCAATGTCTCCCCGAGCGTCATCGTCGGCAGCGATGCCTTGTTCGTGTTCGGCGGCTTCCCCGTGCAAGGCTCCGCCGCATTTAGGATTGGCGGCAAGGGCGACGTGACGGACACCCACAAACTCTGGGCCGTGAATGACAGCTCTTACATCCCCACGCCCATCCTCACCGCCGGACGGCTGCACGTCATCAATGACCAAGGCTTTGCCATGTGCATGGACGCAAAGACCGGTGCCTCCATCTACCGCGAGCGCGTGATGGAAGGTGGCGGTGGCGGAGCCGCAGGAGGGCGGCGTGGCGGCGGTGGAAAACCGTTCTACGCATCCCCCGTGCTCGTCGGCGACAAGCTCTTATGCGTCTCGCGCAAGAACGGCACCTTCGTGATCGCCGCCAAACCCGACTACCAGAAGCTCGCCATCAACGTCTTCGCATCCGACACCTCCCAATTCAACGGCACGCCAGCCGTCGTCGGCAAGCGTCTCATCCTTCGCTCTGACAAAGCCGTCTATTGTGTGAGCGCGAAGTAATGCGATGGGCTCTCTGCTCTCACAACTGTCGCGGAGTCCGCATTGGGTAGATGCAATCCCTACAGCACGGACAGACGGCAATCCCCCGAACGCCAAACAGACTTCACGGTCATTCGGCAATGGTGTGTGGCGCTACGAGACGAGCTGAAGCTTTAGCGCAACCCATTTCAAAATTACAAACCCAATGATGCTGTGGCAACCAATGATCCACTTTGAGCCATCCCGGATTGTTGCGTGAATCCAACGTGCTTGCCGGCAGGTTCGTGGTTTGGTTTGAATTCGTCCGCTGAGTCCATAAACTCGGGGCATGAGAATTTCCCTTTTGTCGCTCTCCGCTGCCGTCGTCACTCTCTGTGCGTCGTGTGCCACTCAATCGGAGACGATTCCGACCGTTGCAGATCTGGAGGCGAGTCAGAAGCGATTTCGTGTCATGGCCCAGCCGCAGTTTGATGATTTGGAGCGAAGGAGAGCAAGTGGGGCGCTGAGTCAGGCCGACTACCAGCGAGAGAAGTCCACGCTGGAGTACAGCGTTAACCAGCAGGCTGTCGATGCCGCCTGGACGGCGCATGCGCTGGCTGAGAGTGATCGCAAAGCCTCTGGAATCCCCACACCCGATCAACCTCAGCAAGTTCAAGTGGGAAATATTAGCGGCAGTCTTTATCAATCGCACAACGATCAATATGGATCCGCGGGCGGGCTCGGTGGCGGAAGCGCTACGGGCTCGGGCTATCAGTCAGGCGGCAGTTTGTTAGGCAATGCGGGCCGACGCACTTTCTAGCAACCACGCAGTTTGGTTTCTCTAGGTATGTTGGCATGAAAAAGCCCTGTGAGGCATTGCACCCCACAGGGCTTCTTTAGACGATCAAAGTCGTCTTAGTTGCAGCCGGGAAGAACTACTTCTTCTTCTTGGCGGCTTTCTTTGCGGGCTTCTTCGCTGCTTTCTTTGCTGCTTTCTTGGCCATGGTATTACTCCTTGTTTTGTTGTTGTTGGTTGCGTTTGTTTTCGCCGTGGATCCGGCGCGCTTGGCGGCTGTTTTTGAAGCAGCCGGTTTTGCTGCGCTTTTTCCACGGAGATTCTTCGGAGCGGCGGACTTGGCCGCAGCGCGCTTCTCTTCAATGGCAGCCTGAGCTGCCGCGAGACGAGCGACGGGAACACGATACGGGCTGCAGCTCACATAGCTGAGGCCGAGACGGTGACAAAACTTAACACTATCAGGATCACCACCGTGCTCGCCGCAGATGCCGAGCTTGATGCCCGGGTTGGTGCTGCGCCCCTTGTCGATAGCGATCTGCATCAACTGACCAACACCAGTCTGGTCGAGCGTGGCGAAGGGGTTTTTCTTGAAGATCTCGTTCTCGGTGTAGGGAACGAGGAAGTTGCCCATGTCATCGCGGCTGATGCCGAGAGTAGTCTGAGTGAGGTCGTTGGTGCCGAAGCTGAAGAATTGCGCGGTCTGCGCGATCTCATCAGCGGTGAGAGCTCCGCGCGGCACTTCAATCATCGTGCCGACGAGGTAATCGAGCTTCACTTTTTTCTCTTCCATCACCATTTTCGCAACATGATGCACGATTTCCACTTGAAGGTCGAGTTCTTTCTTGAATCCGACGAGAGGAATCATCACTTCGGGTTTCACCTTGATTCCTTTTTTCGCGACGACCGCAGCGGCTTCGAAAATCGCGCGCGCCTGCATCTCGGTGATCTCGGGATACGCAACACCGAGACGGCAGCCGCGATGTCCGAGCATCGGATTGAATTCATGCAGCGCATTCACACGCGCCTGAATCTTCTCAACACTCATGCCTATTTTCTTCGCGAGATCTTTTTGCTGATCTTCGGAGTGCGGCAGGAATTCGTGAAGCGGAGGATCGAGCAGACGGATCGTTGCAGGCAGTCCCTTCAACGCTTCGAAAATGCCGGTGAAATCTTCACGCTGATAAGGAAGCAGTTTCGCCAGCGCTGCGCGGCGGTCGCTTTCTTTGTCGGCGAGAATCATCTCGCGCATCGCGTCGATGCGATCGCCTTCGAAGAACATGTGTTCCGTGCGGGTGAGACCGATACCCTGCGCGCCGAACGCGATGGCGTTCAGCGTCTGCTCTGGGTTGTCCGCATTGGTTCGAACCTGAAGACGCGCGGCCTTGCCACACCAGATCATGAGCTGTTGGAATGCCTTGAACTTCTCGGTCGCCTGCGCTGCCTTGTCCCCGTGCAACATGCCGGTGATGATCTCCGACGGTGCTGTCTTGAGCTGCCCGCCATAGACGGTGCCGCTGGTTCCATCAATCGAGAGGTAGTCGCCCTCGTTGAAGGTCTCGCCAGCCACTGAAACGGTCTTCTTGTCGTAGTCGATGCTGAGCGCGGATGCGCCGCAGATGCAGACCTTGCCCATCTGCCGCGCAACGAGCGCGGCGTGGGACGACACGCCACCCTTGGCGGTGAGAATTCCTTCCGCGGCGATCATGCCGCGAAGATCTTCCGGGCTGGTCTCATTGCGGACGAGCAGAACTTTCTCACCCTTCGCCTCAGCGGCGGCGGCGCGATCTGCATTGAGGTAAACTTTGCCTGAAGCGGCACCCGGGCCTGCAGGCAGGCCTTTGGCGAGCTCCTTGGCCCTCTTAAGATCCGCGAGATCAAAGATGGGGGCGAGCAATTGGTCGAGCTGATCGGCTGGATTGCGCAGCACGGCTGTCTCCCAGTCGATGAGTTTTTCCTTCACCATGTCCATCGAGAACTTCAGAGCGGCGGCGGCGGTGCGCTTGCCGTTGCGCGTTTGAAGCATGAACAGTTTTCCTTCTTGGATGGTGAACTCAACGTCCTGCACATCCTTGAAGTGTTTCTCGAGGATGCTGCGGACTTTCATCAGTTCCGCATAGCTCTTCGGCATTTCCTTTTGAAGCTGAAGCACTGGCTCTGGAGTGCGGACGCCGGCGACGACATCCTCTCCTTGGGCATTGATGAGGAATTCACCGTAAAACTCGTCCGTTCCATTGGCCGGATTCCGCGTGAAGGCGACGCCCGAGCCCGAAGTCTCGCCCGTGTTGCCATAAACCATCGCCTGCACGTTCACTGCTGTGCCCCACTCGGCTGGGATGTTGTATTTGCGGCGATAAACAATCGCACGGTCATTCATCCAGCTTCCAAACACGGCACCAGCCGCACCACGAAGCTGATCCCAAGGATCACTCGGGAACGAGTGCTTGGTGCGTTCTTTGACGAGTTGCTTGAAACGCTTCACCAGTTCCTGCTGATCGGCAGCGGTGAGCTTCGAGTCTTCGATATCCGCGTGATATTTCTCGTGTTTGAATTTTTCGATGACGACTTCAAACGGCTCATGGTCCTCGCCTTCGCGCTTCTGAACACCAAGAACGACATCGCCGTACATCTGCACAAAGCGACGGTAACAGTCCCAGGCGAAGCGCTCGTTGTTCGTGGCCTTCACAAGCGCAAGTACGGTCTGGTCATTGAGGCCCAAATTGAGGATCGTGTCCATCATGCCCGGCATCGAGTCACGCGCGCCGGAACGGACGGCGACGAGCAACGGCATCCCGTTCGCATCGCCAAACTTGCAACCCATGATCTTCTCCATGGAGGCGATGCCCGCCTTCATCTGTGCGTCGAGGGCAGCCGGGTAGGTGCGCTTGTGAGCATAGTAATAAGTACACACTTCCGTGGTGATCGTGAATCCGGGAGGAACCGGCAGACCGATACGGCTCATCTCCGCGAGGTTTGCACCCTTGCCACCGAGAAGGGCTTTCATTGATCC
>Ga0075163_10007253_pt1 | contig 14668 bp, 10 predicted proteins | sample JI1023141ADNA_FD_71478 | JGI IMG/M metagenome (GOLD analysis project Ga0075163, IMG submission 71478) | Wastewater effluent complex algal communities from Wisconsin, to seasonally profile nutrient transformation and Carbon sequestration -... | ecosystem: Engineered > WWTP > Effluent > Algae...
CTGCGCTCGGCGCGCTCGTGGTCGTCGCGGGTCTGCTGGCGGACGGCGTCGGAGAATGGCATGCGTCGGTCCCTCGCTCGGGGTAAGTTAGGCAAGCCTTACCTAATATCATCGCCGCGACGGAGTCAAGGCGGCGCGCGTCCGAGCGTGCTCCCGCCGCCGTGACCGAGGCTGTCTAGACTTCCTGCTGGGACTACGGGGACGGGGGGTGCAGCCATGGACCCCGACGCGGGCGACAACCGCGGCGGCACCGTCGCCTCCGACCTGGGCGTCCTGCACCGCTACCTCCTGGCCGTCAGCGCCGTCCTCGTCGTCATCGTCGGCGCCGGGACGATCTTCGGGTGGGAGGCCCTCACCCGGGTCCAGCCCTCCTGGCCGCAGATCTACCCCTACACCGTGGCCGGCCTCGCCGCCCTCATCATCGCCATGGTCCTGTTCGACCGGGGCGGCCGTGGCGGACTCATCATCGGTCGGGTCCTCACCTCCGTCGTCCTGCTCCTCGGCATCGGCGTCGAGGCCGCCGTCGCCGCGGGCTGGCTGCCCAGCCCGGACCCCGCCTCCGGCGAGGCGTCGTGGGTCACGGCCCTGCCGTCCGTCGCCATCGTGGCCATGGGCCTGTCGGTCCTCATGCTGGGCTTCCCGCGCGACCGATGGCCGCACCTGAGGTTCTGGCTCGCCGGGTTCGCCGCCATCGTCGCCCTGCTGACGCTGCTGTCGTACGTGTACGGGTCGGCGTCGATCTTCAACGGGATGGGCCTCACCGGCACGTCGATCGTCACGCCGATCATCGGCCTGCTGCTCATCGGCGCGGCGATCACCGCCCGACCCGACCGCCCGCCGCTGGCGTCGCTCGACGAGCGCTACGACAGCGCCCTGCTGCGCCGCGTGCTGCCGCCCCTGCTCGCGGTGCCCTTCCTGCCGGCCCTCATCGCGTGGGTCGTCGGGAAGTTCGACCCGGACATGGCCTCGGCCGCCGCGATCACCCAGCTCATCACCGTGGTGATCCTCATCGTGATCATCATCCTCGCCGGCGGCGGGCAGAGCCGTGCCCGTCGCACGCTGGCCTCCGAGCGCCAGCGGCTCTGGGACGCCTTCGCCCACACTCCCGCGGCGACCGCCATGCTCGGAATCGACGGCTCCGTGCTGCTGGCCAACGCTGCCATGGGCCGCCTGCTGGGGATCCCCGAGGCCCAGCTCTCGCGGCGGTCGATGGTGGACCTCGTCGTCGAGCGCGATCGCTCGGCCGTCGCCGAGGGGCTGGCCGAGATCATGTCCGGGCTCGACGTCGTGCGCCTCGACGTGGAACTCCTGCGCGCCGAGGGTCCACCCGTATGGGTCGATCTCGGCGCCGCTCCCGTGCGCGATGTCTCGGGCCGTGTCACGTACGTCGTGATCCAGTGCAGCGACCTCACCGACCGCAAGCACCTCGAGCGCGTGCTCTCCGACCAGGCCACCCGCGATCCGCTGACCGGACTGCTCAATCGCGAAGGACTGTCGCGGCGGCTGCAGGAGCGCGGTACCGACCTCAGTCCCGGCTTCGTCACGACCGTCGTCTACGCCGACCTCGACGGCCTCAAGCACGTCAACGACACCATCGGCCACGCAGCCGGCGACGACATGCTGCGCGAGGTCGCACGGCGGCTCACGGCGTCGACGCGCGACGGCGACATCGTGGCCCGGGTAGGCGGGGACGAGTTCCTCGTGATCACCACCACCTCAGCCACCGGGCAGGACCCCGCGAGTGCCGTGATCACCCGACTGCGCAGCGAGTTGAGCGGGCCCGTCGCGGCCGGGCGCGAGATCATCAACCTCTCCGTGTCCCTCGGTGCCGCCATCCTCGACGGATCCCGAGACATGGCCGCGGCGGTGGCCCACGCCGACGAGGCGATGTACGTCGACAAGCGCAGGCGCCGCTCGGCCGACTGAGCCATACGGCACAATCCGCACATGTCCCTGCTCAGCAGCCGTGCCGGCTGGCTCACGCGATGGGCGACGGACACCCCCGTCCAGGCGGGCATCGCGGGCGCGTCGTGGTCGATCTCCGGCACGTTCGCCCGGGGTCTCCTGCCTCGCGACCCCATGCAGCAGGCCATCTCGACCGGCGTCGTCGCCGCCACCCACTACCAGCTGACGGCCACCGCGTGGGCGACGCTCCAGGCGATCGGCGCCGTCCCGGGCCAGCGCCCCGGAGCGCGGGCGAACCTCGTCATCGCCGGTGCCGGGATCGTGGGCGGGCTCGGCGCCTCCGCGATGGCCAGCCGGGCCGCCGAGGACTCGCTCCCGGCGTCCGTCGTCGCCACCGCGGGCCGGATCACGGCCTTCGCCGCCCTCGCCGGCGGCGCCGCCACGGCGTGGGACACCGTGCTGCACCGCAAGCTGGGGCTGCGTCCGGGCCTCGACACCACGCTGGTGCCGGCGGTCGCGACGGGTGCGCTCGTCGTGGCGGTCAGCGTGCTGAACCGCAGCCGGCGCGCGGCCAAGTACGGCATCGTCGCCCCCGAGCGGCGCGCCCTCGCAGGCGTCGGGCCGCAGGCCGCGGTCAAGGCCCTCGGCGTCGGCGTCGTGTCCGGTGTCGGCTTCGCCGCCGCCACCACCGGCGAGCAGGTGCTCGCGCACGGCCTCGAGCGCGGCATGGCCCGGGTGGTCGGCCGCGACCTCGGCGCCGTGGGCACCCTGCTCGCCCACGGGCTCATCCTCGGCACCATGACGGCAGCCGGCGTCGCCGCGCTCAACGAGGTCACCGGTCGCCTCCAGCGCCAGGACGACATCGTCGAGCCGGCGTATCCCACGCCGCCCACGTCCGTCCACGTCTCGGCCGGTCCCGCCAGCTCCATGCCCTTCGACACGCTGGGCAAGGAGGGTCGCCGCTTCGTCCTCATGGCGCTGACCCCCGACGAGATCAGTGCCGTCATGGGCGAGCCGGCCATCGAGCCGGTGCGCGTGGTCGGCGGGTACGAGTCGTCCGACGACATCGCCGAGCGCGCCCGCCTGACCCTGCAGGACATGGAGGACTGCGGTGCCTACGACCGCGGGCTCATCTGCATCGGGTCCCCCACCGGAGTCGGCTACTTCAACTACTCGATCGCCGAGGCGCTCGAGTACCTGACGCTCGGCGACTGCGCGATCGTCGTGCCGCAGTACGCCCTCGTGCCGTCTGCTCTGGCCCTCACCCGCACCCACGAGGCGGAGACCCTCACCCGGCTCGTGCTCGAGGGCGTGCGCGATCGCATCGCCCTGATGCCTCCGGACGACCGTCCGCGCGTCGTGCTCGTGGGCGAGAGCCTGGGCGCGAACGTGGCCCTCGACCTGCCCACCACCGCGGATGCCGAGCCGCACCTGCCGGCCTTCAACCCGCTGGGCGTCTCGGGGGGCCTCTACCTCGGCGTGCCGTTCCGCACGCGGCTCTGGAACGCGTGGCGTGCTGCGCCCGAGGACGTCGACCCCGAGGGCCGCCTGCTGCTCGTCAGCGAGCCCGAGCACGCCGCGCCGGTGCCGCCCGGACACTCGCGGCACCTCATGTTGATCCACCACGACGATCCGGTGAACAAGTACGGCTTCCGCATGGTCGTGCAGCCGCCGTGGTGGATGGGACCGCCCGCCACCCGGCCGCCGCTCGTGCCACGCGAGGTGAAGTTCCGTCCGATCACGTCCTTCGTGCTCGCCACCGTCGACCTGTTCAACGGGATGCAGTCCAAGCCCGGCACGTTCGTGCGTCGTGGCCACGACTACCGCATCGACATCCGGCTCGGCCTCGAGCGTGCGTTCGGGCTCACCTGCACCGAGGAGCAGGGCGAGGCCATCGAGGCGGCGCTCCGCCAGCGCGAGCAGGACTGGGCCACGCGTCGCATGGTCGCGCGCAAGATGGACAAGGCCCGGCGCTCGATCCAGAAGCAGCTCGCCGAGTGGGGGGCGCCCACCATCGAGGTCGCCGACCTCGACCCCACCAACGCCGAGTCGGTGTCGCGGTTCTCCCGCCTGGGCATGATCAGCGGCCCTCCGGGCGCCTGACGGCGAACAGGGACGTCTGTCCGCAGACGCTGTCGCGGGGCCGATCGTGACTCTCGCGGGCTACCCGTAGGTGCAGGACGCAACCGAGTTCGACACCAGGGCCACGGTGAAACGGTCTGGTCGGTAGTCCGACGTGACAGCCTGGGGCACGCCGTCGACACTGCCCACGCGAGCGATGTACCCGTTCGACTGCGCGAACGCCTCCGCCTGGGCGAACGTCATGCGGCCCCGGACCATCTGCTCGCACATGGCCATCATCTGCGCTGACCCAGCGCCGTCCTCGGCACTTCCCTCAGCCCGATGCAGCTCCATGGCGATGATCATGAGCATGTCGTAGCTCAGGCCAGTGCTCTGGAGGACGATCGACGTCCTCGCGCGCGCGGTCGAGGGGGCGGGGAGTCGAGCCGTCATGACGACGACCCCACCGGTGGTCTTCACGTCCGATGGCTTGCATCGGAATCCGGCCGGAATAGGGCGGGGATCGGCGTTGGCGGGCTGCGGGAAGCAATTGGCGTACACCTTGGCCCGTACCGACGCGAACGAGTCACCGGCGACGAGCGGGATCCTCACGTTGCCCACGAGGGCCATGCTCGTCGAGTACGCCGGCTCGGCCGCCCACCCCGTGTCGGCCCACTTCTGGGAGATGCGGAGGGACCGGTTGCCCCGGACGTACTCGGCCCCCGCGAACGTGTCGCCTCCAGTAGCGGCGCCGCTGGCGAAGGTGAGGTTGTCTGCAAGCACGCTGATGCCCCCGGTCAAGCGCAGGCCGAACGTCACATTCGGCTCCCACAACGATCCCGCGGTACCCAGCCGGGCGGAGGCCTCCGACCAGGTGGCCGCAGTACTCGGCGAGCGGGGAGCCGTCTGCGCGGTGGCGGGCACGAGGGCACCGAGCAGGAGGGTTCCCACCGTGGCAGCCGCGACGAACGCGGCGACAGCAAGGCGATGGGTCATGGCCCAACCGTAGGCGCGGCACGTCGCGCTTCGACCACAAACGTCGAAAGCCCGCGCGTCATGCCGAGGGCGTCGTCGATCAAGCCCGGATGCGGGCGTTCTCCGGGTCGTACATCGGGCGCAGCGACGCCGTCGCCGGGTAGCGCTCTCCGGCCACGTCGATCTCCCACGCACCGCCCGCGATCCAGTCCGCCGTCAGCGGCTCGCCCGCGTCGACCATCGCGAGGCCGACGGCGCCCCCGAGGGTGTGGCCGTAGCTCGCCGCCCGCACGTAGCCGACCGGCGCTCCGTCGCGCAGCACGATCTCGGCATGGTGCATGAGCGGCTCGGGGTCGAGCAGCCGCACCTGCAGCAGGCGGCTCGTCAGCGGTCCGGCGGCTCTCTGCGCCAGCACCGCGTCACGTCCGATGAAGCCGCCGGGCTTGTCGACAGCCACGGCGAAGCCGAGTCCGGCCTCGAGCACCGAGTCGGTGTTGTCGATGTCGTGGCCGTAGTCGCGGTAGGCCTTCTCCATCCGCAGGCTCGACAGCGCCTTCAGCCCGGCGTGCCTCAGCCCCACCCCCCGGCCCGCCTCCTGCAGCTGCTCGTAGACGTGGACCGCCTGCTCGGCCGGGACGTAGAGCTCGTAGCCCAGCTCCCCCAGGTAGGTGATGCGCACGCACAGGGCGCGCGCGAAGCCGATGTCGATGTACCGGGCCGACCGGAAGCCGAACGCCTCGTTCGACACGTCCGCCGACGTGACGGACTGCAGCAGCTCGCGCGACCGCGGTCCCTGCACGTTGACCTGCGCCAGCGCCGAGGTGATGTCCGTGACGAACGCGCGATCGTCGTCGAGGTGCCTGCGCATCCAGGCCTGCACGTGACCATGCGCGTTGTCGGACGCGACGACCATGAACCGGTCGTCGTCGAGCTTCGTCACGGTGAGGTCGGCCTCGAGCGTGCCGGCCTCGTTGAGCCACTGGGTGTAGGTGATCACGCCCGGCGCACCGTCGACGGCATTGGCCGACAGCCGATCGAGGAAGCGCCCGGAGTCGGCGCCCTGGACGAGGAACTTCGACATGAACGACATGTCCATGAGGGCGACGCCCTCCCGGACGGCCCGGTGCTCGTCGGCCCAGTAGGGGAACCAGTTCTGCCGGCCCCACGTGAGCTCCTCGATGCGCGGCTCGACTCCGGGCGGGGCGTACCAGTCGGCACCCTCCCAGCCGCTCACGTCCTTGAAGTAGGCGCCCTCGGCCGCGAGCTGGGCATGCACCGGCGACCTCTTGACGCCGCGCGCGGTCTGCATCGACCGTCCGGGGAAGTGCGTCTGGTAGACCATGCCGAGCGTCTCGACCGTGCGCTCCGCGCGGTAGCGCGGGTTCAGCTGGAAGTCCTGCATGCGGTCGATGTTGAACCCGGTCACGTCGACATCCGGCCGCCCGTCGACGATCCACTGCGCGACGATGCGCCCCATGCCGCCGCCCGTGAGGATCCCGACCGAGTTCATGCCCGCGGCGACGAAGTAGTTGTCGATCCCCGGCGCCTCGCCCACGATCGGGGCGAGGTCGGGCGTGAACGACTCCGGTCCGCAGAAGAAGGTCCGAATGCCCGTCTCGAGTGACACGGGCACGCGCTGCATGGCGCGCTCGAGGTACGGGCCCATCCGGTCCCAGTCCGGTGCCAGCTCGCCGAACGAGAAGTCGGACGGGACGCCGCCGACGCTCCACGGCGCGCAGACCGGCTCGAACAGCCCGATCATGAGGCCGCCGCCCTCCTCGCGGTAGTAGCCGTGGCGGGACGGATCCTCGAACACCGGCCAGTCGGGATCGACCCCGGGGATGGGCTCGGTGATGAGGTAGTAGTGCTCGGCGGCCTGCAGCGGGATGACGACGCCGTTGCGCTCGCCGAGCTGACGCGCCCACATGCCCGCGCAGTTGACCACGTACTCGCACTCGATGTCGCCGCTCGCTGTCGCGACCCCGGTCACGCGTCCGTTCGCGGTGAGGACCTGGCTCACCTCCACGCCCTCGATGATGCGGACACCCTGCATGCGCGCGCCCTTGGCGAGCGACATCGTCACGTCGACGGGGTTGACCCGGCCGTCGGCCGGCACGTAGAAGCCGGCGAGCAGGTCGTCGGTCACGGCCAGCGGGAAGCGCTCCGACATCTCGCGCCGGTCGATCTCGTGCACCTCGAGGCCGACATGGCGGTTGAACGCGGCGACGCGGCGGAACTCCTCGAGCCGGCCCTCGTCGGCGGCCGCCTCGATGAAGCCGACCGGCTTGAACCCCGTCGAGAGGCCCGTCTCCGACTCGAGCCGGCGGTAGAGCTCGCGCGTGTACTGCCGCATCGACATGGACGTCTCGGAGAGAGACCCGAAGCAGGTCATCAGCCCCGCGGCATGCCACGTCGTGCCCGACGTCAGGCGGTCGCGCTCGAGCAGCACGACGTCGGACCACCCCAGGTGCCCGAGGTGGTACGCGACCGACGTGCCGATCACGCCGCCGCCGATGATGACGACCCGGGCACGATCCGGCAGGGTCACGGACGCTGCGCTCATCATCACTCCACCGTCGGGGCTCGTTGGCCTCGCCAGCCTAGTGAGGCACGAGGGGGGCGCGTCCTCAGCATTCCTTGTACCCTCGGCTGCAGATGCCCGTATGAGGGGCGAGGGAAGGGGGCATCACGTGACCGCCTTCGCGACCCTGCCCGCCCCTCGCCGCTCGATGGTCAAGGACCTCGGCTACGTCACCTGGGCATTCCTGGCTCTCGGCGGCGCCGTCGGACTCATCCTCGGCATGGTCACCGGCGGACCGCCCAACGAGATCGCGCTCGTCATCTGCATGGGCGTGTTCTTCGCCATCGTCTTCACCCGGCTCATCATCGCGATGGTCCGCTGGCCCGAGCGCCGGATCGCCCTCGGCTCGCTCACCGGAGGACTCGCCCTGTGGGCCGCCGGATCGATGGCCGTCAGCAGCGCGGGGTCGGCGTCGGGGCACACCTTCCCCTCCGCCGGCGAGTGGCTCTTCCTCGCCTCGTACGTGGGCTTCGCCGCCTTCGTCGTGCTCGATGCCGGCCACCGGAGGGGCAGCACGACGACGGCGTGGCTCGATGCCCTCATCGTGTGCGGCAGCGGCGGAGCCCTCGCCGCAGTGCTGCTGCTGACCCCGTTCTCCCGGGCCTTCCCCGAGGGCGGCGTGCCGCTGCTCGTGGCGCTGATCTACCCGGTGCTCGACCTGTGCCTGGCCCTCGTCGTCGTCGGGCAGTGGGCCTTGGCATCGCGCAGCCTGTCGCGACGCGCGCTGTCGCTCATCGGCGGATTCGTCGTCATGGCGATCGCCGACTCGAGCCTGGTGCTCAAGCTGTCGACGGGTCCCTACGACTTCACGATGACGCTGATCCTCGTCTGGGGCCTGGCCCTGACCCTCATCGTCGGGGCCGCCTGCACGCCGCGGATGCCCACCGCGACCCTCGGACGACGGCTCCCCGAGTGGTTCCTCGTCGCCAGCTTCCTGCTCGCGATCATCCTGCTCGTCGCCCGTCCGGAAGGCGCCATCGGCTACGCCGTCGCCTTCCCCGCCGTCCTGACACTCGTGGCTACCAGTGCCCGCCTGACCATCGCCCTCCGCGATTCGCGCGCCGCCGCCGAGGCCTTCCGGCTCGCGATCACCGACGACCTCACCGGACTGCCGAACCGCCGGGCCGTGTTCCGCGAGCTCGACATGCGCATTCCGCAGGAGCGCCCGCTCGCGCTGCTGCTCCTCGACCTCGACGGGTTCAAGGAGGTCAACGACACCCTCGGGCACAGCGCGGGTGACACCCTCCTCGAGCTCGTCGCGCTCCGGGTGCGCGAGTCGCTTCCCCAGAACGTCATGCTGGCGCGCGTCGGCGGAGACGAGTTCGCCGTCGTCTTCGACACCGAGGATCCGCTCACCCTGCTCGAGAGCGCGCAGGCGATCCGGCAGACCCTGCTGGCCCGCGCGCGCATCGACGGGCTCGACCTCGCCATGGACGCATCCATGGGCATCACGATGCGCGAGCCCGGCGACACCGAGGCCGCCGACCTGCTGCGCAGGGCCGACGTCGCGATGTACGAGTCGAAGACGACGCGCGCCGGAGCTCAGCTCTACAACGTCGAGCGCGACGAGTTCTCCCGGCAGCGGCTCCAGATGGGCGATGAGCTGCGTCGCGCCCTGAACAAGGGGCAGATCAAGGCGTGGTACCAGCCGAAGGTCGACTCGGCGACCCAGCAGGTCATCGGGGTCGAGGCACTCGTGCGGTGGGAGCACCCGGACCGGGGCATGGTCCTGCCGATGCTCTTCCTTCCGGTGGCCCGTCGTGCCGGGCTCATGCAGCAGCTGTCCGAGGTCGTGGTCAGCCAGGCGATCTCCGACGCATCGCGCTGGCGCCGCGCAGGGCTGCACCTCAACGTGTCGATCAACATCGCGCCGCCGGAGCTGCTCAACGGCGGGCTCATGCCGTTCATCTACAAGGCGCTGTCGCGCACCTCGGTGCCGAGGGATGACATCACCATCGAGGTCACCGAGGACACGTTCATCGCCGATCCCGAGAGGGCGCGCGAACTGCTCCTGGACATCCGCCGGCACGGCCTGCGCACGTCCATCGACGACTACGGGACTGGTTTCTCCTCGCTGTCGTACCTTCGCGACCTCCCCCTCAGCGAGCTGAAGATGGATCGCAGCTTCGTCGCCAGCGTCCACTCCGACCCGCGCAGCCGCCTCATCGTGGCGTCCACCATCAACATGGCCCATGCACTCGACGTCAGGGTCGTCGCCGAGGGAGTGGAGTCAGAGGAGGTGGCGTCCGAGGTCACGGCCCTGGGCGTCGACATCCTGCAGGGCTACTACATCGCACCACCGATGCCGGCCGAGGACATCGAGGAGTGGGCCCTCGACTGGGGCCGTCCGCTGCCGACCATGCGGATCGTGCCGCCCGCCGAGGACCAGCCCGACTCCGCATAGCCCGAGCCGGTACGAGCCGACCCGGGTCCGCCCGGCTCGGGCGCCCTCGACCACCTCTCCCCCGTCACGCGGCCACCTCGCCACGCCGCGTCAGCGGCACGGTCGTGGGCAGCAGGAACGCCGAGTCGTCCGGCACGGACACCCCGTCGAGGCCCACGCCCTGGATCACCAGTCGGAACGACTCGGGGTTGGCCCGACGCTGGGCGTCCAGCATGCTCGCGTGGTAGTACACGGGCGTGCTCGATGCCGACCCGAGGTAGGGCGCCGATGACGTGCCCGGCAGCGGCAGGTGGGTGTAGTCGAGCGCGGCCAGCACGCGACGGGCCTGCTCGTCGAGGATCGCCGTCAGCGAGCGCACGCCGTTGGCCCGTCCCGCGCGCAGGATCCCGTGGTAGAGCGACATGGCCACCTTGACCCTGCTGCCACGATGCTCATCACGCACGCCGAGGGTCGCGATGTCCCAGGTGGCGTCGAGGTCTGCGCCGGCGGCGCGCGCCGACCGCTCGCCGTCGATGAGCCACGGTGCCTTCTTGACATCGTTCAGGGTCTTGAGCCCGGCCGGCCCCGGCGTGATGATGCGCACGGCACCGAGAACCACGTTGTCCGAGTTCGACACGGTCAGGAACACGGACTGCGCGTCGTACGGTCCGTACTCCTCGTCGAGCTGCTCGCGGGTGTTGCCGAACGAGGCGAGGAACACGTCCTGCTCGCACTGGCGGGCCGCCTCGAGGAGGTCGCCCTTGACATTGAAGTTGAGGAACAGCAGCGTCGCTGCGTCCACCGATCGGGCCGCCGGCCGCATGAGGGTGTCAGAACGCACGGGACACCACCTGACGGGCGTTGAAGAAGTCGCGAGTGAACTCGACGGCCATCTCGTTCGAGAACCACTTGCAGGTGTACATGTCGACGCTGAAGAACAGCCGCGGGCGATCCCAGGCGTAGAAGTGGGCGCCGGACGTCTCCCAGTGGATCCAGCCGGCCCAGCCGTACAGGTCGGACTCGTGCGTCACGGGCTCGAGGACGGTGATCATGTCCAGGACCCGCGACAGCTGCGACAGGTACTCGACGATCTCGTGCCGCTCGATCGGGCGGTCGACGAGTCCTTCGACGACCAGGCGCTGACGGTAGATCTCGGGGGCGAGATCGATCATCTCAGCGCTGGTCACCGGCGCACTCGCCCAGGCGGGTGATTCGGTCGTGATGGTCATTCGGGGGACCTCCATCGTGGGTTGATGCCCCTCGACGGACGTCGTGCCCATCGGGCTGAAGGACTCAGCCACACCTGAATCGGGTAGGGACGACTAACAGGGTAGGGCGACTGTGTTACAGCCGCCTAACACACGTATCGGACGGGTGACTGCCCATCCGCCCTCACGGCGACGAGGCAGGCCCGCTTCCGCTCGCTGCCACGGCGTCCAGGATCTCCGCGGCACGGAGCGACTCCGTGAGGGGCACGACCCACCCGGCACCGCCGTCGACCGCCGCGCTCACGTTCTCGACCATCACCGCGTAGGCGTCCACGGCCTCGAAGTGCTCCACCCGCGACCCCACCTGCAGGCTCGTCGGCTCGCGCCAGGAGGTGAAGGCCTGCGGTCCGAGCGGCATGGCGGACGCCCGCTCCCCGGTGACCGTCAGGCCCTGCCGCTCGGGCAGGTCGAACGAGCTGACCGACTGCACGGCGACCGCCCCGCCCGCGCGGGCGGCCACCCGGGTGGTCACGTCGATGCCGGTGGGCCCGACGACCCGCTCGACCCACTCCACCACGAAGGGATCCGTCGACGACGCCAGGGCGACCAGCGCATGCGCCTGGTACCCGCCGACGTCCAGGAGGGCGCCGCCGCCCAGCGCGGGCTGCGAGCGGTATCCGCCGTCCTCGGTCCGCGTGAACGTGAACTCCGACCGGAACCCGGTGAGGGGCCCGAGGAGACCCTCGTCCACGACCTCGACGAGGCGGCGGAACCGCGGATGCCATCGCGTCCACACCGCCTCGACGAGCATCCGGTCGGCCGCATCGGCCGCGGCAGCCATCGCGCGGGCCTGGCCGGCGTCCAGCGCCAGGGGCTTCTCGCACAGCACGTGCTTGCCGGCCTGAAGCGCCCGGATGGCCCACTCAGCGTGCTGGTGGTTGGCCAGGGCGATGTACACCACGTCGACCGCGGGATCGCTCACGAGATCGTCGTACGAGCGATGCACGGCCCCAGGTCCGAGCAGTGCGGCACGGCTGGGATCGCTGCTCGCCGCGGCCACCAGCCGGGCGTTCGGCACCGCCGACACCGCCGGGGCCATCGCCCGCTGCGCGATCCAGCCGGCGCCGAGGAAGCCCCACCCGACGGTCATCCCCGCAGCAGGCTCGGCGTGACGGGCCGCCCGTTCTCGAGGGCGGACTGCTCGGCAGCCTCCATCAGCGCGACCACGTCGCGCGACTGGGCACTCGTGACTCGCATCGGCGTCCCGTCGCGCAGCAGGCGCACGATCGAACGGTGGAACTCGTGCGCGGGCGGCGACACGGGTGCCAGCGGCGTGCTCGTGCCGTCTGCCCGGAAGAGGGTGAGGAGCGCCGGCAGGTCGGCGACCGCGGAACCGGCGGCCGGGTCCCAGTCGCCCACGATGCCGCCTTCCGTGCCCAGTACGTAGAACTTGGGCTTGCGCGCGGCGGCGAGGTCGGAGTTGATGAACGTCGCCTGGGCCCCGTCCGCGAAGGTCACCGTCACCTGGGCGTGGTCGGCGTTGGTGACGTGGTGCCAGTGCCGCTTCTGGTTCAGTCCGGTGACATGGTCGACGCGGCCCGGCATCACAGCGAGCACCTGGTCGAGGAAGTGGCTGCCCCAGTCGAAGATCGCTCCCCCGGACACGCTCGCGTCCGAGTGCCAGTAGGTGCACGGCGAGGAGTAGCCGCCGACGAAGGACTCGTAGCTGAAGACCTCCCCGATCTCCCCGGCCGCGATGGCCGCGGCCATCGCCACGAAGTCGGGATCGAAGCGGCGGTTCTGGTAGACCACGAGGAGGAGGCCTGCCGCGGCGGCCATGTCGATGAGCTCGTCGCACTGGACGGTGGTCAGGGCCATGGGCTTCTCGAGCACCACGTGGATGCCCCGCGACAGTGCGTCGCGCGCGCCCGCGAAGTGCCGGTCCGGCGGCGTGGAGATCACGACGAGATCGATGAGCCCCGAGTCGAGCATCTCGGTTCCGTCGGTGAAGGCCTCTGCCGACGGTGCCAGGGCCAGCGCTGCCTCGATCCTCGCGGGGTTCGTGTCGCAGACCGCGGCCAGCACCATCCCGGGCGTGGCCTGCACCGCCTGGCTGTGCTCGTGCCCGATGGCCCCGTAGGCCAGGAGCCCCACCCGGATCGGTGCTCCCGTCACGTCCACTCCCTCAGCCGCCTCCATGATCCCCTGACCCTAGGCGCTGCACGCGGGTCCCGCAGTTCCACGGAAGGCCCGGCAAACCACCCGCGAGCGTCGCCGTGACGGCCTAGCCTCGGGCCATGACCAGCCTCGACGTCCTTCCGCACGCGACCAACGAGTTCGACCGACGGGTTCGCCTGGTCGCTCCGGACCAGTGGACGCAGCCCAGCGGGCTGGGCGAATGGACCGTCCGCGACCTCGTCGATCACGTCGTGGGCGGCAACCGCATGGCCACGGTGCTGCTGGCCGGCGGCACGCGCGACGAGGCCAAGGCCGCTTTCGGGCTCTCGCGGGAGGACACCGACCTGCCCGCGGCCTTCGCCGAGAGTGCCCGCGCCCAGGCAGACGCGTTCGCCGTCGGCGACATGACCGCCATCGTGCATCACCCCATGGGCGACATGCCGGCCAGTCAGCTGCTCGACTTCAGGCTCACGGACCTCGTCGTGCACGCGTGGGACCTCGCCCAGGCGACCGGAGGCGACGAGGCCCTCGATGCCGAGGCCGTCGCCGCGGTCTGGGAGCTGCTTCAGCCCTTCGCGCCGTTCATCGGCCAAGTGGGCGTGTTCGGCGAGGGTCCGAGCGGAACAGTGCCCGACGACGCACCGCTTCAGGAGCGGATGCTCGACTTCACGGGCCGTCGGCCCTGAGCCACTCGCGGGCGGCCGCGACGAGTGCCGCGATGCCCACCGTGAGGGTGGGCTCGATCACGGGGGCGAACAGCGGCGAGTGGTTGGACGGGATCGTCCGGACTCGCTCAGCAAGCTGCTCCATCGTCGTGGCGCCCTCGAACGCGGCATGATCGGCGCCGCCCAGCAGCCAGTAGACGCAGGGCGCGCCGGCCGCCGACGCCAGCATCCCGACGTCCTCGCTGCCGGTGATGCTGCCGGGATCGACCACGAACCCGGCAGCCTCCTGCAGCGCGGCACGCGTGCGCTCGACCGCGTCCGGATCATTGACGACGGCGGGGAAGGAGTTCAGCGACTCGATGTCCGGCTCTCGCGGGGCCCCCGAGGCAGCCGCCTCGGCGCGGGCGATGCGACCGATGGCCTCGATGACGCGGGTGCGCACGTCGTCGGTGAACGTCCGGACGTTGAGCACGAGCTCCGCGTCCGCCGGGATGATGTTCGCCGCTGATCCCGCGTGGATCGTCCCGACGGTGACCACGGCCGTCTCCGCCCCGCCCACCTCGCGCGACACGATGGTCTGCAGCCGCATGACGGTCGCGGCCGCCATGACGACGGGATCCACGGACGCCTCGGGTCGCGACCCGTGGGCCCCCTGCCCATGCAGCGTGATCCGGAGGGTGTCCGCTGCCGCGAACGTCGGCCCCGAACGCAG
>Ga0075163_10007255_pt1 | contig 14665 bp, 10 predicted proteins | sample JI1023141ADNA_FD_71478 | JGI IMG/M metagenome (GOLD analysis project Ga0075163, IMG submission 71478) | Wastewater effluent complex algal communities from Wisconsin, to seasonally profile nutrient transformation and Carbon sequestration -... | ecosystem: Engineered > WWTP > Effluent > Algae...
TGTGCGAAATGGGCGCTAAAGTTTTTTCGATAGAAAGGCAAAAGCTACTACACGACAATTCCAAAAAGCTGCTAACATTGATGGGCTACAAGCCACACCTCGTGTATGGTGATGGATATAAAGGCCTGCCTTCATTTGCTCCTTTCGATAGGGTCATCATAACCTGCGCTATACCCGTAATTCCGGAGGAAGTAATGCTTCAAATGAAGCCGGGCGGACTGCTTGTTATGCCATTCGGCGAAGGCGAAGTCCAACAAATGATGGTAGTTGAAGAAATGCCTGATGGGACATTTCAATCAGAACTTCATGGCAAGTTTTCTTTTGTGCCGATGCTCGAAAAAAGAAACTCCATTCACTAGTACAGGCTTTCAGTACATAAACTCCCAAGCCGATTTATATCCGCCGATGGATTCTGCGTATGCAAGAAATTCGCTGTAAAACTTATCATTGCCCAAAGTGGCGCTATCTCCCACAATGACAAGTTTTTTCCGTGCTCTTGTCATGGCAACATTCATGCGTCGGTAATCCCTCAAAAATCCAATTTCACTTTTTTCATTGCTGCGCACCAAACTAATGTAAATGACATCTCGCTCTTGTCCTTGAAACGAATCGACGGTATTGACACTTACGTTTTTCACCTGTGGAAACTCATCTTGCAACAACTCAACCTGAGCCCTGTATGGCGAAATAATTCCAACTGAGAATTCATCCCGCACATCCTGAAAAAGCTGATCGAAATGAGTTCTGATAATTTTCACCTCATCCGGATTACATCGCGATTCAGAGTTTTCTCCTGTCTTTTCCTCAAAGCCACAACCAGCAGTGTCAATGAATTCCAACACCAATGGAGATGAGGACATGTGCCAATCCGCAACGCTCTCATGAGCTTCCAATTTTCCATCATAAAACTTACGATTGGAAAATTCCATGATGTCTTTGTTCATTCTATACTGCGTTCTAAGCAAGTACACAGAAGTATTTCTTTTGATCGCCTTTTCTAAAAGCGTAACGCTTAGTCCTCTCCTTTCTGCTTCTTGACTTTTCACTGTTGGTGGCAGTTGAAAAGGGTCTCCAGCCATGACAACCTTTTCCGCTCTTAGTATGGGCACCCAAACTGCAGGCTCAATTCCTTGACCTGCTTCATCAATCATCACGGTGCTGAATTTTCTTTCCCCTAAATAATCCGAAGTAGATCCAATAAGCGTGCAGGCAATCACTTGTGCGTCGTCGAGCACTTTCTGAACCAGGTAATTTTCAAGTTCACGTGCTTCACGCGAAAGGTTCTTTGCTTCACTGAAAATAAGCTTGCGCTGTTCCGCCTCTTCACGGCCAAAACTTCGTTTGTATTTGCCGCCCATCTTACGCAGTTCGATGGCTCGCTTTTTTAATTCCCTTATCTGTTTAAAGTCCTTTTCCTTTTGCAGCAGCACGTCCAAAGTCAGCGCGGTATTATCTGTTTCAACCTTTGCTAGGTTTCCAATTCGCACCACACGAATTCCTTTTTGACTGATGCTTCGCGCCAGATGATCTGTTGCAGCGTTGCTAGGAGCACAGACCATAATTTGTTTTTCTTCTTTGAGTATTTCTCCGATTGTCTCAACCAGAGTTGTTGTTTTGCCCGTTCCGGGAGGACCATGAACTATCGCAAAATCTTCCGCATCAAGAATTCCTTGTAATGCTTCATTTTGTGACTCATTGAGTTTATTGGATGAGACCTTGTCCCTTTTCCTGAATACTGCATCTGCGTTGCCCGTAAGAATATCACGCAACTTTTTCAATCTTCCTTTATCGATGTTGATCAGTAGATTGAGTGCTTTGAACATTTCATCATAGGTTTTTGTATCGAAAAGAAGATTGACACCAATCTTTCCATCATCCAACCATTCGGGAAGTTCATCGCAATAGAAACTGATTTTCATTCGCTGATCATCGACATAACCAATAACGCCACTTAGGGAATTATTTTCATTTCCATCTGCAGCTGAAAAAAGTGATGCCGGCGACGCACTTTGGAATTTATGTTCAAGTCTATCGCCTGGATTTCTTTCTACTACGATAAAGGGATATTCACCTAAGCCATATCCAGTTTCCACTATTCTCAATGGAAACCAAGTAATGCCGTTTCTTTTTCTTTCCTGAATGCCCGATTTTTTAAGCCATGCTTCATGTAAAGCATAATCCTCTGCCTGTTCTGTTCTCAATGTTGAGGCCAGCTTGCCCAATTCTTCTATTGCATCCATTCGCTGTTTGTTAAAGTGGCAAAGATGATCATGCAAAAGTGATTTCAATCCAAATTATAGCAAGAAAAAAGGCCGCGGTTACTCGCGGCCTTTAAGATTTTATCGAAACGATTCTTATCGAATGATGGTAAGATTGCCACTCAAATATCTCATTCCTGTTGGTTCATTTACGCCAAGAATGTAATAGTAAGTGCCATCAGCAGTATCTGTTGCGCCCCATTTGCCGTTATAGTCCAAATCTTCAAATATTAGATTACCCCAACGGTTATAGACCTGAAGTGTGCTTCCGTTGTAGTTATTGATACCATCAACGATGAAGGTGTCATTATCACCATCACCATTAGGCGTCATGATATTAGGAACAAAGATGGCACATTCTTGCAACGCAACTTGTATTACCTGAGTCACTGAAAGCCCACAATTCGGTTCAGTCATAATAACTGTAAACGTGCCCGGCTGGTCGTAAATAGCAGATGGGTTTGTTCCGAAATTCGTTATGGTTGTGTCAAAATTCACAAATGACCATTGGTATGTTACAAAAGGTTGATTCTGCTCACCTGTGTACACCTCGTAAGGTAGCTCATTTGTGCAAGGGAAAATATTTTCCAGATCACCGATAAGAGGCAAAAGAGGCAAAAAGACATCTAAAGAATCAGTAGCACTGCAGTTTTCGTCTTCTGTCCAATATGTCGTCATATAAACAGTGGTCGTTGTATCAATACTAGCCACAAAAATTGGGGTCTGTGAATCCGGGTTGTTAAGTAAATCGGCTGGAGACCAAGTGTAAGCATAACTCTGTCCAGCCACAGCGTTTTCAACATTTCCTTCCAATTGAATATTGTTACCACAGTAGTAAGCATCTATTCCTGCATTTGCTGCAGGCTTAGGGATTACATTAACATCTACAGACGTAGTGTATGTGCAACCAAAATTGTCAATTGCAGTGTAAGTGTATGTCTGAATGCCACCTACTGTTGGGGTTACCCAAACCGAATCACAAAAAGGATTTGCGTTTGTGATAAAATTTCCGCTCCAATATGTTGAGTCGCAGCTCTGACCGAATGATGGGATAAATGAAGTTGGTGCACCATTGCCGGTTGGTGTGAAGTTCACTCCCCATTCAAAAATCCAACCATCGTCAGCACCAACAATATCGCAAACTTGAATAATCCATGGACCATTTAGCGGACAGCCAACAAAGTTTGTCCAAGGATCTTCCGATGCGTAATCTCCTTCTATCAAATTCAAACCCGAATCTGTACCGTCGTATGTATAAGCAGCATCTGAACATCCCTCTGCTAAAGTCGGATAGGTTGTAGCTGGAGACCATGAATATATATTGCCATCACCAGGCGCACCATCATCTGCCGGCACAGGATCACCCAAATCCACATCGCCACAGGCTCCTTGCTGTGAATAAACAGAAAGGATACTTCCATTCGGGCATATAAACGCGATAGTAATGTCAGTCAGATAAGTATGTTCTAAAGATGCGTAGAGGTTTTGAATATCAGCTGGATCGAGAATTGTAGCACCAGCAGCATATCCGGAAACGTTTATAGTGTCTGTAAAACATCCCTGATTGTCTGGAATATAAACGCCATCACCAAAATCCACACCCGGGTCGCTGGTGTACAAGGTTGGTGTCACTGTGCCAACAATCATAGACTCACCTTCTACACAAATTAAATCGGGAGATGCTGAGGAGGTAAAGGTTGGAGTGGTGCTAACGAAAACAACCTGATCTAACAAATTCAAGCTTGGACAATCCGTATTGTCAATCACTTGTAATGTGATCACATAAATTCCAGGCTCATCAAAACTATGTGTGATTTGCGGCCAATCTGTTGTGTTCACTGATTCATCGCCGAAGTTCCAAACAAAACTTTGCAATGTGGCATCATTAATAAATTGAGTCGCAGATGCATCAATTGTGAAATCTTCTCCAACACACAACAAAAGCGGGTTTCCGGAATCACCAACTATAGAGCCGCTTACAATTGGATGCTCACAAGGCGGGCCACAGCTGATAATAGCTCCAAAATCACCTACTCCTTCGTCGTCAGAGGTCCAATGCAATGTCAAACATCCTTCCGGATTGGTTGAAGTAATATTCTGGTTCGCAATGTCAGTGCCCGTATAAGAGCCAATAAGTGGTGCTGCTACAGAGTTTCCATCGAAAATTTCGAGAACATCACCTTCTCCAAGATCAAATCCGATGAAGTAAAAATTTATTATTGGATCACCATCAGCGCAAACAGTTATGGTCTCGTCCTCATTATTCCCATATTGACCAATAGGATTTGTATCATTAAATGTCGCTTCACAAGTGTTAAAGTCAGGACTAGCTATTGTGATGTTCTGACTGAGAGCCGCTTTTGAGAATAATCCAATAACAGCCACAAGAACCATTGATTTCAAGATTGTCTTTTTCATAAACATGAGTGTTACAGATTATTTTTTGTTACCGATTTTTTTTGCATTTTCACGTGTGGTCCTCACCTGCTCATATCGCATATTGCAATAATCTGCGGAGTAAATCTGTATTACCCGATCAGTGCCATCTATTAGAAAAAATTGATGGTCTGCTCTACTTCCAAAATCAAAAATCAGAGGATTAAAATTCTCCTGGTTAATGTTTGCATAATCAGGAGCAGTCTTTCCAGCTTTCAATACTGAGCTAAGATTGGCAAAAGCACTTCCTGGTTTCGGCGTGTCGTGAACACGAAATCCGCTGTTGGCAAAATAGCTTAACTGATCCAATTGATCTGCACTGAGAGCCCCTATTTCAGAAGGACTCATCGCCGCGTTCAGCTTCACTGATTGCGGGTTTGATTGCGATATGCCTACCTGAAAGGCGAGCATGGCAATGATTGTCAAAAAATTCCTCATTCGTTTTTGGATTGCTGGTTTCATAACTGACAAAAATATTGAAATCAAAGTTGTCCTTGCCATAAAAAAAAAGTCACATTGTATTTTCGCCCTCACTGCAATAGTTCTATGAAAACAAGATTAGTCACCAATTCAAGAGAAGCCGGCGCCTGGATTGACGTTTGTCAGATCATCTACAAAAATGACAATAACTGGATTCCCTATATCAAACAAGATGTTGAAGGGATATTTAACCCACTGAAAAACAAACTTTTTGCTGAAGGAAATGCAAAACGGTGGATTCTGGAAGATGGCAATGGTAAGCCTATCGGTAGAATTGCAGCATTTTGGTCAAAGCGTTATTCCTCAAGCCAAAAACAACATACTGGCGGCATTGGCTTTTTTGAATGCGTCGACGATTATAATGCCGCCAAAATATTATTCGACACTGCTTGCAATTTTCTGAAAGATGAGGGAATGGAGGCCGTTGACGGCCCAATTAACTTCGGCGAGAAAGAAGCATACTGGGGACTTATCACCCAAAACTTCAGCGACATGAGTAGCTTTCGCATGAACTACAACAAGCCATATTATCAGAAATTTTTCGAGCAATATGGCTTTCAGGTCTATTACGAGCAGCTCTGTTATAAACGCGACCTAAGCATTCCCGCTCAAGAGGTATTCGTGCGCAAATCCAACCTATTGATGAGCGAACCGGGATATAAAATTGAAAACGCTCGAGGCAAGTCAGTGGAAAAACTTGCGGAAGACTTTGTTACTATATACAATTCTGCATGGGCTGGGCACTCTGGCTTTAAAACAATGCAATTAAATCAGGCGCGCAAAGCCATCATGGCCATGAAACCCGTAATGGACCCAGACATCATGGTGTTTGTTTACCACAACAACAAGCCGATCGGATTTTACATCAATCTCCCAGAAGTTAATGAATTCATGCAACATGTGCATGGAAACCTTAATTGGATTGGAATTCTCAAATTTTTATGGTACAAAAACTTTGGCAAACGGAATACTATGGTGGGCATGGTGTTCGGAGTTGACAGAGACTACCACGGAAAAGGTGTGGAAGGTGCTATGATTAAATATTGCGAAGAACACATCGTCAGTTTAAACAGATATAATGACACCATCCTCACCTGGATTGGTGACTTCAATCCCAAAATGATACATATTGCCGAAAATTTGGGTGCCTCTTTGTATCGAAAATTGGTCACTTATAGGAAAAATCTCGATGAATCTAAACCTTTTGAACGACACCCTGTGTTGAAATAATCCTGAGAATCAATGTGTTTCAAGGAGATTTTGAGAAATTCTCAACAAGAGTTGTACAGGCGGAATGGAGGAGTATATTTGCGCCCGCTTTTAAGAAAAGCAATGATCTCGTAGCTCAGCTGGTAGAGCAATACACTTTTAATGTATGGGTCCTGGGTTCGAGTCCCAGCGGGATCACTAAAGGAAGAAGAAATTAGAGGACGGGCGAAAATCTGTCCTCTTTTGTTCTTCATAAATACTAATACTTGCCCTGGTGGTGAAATTGGTAGACACGTACGTTTGAGGGGCGTATTTCGCAAGATGTGCTGGTTCGAGTCCAGTCCAGGGCACCAATTTTTTGAAGCTTTCAAACTTCAATGTCTCAAGGTTAATCAAATCGTCAATATTCGAAAATGACGATCTGATTACCCGAAGTCCGACGATAATCCGGATTTCATTGATTCCTCAAATTGTTTTAATGTGGCACTGTCTGCAAAAACAGAAAAGAAATCTCTCAAAAAATTCAGAGCGAAGTGCTCTTAAAACACTTCAGAGGCGCGAAGCCGATGAAGCCATGGAATACCGAAGTGGCGGAATTGGTAGACGCGCACGTTTCAGGTGCGTGTGTCGCAAGACGTGAGGGTTCGAGTCCCTCCTTCGGTACGACATCTACAAAATTCAAAGCCGGCTAATTGCCGGCTTTGAATTTTTTTATTAGTTCCACCAAATCCAAAAGTCAATCACGATTGTTTAACTAACGTTTTGTGTTCTCATTGAACACCATGTTCAAACCCGCAATCACCGAAAGGATTTGCAGCGAATCGCAAAAGCGCAATTAAATCAAGTAATCCAGCAAGATTTTATTTTGAAAGAATAGCCGAGTTTTTTTGAAGAATAAAATCAAAGAAAAACGTGATTTTGAAGTGCTTTTGTCTTATTGCAGAATTCTATCGCTTAATGAGGGTTAAATTCGTCAGCGAAATCCAACAACACCATGGCCGATAGTAGCCTGCATGCAATCCAAAAAATTCAAGACTGGTGGCCAGTCAAGAATAAACCTTTCCTTATCAGTGGACCCTGCAGCGTCGAAACTGAAGAACAATTGATATCCACGGCGAAGGCCCTTGCCGATTCAAAAATCGTAAACCTGCTGAGAGGCGGATTGTGGAAGCCAAGAACACGTCCTGACTCTTTCGAAGGTGTGGGTGAAAAGGGCATTCAATGGATGCTAAATGCGCGGCGTGAAAGCGGACTTCCGATTATTACAGAGGTGGCAACAAGCGAACATGTAGAGCTATGCCTAAAACATGACTTCGATGCAATATGGATTGGTGCTCGCACAACAGTAAACCCTTTCTCTGTTCAAGAAATTGCCGATGCATTGCGAGGCATGGATATTCCTGTCTTCGTAAAAAATCCCGTCAACCCTGATTTGCAGCTTTGGATAGGAGCCCTAGAAAGAATACACAGAAGTGGAATAAAAAAAATTGCAGCCATTCACCGCGGATTCTCCCATTTCGGTGAAAGTATTTACCGAAACAAACCAATGTGGGAAATACCGATTGCTCTGCAAACCCAATTTCCCAACATTAGTGTATTCTGCGATCCAAGCCATATCTCTGGAAGAAGAGATTTGCTCGCTCAAGTTGCACAAAAAGCGCTTGATCTTGGAATGGATGGACTTATGCTGGAAAGTCATCGTGACCCTGACAATGCTTGGAGTGACGCGAAACAACAAGTAACTCCAACTCGTTTGGCGGAACTTGTTGGTGAATTGCATGTGCGAAACACCGCAAGCGATGACATCACTTTTGCCAATGAACTCGCTTCGCTTCGCTCGCGTATAGATAAAGTGGACGAAGAAATTATTCAACTCATAAGCCGTAGAATGAAAATTACAGAGGAACTGGCTGAGTATAAAAAATCACACAACGTGACCATTCTGCAAGTCGATCGTTGGAAAGAAATAATGGAGGCGAGAACAATGCTTGGAGAAAAGCTTGGCTTGTCGAAAGAGTTCTTGGATAAATATCTTGAACAACTTCATAAGGAATCTATCAGAACACAAGAGAGAATCATGAACAGATCCGCTATTTGATTTTGACCTGAAACATTTTCTTATCTGCAATAAAACCTTCAAGCACATCACCTGAAGTAACTTTTCCTACTCCCGAAGGCGTGCCGGTGAAAATAAAATCACCAATTTTTAATGTCATGTATTTAGACACATGTGCAATGATTTTATTAAAATCAAAAATCATGTCGCTGCTATTGCCTTGCTGAACCACTTCTCCATTCTTTTTCAAAGAAAATGAGATGTTGTTGATTTGAAGTTCAGCACATGAAATAAAATCAGTAGAGATGATAGCAGATCCATCAAAGCCTTTTGCCTTTTCCCATGGCAAACCTTTTTTCTTTAATTCATCTTGCACATCGCGTGCTGTGAAATCAATACCAAGACCTATTTCTGAAAAATATCTCTCTGAAAAATCTTCACCAATATTTTTACCCAATCTTTCAATCCGCATTACCAGCTCCACCTCGTAGTGCAAGTCGTTTGTCCAATCAGGTATATAAAGCGGATTTCCTTTCGGTAAAATTGCTGAATCCGGCTTACAAAAAAAAACAGGCTCCGATGGTACAGCGTTGCCAAGCTCCTTGGCGTGTTCAGCGTAATTTCTGCCAATACAAACAATTTTCATAAATGATCTTTGGATTATTAACTCTTCACAAATTCAATCATCACACGGCGGTCACTTTTACTTTCTTCCTGTGAATCACGGTCTCCAAAATACTTGGTGATGAATCGATCTTGCGGCAAACCGCTCGCCGTAAGGAATCTCTTTACTTCATTGGCTCTGCGTTGTGATAGGATGAGGTTCTGCGCTGCATCACCTGTTTTATCTGCATATCCAGTGACAATAAGTTTCATTTGCGAGCTTCGTGCTAAAATATCAACGATTTCGTTGAGTGATAGCTTTGCACTTGCATTCAATTCAACTGAGCCTTTGTCGAAATAAATGCTCATGGAGCCAGGCAAGTTGGTCACCGTTCCTTCTGATCTGTTAGGCGGCAATAAGCCCCTTCCTCCATCTGCAACGGCCTCTCCTGTGTTCATTTTCACCAATGCAAAAACCATTTCCCTCAGATCGTCGATCTGCTTTTGCATCACTAAGTTTTTGTCGTCTTGCTGTTCTTGCCAGATGCGCATTTGCTCTGCCCGCAGATCATCAATCTGTTTTTGCATGCCATCAAGCTTCGCGTTATTGGCCTCAAGCAATTCAAGCACCTTTAAGGCAAATTCATTATCAGTTGACGGAGATGGTGTTGTACCTCCCAAGCTGGTAGTGTCTTTAAAATTGATCAATGCCAATGACTCGTCGCTAAGATTCACCTTGATCGGCTCAAGTGGCATTTTTGGATCGTAGTCAACATATTGATCAATCAACCTTTGTTTGGCCTCATCATCAATAATTGTTTCATCACTGGAAGAAATGACCATGAGGTTATCGTCACCATAGATTCCCACTTCCATATTCGCAAGAAGTTTCAAATCACTCAATTCTTTCTGAAGATAAAAATTCTGCATTCTTTTTCTCGACTCTTCATCAGAAGCGCCAGCAGCAAATTCTGTTTTAGAAAAATCCAGATTTTCAATAGCGACAAGTTTGTTGTCAACCATTTTTGAAAAGCCTTTAAAATCTTTGAGTTTTTCATATTCATAAAAATCCAAAGCACCTTTCACTATGCCATTCAGATCACGCATTGTCTCCTTGCGTGATTTTTTTAACTTAACATCATCTCCCTTAAGTTCCGCACAATTGTCGACGTATAGCGCCAAATAAGAGCTCACCAATTCCTCAAATCTATCAAGCTGCTGTTCGCTTGCCGGTTCATAGTAGTTGATTATGATTCTGTGCTCAGCAGTTCCTGTGGGAACCATTTCTATCTGGCCTTTACCAGTTGTATCACTTGAATAATGATTGATCACAGTGGTTTTCTGCCCGGTTGCCAAAAAGACACCACACATCTGAACCATCAGTATTATCAACCCTTTCCTGAGCATATTAGCAAAACGTCAAAGGTAGATTTTGATCTTTTTCAGTCTCCTGAATTCTTCTCAAACGCTGGCATAATTATGAACGGGTTATGAACAGAATTTTTTGAATTCACAATAAAGTCTTGGATATTTACTTTTGAAAATAAAATCTATGCAATTTCCTCAAGTACAGAAAATGTTTCTTTCAGTTTGTCTTTTTGCCTCGCTATTAGCATGCAAAAAAGATGAAGATAACCAGGAGGACTCTACCACAACAACCCAAGAAGAATGTGCTCCATCCTATTCTTTTAATGTGCCAAGCAGCGGCGGACCGCATCTTATTTTTAAGTTTCACTTTGACAGTACACAAGCAAGACTAAACAACATTGGTGTTCCGACATCTGTGCCTGCGGGACATGCTGCTCAGTCACCATTGTTTAATGGTATCAGCCAACACTACGTTGAATTGGCCGGTGACTTTGATCAACTTGGTGGTGGCGAAGTGCTTTATGTGGGTGAAGAAACTAATGCTGGTGGTGATAATGCGATTCAATATTGTGCATCAACAATTACTTCACAAGACGAAATTTTCTTTTCAAAACCAATTAGCGAAATAACTCCGGGGACATATAAATGGCTGCGCACATCGTTAGCATATCAGAACTATGACATCCTATACAAATCAGCATTGTTGCCAGGAAATCAAACTGCAATGGGCACTATCGCGTCATTTGTAGGTTTCAACACTTACATTACTTCATACGAAATTAATGGCGAAAATTTTTCGCCATCCGCGGATGCAGGTGGCCCAGGAAATCACACCCAAGGATATTGGGGCTTCCTCACCACTGTAAATACCGTCAACTATTTTCTCGATGGACAAGCTCCAGCGGGTGCTACCACAGTTCCGAATCCATTTGTCAATTCGCCCATACCAGCAGGCAGTTGTGTGGTTACAGGACAATTTGTTGACGATCTAATGACCAATTCACCTCTTGTAATCACGGGCACAGAAACTGAAGATATCGTTATCACAATATCACTTTCAACGAATAAAAGTTTCGAATGGATTGAAGTAACACCCGATGGCTATTTTCAACCTGAAATTGGAGAAGCATTGATCGACATGGGACTTCGCGGCCTCATTCCGATTAAGAATTGATCTTAAAGAATAAACTTTCTTTATTCAATGATTTGAGCCTTAGCAAAATTGAATCTTTTCCGCAAATCAAAAAACTTTAAGGGGTTCACTCAATGTTCAAGCATAAACAAAACGAGCAGGCATAAAAGCTTGGTTTTGTTTACCACCTTGCAATGACCGTCTCATTGCCTTTTGTAACATCATTTATCTTAACGGCAACTTCAGTGCCTACTGGCAAGAAAATGTCAACACGACTTCCGAATTTGATAAATCCAAATTGATCATTGCGATTCATTTTGTCGCCTGCCTTTACATAACATACAATTCTTCTCGCTACTGCACCTGCTATCTGGCGAAACAAAACCTCTTTGCCGTTTTGATGTTTGATCACAACAGTAGTCCTTTCATTTTCGGTGCTGCTTTTCGGATGCCATGCTACCAAATAAAGTCCTTCATGGTATTTAGAATACATCACCTCTCCTTCACAAGGAACCCAATTGGCATGGACATTCAATGGTGACATGAAGATGGATACTTGCAATCTTTTACCCTTGAAATACTCAGGCTCTTCAACTTCTTCGATCACGACCACTTTGCCATCGCAAGGAGCAACAAGTTCATTTGGCGCAGAGCGGTTTGTTCTTGAAGGTAACCGGAAAAACTGCACTATTAAATAAAAGAAAACCAGAACAGGCAATATTAAAATCCAAAACCACATTCCGGATGTATCAGCGAATTTAGAAATTCCGAAAATGATAGCTGCGCAAATAACGAACGCACCTGTAATTATTTTATATCCTTCTTTGTGAATGGTCATATTAGTTGAATGAGTTTAAAGTAAGCAATGAGTACAGGAAGTGAAATCAGCAAACCGTCGAATCTATCGAGAACACCTCCATGTCCTGGAATGATATTTCCACTGTCTTTAACTCCGAAATTTCTTTTCAAATGGGACTCAAATAGATCTCCCAGATTACCGAAAACCGACACAATGAAAGCCATCACTAACCAGTCTCTAAGCTGAAGTGACTCAGAAATTTTCCAAAACAAAAAAGCGGCAGCAAACGAAAGAAGCATTCCTCCAAAAAGCCCTTCCCACGTTTTATTCGGAGAAACTTTCTGATAAAGTTTTGTTTTACCTAGCCATTTTCCAGTGAAGTAAGCCCCAGTGTCGTTGGCCCATAAAACCAAGAAATATCCAACAGGAATTTCAAATTCGTAAATACCATGGACCTGAGCCAGCAGGTTAATAAGCGAAAAAGGGATTATCACATATACCCAACCGAAGATGGTCAATGCAAGGTTTGAAAGCGAGAGTTGATCAAGACGAATAAGTTCGGCGCAGAATATTATTGGAATTAACAACGCCAAGATCCAGAGATAGCCTGCAGAGATTGAGTCTGTGGCTATAAGGAAAATCAGCAAATAAATCAAAACCCCGATTGACATACCCTTAAACCAACGAGGAGCATTAGATTCCTTGTGTCTCAACAAATCATAAATTTCGTAGAGACCGACTGAAGCAAAAAACAGAAACAAAAGACCAAGTGCTAACGGCCCAAACCAAGCCGAAGACACAACAGCTATCGAAAAGATGATACCTGCTATTGATCTGGTGATTAAATTGTTCAATCGAAGAAATTTACGACCGCAAACTTAAGACAACTTCCATACGCTTCCATGATTGACCTTTAAGTCGCGCTGCACTTCTATTAGGCAAAAAAAAGAGGCGATAAAAACCGCCTCTTTTGATTTTATCATTTACCAGCTACAACCGGCTGCAAGTCAGCCGCATGTCTGTCAGCCCATTTTCTTGCACCTAATATCTCTTCCAGATCATCCTTAAAAATTACCTCCTTATCAAGTAATTTTTTAGCTAGTGCATCAAGTTTTTCTTTGTTGGTTGTGAGCAATTCACGAGCCTTCTGATATGCTTTCTCAATAATCTTGCTCACCTCTTCATCTATCACTCTTGCCGTTTCTTCACTGTATGGTTTTGTAAATTGCGATTCACCGCTGCTATCATAATAGCTTCTATTACCAATTTTTTTGTTCAATCCATAAACGGAAACCATCGCGTAAGCCTGCTTGGTAACTTTTTCAAGATCACTCAAGGCACCAGTAGAAATCCTGCCAAAAGCCACATCTTCGGCCGCACGACCTCCAAGCGCAGCGCACATTTCATCGAATATCTGTTCGGTTGTTGTGATTTGTCTTTCTTCAGGCAAATACCAAGCTGCTCCCAACGAACGTCCTCTTGGCACAATGGTAACTTTCACAAGTGGTGAAGCATGCTCCAGCAGCCAACTTATTATAGCGTGGCCACTTTCGTGATACGCAATGGTAGATTTTTCCTCGGCAGTGATGATTTTGTTTTTCTTTTCCAATCCGCCGATAATTCTATCCACAGCATCAAGGAAATCCTGTCGGCCAACAGTTAGATTGCCCTTTCTTGCTGCTATCAATGCCGCTTCATTACAGATATTGGCAATATCAGCACCACTAAATCCAGGGGTCTGACGAGCAAGAAAATCAACATCAACAGACTGATCGAACTTCACGTTTTTCAAATGTACGTGGAAAATTTCGACCCTTTCTTTCAAATCAGGCATATCTACATAAATCTGACGGTCGAACCTTCCCGCACGTAACAACGCTTTGTCGAGAATATCCGCCCTGTTCGTTGCTGCTAAAATGATGATACCACTGTTTGTTGCGAAACCATCCATCTCCGTTAGAAGTTGGTTCAGTGTATTCTCGCGTTCATCATTGCTGCCGAAGTTGATACTTTTACTTCTTGCGCGACCAATCGCATCAATCTCGTCGATGAAGATGATAGAAGGCGCCTTTTCTTTGGCTTGTCTGAACAAATCGCGAACACGGCTTGCACCCACGCCAACGAACATTTCCACAAAATCAGATCCACTTAATGAAAAGAAAGGCACTTGTGCTTCACCTGCCACGGCCTTTGCGAGCAAAGTTTTACCTGTTCCAGGAGGGCCAACAAGCAAAGCTCCTTTTGGAATTTTAGCTCCCAGCTCAGTGTATTTCTTAGGGTTTTTAAGAAAATCTACAATCTCTTGTACCTCTTGTTTTGCCCCT
>Ga0075163_10007256_pt1 | contig 14664 bp, 11 predicted proteins | sample JI1023141ADNA_FD_71478 | JGI IMG/M metagenome (GOLD analysis project Ga0075163, IMG submission 71478) | Wastewater effluent complex algal communities from Wisconsin, to seasonally profile nutrient transformation and Carbon sequestration -... | ecosystem: Engineered > WWTP > Effluent > Algae...
AATAAGGTTAATAAGATAATTCCTGGATTACAATCGCGAACATCGCAAATGAGGTTTGGAATGTTGGATCCAAAATCGATAGAACCTAGAATTAAGGATATTGCACTAAAGGAGAATGTGGAGATTACAGATAATGCAATAAAGGCCTTAATTGATTTACAGAAAGATTTTCGACAGATTATCAATACATTACAGTGTTTGCATTATGTAAGGTTTGGAGATGCTAATGGGGGTAAGTATCCAGCTATTACAGAGGAATTTATCTATAAATATCTTGGAAAACCTAGTAAACAAGAGATAATGAATTTGGTACATGATATACTTTCTAAACCATTTACAGAGATTTATGAGAAAATGCAGTTAATTTATAGAGATAATAAATGGAATCCAGTCGATCTAATTCAAAGAATTAATAATTTTGTGATAGATTGTACTTCATTTTCAGAAGAACAGAAAGCTTATCTCACTCAGAAATTTTCCAGACTCGAAAATATGATTGTAAATGGTAGAGATACTGAAATTCAATTAGCTGCACTTATAGGTATTTTAAAGAAGAGTTTAATTAAATATAAGTAAGTGTTGCATTCAATAACACTTACATTTATATTTACATTTATATTTACATTTACATTTACAAAGTAGTTTATTTTGCTTTGATATATTATTTAATTTAATTATTTTTTGTTTATTTTAATAGTAGGTTTAACAATAACTGGTATATTTTTATCTGCTACATTATTCGATAAAATAACTGGTATATTTTTATCTGCTACATTATTCGATAAAATAACTGGTATATTTTTATCTGTCACATCATTCGATAAAATAACTGGTATATTTTTATCTGTTGACTCTTTAACAATAGCTGTTTGTAATAAAGGTTTAGTATCATTTACGGGTATTGCGGGTGCTATTTTATTTATGGGATTTTTAAGAACATTAGGTAGCTTTAACGAAGGAGCATTATATTTCATGTTTTGTAGCATCTTCTTCTTTTCTTCTTCTTTAAGCATTAGTTCTGCAATTCTTTGTTGATGTTCTTCGTGTAGATCAGGATTTTCTTTCCAGAAAGTATCTTCTGATTGTATCTTATACATTATTTTTTGATCTTCGCTTAGAGAGCTCCATAATCCTGCTTTATATTTAATTTGTTCGGTAGATTTCGTTAATTCTGGTGGACATTTCGTGGTTGCAATAAAATATTGATATCCACTTAAAGGCATCTTCTTCCTAGCATTTCGCTTCTTATTAATTGCGGCTGCGGCTGCAATTTCGGCAGGAGTGGTTGGGTTATTTAAATGTGCTGCTTTATCTTCATAAGGTTTTTTCTCAGCAGGTTTTAGTTTTTGCCATCTTTCAGCGAATTGAGAAAGCATAGTCTGAGGAGTAACATCATTCTTATAGTTTGGATCTGTTTTTAATTTTAGTTTCTTTTCTTCTTTATAGTTAGCCCATGCTTCTTTAGTATATAAAGTATATGCAGTTACCTTCTTCTTCTTTTTTGCTTGTTCTCTACCAGGAATGTAATTTGGATTCATTAATGCTGGAGAGCCACAGTTCTTTAATGCATTTTCTAAATATGAATATAAATCTAACATTAACCCAGGTTGTTTCGATAAATCATATTGGCTCTCAAATTCTCGAAGACCTTTTGCAATAGCTGATTGAATCTCTGGCAATAGTTCTCCAGTACCCTCATCACTATATTGTGATTCTAAATCAGAGATTGATATCGTGCTTGCATTATCGTCATCCATTTTTAATACACTAATACACTAATATTAAATTAATAAACATTAATAAATATTTTTTTATGATCAATTTTCAATCAGTCGATAAAATAGCTTTTGGCAAAGCTAACAAGGTCGTTTAATTCTTATAAGAAAACAAAAATGAGTAGAAAGAAGCAAGACATACAAAGGACAAACACAAAGACGAGTAAAGATATATATGAAAAAAGTCAACTACATTTTTTGCTTTTTTTAGCGCCGTTCATTCTTTTAAGCGTGTTGGGCGCGCTTGGCCTTTTCTTGGTCGGCCATTTCCTGATAACGCTGTTTCTCTTCCTTAGAGACGGTGTTCCAGGTTCCCTTCGCAGGAGTCGGTGCACCAGGGTTCTTAGCACTGTACTCCTTTACATACATGTTGTAGGCAGTAACACCACCCTTAGTCTTTCCACCACTGCTGACTGCAACAGATGCAGCAGCAGGCTTCGCTGCACTAGTGGTACTGACTCCAGACATATCATTAATCTGGCCCGCAAGAACTTTCCAAGCCTCCTTGTTCTGCTTTTCCCAGGTACCCTTCTCTGGAAAACCAGATGGAGCACCATTCTGCTTCGAGCAGTACATAGTCCACATAGTGAAGAGATTGTATCCGGTAACTTTCTTACCGTCCTTACCCTTGCGCGCAGCAATTAGTTGGTCTACGGTTGGAAGACCATCCATCGAAATAGGGCTAGCGGCAGAAGAACTGCTGCTATTAATAGCGCGATGGCTGATGTTAATTCCACCATTCTTAGAAAGCATTTCGATACGCTTTTCCTGATCTTGAATCTGCTTTTGAAGATCGGAAAAGACAGGTTCGAGAATCTGTGTTACAAGACTCTTTACCTGATTAACAGTCTGTTCAACGTTAGCTTTTTGCTCATCATCCATATCAATGGGAGCTCCCTCATCATCGATAAGGTAAGAGTTATTCATTGCTTCGACAAGTGAATCAATGCACTGGTCGAAGTTATTAGTAGTATTAGTCACTGTTGTGCTGCTCATTTTGAGGAAAGACTTAGGAAAGTGTGTGTGTTGCAGATGAGTATATACACAAAAAATTTATATCAATTTTTTAATATAATATATATAACATATATTATATTTATATATAACATTAACTCATTTTAGCTTTACACCCACAAGTTTAGATCTCTAAATCTCTAAATCTCTAAATCTCTAAATCTCTAAATCTCTAAATCTCTAAATCTCTAAATCTTTAAATCTTTAAATCTCTAAATCTCTAGGGTTTACCGGACCTGCGCAGCAGGTCCAAAAGAGCAGGGTTCATAAGGGCGGCGATCCGCCCTTACTTATAGGGCATAGTTAATGACATATGATACGAAGGTGTTGGGTGGGTTGTTAGTAGGTGCGGCTCTAATGCATAAAGTATCACCAATTGCAAATGTGGCTCCAACAGCGGCAGAACCAGATAAGTTGGCACCAGTAAGGACGAGAGTACCAACAGCGCTGTTGTTCTGTAAGATGTCAAATGTCCATGTACCAGCACCTGGTGCGGCTGAAAGGACGATTGAAAAGTTGGTAATCGTTAAAGCAATAGGTAAGAGGACATTAGCATCGTTCGAACTAACTACACCAGTAACATAGGCCCATGGTGGTAAGAAATAGGTAACATTGCCAACGAATTCAGTGGTTCTGCTGCTACCACCGAATATCTGTAAATAGGCTGGTCCTGGTGCACCAGTGGGACCAGCATCACCAGTTGGACCAGCAGGGCCAACTGCACCATCGGTACCAGGAGTACCATCAGTACCAGGAGTACCATTCGTTCCAGGAGTACCATTAGTTCCATTAGTACCATTAGTTCCATTAGTACCAGGAGTTCCGGGAGTTCCAGGGGTACCAGGTGTTCCGGGAGTTCCATCAACACCATCAACACCTGCAGGTCCTGTTGCACCAACAGGTCCTTCAGCTCCTGTAAATCCAGGATCACCCTGTTGACCAGGGGCACCTTGCTGGCCAGGAATACCTTGCTGACCAGGCTGTCCAGGAGCACCTTGCTGACCAGGAGCACCTTGCTGTCCAGGAGCACCTTGGGGGCCTCCAGATGGACCAGTTGGTCCATCATTACCAGGAGTGCCGGGGGCACCAGGAGTGCCAGGGGCACCGGGAGCTCCAGGAGCACCGGGAGCACCAACAGCACCAGGAACACCAGCTGGGCCGGCAGCGCCAGTTAAACCAGGGCAACCGCGAGGACCGCGTGGTCCAGGGCATCCGCGAGGGCCTTTGCAGCATTCATCATCACAGCATGACTTTTCTTTCATTATATTATATTTTTATATAATAAACAAAGATAAAAATTAATATATATAATTTTATTTTTAACATTCTATAACTCAGTATTTTAATCAAATAATTTAAAGTAGTAAACTTATTTTAAATATTTTTAATAACTTTTGAAAAATTGTTCACGTAAAATTAGAGTATTAAGATTTTCTATATAATTATATATTATTATATAGAAGATGTCACAAATACCACAATCTGATCTAGGTAAATTTAGCGCAAAAATGGATGAACTATTTAGTGTTTTGAGTAAAGCATTTCCAGATGATATGGACTTACCTAAATATGAGGATAAATTAAAGGCGGCAAGAAAAATAAATCCACGAATGGTCTGTGAAAAATTTATGGAATTAGTAAAATTATCTGATAAAAACTCAGAAGAAGCAGGAGAACTCTTCTTACACAAAATCATGCGCGAAGATGATTCATTCTTTCTAGGATTAAATCTATCCGAATTTGTTTGTGATCCAACCTATTTACAATTAATCAATAAAATGACAATGTTATGGACCAGTATGTCACAACAATCCCAGAATGCTATTAAAAGATACATGCAAATATTATGTATACGTGGAGCACAGGCAACCAAGGATCCAGTTGCATTATCTATAATCAATCAACACAGAAATAGTCAAGGCTTGCCTCCCCTCTAAAGGGCGGCGGTCCGCCCTTTTGAACCCTCCCATTGGACCTGCTGCGCAGGTCCGGTTAATCCTTGAATCCTTGGCTAATCCTTGGCTAATCTTGGTTAATCCTGGGTAATCCTTGGCTAATCTTGGTTAATCCTGGGTAATCCTGGCTAATCCTGGTTTCCGGGTTAATCCTGGTTTCCGGGTTAATCCGGGTTAATCCTTGGTTAATCCTTGGTTAATCCCTGGCTAATCCTGGTTAATCCGGGTTAACCTTTTAAACAGCTTTGTTCAGTGTATAATAATTCTTTGAAAGTTATACCTGAGTAATGTTGGTTGAGTTGTAGAAATATAAGGCTAATGTTGCTGCCAAACATTGAACTATGACATATGCAATAAACTTTTCTTGTGTTAAATTTCCCTTTAAGAACATCATTAAAGAGACGGCAGGATTAAAGTTTCCACCACTAATTGCACCACCAAAGAAGATAACGGCCGCTAATGCTATACCGATTGGAATAGCCATTCCTTGTGAAAGGATTACTGATAGGAAGATAAAAGTACCTATAAATTCAACGAACAATTCTTGCCACATATGTAATTATATATATATACTATAATCACATATTCTTTTCTTTAATCTTTTTATTAAAGATTAAGAGGCTGAAGATCTAAGTTATTATCTGTAAGTAGTAGTATAATTACAACTGTGACATACTACTATATAACCAGGGCGACTATATTTGTCTCTATTAACCTGCATACATGTATAACAATCAATAGATCCGCAATTAAGGCATTTTTCGGTATCTTGATCGATGATATTTTTAATTTTTATGGCTTTAATAATATTTCTACGGGTATCATTGGTAACTTTATGATAATGCAAATTAGTTTCGGGATCTCTGTAATAACCTAGATATAAGTGTAAGTCTCCTGGCTTTGCAAGCGTATAAAACTCTTTTTCAGTTAATGTATATATATTTCCATTTTCTAATTGTTTCATTATAGTATCTACATTTTCTTCTGAAATATGTGATTCCAACCAATCATATTTCGAAAATTTCATTCAACTAACACGATTTTTTTTAATTAATATTTAATATTATTTAATTATTTATTTTATTGTTTATATTTATTAGCACTTATTTCATTCAACAACCGCAATAAATAATTAAATATTTATTATTTATTTTAGGGCTAACAGGTCCAGATTTGGCATGGTCTCTTTAGGGGAGTGGTCCTGCTGAACATGTAGGTAGGACATAGTTAGTACCGAAATAGGTTGTTTGTAGACCCATTAATATACCATTCTCTCTAATTACATAATTTTGTACGGGCATTCCAAAATTGGCTCTCTGATATCCTATTTCAAAAGCTAGAACATTATCAGGAGTTGTGATTTGCATCTGATTCGTTTCAATCGTTTCTGCATTCCAATAAGCCATGTTATAATATGCAAAGACGGTATTTAAAAGATCGGTTTGATTGGTATAGAATGTTCCAGATATTCCTGGAGTTAAATCAGTATCACTATTAATAACAATGGTTTCAGGAGTATTCATAATGTAAACACCATTTACGATAACATATGTAACAGTATATGAAAAAGGATAGTTAATATGCGGTGGTGCTGGATATTCGGCCCTATTAATTAAAGGATATGTACATGTTTTAATTCCTGTAGCAGTCATGTCTAAAAGGGTTGGACCATCTACACAGAAAAAGTCATATCTTCCAGTATTATCATAACCATTACCTATCATCGTGCCATCAGAATAATAAGTATAAAGGTTTGTATCTGGCCTTATAATTCCGATAGACCATGTATTTGCAGAAGAAGGCCATACAAATTGTACTTTATTTGGATCTGGACTCAAGTCAAGTCCAGGCGCCACTATCGCATACCATTGATTCTGCAAATTAAGTGATGCAAATAAACCTGTAAACATATGACTATAATTTGCTAAGAAGGCAGCTGACCCACTATACTCTAATATAGGTGTAGTTGCATAAGGTAACCAATTAGTTGGTGGAATAATACTTGAATCAGCAATTGCATAGAAGTAGGAACTTGTTAATTGTTCGACTCCATTAATTATAAAGCTATTAATCTCATATACGAATCCATTTATACCATAAACATCGATTGGATTAAAACTATCAACAGTTACAACATTACCAGTTAAGGCATCAACAGTAGGCCAAACACATGTCTTAAACAAAGTTTGATTACATACAGCAGTAACATTAGTTATTTGTGATTTAACACCATACCATGTAGCCATAAAATCACAATCAACCGGACTACTACCAACTAATTGTCTTATATAAATTAAATTTAAATTATTATTACTATATATGGCTTGATCTTGGGGACTATCTGGATCGGTAATTGCTAGAGTTAGTTGAACTATAGAAGCATCAGGCGGCGGAGTTACATTATAAGTACCAACAGATGAATAGTTTATACTCGGATTTCCACATGAAGTTAAAAGTGTTACTGTACCATTCACTCCATCAACTTGAGCATATGCAAATCCGACTACCGAGCATACTGGAGTCCTAGTTAATAGGATTGAAGGACATAAACCAGTCTCTCCTGAACTAGGACCAGTTGGACCTACTGGCCCGGTCAATCCAAATCCTGTAGGACCTGTAGGACCAATAAATATGCAAATAGAGCCTAATGCTCCTGTTGATCCAGTAGGTCCTCTAGGTCCTGTTAATCCAGACATTTTGTTTTTTTTTGTTATATAATATAAAATATAATTATTTTTGTAATTATTTTTTGTTATTTAGTTATTTATTCTGTGAATAATTCAAAATAGTTGTTTACTGAAATTTTGTTTATAAACATAAAATCGAGTTTAAAGCTGCATTTGCGTAAAATTTGGTATTTCTGTTCTAATGTACCTTTTTCATAAAGGCACCAAATATCTATATCAGGTCTTCCAGATCTTGAATGACCAGAAAGTTGTGAGCCGAACATATATAATTTAAAGTTCTTAGTCTCTAAAACAGATTCGCATACATTTTTAAGATATAAACATCTCTCATATAAGAGATTGTTGGCATTTTTAATATCTAACCATGATTTTGGAGAAGGATTCATTAAAGGAGTAATCAGTTTAGTCTGTTTTTCTGCATGCAAAGTTTTAACTAACATATCATTTAACATTTGCTGGTTTGCTTTTGCAGGAGAGGTTTTATTACAGAAGCGGCATCCAGTTATTGAATTCGGATCTTTCCTGTTTGCTATGGAAATCATCATCTCTCTTGATTTATGAGCCGCCATCCTTTATTTAAACCTAAGATAATCTTAATAAGTGTCGGAAAATAATGAATATTAAAAAGTTAAATAAAGTATATATAGAATATTTTTCCCTAAGCTTTTAAAAGCTATATAGAATATTTTTTGCAAATTTTTAATCATTAGATAAAATAGCTTTAGAAAGGCTATGTCGAATACAAATCTTATGGTAGCGATAATGGCAGGTGGGTTAGGAAAACGAATGAAATCCGATCTACCTAAAGTCTTGCATATGCTTGGTGAATCTCCTATCTTAGTACATGTTGTTCGCGCAGCACTTAGTCTGTATCGTTCAGGTGAGAATCTTTTGAAAGTATTAATTATTGTTGGGAAATATCATTTAATAATAAAGGAGACATTAGAAAAATATTTATTAAAGGATGAAATTAAGTTTATCGAATATGTTTTACAGGATGTACCAAAAGGAACTGGACATGCAGTGCAACAAATCTTGCCGATTCTAAAAGAATATTCAATTGCGAAAGTTATAGTCCTATCTGGAGATGTACCTTTAATAAGTACGAAGACTCTTCTAGGATTGTTGGCAACATATGACTTTGCCTTTCCTACGAATGCTGTAATAATTACTACGACTCTTGACAATCCAACAGGTAATGGCCGTATAGTTCGTGATAAACAAGGTGAATTTTTGCATATAGTAGAAGAGAAAGATGCAACTCTAAATGAAAAATTAATTACGGAGGTTAATGCAGGTATATATTTATTTAATGCAAAAGCTTTAATTAAGCAATTACCAAAGATTAAAGATGATAATGCACAAAAGGAATTCTATCTGCCAGATGTACTTCCTTTACTTAAGGATAAAGGTTATAGAATTGTATCATATATAATGGACAAAGAGGATCAATATGAATTAATGAATATTAATGATCCTGCAGGATTAAAGGATGCAGAAAAGGTTTATAGAGACTTAAGGGAGAACAGATTCTAATCAGTTTTCAAATGAAATATCCATTTTAGTTAACGCCTGAAAACATTGGATTACGGCTCTTCATTGTGTTTCTGCATTGACGACGATTTTCATGCTCTACGCCATCAACTACACTATAGGTAGAGGTAAGATTAGTAGGTTGTAAAGGGAGTTTAAGGACGGGAGCTGGTTTCTCCCACTTTACTGCATATGCTGCATTACGTTGATATTGTAAGGCATATACTTCGATTTCGTGAGCATAACGAGTCCAGTCTCTGGCCCATAGATATTCACCCATATTAACTAGTTTATTCGATGTGCGCATGGCATCATCATATTTGTGCTGAAAAAAAGCGTTCATCTTTTCTTTTTCCTGATAGCGACTCATTTTATCTTAGCTCTCTGTTTGAATACTTGTTGTGATATTTAACAAGAGGAGATAAAAAATAAAATCAATTTTTTTCTCTGCTGCTATTTTTATCTATAGTCTCTAGAAAGACTATAGATAAATAATATCTATATATATCTATATGTATATAGATATATATAGATATTATTTATCTATAGTCTTTTTAGAAGTTTAGGGAAAAAGTTTAAAGATGCTATGGGTCTTCTTCTTTAAAACACCACAAGAATCTAATTTAGAGGAATCGGATATGGTGATAATTGAAGCAGACTCAAGAGAGGAAGCAATAGATAAATTTTTGGGTGATGCAGAAGAATTAGAAGATGATGAATTTATACCCGAAAGACTTGGATTTATTTATTCTATTTTGTGGAGTATACCCGAGGATGATTATGTCCATGATTTTTATCCATTGGCAGAAAAACTTAAAGAGAGTATTGATAATGTAACATCGAACCCTTATAAATATAGTGAAGAAAGTAAAGCTTTATTAAAGGGTAAAGAATTTAGAGAATTAGCGAAAAAAGTCTTTCAGGATGATCTAGATGAAATTACCATACCCAATGATATTTTTATAGTGTTACCATATGAAGGATTACATAAGAGATCGAGTCGTAAAAAAACAAAGAGACTTTTAAAAGCTAATGATAAAAGGGAGCTTAGAAATATGTTCAATTATTATTGTGAAAATCTTTCTAATAATAACAAGATAAATGAACTATATGGAATGGCCAGAGCGATGAAAATTAAGAATGTAGCTGAGAATAGAGATGATAAAGCATGGTTATGTAGTCAGATAGGAGCACAGCTAGTTATTCATGAGACTGGAATACATGCACAAAATCTGGCTGAAGCATTGAATAATTAGGTTTATTAAGGTGTAATATATATTAAGATTTATTGTTTAAATAAATACTAATAAGAGTGTTGATTAATGATATATTCATTAAACCAAACAGCCTTAGTTTTTTATTTTATATATAGTATTAGAAAGGATGAATTCTACAGATACAAATGATGAAATAATAGAAATTAACGTAGAAGAAATGAGTAGTAATAGAGGTGAAAGAGATAATAGATATAATAAAAAAAATGAAATAAATAAATTTAATTACTCAAGTAATAGATTACCTCAAATGGATACTACTCAAGTTGGTGGCAATTCTGAATCTGAATCTGATAACGAATTTAACGATGAATTCGAAGATGATTCTGCGGAAGAGTTGGACCAACTAAGACAAGAGCGTCTTGTAACTGAAGAGTTAAATGTAGATGAAAATGAACCAGACTTAATAGAAGCAGAAAATGCTGCATTAACACAGTTAGATCCAACAGAAGAAGAAGAGGAAGTAGATCTTCCAAATATAGGTGTATCTGATGGTAGCGTAACTGATAATGAGAATGATATTGAAGAAGAGTTTAAACCAACATTAGGAGAGGTAAAAGAAAATGAGGAGGAGGAAATTGCGGAAGTCAATGATTGGAGTGATTGGTTTAAAGGATTAACTGTATCAGAGACTGTTAACGTTTATAGAACGGAGGTCGTAACTCGACTTTCGTCGATGGAAAGTCAATTCAGTATGAAAGAGATTACAAAACAGATTAGTGAACTTATCGATGAGCAATATCCAAGATTATCATCGAATGATCGTTCAGAATTATTAGAGATATATGTGAGTCTATTTAAGAAGGCTATTGATACTCAATCACAACCGCCATGTTTACAGAATCATTCTGTTCCTCCGTTAGTTGCTTTATATCATGATGGAAAGTTCGTGCAACCTTGGTTAAAACCAATCGTTGGAGATTTAAAGAAGGTCTTTAGTCAGAATAAAAGTTATGGTGAAAGAGTTTTCTGGGATGAATCTTTCTTGAACGGATCCGAAGAAATTCTGCAAACCATGGATCTACTCACAAAACTCGTTACAAATAAAAGACATGATGAACAAGTAAATGCAAGTTCGGAAATTGCTAATGCATTACGTGCCTATTTTATCGATACTAAAAAACCAAGCATAAATGCAGAGATAAGACAGGAACCAGAGCTTTCACCACCAGTCTTAATCATTAATCCAATTGGAAATACTGGTAAATATACTCTTGAGGTTTATCGATATAACGATGCTTTCGATACTAACGGTAACAATGCAAATAGTGATGCAAATAGTGATGATATTATTACAGATGATAATACGGCTCTTTTATTCAATAGAATTCATGAACTGAAGGTACCGAGATATTATAATCATTTTATTGATGGTCTTTTTATGATTAAAGATCAAGGAGATCCATTTAGTATTAAGCGTAAGGGACGTGTCCAGAAAAATTATAGCGAGAAAACGCCTCTTATTGAACGTGTAATTGCATCAGTTAGAGAGAAAAAATTAGAAACTGTTCCTGGACAGCCTGCTAATTTAAAAGGATTCGTACGTGAACCTTTAATTAATACTCCATCAGCCTTCCAAATCTGGTATATGGAACAAACGAAGAATAATGAAATTATCAATAACCCACAGGAAATTTGGTTAAATATGTCAAATGTTGAGACAGATAAATATTTCAAGCTTTTCTACGCATTACGTGAAGAACATTATAGAAAGGCGAAATTAATTATAGTCCCATATGAAGAACTAATTAAGAATCCGCGAAAATATAGCATTACGCAGACTTGGCGAGATACATATGTCATATTCTTATTACCGAATAGAAAAATGTATACCTATCAACAAACATTAGATCGTCTTTCATATTTCTATCCGAATATTGCTAGTACTGTTAAACTCTATCATATAGATCTTGCAAAATGTATGCAAACGCGTGAAGCATTCGATAATTTTAAGAGTAGTTGTGGAAAAGAGTTAAATGTTTTAACGAAAGTGCAGCAGGAAGAATTCGATAAAGAGTGGTCGACGTTGCGAAGTTTTATTGATTATTTGCATTTCTTAAAACTAGTTATTGGTGATGAATCCGATGTTATAAATATATATGAATCATTGCAGTTACCAACACTTAAAGATGATACTAATGATAGTGATAGCTTTAGCGATTTTAGAATAGAGAGGAAGACATTATTTTCGCTAAATACGTTATTATCTAAATTTTCATTAAGCTTATCTGAGATTAATCCGAAATTATTACATAATTTAACTGGTGTAAATAGTAAGACGGATAATAAAAAACAGAAAAATTTAATGAATAAAGCTGCGGTTCTTAAACAAATGGAAGAAATATCGCAGATACTAAAAAATCCATCTAGCTTAAATCTTGCTAAAGCTCAACCTGGATCAGGTCTTTTATTAGATAATAAAGCTATTAGATCTGTATTGGCAGATAATGATAAATTTATGAATGAGTATGTCGCAAAAGGATATGGATTATATCCATACTTAAATTCTTTTAAGGATTCATTAAATGCGCGTATTTTCTGGATAATGCATTCACCAGATCAAGGAAACTTGTTCTTTCAAGTGCAAAATTATAATAATTTAATAAAGTTTCTTAGATCGATAGATGAAAGATTAGTTCCTTCTGAATGGAATTCAGAATCACTTGCAATTAGTTATAAAGAGATAATTATTCATATTGAAAATCTAACAGCAGATCGAGTCAATGAGGAGAATTGGAAACTTGTAGCTTCAATTAGTGATTTCTTACAAGAGAATGCAAGAATAATTGCTGAATATGAGGATAGAGTAAAGCTTTTAAACGAGGAAATAGATAGTTTATTAAATGATTCAAGGAATATTGAGTTGGAAAAGATTAAGTATCAGGGACTTTATTATTTACCATCGAAACTTTCTACTCTAAAAGAACAGGTGTCTGATATTTTGAATATAGGTATTTTTTCGGAATCTCGCTATTATACACGTAAAACATATTTTCTATTGCATGAAAAGAAAAATTTAGAAAACTTAATTAAACATTACAACAATATACGAAATATAGTGCTTCAATTTCCAAAAATTCTTAGGGAAAATTACGAAAATATCTTATTATCACAGAATAAATGTTTAAGTTTAGCATCTCAAGCAAGACGTACAAAAATGTTATATACACTTGAATCTAAGATTAATGATGCTGATCTTATAGGATTAGAGAGTCATACAAGTCCATTTATTCTTAAATTGCGTCAACTAGATAAATTAAAGCAGAATAAAGAGAGTCATATCATGAATTTGCTAATGACAGAGACGGTCTCTGATGGTAACTATATGATTAGCAAATATAATGACAAGATATGTATGCATAAACTTGATAGATTGCGATTAACACCTGAAGAATTCGATGAAAAATATGTAATCGATAATAAATGTAGGATTTGCGGTGAGGAGTTTCAACAAGATATTGACAGTACTGAATGGGATAAAACAAACAATCGTCCAAATGTTAATGTTGGAAACATTATTGTTGATCCAGTCGATATTGATGATAACCGTATTATTGGTACATGTCAGAGAGTGCTAAGAAATCTCAGTCTTAATATTAGTGATGAAATAACTATCGATCCATCTAATGTAGATGAGTCTGATGATGCATTATTTAATGAAATTAATACAAGGAGCCAACCATTATCAGAAATTGATAGTTGGGTATGTCAAACAATTAAGAATATACGTGATACATTAGTTGCTACGAAAAAATCTGATTCACTGGTCTCAGTTATTGATAATCATGATTTATTGACAGAGGCAGTAAGAATCTTTCAAGATCTATCAGAATTTTATAGTAGGATCGATCTAAATGATATTGTTGCGACAGATACCGAGGTAGCCTTGTACTATCCAACTCTAGATGAACAGAAAAAAGAGAGTATGAAACAAGCATTGAAAGTCTTACAAACTAAGAAAGATGAATTGGAAAAAGAATTAAAGATTTTAGATCCAACGTCTAAACGAGCTAAAGATATTGCCAAGACATTAAAAGGTGATGCAACTGAAATTATTAAGGCGAGTGTCGAAGAACAATTCTTTAACGCATGGCAAGAACGACGTTTAACTATTCAATTAGATAAATTTATTACTAGATATATCTTGCTATTAGAAGGCATTATTAGAGCAGTTATGAACCAAGTACCTGCATTACCACCAGATGAAATCTCATATATTCTGACTACAATTCAAAATTATCTTATGAATCCAGGTGAATTAGCTAAGTTTGCAACCAAATATAAGGTTGATGGTAAATTATTGTTTCGTATACCAGTTTATGAGAAGAGCAAACTTAAAACAAAGAGTAAGAAAGCAGATAAAGATGAAAAAGCAGAAGATAAAGAGAAAGCAGTGCAAGAAGAAAGATCGGCTCAGACTCAAGAA
>Ga0075163_10007257_pt1 | contig 14664 bp, 13 predicted proteins | sample JI1023141ADNA_FD_71478 | JGI IMG/M metagenome (GOLD analysis project Ga0075163, IMG submission 71478) | Wastewater effluent complex algal communities from Wisconsin, to seasonally profile nutrient transformation and Carbon sequestration -... | ecosystem: Engineered > WWTP > Effluent > Algae...
CTTTTTTCTGAATCTCAATAACCTTAAACTTCTTAGATAACTTTCGAAGCATCTCCTTACGCTTGGCATCATCCTGAATATTTATGGAAAGAAATTCAATAGAACCATCCGGGTTTTGTTTAACCAGACGCAACACCCACTGATCACCCGACTTAAAGTTTACAAAATAATAGTTATCGTAATACTTCACCACAAGCGAATCGCTTAGAACACCCCGCCCCAGCCAATCCTTATCATTCTTGTTCCTGAAATGATAACCCCAGGATTCAACGATAAGCGTATCAGACTTTTCATCACCGCCCTCATCGGGAGTGGTATACCTTCCTTGTAATCCAACAGGAAGTTCCTTTAAAGCATTTATTCCAACAGGTTGAGGTTCACGGAACGATACCTCTTTACAGGAATAAAGTAACGTGGCCCAAAAGAAAAACAGAAATGAAATTTTCATCTTATGAGTTATTGAAATTAATGAATAAACGGATGATTTTCATTTTGCGATACATTTAATTCGAATTAAAGTGCGATTGCAAATCGCCTGCCGACTATTTCCGTCCAATTTAGTTGTCTGCAGATTTTTTTGGCAGGAGTTTTGTAAATTAGAGCCATCAAAAGGAACCATTTATGAAGCTTAAATACCTATGGATAGCGGGTGTGATGTTTTCGTGCAGCATCACTTCTTCCTCAGCTCAATTGCTCAATAAACTAAAGCAGAAAGCAGAACAAAAAGCAATTGATGCTTTAGATAAGTCAACCAATAAAAACCAAACGCCATCCTCTACGGGAAGTGGGCCAACCACTTCGGGTGGAAATGCAGGCAATTCTTCTGGTGGTAGCAGTGGAAACCCTTCCAATAAGGGTGGAGGCGGTCTCATATCAACACCTCCTGATGTGAAGCAGAATTTGACTGATGCTGAAGTTGCTTATAAAAAGTTAAGTTATGGCGAGGCTCGTTACTCGGTTCAACAAGCGATGCTGGGAGTTGAGTTAGAGATTGGAAACAAAATTCTAAAATCATTGCCCGAATCGATTTCCGGACTCAAAAAAAATGAACAGGAAGACCAGGTAGCAAGCAGTGGTTATGGTTGGGCTGGCTTAATAATTAAGCGTGAGTATCGCGATAATAAAGACAAACAGCTTACGGTCACCATTGCCAACAACGCAATGTGGATGTCCGCAGTTAATATGTATTTTAACAACGGAGGCTATGCACAGCAAACGGGTGGAGAGCAGAAGTGGAAGCAGACCAAGGTAAAGGGCTATCGCGCCATTATTGAGTATGACGAAGGAAGCGGATATAAGCTAAGCGTTCCTCTTGGACAGTCTTCGATGATTGTTTATGAAGGAATTAATTTTGCTTCAGAGCAGGAAATGAATACAGCAGCAGCCGTTGTTGATATTGATGGCATTAAGAAAATGCTGGGGGAACAATAAAAGAAGACAATCAAAAAATCAGATTAAAGGAATTACAATGAAAAATATACTTTCTTTTTTAGCAGCCATGTCATTGATGACCGGCATTAGCGCTCAGGATTTTGATAAAAATTTGGCAACGGCCAAATCATCCTATTCCTCAGGTGATTTGGAGAATGCGCGATTTGCCATGGAGCAATTGATGCGCGATCTGGACATCGCAATCGGTAAGGAGATTTTGAAATTGTTGCCGACCAAAGCTGGCGCATTAAATGTTAATCAAAAAGATGATAACGTAACCGGAGGTGGGGGAACAATGACGGGCCTTTTTGTTCACCGTAGTTTTGGAGTGTCACCTAAATCAGCCTCGATAGAAATTATCAATAACTCTCCGTTGATCAATTCGGTTCAATCGATTTTAACAATGCCTTTGATCGGTGGAATGATGCGAGATGAAAATCAAAAGGTGATTAAGATTCAGGGATATAAATCGTTGCTGCAAAAAAATATTGATAGTGAAACCAATAAAACAGATTATGAATTGCAGATTCCTTTTAATAACACACTTCTTACTGTAAAAATGGATGACACTACAGAAGCAGAGATAACAGGAATAGCAAACGGCATCGCTATTCCTAAAATCGCGCAGATTGCGCAATAGAGTAGTGGCTCAATCCCTCTTAAAAGGGATCACCGTGGGTTTTTTTAACTAAAAAGTTAGCGACCAATTTTGAATTCCGGGCAAGGTTGACTGCGAAGTTGGAAGCTCGCTCGCTTCCAAAGAGCCGCTGAATTTGTCGACCAACCCAAAGTCGCTTTTCAAATACCCTCCTCCATGAGGTCGTATAGTCTAGTTCCAGCTGCGCGCGACTGTAGTCAGGAGAAGTGCAAAATCGGATGACGTGTGCACTGAGAAGTTGAGATGAATGAATGGCCATAGCCATTCCATTTCCACAAAGTGGGGTAATCATGCCGGCAGCATCCCCTGCCATTAAAATATGATTCTTAACGGGTCCTTTTGTTTCAAATGAAATCTCGTTGATTGTTTCAGGCTTTTCAAAAATGAATTTTGAATTCGCAAAGATTGATTTCAGAACGGGATTTTTAAAAAGTACGGCTCTTTCCATGTCAGCGATGTTTCCATACTTCTTTAGATTATTGCGGTGGCTAAGATAGCATAGATTGGTTTTGCCCTCTTCAATGTTGCTGATTCCGCAATAGCCATCTTTAAAATTATGCAATGCAATTAAATCAGGAGGATGATCGGTGTAAATATGATACTTTACTCCAATGTAGGGCGACCGTTTTTTTATGAAGCTGCGATTCAGGCTAATGTCAATTTTGGATCGCTTACCAAAACTTCCAACAACAAGATCAGTTTCAAGGGTATCATTTGTTGTGGCAACCTGAAATTTATCATCTTTAAAATGAATTGAATTGACTTCCGTGTCGAGAATAAAACGGACTCCACTGGCCTTTGCTTTTTCAAATAGAAAATAGTCAAATTGATAACGACTTATGCCGAATCCACCCAAATCAAGCTTCAAATCAGCAGATTTTCCGTTAACCGAAGAGAGTTGAAAGCGACTTAGAATGGAAGGAGAAAATTCTTCAGGATAGATACCAAGTGACTTTAGGAACGGAACTGTTTCGTTAGATATATATTCCCCACAGACACGATGAAAGGGGTACGTTTTTTTTTCAATTAATGTGCAGGGAATACCCGCGCGGGACAATTGTATTCCCGTGATCAATCCCGCTAGCCCTCCCCCTGCAATTATTACGTTTTTCAAAAAAACTTTCGGTGTGCTTAGATTTGATTTTCCAGTTTAAAAACTCTTTTCAATCGCTCCCCACCTCTTTCAATATCAAAGCTAATCCGTCTTCCGGGTTTAGAATTTAAATATCCATTGACCTGATTCAAATCCAGGCTTGTAACAGCAATTCCATTTATAAAAATAATTACATCACCTACCCTAATGTCTGCTTTTTCGGCTGATGAATTTTTTCTTATATCTGTAATTTCAAATTTTGTTAGCCTCGCTCCCCGGGCCTTAATAGTCACGCCACTTAAGTTAAAATAAAAATTCTTGCTGAACGCAGCGTTTTTTTTGAAATACACTTTATCTGCAGGAAAATTGAAAATAACATCAAACCGACTAAGTATTTCCCCGCCAATTGCACCGTTTCTAAAAACATGTCGACTGGTTTTCAATGTATCATTGTAACTATTGAGATCCGGGAAATTGGCCAGCACGTTATTGATTTTGTACTTACCTATCTCAAGGGATTTAATACGCCCTATCTGACCCGTAATTACCCCGCCAAGACCCCGTCCAATAATGCTGTTGATATGCTGAGGTGGCACTTTGATGATAGAGTCCGATTCGGGTTCCAGAATAAGGCCATGACTGGCCCCGGTGTCCATAAGCAACTTGCCCCTAAGCCTTGCTGTTTCAGTCATTGCAACTTCGGTATACACATAGGGCTTGGTATCCTGAACCACCATAGGTAGTTCTTGAAATTTCCTTGGAGCTTTGAAGAGTTCAGGGAGTTGTAAGATCAACATCTTTTTTTCATAGTTGATCTGTACGATAAATCGGCTAAAGATTTCGTATCCTAAGATGCCGTGAACTTCTGTACCAAGGTAGTTTCTGAGTTCCAGATAGTCCTTTTCCAAGACAAGCATGGTATGCCCTTCACCATGCACGCCTGGCAAATCGAGTGTCACACTATTGGTAATGTAGGCATCAATTATTTTTTCACCTCCGGGCCCTGCGATTGAATACTTTCTGGTGTAGGTAAGATGAAGTATATCACTGTAGGTCTTTTCTGTTAAGATGGTGGTGCGTACTCCCGTGTCCAAAATGAATTTTAAAGGGACTTGTCCGTTTAAAATCACGGGGACAATTATCAGGTTATTTTGTATCTCGATCGGAATTTGCACGCGACTTTTCCCTCCATTAATTGAAAACCCAAGGGGTTGTGCTTTCAAAAGCTGGGGAGCAACACTAAGAATAAGACACGCAAGTATTTTGAGCATAGCACAAGCGCTTAAAACTAAAGAAAAATTGGTAAAAGGCTACTTACTCAAACGGTAACTACCCCCAGAGAAGTGAGCAGAGACGAAGGATTTTCAGCAGTGACAAGTTCCTTCAAATTAATATCCTGAAGAAATCCTTCCGTCACCATCTTGTTCATTTGATCTATCAATGGATCGAAAAATGAATTTATGTTTAATAAGCCAACCTTTGTCTGAATGAGATGAAGTTGTTTCCAGGTTAAAATTTCGGCCAATTCATCCAATGTTCCCCATCCTCCCGGCATTGCGATAAAAGCATCCGAAAGATCAGCCATCCGCTTCTTTCGCTCGTGCATGCTGGATACAATTTCAAGCTGGGTTAATCCCTGATGACCTACTTCTCTCTTGACAAGAAAATCAGGAATTACCCCAATCACCTTCCCCGAGGTTTTAAGAACTTCATCGGCAAGAATTCCCATTAAGCCGATATTGCCTCCACCGTAGACTAATGTCGAATTTGTTTTGGAAATGAGTTGGCCAAGATCAGCTGCAGCCTTGGCATAGATTGGATTATATCCAGTTGAAGAGCCACAAAAGACGCAGATATTCATCGACCTGAGGGGCTACTTGTCCGTGGAATCAATGCTTAATATCGTGCTCGTTTTTACTTACCTTACTGTTTGGGAAAAGCCAAATGGATAAAATAGCAAGAATGAATAACGCGATAACCACAGCAAAAACTGACATAACTCTTAGATTTAGATTGGTAAAATTAATCTTAGCAGGCAAATATTTTCATAAAGCCTGATAAAAATGTTAAACTCGAACTTAATTCTTACTTTAAACTTCCATTTTTAAGACCACGGGCCAATGAAAAAATTTCTTATTGTAACAGGTGTTGTACTCCTGATAATTATAGCTGTACTGGCCTATTTTCGCCTTTTTTATACAAAATCATTCAGCCCGGAAACGGTGACCAGCTATTCGGATGATGAGCTTAAAATCTCAGTTTACTACAATAGACCATTCAAGAAAGGAAGGCTGATCTTTGGCGAAAAGAAAGATAATGCTTTGGTGCCTTGGGGCAAGGTATGGAGAACTGGCGCCAACGAAGCCACAACTTTTGAAACAAGTCAGGATTTGATCATCCAAGGCAAAAAGCTCCCTGCTGGTAAATATTCTTTCTGGACAACGCCAGGAGAGCAAACATGGGCGATCATGTTTAATTCTGAAATCCCAAGTTGGGGGGTTGATTTCAACGCAGAAGCCAACCGTAACCCAAAAACAGATGTCGTTTCAGTCGAGGTTCCTGTAGTTCTTCAGGATAAGGAGTTTGAACAATTTACCATTTCCATTGAAAAAGCCGATGAGGAGGTAGAATTGATTCTCCTATGGGACAAAACCCTGGTGGCGATTCCATTCAGTAAATGATACCTGAGCCAATCAGGGTCATTTCGACCGTGAGCGAGAAATCTTCTTAATTGTTTTGCGGCAAGTCAGCAAAGAGATAGTTTAATTTTAGAAATTTTTTATACATGTATGACGGCCAGGTAGTAACTTGGCTTTCCGATAAAACAGAGATGATACAAGTAATTCCATCCATCGCCATACGAAAAGGTAAAGTAGTAAAGATGCGGAAGGGAGACCCTTCCAGTGAAAAAGCATACGATGAAAATCCTTTGGATCTAGCAAAGCGATTTGCCGATCATGGGATTGAAGTTATTCATTTGGTGGATTTGGATGGTGCTGAAAAAGGCAGCCCCAAAAATTACCATGTTCTTGAGGCCCTGGCAGGGTACACTGATTTAAAGATTGATTTTACGGGTGGTATTTGCACGGATGGGGATATCGGGAAAGCCTATGAGTATGGAGCAGCATACATCACGGCTTCCAGCATAGCAGTTACTAATCCTGAGTTATTTGCTTCCTGGATTGTTTCCTATGGCCGCGAGAAAATGACGCTGGGAGCCGATGTGACCGATATTCAATCAAAGAAGATCGCCTTCAGGGGCTGGCAACAGAAATCAGAGCTTACGTTGTTCGAACACCTTCAATTTTTCTATGACAGGGGATTGAAATATGTCAAGTCAACCGATGTTTCTCGTGATGGTGTGTTAGAAGGGCCAGCTTTTTCATTTTACCAGGAGGTAATTGATAAGTTTCCGGAAATAAGGATTTTGGCAAGCGGAGGAGTGCGCGGTGTGGATGATATTCAACGCCTCAATGACATGGGCGTATTCGCAGTTATTTTTGGTAAGGCCTATTACGAAGGGATCTTGAAGCTTAAGGATTTGGAAAAGTTTCTGGTGAAGGCCATATAAAAACGAACCCCGCGCTAGAGCGGGGTTCGTTTTTTATTACTGAATAGCAATCGTAAAACTTAGATCAAGATCACTTTCGCCATCGGTGGATGTTGAAGTGGCAGATTTGATTTCAGGTTGATGCTTGAGCAGTATTCTAAAACTTTTTGTTCCGCTGGATGCCGCTGCCGAAGTCGTCCAGGACGTTGTCAATCCAAGAGGAAGACCCTTTGAATCAACAGAGGAACCATAATTTACAGGATCATTTCGGTTGTCGATATTTCCATTTCCGGTTGGATTAGAAAAAACACCATCTGTCCATTCAAAGAAGAACAGATGTTCATCAGCTTCTTCTGAAACTTCATCGCTGACATTATACCCTTCATCGGTTGATTTATATAGTTCATTATACAACTCAAGACTTAATGTGTAAGTCGTTCCTTTTAAAAGATTAATAGGGCCATCAATTTTGATATCCTGAACACCCTCTCCATCCGGATCGGTAGCCGTCACTTCAACGGTTGTTCCACCGGTTGGAGTAAATTTCAATTTTGCCTTCGTAATGAGCTCTGGAATATTTTCGGGTGTAGGATCATCCTTCTTACAACTCGACAACAAGCCAAAGATAGGGATGGTAAGAAGGAGCGATACTCTAAGTAGCTTTTTCATAAGTAAAGATTTTGTTTGCAACAGTATTGCAAATATAGTTAAATGCAACATTGTTACAACTAACTAAAAACTAAAATTAATGGCCAAGGTGATATTTCTGCCCAAATCATCGGCATAGTACCGTAAGCGATTTGTATACTCACGATAGGCGGTGTTAAAGAGATTATCCGCGCTTAGCCTGATATTCAGCTTAGACTTTTCGAATGGGAAAGACACGCCTGTTGACGCACCAAAAAGCAAATAGCCAACTGGAGCGGCTAAGAAGTCAAAATTTCTGGGGTCGCTGGCGAAGATATCTTCGCCTGAAGCATTGGCATCGTTGATTTCAGGAATGCCCACTACCCGGGGGGCCCTGCTTTGCCGGGCTATGTATTTGACTTTGGCCTCTGCAAAAAAATTAGTCGCCTTACCTATTTTTATCCGATCGTGACGAAGTGAAACCTCATATCGGTTGGAAGGTATGAAGACAAGAAAGTCATTATTCGTTTCATCGGTCGCTCGCAGCAAGGAAATTTTACTATTCAACTTTAGCTGTTTGCCAAGCTGATATTCGCCTGAAAAATCAATTCCTAAAAAAGAAGCATTGGTCTGTGTATATCGAAAGTAAGGAAATATGCCCCGTATGTTTTGTGTTACTCCACGAGGTCTTAGATAAATGTAATTGGCGATGTAGTTGATGTATCCCGATAACTCAAAATTTATCTTTTGTGAAGTATAGTGATAGGCTGACACCCACTTCAGCGCCTGTTCTGTTTTAAAGTTTGAGGAAGTAATGGGTTTAATTTCATTGGTGATTTCATCCAGCAATAGACCGAACTCGATAGCCGCGGCACTTTGATGTGTTCCTAAGCTGTATAACTCTGCGACATTGGGCGGGCGCCACGTGCTGCCAATGCTCGAGACGAAAGAGGCTTTCTTAGAAATAGCATAGGTTGCGCCAGCCGTAGCGCTGAAATTGTTGAAATTGAGATTTACTTTATAAAGTTGATTTCGAAAATCAAATCCAACGACATTATAGAACCTAAAATCATAGCGAAGGCCTGCTTCCAGGTCCCACTTATTTTTCTTGACTTTCTCAACGAGATACAGACCAGATGAATAGTTAATGAAGTTGGGGATAAATGGAAGCGTTTGCGTTCCATCAATTTTGTTATTGTCTTGAATCATTCCATTGAACCCAAAGCAGCGGGAAGCTTTATCATTTTTCTGTCGTTCCCATTCGAGATCTATGGTATGCGTATAGAGCAAGTAGCCTAGTGCAGGGATATCTTTTAGGGAGCCTCTTCTAAAATCAAATTCCTGACGCTTATTGATTTGCAGCCCGTATTGAAAATGATAAAGATTTTTCCCTTTTTCAAGATGACCATTAAACTTCAGGAGATCATGCGTCACTTTTTGTTTAGGCTGGTTGATCGAGTAACTGAAATCATCAGTGTATTGAGGAGGTTCGCGCTCAAAGGCGAGGGCAAGGTCTTGGGTGCTGCTTACAGCAGATCCGCGAAGGATTCCAATGGTTGTATTAAAATGACTGTAGAAAATCTCAATCCCTCTATCTTCCTTGTGATAGCCAAGTGAGGTTGAAAAGTTCAATTCTTCAAATCCGGTATTGGTAAGATTATACTTGGCAGCTTGAAAGTCTCCCGATTTTTTGCCCGTACCCTGTGCCCGCCACCCAAAACCCTTTAATCTTTTTGAACCGCCTTCTAATAAACCAGAGACAATACCAGAGCGACCGTTGCTGGCACCTACAAGGTGTAGCTGACCACCAATCCCAGCTTCAGTGGGAAGCTCCGCAGGATTTACAATGACTACTCCACCAAGCGCGTCCGTACCGTATTTAATGGCTGCCGCATCTTTCACCACAATGATATTGGAGGCAATGAATGGATCAATCTCGGGCGCATGCTCGGCACCCCATGACTGACCCTCCTGACGAATGCCATTATTCAAGATAAGAATCCGTTGGCTGTGAACTCCGTGTATAACCGGCTTAAAAATAGCAGGCCCGGTTTGGATGGAATTCACACCAGTCATTTCCTTTAATGATTCTCCGAGCGATTTTCCCTGAGTTTCCTCAAGCCGCTTACCACTTAATGAACTATAGTTTTGAACCGAGCTTACATTCTCTAACTTATCCTTAACCTCAACTTCTTGTAGTATCTTCTTTTCACTGACTAAAGCAAAGTTAAGCTGTGTGGATTTTTCCAGCTTGATTGTTTGGCGATACGTTTCAAACCCAAGGAATTGAATTTCAAGATTGTATTTGTCTTTGCAGAGATTTTCGAATTGGAATGAACCGTCTTGTCTGGAGACAATGCCCTTATTCATTTCCTTCAGAAATAAGGTAGCGCCAGAAAGGGGCACACCCTCTTCATCTGTCACTTTTCCGGAAAAAGTGATTTGACAGGATTCCTGGGCCTGAATCGGTATTGCACCTAAACAGGCCAGAAAGAGAATAATGGTTGATAAAAATGCCTTCAAAAGTTTGCAACTAAGTTGCAAGATAGGGCTTTGAATTAACTAACTATACGGAGTTTGATGGATGGTTATTGATCCAATAAATCACGATACTTGAATTCTTGAATAATGTAGTAAAGGAAATTGAAGGAAAGGGCGTCCTCGTCATCTTTGCTATTGCCCGGCTTAACTACCTCAGCGGCTTTTGTTTTTGTGTGTGACTTGGCGGGGGAAGCTGCGTCAACTTCTCTTTTTGCAGGTTTACTTTCACTCTCGAAAATAAGTGTTTTATCTTCCTCCAGATTCAGTTCAGGATTTTGATTTAAATCCTGAAACTCACTCAATGAAGATCCCTCCTCTTGTGCATTGGCAGAGAGCGCAAAGCATAAGCAGAAAGCTGCGATCATGAATGTTAGAATAATCGGAAATTTTGTTTTCATCAAGAGCTGTGAACCATTCAAACGACCTAAATTGCATTTGAGGTTTGCTAAATTATGAAATTTCGGGATGATAACATGGAATGATTTCAATAAAATCGACTTGCGGGTAGGCACTATTGTGGAGGCGGAACCATTTTCGGAGGCAAAAAAACCTGCTTTTAAGCTTTTAGTGGATTTAGGCCCGGAAATTGGCCTTAAAAAATCGAGTGCTCAAATTACGAAGCACTATACTCCAAACGAGCTTATTGGGCGGCAGGTCGTTTGCGTGGTTAATTTCCCGCCAAAACAAATCGCCAATTTTATCTCAGAAGTCCTTGTTACAGGTTTTCCGGATACTGAAAATCAGGTGGTTCTATGCAGTGTTGATAAGAGGGTAGAGAACGGAGCAAAGCTCTTTTAGAATGACACTATTTTCTGAGATCGAATCAATTTGTAAAGGAAGACTTGTTCAACTGGCAACGGATGGAGAGATAACAGACCTTATTATTGATAGCCGCCAAACGATCGGTTCTGCAGGTTCTGTTTTCTTTGCAATCAATGGAGAGCGACATGACGGACATCAATTCATTGCATCGTTGTACGCAAAAGGCATTCGGAACTTTGTAATCGAGAAAGACATTGTAAGGAAAGAATTTCCAGAAGCTAATTTCTTGTTGGTTGCGTCCTCCCTCCATTCGATACAACTCCTCGCAGCTCACCACAGAACACAATTCGACATACCTGTCTTCGGCATCACCGGGAGTAATGGTAAAACCATCATCAAGGAATGGCTATATCAACTCTTATCCAGAGATTACAACATTGTAAAAAACCCGGGCAGTTACAACTCTCAATTAGGCGTGCCACTTTCTGTTTGGCAAATTCAAAAGCAACATCAACTTGGCTTATTTGAAGCGGGAATCTCAAAACCCGGGGAGATGGATCGCCTGAAAGAAATCATTCAACCGACCGTTGGCATCTTTACCAATATCGGCACAGCTCATGATGAAGGATTTGAAACTGTCGATCAAAAAATCAAGGAAAAAATAAAGCTATTTGAAAAGGCGAGGGTGATCATTTTTTGTCAGGATCATGCAGAAGTGTTGAACGTAATAAAGAAAGAAATCCCTGGTGAAAAATTACTGAGTTGGGGATACACTGAAGATGCCGCCATTCAATTAAAGAGAATCAAAGAACAGGAAGTAGAAGTAACGTGGAAAGGGAAAAGTTTACCCATTCATTTTCCCTTCTCCGATTTTGCTTCGCAGGAAAATGCTTCACATTGCATCGCGGCAATGCTCTACTTAGGCATTGCGCCAGAGATAATTCAGGAGAGAATTGCTCAACTCAAAGGAGTGCCCATGCGACTTGAGTTAAAGCATGGAATCAATGGATGTCAAATCATTGACGACACGTATAATAATGATCTTGGAGGCTTACAAATTTGTCTTAATTTTCTCAACGGTCTTCAAAAGAAGAAAAAGGTAGTTATCGTATCGGATGTTCATCAATCGGGTTTAGAAGAAAAAGTTCTTGTAAGCCGAATGGCCGAGATGATTGGCAGATCAGGCATTCATTCTTTTATTGGGATAGGTCCAAATTTAAGTAAGCATCAAAATCTTTTTTCGGAAGTTGTGGAGGATGTCAAATTCTACCCAACGACAGACGCCTTTTTACAGGAGGGAACAGAACGTTTTCAAAATGAAGTCATTCTTGTAAAAGGAGCCCGCGTTTTTCAATTTGAAAAAATCGTTCAGCGCCTTCAAAAGAAAATTCATGGCACCGTCATGGAGATCGATTTGGGAGCGATGGTTCACAATTTGAACTTTTTCAGAAGTCGGCTGAAACCCAAGGTGAAGCTGATGGTGATGGTGAAAGCCTTTGCCTATGGCAGCGGAAGTGAAGAAGTGGCAGGCCTACTTCAATACCATAAAATCGATTGTCTGGGGGTGGCTTATGCCGATGAGGGCGTGGAGCTTAGAAAAAATCATATTCTTTTGCCCATCATGGTGATGAATCCAGCAGAAGAGAGTTTTCACCAACTGTTGAAGTATGATCTCGAGCCGGAAGTGTATAGCATTTCACTTCTTAAATCATTATTACAATTTCTCGATGGGAAGCCCTGTAAGGTTCATCTGAAGTTGGATACCGGAATGCACCGATTGGGGTTTGAAGAACAACACCTGACAGAGCTAATTCAGCTTTTAAAATCCAACACTAACATTTCTGTTGCTGCCATTTTTTCACACCTGGCAGGAGCCGATGCAGGAATGCACGACAGTTTCAGCAGAGATCAGGCAACGCGTTTTGGACAAATGACAACACGTTTGAAGAACGAACTTCACATAAAACCTATTTTGCATTTGCTCAATTCACCGGGTATTCTTCGTTTTCCTGACTTGCAATTTGATATGGTGCGATTGGGTATAGGATTATATGGCGTTGATCCAACGGATGAGAAGTTTGATCAGCTTAAACCCGTAGCAACCTTGAAAACGATCATCTCTCAAATAAAACTTATTCAACCTGGTGAATCCATTGGTTACAGCAGAAAGGGAAGGGCGGAGACGTTAACCAGCATAGCCACGATAGCGATCGGCTATGCGGACGGATTTAACAGAAGTTTTAGCAATGGCGCAGGCAAAGTTTTAATCAATGGAAAATTAGCGCCTGTCATTGGCAATGTGTGCATGGATATGACCATGGTTGATATTACGGGTATCACCGCCAAAGAAGGAGACGAAGTAATCATCTTCGGCAAAGAGCTTCCGATACAAAAGGTAGCCGCGAGCATCAATACCATTCCTTATGAAATTCTTACCAATACCAGTGAACGAGTGAAGCGGGTATTTTATGCAGAGTCGATTTGACTTTTAATCTCACCCACATCCCAAATTCTTCTTCAAATCCCGTTGAGGCAGACCGCCAAAATCAAATTGATCATTTTTATCAGGATCGACAGGAGGTGGCTTTATTTGCTTTTCAGGTTTCTTCTTAGCCTTTTTCTTTTTCATCAACCGAATGTAAACAACTGTTTGAAATCATTGCTTTGCACAACATCGCCTCCTATATTCGCGTTGTTTAAAATTAATCTAAATAAAGGTGAGCGTCAAGTTAAAAAGCGTTGCAGATATGATTCCGGGCGAAACAGCAATCATCTCTGGCTTTTTTGATGAAGTATTATCCGCCAAACTTCTGGAAATGGGCGTCCTGCCTGGCACTGCTGTGCGTTTCAATTTTACCGCCCCCTTTGGCGACCCAATCTGTGTTACGGTTTCTGGCTATGACCTCTCTCTGCGTATTGATGAGGCTTCAACAATATCAATTCTCAACTGATGCATAAGCGGCTTAAGATTGCATTGGCAGGTAAGCCTAATTCGGGCAAGTCATCTTTGTTCAATCAACTTACTGGCCTTAATCAAAAAGTTGGAAACTTCCCCGGTGTGACGGTTGATAAACGCACCGGAACATGCCAACTGGAACAAGGTATTGAAGCAGAGATTACTGATTTGCCTGGCATCTACAGTCTGTACCCGCGCACCGAAGACGAGAAGATTGTTGCAGAAGTTTTTGCCAATCAGGAGGGAAAGTTTTTCCCCGATAAAGTTGTGCTTGTGGCCGATGCAACTAATCTTAAAAACTGCCTTCTTCTGCTTACACAACTTATTGATTTAAAAATTCCATGCCTGCTCGCTTTGAACATGGTGGACTTAGCCGCCAAATCAGGATTGAGTATCGATCTAAAAAAATTAGGTGAGACCTTAGATGTTCCGGTGATCCTTATCAATGCGCGTCAGGGACAAGGAATTGATGAGTTGAAGAAATTAATGGCTAAACCACTTAAGCCTTCTTCCAAAAATGTTTTTTCTATTGCTCCGGAGATTCAGGTGGCCGTCACAGAAGTGCGTAAGAAGTTTGGATTAAGTTCAGACTACCTGGCCTATCAGTACCTGCAGCAACCGGAGAATATGCTTTTTCTTTCAGCAGAAAGCAAAGCACAAGTCAGTGCACTTGCCGCAGAGCACAAATTTTTTCCGGGGAAATATCAAGGTGCCGAAACAATCAATCGATATGGGTTTATCCAGACACTCCTTAACAAAGCAATCCTGCGTTCAGCTGATGAGGATTGGAAAAAATTCTCGCATCGACTAGACCATATCTTCACGCACAAGATTTGGGGATACCTTATTTTCTTCACCGTACTCTTCCTCATATTTCAATCCATTTTTGCCTGGGCGCAGATCCCAATGGATTTTATTGATATGAGTGTGGCGCAGACTAGTAATTTTCTAAAAAAGAATTTACCGGAAGGCCCACTCTTTGATCTTGTCTCACAAGGAATCGTGCCCGGTATAGGAGGCATCATTATTTTCATCCCTCAAATAGC
>Ga0075163_10007258_pt1 | contig 14663 bp, 17 predicted proteins | sample JI1023141ADNA_FD_71478 | JGI IMG/M metagenome (GOLD analysis project Ga0075163, IMG submission 71478) | Wastewater effluent complex algal communities from Wisconsin, to seasonally profile nutrient transformation and Carbon sequestration -... | ecosystem: Engineered > WWTP > Effluent > Algae...
GAAGAAATGGTTATCTCTTTGGTTTCTTGGCCTACTTTTAGTATAAATTTTCCTTCAATATCGCTTATTGTGCCCACTTCTACCCCATTGACCATAGCAGAAATATTTGCTCCTATAATGGTTTGTTTCGATTCGGCATCAAAGATTGTCCCTGATATTTCTCGCTGTGAAAAGATTAAATTGGTTAGAAAAAGAAAAAAAATAATACAACTATTTTTTAAAGAAAATATGTCTAAATATTTCTTGTCCATAAATTTCAAAAGATTATAATGAATAAATAAATGATCGTAATACCATATTCAACTATGCTTTACGAAAAGAATAATTTACGCTAAAAGGAGCAAAAATCTTATTGAAATACGGGCGGAGCTCGAAGAGATGAAGGTAGTTCTAAGTAGCTATTATTATAAATGAGATCGAACTTCGATGGTACAGATTCTGTATTTTTTAATATAGTGAGAATTCTAGTTTTAAATTGTAGACTTACACTTTGAAGTGCTAAATTCCAATCAGAAATACAATCAACATCTGCCTTGTAATCTAATACTGTTGGTATAGTCAAAAACAGGCTAAAGTATTCAAATAAATGCTCAAAAGTAGCCGATGACTGCCAAGCTAAGTTCTTAAATGCTTCGTAATCAAATGAATTTTGTGTTAAACCAATCAAATATGCGCCACCATCAAGTGTAGGTCCAATGACAGCTTTGCTTTTTTGTAAAACATCAGCAGCATAAATAATATCAAGCGCACTTAAAGAAATACAATCATTTCCGACAGCTATAACATTATTAAATCCTTGAGCCAATACATCTTGAAATGCATTGGCCATCTTCTCTCCAAAGCTTTGACCTCGTTGTTGTTCGTCAGAGATGATAAAAAATGGTAAGTCGGTGGCACTGACTGTGGACTTAGTGTGTTTAATCATTTGTGCAGCCAATTCTTGCGTCTGACTTTGAGTGTGAGCAAGTCGTTTATGTTTCGACTCAGCTGTGGCTGATCTACTAAATACAAGTATGGCTGTTTGTGGGTTTTTCACTTTGATCGATTATACTATCATATACGTTTGGATATGAATAATTGGATTTTAAGATTGTTAAAAGTTCAAAGGTATTATAATATTTTAATTTTGTATGTTTGAATAATGAATAAATCTACTGATTATTGGTTACCGAAATTTTGAATTAATAGCTTGTCGACAAAAAAGAAATTGTTTTTACAAATCTATTATCTTTATCTTTGTGGCTGATTTTTGTTAAAAATATAGTAAATAGTGAATTCCATTATTCAAGAAACCCAAATATTTGGCCCTATTGGTATTTTTGCTCATTACTTGAATAAAGATGAAATCATCGTGGAAAAACACGAAAATTACCAGAAAAGAAGTTTTCGCAATAGGTATGACATTCTTACTACAAATGGTGTTTTAAGATTGACCATTCCACTTTGTAAAGGCAAAAATAATAAAATGCCCATTGCAGAAGTAAAAATAGCTTATGATGATAATTGGGTAGATATCCACTTACAAACCATACGATCTGCATATGGAAAAAGTCCATATTTTGAATTTTATTTTGATGGTTTAGAAAAAATATTTGCTCGAAAGCACAGCTCGCTTTTTGATTTCAATATGGAATGTATGTCGTTCATATTCAGCAAACTAAAGCTACCAAATACGATTTCTACTTCAAATTCTTATGAGCCACAATATAACAACTTAGTTGACTTAAGAAACAAAAAATGGGACGATCTGCAAGATCATTCGTCTTATGTTCAGGTGTGGGAAGATAAATTTGGATTTACGCCAAATCTTAGTATCTTAGACCTTTTATTTTGTATGGGTCCAGAATCCATTTCATATTTAAGAAAAATTGAACAAAAAATTCCATAAATAAGTATAAAGTATGAACCATATCAACGACGCGCTGCATCAAAAAATAAGTAAACTCGCAATTTCAGTGGATAAGCTTATTGATGTCACTAAAGAAGTTGGACACGACAAACTTGAAATCACGCTAGGTGAATTGAGAAATCAGTTAGAAGCACCATTTACTTTTGTCATTGTCGGCGAAGTGAAAGCAGGAAAGTCAAGTTTTATAAATGCACTACTTGATACTGATCGTGAGATTTGCAAAGTTGCACCTTCTCCGATGACTGATACAATTCAGCAAATCGTATATGGAACTGAAGAAAAGGTAGAAATCATCAATCCTTACCTAAAAAAAATATTCCAACCTGTAGAAATCCTAAAGGAAATCGCCATTGTAGATACGCCAGGTACAAATACCATTGTAGAACATCATCAGGAAATAACTGAAAAATTTATTCCATATTCAGATTTGATAGTCTTTGTTTTTGAAGCAAAAAATCCATACAGACAATCTTCTTGGGAATTTTTTGATTATATAAATGCAGAATGGCATCGAAAAATCATCTTTGTTTTACAACAAAAAGACTTACTTCCAGAAGCAGATTTGCGGATTAACTATAATGGTGTGGTAGAACATGCGATCAAAAAAGGCATAGAAAATCCAAATGTATTTGCTGTTTCTGCCAAACTCGAACAAGAAGATTATCACGATATCAGTGGTTTTAAAGAAATTAGAAAATATATCGGAGACAACATTACGGGTGGGAAAGCGCCTGAACTTAAGTTTCAAAACAATATCAATACCTTGCTTACCATCTCTTTGAAATTGGACGAAAGTATGAAAACTCGTATTAGACAATATGAGTTGGATGTAAAATTCCGTTCAGAAATTAGAGAATTGATTGATACGCAACACATTAAAACAGAGAAGCAAATTACTGTTTTAGCAGAAAACTTACTCGATTCTTATGATAACATCACAAGACAAAAACTAAGTGATCTAGAAGATGGATTGTCATTTATGAGTGTCGTAAAAAGATCGTTTAGTTCTATTTTCGGAAAAGAAAGTAGTCTCAAAGAATGGTTGAGCACCCAAGCAAAAGATTTTGAATTAAAATTGAATACTTCTCTGCGTGATAAATTACAAAACGGTATTATCGATGTGGCCGAAAACATCCAAACCATGGGTAAACTCGTGGACAACAAACTTAGATATTCAGAAACTATATTAAAAAATAATGATGAAATTTTTGCAGACATAGCAGAAAGAAGAATTAATGTTTTGAAGGATTTACAGCAAAGTTTTAATCAATTTATGAATAAAGCTGAAAATTTTTATGATGAAGGCATGGTATCTGAATCTTCTAAAATGACACCAAACCTTGCAGCTGGTGGTGGCGTAGCCATTGTAGGTGTCATCCTAGCAGCAGTCGCCCAAGGTGCAGTTTTTGATATTACAGGTGGCGTATTAACAGCTGTAGGTGTTTTATTTGCTGGCGTAACTTTAGGATTGAATAGAAGTAAAGTCATCAATAAATTTGAAGAAGAGATAGTCAAAGGACGTGGCAAGATGAAAGATGAAGTCACAGAAAAGCTCTCTGATTATACAAGTAGAATTAAACATAAAATTGAAGCAAATTTCTTTGAATTTGATCAAATGCTAGATAAAGAAGGCCTTACTATTCAGCGAGTTAATAAAGTTCAAGGTGAAATCAGGACGGAATTAGACGCCATGAAATAATTCTTTCTTTTTACATTTATGGTTAATAAATTTCATTTCTTGTCAGGATTGATCTCATTTCTATTGATGTAATGATAAAGTCAAGAAAATAAAAAGTTACAAGCAATTATTGCGCTTCAAGATAGATGACACATATAATTTTGCTACAATTACATGTGAATCATATAAATCATTCGTCAAATTCTGTAATACTATTTTTGCAATTCACCTTTACCTTTACGTGATTTTTCTTTTATCTATTAATAAAGGAATTCGCCCCATCAATTCTAATTCACATTTGGTAAAATAAATAAAAATGAATACCCAAAAGACCATTGAAACACTAAACATGCTTGTTGAAATTAATAATGATAGAATAGATGGATACCTAAAAGCAACAGAGGAAACAAATGATTTAGATTTAAAAACCTTGTTTTCTTCATTAATTCAGACGAGCCAAATTTGTAAAAATGAATTGTCTAGTGAATTGAGAAAATTTGGTCAATCGCCAGAGGAGGGGACATCCACATTAGGTAAAGCATATAGAATTTGGATGGACATGAAATTAGCTGTTAATAGTAATGATCGATTAGCAATACTTAAATCATGTGATTGGGGCGGAGAAATCGCTATAGAAACTTATAATATTGCATTAAGTAAGTATTTAGAATTTCTAGATGAAGATCAAATATCGCTTATAAAACATCAACTTGCATCCATAACATCAGATCACAATAAAATTAAGGACTTGGCGTTAAAATCTTAGTATTATACCGCAACAACCAATGTGCTACAAACTATAATTTAAAATATTTAGGTTATTTATTTTAATAAATTTCTAATAAATTAATGTATCTTTTTCAAATTTAAAATCAATTCGCATCAATAATTCAACCAATTATTTGTCTACCAAAAGCACAAAGCTAGCAGACATTTTTATCAATCTTCATGAAAAAATAAGAAGCGCCCTTTTAGACGTTTCCAACGTTTTTCTATTTATACTGAACATTGTCAAACAGACTTTTTCAAAAGGATTTGAGTTTAAAGAATTTTTTTACCAATGTTTCCAAATAGGATACAAAACACTTCCATTGGTTTCTATTACAGGAATGATTATGGGATTAGTACTTACTATTCAATCTAGGCCTGTTTTGGTTGATTTTGGCGCAGTAACTATGTTGCCAGGTATGGTTACCGTTTCATTGATAAGAGAAATGGGTCCAGTAATTACTGCACTGATATGTGCAGGAAAAATTGGATCAGGCATTGGGGCAGAATTAGGCGCCATGAAAGTCACCGAACAAATAGATGCTATGGAAGTATCGTCTACTAACCCGATGAGATATTTAGTAGTTACTAGAGTGTTAGCTACTACGCTTATGATTCCAATACTTGTATTATATGCGGATATTATGGGCATTTTAGGAAGTTGGGCTGGCGCCAATATTAAAGGTGATGTCACTATAGTTTTATTTTTTGCTCAAGCATTTGCATCTATAGAATTCATTGACTTTTTACCTGCTGTAACCAAAACATTTTTCTTTGGAGCTGTAATAGGAATAGTAGGATGTTATAAAGGTTATTATGCAAGTGGCGGAACAAGTAGTGTAGGTGTTGCAGCCAATAGTGCAGTAGTACTTTCTTCTTTATTGGTCATTATTGTGGATGTTATTGCTGTTCAGATCACAGATATGATGTTATGATGGAAGAGAAAATACAAACACATAAAAGTGGTACTCCCAAAAAAGTCGTCATAGATATTAAAAATCTAAAGAAGTCATTTGGAAAACTTGAAGTTCTTAAAGATATCAATGTACAAATTTATGAAGGTGAAAATTTAGTTGTCCTTGGTAAATCTGGTACAGGCAAATCAGTTCTGATCAAGTGTATTGTCGGCTTAATGGACCTTGATGATGGTGAGATCATAGTCTTTGATGAGAATATAAAAGAAATGAACACTGAATCTCTTAGTAAAATAAGAAGGCGAATAGGTTTTTTATTTCAAAGCGGTGCCCTTTACGACTCTATGAATGTGAAACAAAATCTAGAGTTCCCTTTACTCCGATCGCCAATTAAATTTTCACAAGAAGAAATAGATAAAAAAACCAATGAAGCGCTGAGTCATGTTGGTTTAGAAAAAGCCATATTACAGATGCCTTCTCAATTATCTGGCGGTCAGCGTAAAAGAATCAGCCTTGCTAGAACCATTGTGACAAACCCTGAGATCATGTTGTATGACGAACCTACCACAGGTCTTGACCCAGTGACATCAGACGAAATTAGTGGCTTAATTAGAGATGTACAGCGTCAGTACAAGACTTCATCCATTATTATCACGCATGATATCAATTGTGTGCGTTCTGTGGCAGATAGAATTGTTATGCTAAAAGATGGAATTGTTTACAAAGAAGGAGACTTAGCGTCATTCGAATCATCAGATGATCCGGAAATTAAATCATTTTTCAAATAAAATATAAAGTATGGATAAGCATTCAGAAAAATTTAAAGTTAGGTTAGGTTTATTTATAGCTGTTGGTTTACTTTTGTTTGCATTGGCTGTTTTTTTTATTGGTCAACAAAAAAATCTCTTCAATCCAGTATTTGTACTCAACACTACTTTTTCTAATGTAAGTGGTTTGCAAGTGGGTAATAATGTAAGATATTTAGGCATAAATGTCGGTACGATTACAGATATTAAAATTGCAAATGATTCTTCTGTCATGGTACAAATGCAGATTAGGAAAGAAATACAACAACACATCAAAGCAGATAGTAAGGCACAAATTGGTTCCGAAGGTTTGATAGGTGATAGATTGTTAATCATTACGCCTGGAACAGATTCAAACACGGTTGTAGCTAATCGACAAGTGGTGAGTTCTACAGAACCTATCGAAACAGATGAAATTATAGCTAGTCTGGCAATAACTGCTGGAAACGCAGAAATTATCTCTGAAGAATTGAGTGAAATCATCATAAATATAAACCAAGGTGAAGGAACTTTAGGAAGGTTAATCAATGATGAAAGTATAGCAGAAAACCTAAACCAAACCATCAAAAACCTAAAAAGCAGTTCAAAAGGTCTTGATGAAAATATGGAAGCTGCCAAAAGTAATTTTTTACTAAAGGGATATTTTAATAAAAAGGAAAAAGCAGCCCAAAAGAAAAAAGATGATCTTGCTAAAAAATTAAAAAAGGAGAAAGAGCAAAAAGAAAAGGATGCTAAAAAAGCCAAGGAAAAAAAAGATAATTAGACAAGAAAATTTATTGTCATTAGTCTATTCTATGAAATAAAAGCACTGTTCTAGATATCCACCATTTGTACCTTAATATCCTGTACAGCTTCTAACTTATTGAATTCCAACAACTCATCTACATGGTTTCTGAGTAAATTTTTAATACTATCAGCCAGTTTTTTATCAGTATCTATGTATTGGTCCACAGAAGAAATAGGTAACTTATTAGGCATTACAAGGATATTTAAATAATTGAGCAAACCTGTCAAATGTTCCATGCCTCTGAAATTGCCAGCTCTTCCAGTTGCTACACCTATCAATGCAGCTTTTTTTCCAGAAAAAGTCTCTTTGTACCGTCTTATGGATAAAGCGTCTATAAGTAACTTCAAAATACCAGGATAACTACCATTATATTCTGGACTAATGATTACCCAAAGTCTAGAAGGAAGTAAAATATTATCTTGAATATCTGAAATATATGGATGCTGACCAGTTTTATCATACATCTCATTTGTCAAAAGTGGTATATTAATGTCAACTAGGTCCAAAAATTTAATTTCTTCACTAGTGGATTCTTTTAGTAATTCAAAAAATAATTCTGACACTATTTTGGTTCTACTGCCAGGTCTATTTGTTCCTGATATAACTGTGATCATCTTGATACTTTAGGTCCGAATAACCCAAATAAATATAAAATGTTCATAAATTCTGTTTATAAAATATAATTATTGGAAATATCACCTATTATATTCATTTGACGAAATATATTGTTAACTATTCTTTAAAGGAAAATACAGCTAATCATTTATTCAAGAAAATTAAGTACCTTTGCAGGCTGATTCAATAGAATTTTGGTCTATTTTTTGTACACTTAGACAAGATAATTTTAGTTTAAACAAAATAATTCTTATAACTAATAGACAATATCAATAAATAATTGGTCAATTGTGTTTTTACAGAATTATATTTTAGAGTCAATTAATGTATAACTTTAGTAATAACTAATATAACTTATAAGTCATGACGTTAACATATCTTGGTCAATCTTCTTTCCATCTGGTATTCAATGGTAAAAATTTAATATTTGACCCTATGATCACTCCAAACGCATTGGCATCGCATATTAATATCGATGACTTAGCATGTGATTATTTGATGTTATCACACGGTCATGGCGATCATGTGGCGGATGCAGAAGCAATTGCTAAGCGTACAGGTGCGACTATCATCTCAAATTACGAGATTGTATCGTGGTACGAAACCAAAGGATTAAAAGGTCACCCAATGAATCTTGGCGGAAAATTCAAGTTTGATTTCGGTACAGTAAAGTATGTTAATGCAGTGCATTCCAGCATGTTGCCAGACGGTAGTTATGGTGGTGCTTCAGGTGGATTTGTTATATATGATGATTCCAAATCTTTTTATTTTGCAGGTGACACAGCCTTGACCTATGATCTAAAATTGATACCTTTGACCTGCCCTACCCTAAATGTTGCCATTCTTCCCATAGGTGATAACTTTACGATGGGATATGAAGATGCAGTCATAGCGGCAGATTTTATACAATGTGACAAGATCATTGGATGTCATTATGATACATTTGGATACATCAAAATAGACCATGAAGCCGCTATATCCGAATTCAAAAATGCAGGAAAAGAACTTATTTTACTTAATATTGGTCAGACCATAGAATTATAATATCAAATGGGCAAAATCATTGCAATTGCAAATCAAAAAGGCGGTGTAGGCAAAACAACTACAGCCATTAATTTAGCAGCTACACTTGCTGTTTTAGAGAAAAAAGTATTGCTAGTAGACTCTGATCCACAGGCAAATGCGACATCTGGAGTAGGCATTAAAGAAGCTGATATCAATATCACCACTTATGAATGTCTTGTAGAAAGTGCTGATCCAAGGACGGCTATCTTAGCTACGGATACACCAAATTTGTATCTATTACCTTCTTCCATCGACCTTGTAGGTGCAGAAATCGAGTTGGTAAACGCTACAAATCGTGAATTTCGAATGAAAAACACCTTGGATCAGATCAAAGATGACTATGATTATATTTTTATAGACTGTTTGCCGTCACTTGGTTTGATTACATTGAATGCACTAGCCGCAGCTGATAGTGTCTTGGTACCTGTACAATGCGAGTTTTTCTCATTAGAAGGGTTTGGAAAATTAAAGGATACCATTAATTTAGTACAACAATCGCTCAACCCTGAATTGCAAGTCGAAGGTGTCATTTTGTCGATGTATGACCAACGTCTCAGAATGGCCAATATGGTCATAGAAGAAATTAGACATATAATATCAGATAGAATATTCGAAACTATTGTACACCGTAATAGTAAAATCGGGGAAGCGCCATCATTGGGTCAGCCAGTAATAATATATGATGCTAGTAGTAAGGGAGCTATTAATTTCCTTAATTTGGCAAACGAATTTATTTCCATCAATGAGGAAGTAAGTATTAGATAATAGAGAATATCGCATAGAAATGAATAAAAGAAACGAAGTATCCAAAGGATTGAGATCCTTGCTTTCAAATATAGAAAAAACCAATAATCCTACAGAAAGAAGCCAATTAGTACGTGAACTGACAAATAGTATTGCATTCATCAGTCCAGAAATGATCGAGGTCAATCCATACCAACCGCGTACGGAGTTTGATGCTGACCAACTCATGGACTTGGCAAAATCTATAAAAATATCTGGTCTTATCCAGCCTATCACTGTGAGAGCTATGGGTGGGAATAAATACCAACTCATCTCAGGTGAAAGAAGACTCAGAGCTTCAAAAATGGCAGGAATCAAAGAAGTGCCTGCCTATGTAAGAGTAGCCAATGACCAAGAAATGCTAGAAATGGCATTGGTCGAAAACATCCAAAGAGCAGATCTAAATGCGCTGGAGATTGCAATTTCATACCAACGATTGATGGATGAATGCAATCTTACCCACGAAGCACTGTCAGACAGAGTCGGAAAAGATAGAAGTACCGTTACAAATTATGTACGTTTATTAAAACTTCCTGCGCAAATCCAATCATCTATTAAGGATGGCGCAATAAGTATGGGACATGCAAGAGCTCTTGCAGGTATTGACAACATTGCACTTCAACTCAAAGTGTACAAAGACGTTATAGATCAAGGACTTTCCGTAAGAGCATTGGAGCAAGTGATTAAATCATTTAACACTTCGAAGTCAAGCAATAACACTTCGCAAAAACCTGTCGAAGCTTATTCTGCAGAAATTAAAAAAATAAAAGACGAAATCAGCCATGCTTTGGGATCTAAAGTAGATATCAAACGAGATCATGCGGGAAAAGGGTCGATCACCATTTCTTTTTCTTCTGATGATCAATTGAATAGTATTGTTGATTTTCTACGCAAAGATAATTAAAAGGTCCATTTGTCGTTATAATACAATTATGAATAGATGGATCTTTACAAGTTTGGTATTATGGATGTGGATCTTAAAAGCTGATGCACAGATAGGTCCAGCACCCAATAATCCACTTGGAAACCAACAACAAATAATTGTTGCCGACACATCTACCAATCCTAACGATACCCTTATAAATAAAAACGGTTTCTTTTCTTTGTTTAAAGGGAAGCCTGGACGTGCCGCTTTTTATTCACTTGTGATACCTGGTGGTGGACAAGCCTACAATAGGAAATATTGGAAAATACCGATAGCTATTGGAATCGACGTAAGTCTTGCTTATGTCCTTGTTTATAATACAAACCAATACAACATTGCTCAAAATTTATATTTAACGGCTGTAAGTGACAAAGACCCGCAAGCTTCAAGATATAAATTGCAAAGAGATGGTGCAAGAAAAGCTAGGGAATATTCTTATATCTATTTGATTATCGGCCATTTAAGCACTGTTATCGATGCTTTTGTGGATCAACATTTATTGGATTTTGATGTAAGTGATGACTTGACCAGTAATTACAACAGGGATATTTTAGTGCCGTCTATCTCCAAAATTGGCGTTAATATACCACTCAACAAAACATATAAAACAACACCAAATCCATTATATCCAGGTGTAGCAACTAGATAAACCCACCAAGATGGCAGCTGAACATAAAAAAAAACATAAAAAACAGTACCATTCAGGTAAAAAGGGTCTTCCACCTGGTACACATATTTATACTGGAAAAAACAAAATTGAGATTCCAGTCATAGATATCATCTCTTACGATGAGACATCATGCGAAACAAGTCATCCGAATCTTAGCCAAACTATTGAAAGAAAACCTAGCGCAAAAAAAGAATGGATAAATATCAATGGTATCAGTGATGAAAGTTATGTTAGATTGATATGCGATAAATATGGTATCCATACGCTATTCCAAGAAGATATACTGAATGTTTTTCAGCGTCCGAAAGTAGAAGAAGATTCTAAGTATCTTTTTATGACCTTCAAATCACTTAATTGGAATGAAGAAAGCAGATGCCTTGATGAAGAACAATTATCATTTATACTGCTAGATAAAACGGTTTTATCCTTTCAAGAAATTCCTGGTGATCAGTTTGATCAAATTAGGACTCGACTCAATACTGATGGCTCTATCATAAGGACAAAAGAAGTAGATTATCTTTTCTACAGACTTTTGGATGTAACAGTAGATAATTACTTTGAAATATTAGAAAAATTAGGTGACTATCTCGAAGAAATAGAAGATGGCATCATGCATCATCCGACAGCTCAAGATCTTGAAAAAATCCAAGAGAATAAAAAGGACATAATGCAATTGCGTAAACACATCTATCCGCTACGTGATGTTTTAAATAGAATCATAAGCACAGAAAATGATTTGATAGATGAAAAAACAAAAAAATATTTCAAAGATGTCCTTGACCACACTATACAAGTTTTAGAGACAGTAGAAACCTACAGAGAGATCAATTTAAGTTTAAAAGATGTATATCTCAACTCATTGAGTCATGAAATGAACAGAGTCATGAAAGTATTGACCATCATTTCTACTGTATTTATTCCACTCACTTTCATTGTTGGAGTGTATGGGATGAATTTTGATAACATGCCTGAACTAAGATGGCATTATGGTTACTTTTATATATGGGGCTTTATGATTATAGTCACTATGTTATTAATTGTGTGGTTTAGAAATAAACGTTGGTTCTAAATAATTGTCATTTTGAATAAGATCATATTTAAGATTAATCAATGGTAAGAGATAATAAAACGAATAAAATAAATTGATATTAGAAAAATTTATATATTTATTTTAAAAAAATGTTTTGCAGAAACAAATAAAACTATTATCTTTGCAGCCTATTTCAAAAAACAGTAGAAGGCTGTTATATCAATAAGATGTAAATCATTGATAGATAGAGACATAGGAAGTTGTAAAACGTACCGAGGCGCCGTAGCTCAACTGGATAGAGTACCTGACTACGAATCAGGCGGTTGAAGGTTCGAATCCTTCCGGTGTCACAAAACTTAAAAATAGGTAATTAATTAAAATTTTTTTTGCCTTTAGTACATTAAAATTTAAAAAAAAGCGAAATGTCAAGAGTTTGCCAATTAACAGGTAAAAGACCCATGAAAGGGCACAAAGTATCTCACTCAAATGTGAAGACAAATAGAAGGTTCTTACCTAATTTGTTTACAAAGAGATTTTTCATACCTGAGACAGGTCAATGGGTAACCATGAAAATTTGTTCACAAGCATTAAAGAACATAGACAAAAAAGGTCTGCATGCTTACTTGAAAGAATTGGAATATTCCGGTGTTAAAACTGGCGTAAAATTAACATAATAATAAAGTAAAAACGTAGGATAGCCATGGCAAAGAAAGCAAAAGGTAACAGAATCCAAATAATACTTGAGTGTACAGAACACAAAGCAAGTGGAATGGGCGGTACGTCAAGATACGTAACGGAGAAGAATAGAAAGAATAATCCTGACAGATTGGAGATTAAAAAATTCAACGCTGTATTAAAGAGATATACACTTCACAAAGAAATTAAATAATAATGGCTAAAGTATCGAAAAACGCGAGAGTAGCCCAAAGGGCAGCAAATGCAGGTTCTGGTAGAGATCACGTTAAAGTGGTTAAATCTGTCAAAGATCCAGTAACTGGTAAATATTCATACAAAGAATCAATTATCCACAAGGATAAGGTTAAAGAATTCTTTGAAGAGAATAAATAATCTGTTATTTCAAGATTAATAAAAGGGTTTTTCTTTCTGATAAAGAGAAAAGCCCTTTTTGTGTTTATTACTCAAAAGATTTTTGCCATCATTTTCATTACATAATTACCATTGTTTTTTATCCTATCTAAATTAATATTATGAGCTTTTTTAAGAAATTTTTCTCCAAAGACAAAGAAGAAGACCTGAATAAAGGGTTGGAGAAAACAAAACAAAGCTTTTTTTCACAAATTACTAAAGCTGTAGCTGGAAAGTCAAGGGTTGACCTAGAGTTTCTTGATGAACTTGAAAATATCCTTATATCATCAGATGTAGGCCTTGAGACAACCGTAAAAATCATAGAAAGGCTAGAAAAAAAAGTAGCTGAAGACAAATACCTGAATACCGACGAACTCAACCAAATACTTAAAAACGTGGTGGTTGATATTTTGTCAGAAAATAATACACAGGATATTGAAGATTTTGAAATACCGGCAGGCGCACATCCATTTGTTATCATGGTAGTGGGTGTAAATGGTGTTGGCAAAACGACCACGATAGGCAAAATAGCTAATCAGTATAGAAAAAAAGGCCAAAAAGTTGTACTCGGAGCAGGAGACACTTTCAGAGCTGCTGCTGTAGACCAACTAAAAATCTGGGCGGATAGAAGCAATAGTGATTTTTATTCTAAAGGGATGAATACAGACCCTGCAGCAGTTGCTTACGAAGCCGTTCAATACGCCCAAAACAACAATATGGATGTGGCCATTATCGATACTGCGGGAAGGCTACATACCAAAAAACAACTTATGGAGGAACTTACCAAAATTAAAAGATCCATAGAAAAAAAGTATCCAGAAGCGCCACATGAAGTACTTCTTGTACTTGACGCCACGACTGGTCAAAACGCCATAGAACAAGCGAAACACTTTACAGCAGCAACAAATGTTACTGCCATCGCTCTGACGAAACTAGATGGTAGTGCAAAAGGTGGTGTAGTACTCGGCATCTCAGATCAGTTTAAAATTCCTATCAAATACATAGGTGTAGGTGAAGGTATGGATCAATTACAAGTATTCAATCGTAAAGCATTTGTCGATTCATTGTTTTCATAAGATAGATTAGTTTTGATCTTGTGGCAATGTTTCCTTATTTTGCATCGTTATTCATTATTAACCAAGCATGTCAAACGATTGAGTTTACCTAAACATATTACCACATTCAGTTTGTCTAAGTTATTAAGCTTTGCATTAATTATAATTTTGATATTGTCCAATAGTAAAGTTTATGGTCAGTATCCACCTAGTAATTCAGGAAGACCTAATTACGGACAAGGAAATCCCAATCAAACACCACCACAACAAGAAGAAGATTCAGGTCCCGACACTACCATTTATATGTATGTGTTACTTGACAATATTTTTGAAAAAACAAACATGGTGGACACGGCTGCAGATATTAAATTCCTACATCGTGATCAAATATGGCGTGATGGCAAAGAACAATACAATACTGGAAACAGAGGATCTGCCACTTCCCCACTCCGCTATAGACCTGCTATTAACACTGGATTTAACACAGGCTATGATCAATATGACATTTACAAACTCACCACAGACAACTTTAGATTTTATGAACAAAACAGGCCACTAACTGAACTTAGTTT
>Ga0075163_10007260_pt1 | contig 14658 bp, 11 predicted proteins | sample JI1023141ADNA_FD_71478 | JGI IMG/M metagenome (GOLD analysis project Ga0075163, IMG submission 71478) | Wastewater effluent complex algal communities from Wisconsin, to seasonally profile nutrient transformation and Carbon sequestration -... | ecosystem: Engineered > WWTP > Effluent > Algae...
GAACAGCACCTGGTCGTTCAGGTGGAAGTTGATCGCTGGGCGCAACAACAACTGTTGCCAGCGTGCTCCAAGCTCTGCCCTGCGCCAATGGGCCTCCGTATGTAAGCTCCAATGCTTGCTAAGTCGATGATCGCCCCAATGGGAGACCCACAGGTTGGAGTTGGGGTCCGTAACACGGTCGGTCTGCGCTTGGGAAGCGCTGCTCCATAGCACCAACCCGATCAATAGAGAACGTTGTATCGATGTCGTCCTTTTCAAGCCACGATCTTCTTGTTCCCCGAACGCGATGCCAGTGGATGTTGCGAACGCGGGATCAAGTGCCCCATCTCGCTGAGTGTCATCGTGCCACCCGCACGCTCGTATCGCTCCTTGTATGCGTTCAAATTCTCCATAACGGTATGGTCCACCAGCTTGGCGTTCTCAAAGTTCACAAGGATATCCTTGCCGGCAGGAATGGTGTCCAGTTGTTTCTTGAGCGCGAGATAATTGGAGAAGATGACAACGTTGTGCACATCCATGACGTATTGATCGGCCAGCGATTCGTAGTTCACGGTCACTTCCGGACGGAAAAGCGACCGCAGAGAGGCACCACGACCCATGTGCAGCAACAATTTTAGGAGGATACCGCTCAATACCCCGATGATCAGGTCCGTTGCCAGGGTGACCACCAGTGTGGTGATGAAAATGGCCAGTTGCTCCCTACCGATGTGCAGCGTGTGCTTGAAGTTTTGTGGCGAAGCAAGACGATATCCCGTGTACATCAAGATGGCGGCAAGTGCTGCCAGGGGAATACTGTGGATCAGCGTAGGGAAGACCGCCACGAAAACCAACAGGAATATGCCGTGGAAGAAGTTGGACCAGCCGGTGCGGCCACCACTGTTAACATTGGCGCTGCTGCGCACGATCTCCGCGATCATGGGGAGCCCTCCGATAAGGCCGGCGATCGCGCTTCCTGCGCCGATCGCGCTCATGTCCTTGTTCAAGTCGCTGTGCCGCTTCCACGGATCCAATTTATCAACGGCCTTTGCGCTCAACAACGATTCAATGCCCTGCACCAAGGTTATGCTGATCACGGCGGCAAGGAAAGGCATCGTAAGCATTTTCGAGAAATCCGGGAACGTGATCCCGTCCAAAACCCTCTCCGGTAGTGTCACCAGGAACTTCGGTCCGAGCGCGTATTCATGACCGTCGAGAAAGAGGTACCTGTGCTCGTGTTCCAGATCGAACCACTTCCCGAGGGCGATCCCAATGAGCACCACTACCATGGGTGCAGGGATCATCTTGACGTACTTGTTCTTGATCATCGGAAGTATCGCCATGATGAGCAGGCTGACCAGGCCGATCACGGCCACTTCCGGGTTCATGTTCACGATGCTGTGCGGGATCTCCGCCAACAAGGACAAAGGCTCCTTGCCTTCGGGTTTTACACCCATCGCGACGTGGATCTGTTTTGCCAGGATGATCACACCGATCGCGGCCAGCATACCGTGTACCGCACTGCTGGGGAAGAAGTCACCGAGTTTTCCGGCCTTCAAGCGGCCCAACACGAATAGGATGATGCCTGAGACCACCACTGCTGCGAGCATGCCGCGATAGCCGGCCATGGGATCACCCTGGCCAATGCCCTCGACCGCGCCAAGGATCACCACGATCAGTCCTGCAGCCGGTCCGTTGATCGTGACGAAGCTCCCGTTGATGCGTGATATCAGCAATCCACCGACCACCGCGGTAATGATACCCGCCATGGGCGGCACACCGGATGCCAGCGAGATACCCAAGCACAATGGAAGGGCGATCAGGAACACGATGAAGCCGGATACTATCTCGGTCCGCCAGTGGGCCTTCAATCCTGCAATGCCGGTCTCAGGTATGGGGTCGTGCATGATCCGTGGTGCCGTTTGCCTGGTGCGGATGTTCGCACGCACGCATATTGGGCGGTGCAAAAGTGCCCCTGGGTACTCAGGATGTCATGAGTAGGACATTAAGATCCAATTCGATCCAGACCAGGTCCGGTGCGCTCGGTTGCCCTCTACTTTTGGACCATGCGTGCATTGGTCGTTGAGGACGAAGAGAAGGTGGCGTCCTTCATTTCAAAGGAGCTGCAAACCCACGGCTTTACGGTGGATATCGCACCGGACGGCTCCCAGGCCGAGCACTGCATCACCCTTCAAGCCTATGATATCGTGCTGCTGGATTGGATGCTGCCGCGCAAGAGCGGTATCGAGGTTTGCCGGACCATCCGGAAGACCATGCCGCATGTGCCGATCATTATGCTGACCGCATTGGACGGTATCGAAGAACAGATCAAGGGGCTTGGTGCCGGAGCGGATGACTACCTCTCGAAGCCCTTTGATCTGGCCGTTCTCATGGCACGCGTGCAAGCGCTCATCCGCCGCTCCAAAGGCCGCGGAGCGGAGCAGGTATTGAATTGCTCGGACCTTGTCCTTGATACCGATGCCCGCCAAGTGACCCGGGCCAGCAAAGAGATCCGGTTAACGGCGAGGGAATACGCGCTTTTGCAGTTCTTGTTGGAGCGAAAGGGAAAGGTGACCACGCGCATGGAGATCCTCGATCACGTCTGGGATACTTCCTTCGATACGGAGACCAACTTGGTGGATGTCTACATCAATATGCTCCGTCGCAAGGTGGACAAGCCCTTCGGTTCACGCCTGATCCATACGGTGACGGGCATGGGCTACGTCTTGCGGGAGACCGCGCCATGAGCTTCCGGCTGCGCATATCGTTGGTGTTCGTGTTGTTGGTCGGGATCATCCTCGGCTTGTTCGGTTCTTACCTCTACGTTCAGAGCGATCATATCCGGGCCGAGGAGTTCTACCAGCGCCTGGATGAACGCGCCGCGCTAACGGAACGCTTCGTGCGCGAGGCCGGCGACCTGCCTTTGGATGAGGCGGACCATTTGGAACGGACCCTTCTTGCGGCACTACCGAACGAAGCACTCGCCATCCTTACTCCACAAGGCAAGGTGGTCTTCCAACGCGCGGGTCCTATCCCGAACGTGCCGAAGTCCTGGATCGCTTCCGCGCTGGACAAGGGTTCCCTGCATGTTTCCTACGCCGGACGCCAGTATGTGGTGCGGGCCACGAATGTTCCTTCCAAGGGCGGCACCATGGTCACGCTGGCCAGTGCAAGCGATGTGGAAGGGGGCGAGCAGCTGGACCAGTTGCAGCGTTCAGTGATCTTGGGCAGCGTGCTTCTCCTGTTGGTGACCGGTGTGATCGCATGGGGGTTTGCCACATGGACCTTGATCCCTGTACGCATCCTGGTCCGTACCGCCAACGAGATCCAGGAGCCCACGCAACGGATCCCGATCCCGCCCGGTCCGCAGGATGAACTTGGCAGCATCGCCACGACCTTCAATGCGCTGCTCGCCCGGATCGAGGCTGCTTTCCAGGTCCAGCGTTCGTTCATCGCGTCGGCATCCCACGAACTGCGGACGCCGCTTACCGTTGTGCGCGGCGAGTTGCACCAGGCGCTCCAATTGGCCCACGGCCAGGATGAGCTGATCGGAAAGTTGCGCACGGTGGAGAGCCAGGCCTTGCACATGCAGGACTTGTTGGCCCAACTGCTCTGGTTGGCCCGGACCCAAGGACCTTTGGAGAACATCACCACGGACGAGGTCCGCTTGGACGAAGTGGCCGAACGGGCCATGGAACGCTGCCGCGCACGCTACCCGGAACGCAATGTCCACTTTGACATGGCGGATGATGAAGAAGGAAAGGAACCATTGGTGCGGGGCAATGCGGTCCTGCTGACCGCCGCGCTTTATAACCTCTTGACCAACGCAGCGAAGTACGGCGGCGAGAGTGTGATCTATTTGCTGCTGCAAGCAACCGGCAATGGCTGGTGGTCCATCTCCGTATCAGACACGGGACCGGGTATGTCGGAAGAAGTCCTGTCCAGGGTCCGGGAGATGTTCTACCGATCGGCGGACGCGTCCCGCTTGGATGGTCATGGGATCGGTCTGGCACTGGTGGATCGGATCGCGCATGTGCATCATGGAAGGCTCGATATCGTGACAGCGCCCGGTAAGGGTACATCGGCGACGTTGGTGTTGCCTGCCATAAGGGCCTAATGGTGCTCGTCCATCGTTAGGATCTAATCCGCAGTTAATGCCCTCGTTGGTGCATGGCTCTACGTTTGTTCCGTAGTTCGGTCACTCCTTACCGACACACCCTTCCAAAGCTCATGCATCCATCATCCGAGAACGGCATTTTCGATGAGCACAAGGTGCTGCATGACTTGAAGCACTTCCTACCGGCGCAGGCCCCACTGAAGGATTTCATCCATCACAACACCCTGCACGCATTCCAGGGTGAAACGTTCCATACCGCCCTGCACAAGGCAGCCCGCATCTTCGGCTACAAGACGTATTTCACGGTGAACGAGTACCGGAAGCTCTACGCCGAGGGTCGCATCCGTCCGGAGATACTACAGGCCAAGATCGCTGAACGGTATGGTCCTGCATCGTGGGCCACGTGGCAGCACAAACTGTTGGACCAACCCTATGACAGCACGATCATTCCACGCATCGGCGCTTTGCGTTCCCATTGGAAACGGGACCGACGGGTCGATCTTGATGCATTGGTGCATACCATGCTCTTCCGGACCCTCAATAGTTTCCTTGACCAAGGCGTGGCGATCTGGAACTTCCCTGTATGGAACAAAGGCTTTCTGGAATGTTTGCGTGAATTGGAAAAGCATGCGTGGACCGGGTTCTTCCGTAGCGAACGTGCACGTGGGCTGCTCATGGATGAAAGCACGAGCATCACTGAATTGTTGACGATACTGGTGGGCGATGGATCGTTGTTCGCCGATTACCTGTTCGATCAACAGTTCGGTCATTCGGGCTGGTCGGGCCTCGTGTCGACCATCGAGGACATGCCATCGTGCTTGTTGGATCGCCGCAACATCGCCTTGCGCGACGTGATCATCTTCGAGTTGTTGCTGGAGATCGATGCGTTGGACGATCACTTCCCCAAGGGTTGGGAGCCGTTGGCCAGTGGTATGAAGCACAGGCCGCGTCCGTTGTTCCACGATGTGCCGCGCTCCGACCTGGAGGATGTGCGCAGCCTCTGGCACGAGGCCTATGAGTGGAGCTACTACGATGGGATCCTTGCCGCATTGGTGGAACAGCCCCCGATGAACAGCGCCACGCCGGTGACGCCCAAGCTACAAGCCCTCTTCTGCCTCGATGATCGTGAATGTTCCTTGCGCCGATACCTGGAACGGGAGGATCCCGGGATCTTTACGTTCGGTACACCCGGACACTTCGGGGTCGAGTTCTACTACAGGCCGGATCAAGGCAAATTCAACACGAAGGTGTGTCCGGCCCCTATTACGCCGAGGTATGTGATCAAGGAAGTGGACAAGAAGGAAAAGCTCGGTCGCGACGTCCACTTCACCAAGCATTCCCATGGACTGGCCAGCGGCTGGTTGATCTCCCAGACCCTCGGTTTCTGGTCGGCCCTCAAGTTGTTCATCAACATATTCAAGCCATCCATGAGCCCGGGCACATCGGACTCGTTCAAGCACATGGATGCGCTCGCCTCGTTGACCGTGGAAAGCACCGATCCCGCCATTGAGGAAGATGGACTTCAGGTAGGATTCACGGTGCCGGAGATGGCCGCCCGGTTGAAGGCCTTGTTGAAAAGCATCGGACTGGTCAATGACTTCGCTCCGCTGATCTATGTGATCGGTCACGGGGCCAGTAGCGTCAATAACCCACATTACGCGGCCTATGATTGCGGAGCATGTTCGGGGAGGCCCGGTTCGGTGAACGCACGTGTTATCTGTTTCATGGCCAACCACCCTGGCGTGCGCGCATTGCTGACGAAGGAAGGCATCGTGATCCCTGATGCAACGCGGTTCGTAGGTGGATTGCACGACACCACGCGTGACGAGATCGCGTTCTATGATGGTGGGAAATTGGAGGGCCCGCATCGCGATCTGCACACTTGGGCTGTAGAGCGTTTCCGCAACGCCTTGGACGTAAATGCCAAGGAACGTTCGCGCCGTTTCGAATCCGTCGATACCATGGAGCCTGCCGCACGGGTGCATGAGCGTGTCAAGCGTCGTTCTGTTTCTCTTTTCGAACCGCGTCCTGAGTTGAACCACGCTACCAACGCACTTTGCATCGTTGGTCGCAGGGAGTTGACCAAGGGTGTCTTTCTGGACCGGCGCTCGTTCTTGAACTCCTTCGATGCCCAGGTGGACCCGGACGGGAGCTATCTGCTGGGGATCCTGAATGCGGCGGCGCCAGTATGTGGCGGGATCAACCTGGAGTATTTCTTCTCGCGGATGGACAACCAGAAGTTGGGAGCTGGTTCCAAACTTCCCCACAACGTTATGGGCCTTGTGGGCGTGGCCAACGGCATTGAAGGTGATCTGCGTCCCGGTCTACCGAGCCAGATGATCGAAGTGCATGACCCTGTCCGGTTATTGCTGATCGTGGAGCATGATCCGGCCGTTGTGCTGCGTACGATCAAGAAAGTGGCGGCCACCTACCAGTGGTTCGAGAACGAGTGGGTACACCTCGTGGTCGTGGACCCCAAGGACCGCAGCCTCCATCGCTTTGCAGAAGGAGGATTCAGGCCATACACGACGTTGCGGAAGACGGTACCCACCGTGTCGGATATCCTTTCGATCCTGGAGAAGGAGACGGAGAACGTTGATGTGCATCTGTTGGAGAGCGCTTAGACCATGGAGATCCTACTTCCACTTTTCATCCTGATCCCGCTCAGCGCTTTTGTGATCAGCTTGGTCCTTCCATCGCGAGCGGAAGGTGCTTTGTCGAAAACGGCGTTCATCGCAGCGGGTGTGCAGGTGCTATTCACTGCTTGCTTCACCCTTGCGTGGTTGATCCAGGGGCAGGTGGACCTCAACGTGAAGGAGATCGTCGTGTATCGATCGCCCGGCTATGAGTTCTTCATCGATCTGTACTTCGATCGCGTGTCGGCCCACTTCCTGCTCGTGGGTGCTTTGCTCACGTTCATGATCACCATCTACAGCCGCTATTACCTGCATCGCGAGACGGGGTTCAAGCGGTTCTTCAATACGGTGCTGTTCTTCTTCACAGGCTATTCCATCACCGTGCTTTCCGGGAACTTCGAGACACTGTTTCTGGGCTGGGAGGTCCTTGGTATCTCCAGTTTCCTGCTGATCGCGTATTACAGGGACCGATATCTGCCCGTGAAGAATGCCCTCAAGGTCTTCTCCATCTACCGCGTTGCCGATGTGGGATTGATCCTGGCGATGTGGTTGAGCCACCATCTCTGGCACGAGAACATCACGTTCCAGAAGTTGCACGACTCGGTCCTGGTGCACGAGCACCTCGCCTCGCACAGTGCGGTCGGCATCATCATTTCCCTGATGATCCTGCTTTCCGCTGCGGCAAAATCGGCACAATTGCCGTTCTCGTCGTGGCTGCCCAGGGCGATGGAAGGACCAACGCCGTCCAGCGCCATCTTCTACGGTTCTCTGTCCGTACACATCGGTGTCTTCCTGTTACTGCGGACCTTCCCTTTCTGGGAGCATCAAGCGGTGGTGCGCGTCATGATCGCGCTGCTCGGTCTTGTCACAAGCGTGATCGCGACGCTTACCTCACGTGTGCAATCATCGGTGAAGGCGCAGATCGCCTACTCATCCATCGCACAGATCGGGCTTATCTTCATTGAGGTAGCCGCCGGACTTGAGGCGCTGGCCCTGATCCACTTCGCTGGTAACGCTTTCCTGCGCACCTATCAATTGCTGGTCTCGCCGTCCGTGGTCACCTACCTTATCCGTGAACAGTTCTACCATTTCGTCGGTCGTGTGCACACGTTCGAGGACACTTTGCCGAAGCGCCTTCAATACTCGCTCTACATGCTGAGCCTGCGGGAATGGGACCTTGATACGTTCATGTACCGCAGGCTGTGGAATCCGATGAAGGCGGTCGGGCGGAGGCTGGACCTGTTCAACATCAACCGCTCGCTCTCGATCCTCATCCCGCTGTACATCATCGGGTTGGTGGCCCTGTACCACGCGGACAAACTGGGTGCGGCCGGGCATGATGTCTTACCTACTGTCTGCGCAGGGATCGGGCTCATGCTGATACTTCGCGCCTTTACGGAGAGAAGGCATGTACGTCGTGCGTTGACGATGGTGATCCTCGCTCATTTCTGGACCGCACTCGCCATCTCGTTCAATGAGCATTTCGAGTTCGACCATAGCATGCTTTACATGGTAGGGGTGGTCATCTCCGGTGCTCTAGCGGTCTACTTGATCAACCGATTGCGACGGACCGAACGCAACGTCGATCTGGGCCGGTTCCATGGTCATGTCTTCGAGCATCCGCGCCTTGCGTTGCTCTTCCTCGTCGCATGCTTGGGCATGGCCGGGTTCCCGATCACACCCACCTTCATCGGTGAGGATCTCATCTTCAGCCATATCCACGAGGACCAATGGGTATTGGCCTTGTTCGTGGCGCTCACTTTCGTGCTGAACGGATTGGCCCTCGTGCGGATCTATGCACGTGTTTTCCTAGGTCCCCATGTAAAGACCTACCACGAAGTGGCCTATCGTTCCGCCTAGCGGCGCTCTACGACCACTTTTACCGCCGCGGTGCTGGTCCGAAGGACGTACATGCCATCCGCAGCCACTTGGAATTGGGTGCGGTCGTTGTTGGTCCTGTTGCGTGCGATCTCCTTTCCGACAGCATCGTACAGGACCACCATTCCGAGTTGCGCACCGGTGCGATCGGTGATCAGGATGGCCCCATCAATTGTTGACACGACGATCGCACTGTTGCTTTCAGCTTCTTCAAGGGCATTGGTCCCATCGGCGCACTGCTCAAGCAGATCGAAGGGCATGGGTGTTGATGCTCCGAACTGGAGGGCTTGCGAAGGGCCTTGGATGGTGTTCTCGCCGTCGACACCGAAGTACAACTGTCCACCAGTGGGCTCTTGGTCGAATACGACGGTCATCTGATAAGCGCCGGGAGGAAGGCAGGTTTCGGCCTGGTCCGATTGCATTTCAGCCGTCAGTTCAAATTGGCCTTGAGCGACGACATCTCCACCGTCGGTGATGGTCCAGGTGTATGTGCCGATACCGAGGCCGTTGCCGAAGTTGACAAGGTTGGGGTGTACCGTGACACACTCGGTCGTAGGGCAGAGATCGATGGAAGGGCCCCACTCGCAAGCGAACTCCTCATAGAAACCGGTCCAGAGGTGCAATGTGCCCGGGAAAGGTTCCTCCGGAATGATCGCTCCGTCATGGATCTCCAAGGTGTGCCAGCTATCGGTACCGATCCCTTTGTAAAGGACCGTTTCGCGCGCCACTGTGTCTCCGTTCACATCCAATAGAACGAAGCCGGGATAACCGAATGCCGAGTTCTCCATGGTGTTGGTCACATGAACGACCAACGCGCTATCATTGAACGGATGCCATTCGATGGAAATGATGTCCAGGTCCGCGCAGAAAGCGCCTTCACCACCTTCCGAAACGTTGAAGCTATGCTGGAATTCGGGAGCAGAATCCAGGATGAAGTCACCATCGACCAGGATGCCGTAGGACCCGGCCGGCAAATTGCCGATGGAGATATCTTCCGTATGCGGGACAAGCACACTAAGCCCACCGTTATCCGCAGCGGTCACCGTGATGTGGACGATGTTGCTCATAAGCATGTACTCCGCTGAGACGACAAATGCCCCGGAGCTGCTCAGGTCGCCCGTCAGAGAGATGGTAATCGCATTGCTCTCCGTTGGCTCTGCGGGTGCAACGCTTATGGAGTTGATGTAGAAGTAGGTCTGCGCATTCGCTACCGCGAGGGAGGAGAGGAGCAGCAACGAAAATGTGACGGACCGGGAGAATAGGAGTGTTCGCATGATCGATCGGTTTCAGGGGTATGACGGTCGAAAAGGGAAATTCGCTGCCTCATCAACTCTTCATGTTCTCGAAGGTCAACGGGATCTCGAAGTCCTTCTCCCGGCACAGGGCCATCACCGCCTGCAGGTCGTCGATCTTCTTGCCGTTCACGCGGATCAGGTCGTCCATGATCTGGGGTTGCACTTTGAGGCCGCTGTCCTTTATCGCCTTGGTGATCTTCTTTGCCGTCTCTCGATCGATACCCTGCTTCACCTTGATGATGCGGTAGAGCGTTTTCCCGCTCGGCACGGGCTCTTCCTTCAGGTCGAAGCTGCGTACATCGACCTTCTGTTTGCCGCTGCGTTCCAAAAGGATATCCAGCACGGCATCCAATTTCATGTGGTCCTCAGTGCTCAGTTTGATCGTCAGCGCCTTCTTGTCCACCTCGATGGTGCTGTTGGTGCCGCGCAGGTCATAACGGCTTTCGATCTCGCGTTTCACCACATTGATGGCGTTGTCGAGCATCTGGAGGTCCACTTTGGAGAGGATGTCTACGGAAGGCATAGTCGGTGAGGTTGGTCGTGTTCGGAACGCGAAAGTAGGAGCACCATCGGCCCGTTCCACCGATTACATTCGATCTCACAAACCAATCAAACCATGCTTCGCAATTTCCTGCCCATCACCGCTGTCCTAGTACTGTTCTCCGCCTGTGGTGGAGGCATCTCACCCGAGCAACAAGCCCAAATGGACAAAGAGGCCGCGAACAAGGCAGCCTTTGAGAACATCGGTAAGGCCTGGAACACCGGCGACGAGAAACTACTGGCCGATAACATCGCCGACAACTTCGTGAACAACAATCCGGACCCCATGATCCAGAGCACGGGCAAGCAACAGTTCATCGATGCCATGAAGACCTATCGCGCAAGCAGCCCGGATATGAGTGCTGAGGGCAAGGTGATGCTTGTGGACGGTGACTGGGTAGCTGGTGTTGCCATGATCAAAGGCACTAATACGGGTGATATGGGACCCGGTATGCCTGCCACAGGCAAGGCCTGGGAGGCCACCGGCATCGATGTGATGCGCTTTGAGAACGGCAAGGCCGTGGAACTGTGGACGCTCTTCGATGCGATGAAGATGATGAGCGACATGGGTATCAACATGGGTGGAGGCGGTGCAGATACCACGCACACCCACGCTGACACCACCGCAGCGAAGCACTGATCTCCGCTACCGTTCGAAGAACGCCACGGCTTGCCGTGGCGTTCTTATTTCCATACCGTTGTAGCTTAGACCTCTATTCTGAAGCCATGGCCACGCAGACCTTGAAGTACAACGAGACCAAGAACTATATAGCCGGCAAACCCGATGCGAACGGCCAACAACGCATGGACGTCCATTCACCACTGGATGGGACGGTGATCAGTACGGTATTGCTGAGTACCGCAAGCGACTTGGACAAGGCTGTGAAGGCCGCAGAGGCTGCGTTCCCCGCTTGGAGCGGCACCCCGATCAAAGAGCGTGCGCAGATCTTCTTCCGCTACCGCGAATTGCTGTGGAAGAACCGCGAGGAACTGGCCACGCTCGTCCATACCGAGAACGGAAAAACGATGGAAGAGTCGTACGCCGAGGTGGACAAGAGCATGGAGCTGTGCGAATTCGCGTGCAGCTTGCCGCAAATCATTCAGGGTGAAGTACTCGAAGTGAGCAAGGGCGTGGAATGCCGCATCGAGCGGAAGCCGCTGGGCGTTGTGGCGAGCATCGCGCCATTCAACTTCCCGAACATGGTACCGCACTGGACCATCCCCAATGCATTGATGCTGGGGAATACTATGATCCTGAAGCCGAGCGAAGTGGTGCCGATCAGCGCCATCCGCATCGCGGAACTGCTGAAGGAAGCGGGCCTGCCCGACGGCGTCTTCAACGTGGTGAACGGCGACCGCGCGATCGTGGAGGCCATCTGCGATCACCCCGGCATCAAGGCCGTGAGCTTCGTGGGTTCCACCAAAGTGGCCAAGATCGTTTACGTGCGTGCGACGAGCACCCTGAAGCGTGCGCTCTGCCTCGGTGGCGCGAAGAACCACTTGCTCGTGCTGCCCGATGCGCACTTGGAGATGACCGCAAGCAACGTGGTCGCCAGCATGAGCGGCTGCGCGGGACAACGCTGCATGGCCGCCGCGCAGATGGTCGGCATCGGTGGTGTGGACCACATCATCAACCAGATGATCATCGAAGCGAAGAAGCTCATCCCCGGCAAGAACCTCGGTCCTGTGATCAGCAAGGTTTCGTACGAGCGCATACTCGGCTTCATCGCGGAAGCGGAGAAGGCGGGAGCGAAGGTGTTGCTCGACGGTCGCAACCCACAAGTGGAAGGCGGTGCCAAGGACGGATATTACTTGGGTCCCACGATCATCGACCACGTGACCGCCGACATGCGCATTTCGCAGGAAGAGGTCTTCGGTCCGGTGATCAGTATCGTACGCGCGAAGGACCTGGACGCGGCCATCGCCATCGAGAACGCGAACCCCTACGGCAACGCGGCAGCGGTCTTCACCCAAAGCGGCGGACAAGCCCGTCAGGTGATGGAACGCGCCAGCGCAGGCATGATCGGCGTGAACATCGGTGTGCCCGTGCCGCGCGAGCCCTTCAGCTTCGGCGGCTGGAACGACAGCAAGTTCGGGACGTGTGATATCACCGGGAAGAGCAGCATCGAATTCTGGACCCAACTCAAGAAGACCACGACGAAGTGGAATCCTGAAGGGAAGACGAATTGGATGAGCTGACCTTTGCTCTCTATCTTCGCAAAAGCTTCAAACCATGGACTACCGCGAGCTGATCACCATCGACCCGGAACGCCGCTTCGGGAAGCCGTGTGTGCGGGATACGCGCATCACCGTCTATGATGTGCTCAGTTGGTTAGCCGCCGGGATGACCCATGCGAACATCACTGAGGACTTTCCGCAGTTGACCGAGGAGGATATCCGGGCGTGCCTGGCCTTCGCTGCGGAACGTGAGCACACTCTGCGCCGCGCATCGTGAAACTGCTGCTCGACGAGAATACCTCGTATCGCAGGCTGAAGCTGGTCGAGGAACACTTTCCGGGTTCCGTTCATGTCAACTCCGCCGGAACGCCACTACGCTCCGACACGTTTATCTGGCAATACGCCAACGCCAACGGCTTTGTCATCGTCACTTTCGATACCGACTTCGTCCAGCTTGCAACGCTCCGGGGAGCGCCTCCGCACGTGGTGCTGCTACAACTGCGCAACCCGAGCTATAAAGAAGTTGCTCGCGTGCTGATCGAGCGGAAGGCGAAGATCGAAGCGCTCGTGAGCGACGCTGGTCCGGATGCATCGGCGGTGTTGGAGATCAGCGCATGAGACGTAGCTTCGTGGTGGAACGAGAACAAGTTCGGGATCTGCGATATCACAGGAAAAGAGCAGCATCGAATTCTGGACGCAGCTGAAGAAGACCACGACAAAGTGGAACCCGGAGGGGAAGACCAACTGGATGTCCTGAATAGAACGCTGATGACGCAGATCGAACGGATGAACGCTGATCTGAATTTCTTCTTCTCGCGTTATCTGCGCGTATCAGCTTGATCAGCGTCAACTGCGTTCCATTACGACCCATACTATGAGCACTTTGACCAAGACGAACCCCGCCGAGATCCTCAAGGACAACCTCGAGCACACCATCTTCTCCTGGAGCAAGCAGAGCGGCTTGGCGCCGCTGAACATCGAGCGCGCCAAGGGCATTTACCTCTACGAACGTTCGGGCAAGCGCTACATCGATTTCAGTTCGCAGCTGATGAACGTGAACATCGGGCACGGGCATCCGAAAGTCGCTGAGGCGGTGGCGAAGCAGATGGCCGAAGTGAGCTACGTGCATCCGGGCATGATCACCGAGGCGCGCGGCAAACTGGGCAAGACGCTGGCGGAGATCACGCCGGGTTCGCTCAACCGCACCTTCTTCACCAACGGCGGCACCGAGGCCATCGAGCACGCGATGAAGCTCGCGCGTTTGTACACCGGTCGCCACAAGATCATCACGCTGTACCAGAGCTACCACGGCGCCACGTACGGTGCGCTCAGCGCCGGTGGCGATCCGCGCGGCTTGCCGCACGACAGCCAGGGCGTGCCGAACATCATCCACGTGGAGAACCCGTACTTCTATCGCTGTCCGTGGAACAGCAAGACGCCGGAGGAATGCACGGAGAACGCGCTGGCGCACTTGGAGCGCATCGTGAAGTATGAAGGCCCGCAGTACATCGCGGCGATCATGCTCGAAGGCGAGAGCGGCAGCAGCGGCTGCATCAAATACCCGCCGGGCTATTGGAAAGGCGTGAAGGCCATCGCGGACCGTTACGGTATCCTCACCATCTGCGATGAGGTGATGAGCGGCTTCGGGCGCACCGGCAAATGGTTCGGCATCGACCACCATGGCGTGGTGCCCGACATCCTGTGCATGGCTAAGGGCATCACCAGCGGATACATCCCGCTCGGCGGACTCATCGTGCGCGAGGAGATCATCAAGCACTTCGACGACAAACCGCTGCCCATCGGGCTCACCTACAGCGCGCATGCCGTGGCCTGCGCTGCCGCCAACGCCGTCATCGACATCTACAAGGAAGAGGACCTCGTGGCCAACGCCGCCGCCATGGGCAAGTACGTTGATGAGAGCGTGGCGAAGCTCGCGGCCAAGCACCCGAGCATCGGCGACTTCCGCAACACCGGCCTGCTGGGTTGCATCGAACTGGTGAAGAACCGCGACACCAAGGAGCCCATGGCACCCTGGAAC
>Ga0075163_10007261_pt1 | contig 14657 bp, 11 predicted proteins | sample JI1023141ADNA_FD_71478 | JGI IMG/M metagenome (GOLD analysis project Ga0075163, IMG submission 71478) | Wastewater effluent complex algal communities from Wisconsin, to seasonally profile nutrient transformation and Carbon sequestration -... | ecosystem: Engineered > WWTP > Effluent > Algae...
GCAAGTTTTTTGGCTAACCTATTGAAAAAATTATGGATTGACCATTTTTCTTTGCCAAAGGAATGGACATTCTTCAGTGTTCTTATGTCAGTTGAGGTTATAATAAGGTTATTTTAACTAAAGTTACAATACGATAGTCCAAACCCCAAGACATTACCTCCTATAAACGAGGCAAAATCCACGCATTGCTATCCAATCAAGATTATAAACTAAATATAAAGTAGCTTAAAGAACGCTTATGGCTATCCTATATCAAAGAATACAGGGTCAATATTTATAGAAAACAACTACGTTCGGTTGAAATTTTAGTCCCTTTTATATGTAACAGTATGCAAATAGAGCGATGCTTGTATCGGGACTAGCACCCTGCGCAGGAAAATAAAAGCTGACGATATGATCCGAGCATCACGTTGCACCATGATCTATTAATTCACCCACCGGATTCGTTTTAATTTTCGCAGCAAATGATAGCCATGCCCTAGAAACAAGGGTATTATTCTCTAATAGACTTCTTTCAAAACGTTATCTTTTGTTCGATTGCTGCGTTGCGCTCGCGCTTCCGATGCTCATTTACATTATATGTATGTGGATTCTTCGCTGCGCTCTGAATGACAGCTACGCTGTCAACTGCCGCTTCGGGTCGCTCGCACGCCTTGCACTCAAACAAAATATTTAGTTTCGAAAGAAGTCTAATGAAATACTCTTGAATACCATATATTTTCTTCAATATCTATGTCTATAAACGATGCTTTAGCTATTATCAAACGTGGTTCTGTAGAAATCCTAGTAGAAAGTGAGCTTCTAGAACGCTTATCTTCTGGGAAACCACTACGCATTAAATTGGGCATGGATCCCACAGCGCCTGATTTGCACCTAGGTCATACGGTTGTCATTCATAAGTTAAGACAATTTCAAGATTTAGGGCATCAAGTGTTATTTCTTATCGGCGACTTCACAGCTCGCATCGGAGATCCTACGGGTAAAGACGAAACTAGAAAACCTTTATCATCCGAAGCTATCATAGAAAATGCAAAAACATATCGAGATCAGGTTTATAAAATATTAGACCCTGAAAAAACGGATATTGTGTTCAATTCAACTTGGATGGAGCAAAAAAGCGCGGCAGATTTAATTCATTTAGCGGCTGCTCATACTGTAGCGCGTATGCTGGAAAGAGATGATTTTAGTAAACGATTTTCAGCGCATCAACCTATCGCTATTCACGAATTTTTATATCCACTATTACAGGGTTATGATTCTGTCGCCATACAGGCTGATATCGAATTGGGAGGGACAGATCAAAAATTTAATTTATTGATGGGACGAGAGCTACAGAAACAGTTTGGACAGAAACCACAAACTATTATCACCATGCCGCTCCTAGAAGGTTTGGATGGTGTAAAAAAAATGTCCAAATCTTTTGGAAATTATATTGGCATTATGGATTCTCCGGACGATATGTTTGGAAAATTAATGTCTATCTCAGATAAATTAATGTGGCGTTATTTAGAACTATTAAGTTTCAGAAGCCTACAAGAAATTAATCAATGGCGTAAAGAAATAGAAGAAGGCGCTAACCCTAGGGATATAAAAGTAAAACTGGCTCAGGAAATGGTAACGCGCTTCCACGACAAAGCTGCTGCTATAAACGCATACGAAAATTTTGTAGCCCGTTTTAAACGTCATGAAATGCCCAATGATTTGCCTGAAATTAAGCTGATGGCAAAAAATGGAGGCTTACCTATTTCGCAGCTATTGAAACAGGTTAACTTAGTTGCCGGTACATCGGATGCTATTCGCATGATAAATCAAGGAGCGGTTAAAATTGATGGCGAGCGCATCGAAAACAGTAAGCATATTGTTTCTACTGGCGAAACTCATATATACCAAGTCGGGAAAAGACGTTTTGCAAGAGTATCTCTTGTAAAGCATATAGCCGATATTGGCGCAACAAAAACTTAGTGAGGGAGCAAAATGCGCATTATTCTACTAGGCAGTCCCGGAGCAGGAAAAGGCACTCAGGCACAACGCATTAGTGAGGCATTTCATATTCCAGAAATCTCAACAGGAGACATGTTGCGTAAAGCCGTGCAGGACAAAACACCTACAGGTTTGGCAGTGAAACAAATTATGGAAACTGGCAAGTTAGTTCCTGATGAGATAATGATTCATTTAATTGAGGAAAGACTGATACGGGCAGATTGCAAAAAAGGTTTTTTATTAGATGGCTTCCCGAGAACTATTGCCCAAGCAAAAGCCTTAGAAGCAAAAAATATTCACATAAATTATGTGATTCAAATTTATGTCCCGGAAGAAGATATCATCAAACGTATGAGCGGTCGTTTGATGCACTTAGCCTCGGGTCGGGTGTACCATATTGAAAATTATCCCCCTAAAAGCCCTGGAAAAGATGATATTACCAACGAGCCATTAATATTAAGAGAGGATGATAAAGAAGAAACCGTACGTGAACGTCTGAAAATATACCATCAACAAACCGAACCTCTTTTGGATTACTATCAAAAAAAATCTATCGAAGATGAACAACTTGTCTTCGCTAAAGTTTGTGGATCAAAAAGTGCGGATGACGTTTACGAATGCATATTAAAAATATTGACTGGAAACTAGAAAAAATCAGATACGTGAATTCAGAAAATTAGATTAAAGCCGCTGTGCGAGATTGAACACAGTCGCCATCGAAAGATGGATTAATGGCCTATATGTTGAGGCATCGTAAACCAGCTATTTGGATGCCAAGCAAATTTAGCAAAATGGCATTCCTTATGTTGAGTTGAGGTTAATTTTATGAAAAAAATATTTAAAAAAAATATAAAACACTGGCTTCAAATATCTTTCTTAGGTGGCTTATTCCTTATCAGTAATAATATAGTTGCTAGTTCAAATAATCCTTTTTCAGTGAAGGATTATGGTAATTTCACACATATGGTAGCAGTGAAATCAGCCCCTAGTAATGTTTCGCTCCAACCAATGCAAGGTCTTCAGCATTTATATGGACTTGGAGCCTTGCAGTCCCTGCAAGGTGAGATAACCATTATTGATGGCAATGTGCTAATAAGCTATGGAACTACTAATGATGGACATACCACGCGAGTAACATCACAAGATAATGCAACAATTTTGGCAACAGCCTCTGTCAAAAATTGGATTCCGGTAGCAATCCCTTCTAATTTAAAACAACTTTCTTTTGAGGAATTCGTGTTAGAGGCACGTTCTAAGTATGGAATACCAATTGATGCGCCTTTTCCTTTCTTGGTAACAGGTGAAATAAAAAATTTGCATTGGCACGTAGTTAATGGCCTTAACTTTCCCGCAAAAAAATCTGCTTCTCCTGCGCATAAAAAAAACTTTGAGGCTGCAAACACTAATGGGAGCCTAATAGGCTTTTATTCAGGCAAGCAACTTGAAGGTGTTATTTCACACCCAGGGGAACGATTTCATCTCCACTTTACTGATGCGAACTTTACCCATGCTGGTCATGTAGATGACTATACGATAGGCGCTAATGCTACTTTATTTTTACCCAAAAATTAAGTTCTGTGTCACTTCATAAAACAGGTGAAAGTATGCCAAAGCTAATCATAACTTAGACATTTCGATAGACGACATTAGCTTAACGTGCTTTAAAACTCTGTATCTCAACAATTTGACTCATGGATGAGCAAATTGTTTGGGATCCAGATTAAAACAGCACAGTTCGATAATATCCCAGCATAAACTACCTCAGTTTCCAATCTAATATAACTTTTCCGGAGTTGCCTGAACACACGGCTTCAAACGCCGCTTGAAATTCGCTAAGTGGGAAATGATGCGTGATGATAGGAGAAACATCTAAACCGCTTTGCAGTAAACTGGCCATTTTATACCAAGTGTCAAACATCTCTCTTCCGTATATCCCTTTTAAAAATAATCCTTTAAAAATCACATGATTCCAGTTGATTGCAACCGGTTCAGGCGGAATGCCTAATATAGCAACACGACCGCCATGATTCATCACTTCCAACATATCGTTTAGCGCTTTTCCATTGCCAGACATTTCTAACCCAATATCAAATCCTCTTCGCATGCTTAATTCAGACATGACATCATGCAGCGACTCGTGTTGCGCATTCAGAACCCTGGCGATTCCGACTCTTTTTGCCAGTTCCAATCGGTAGGGATTCACGTCAGAAATAACGATAAAACGTGCGCCTACCTGTTTGGCGATTAACCCCGCCATAATGCCTATGGGGCCCGCGCCCGTGATTAAAACATCTTCTCCAACCAAATCAAAAGACAAAGCAGCATGCACTGCATTGCCCAAAGGATCTAAAAAAGAAGCAATATCGTCCGAAATAGATAACGGCAGCTTAAATACATTAACGGCAGGCAATTTTAAATATTCAGCAAAACACCCTGGACGGTTTACTCCAATTCCTTCGCTGTTTCTGCATAAATGCCGCTTGCCGGCACGACATTGACGGCAATGGCCGCAGGTTACATGACCTTCCCCAGATACCCTATCTCCTACTTTTAATCCGGTCACTTCAATGCCAAGATCTACTATTTCACCCACAAATTCATGGCCTATTGCCATAGGCACTTGGATCGTTGCTTGGGCCCATTTATCCCACTTATAAATATGCGCATCCGTACCACAAATAGCCGTTTTGCGAATCTTAATCAGTACATCATTATGGCCTATTTCTGGTACAGGTATGTCAGTTAACCAAATACCCGGTTCTGCTTTTAATTTACAAAGCGCTTTCATCATCCAACAATCCTTTGAGCGTATTAGAACGAGATTCAGTGATGCGAACGTGTACCATCTTGCCGACCAATGTTCTGGCTTTTTCTTTTTCGATCTCAAAATTAACAACACGGTTATTATCAGTGCGCCCGCAAAATTGGCTCTCAGGGTATTTAGCCGAAGGGCCTTCAACCAGTATTTTTTGTACACTGCCTACCATGTTTTCACTGATACGGTTACCCTGTTGCATTAAACGGTTTTGTAAAATCGCCAAACGTTGTTTTTTAACTTCTAACGGAACATCGTCAGGCAATTGTGCAGCTGGAGTGCCAGGACGCTTGCTATATAAAAAACTAAAGGAATGATCAAAACCAATTTCTTGAATTAAATTTAAAGTTGCTTCAAAATCTTTTGCGTCTTCTCCAGGAAATCCTACAATAAAATCGGAGGTCAAACTAATACCAGGACGCACTTTGCGTAATTTGCGTATTTTAGATTTGAATTCCAAAATCGTGTAGCCGCGTTTCATAGCGGCTAAAATACGATCTGAACCGCTTTGCACCGGCAAATGCAAGTGATTAGCCAATTTAGGCACGTCCGCAAATGTTTCAATCAAAGCATCCGAGAAGGCTAGCGGATGGGAGGTCATAAAACGAATGCGCGCTATGCCCTCAATCGCCTCTATATAACGAATCAGAAATGCCAAATCTGCTATCTCGCCATTATGGCGCAAGCCTCGATAATCATTCACATTCTGACCTAGCAAAGTCACTTCTCGCATTCCTTGTTCTGCGAGTTTTGCCACTTCAAAGATCACATCATCCAATGGGCGGCTAATTTCTTCTCCACGCGTATAAGGCACAACGCAGAAACTGCAGTACTTGCTGCAACCCTCCATAATGGAAACAAAAGCAGTGATGCCATCCGCTTTAGGATCAGGCAATCTATCAAATTTTTCAATTTCAGGAAAAGAAACATCAACAACCGATTTCTGAGTGCGCCTGCGCTCTATAATCATTTCAGGCAGCCTATGCAAAGTTTGTGGTCCAAATATTAAATCTACATACGGCGCTCGTTGAAGAATGGATTCGCCTTCCTGGCTGGCAACACACCCTCCCACTCCAATGAGAATATTCGGATTACGCATTTTTAAAGGACGCCAACGACCCAAGTCCGAAAACACTTTTTCCTGGGCTTTTTCTCGCACAGAGCACGTATTCATCAATAATATATCGGCTTCTTCAGGGATTTCGGTCAATGTTACGTGTGCATATTCTCTCAAGACGTCAGCCATCTTTGCAGAGTCATACTCATTCATCTGACAGCCATATGTTTTGATATATAGTTTTTGTTGAATCATATGTTTTTTTCTATAAAGAACCATCGTATCCTGGTTTAACTTGAATGTGAGACTGACATGGTGTACGAAACAATCTAATAGTTATGGATTGCTTCGTCACAAACTACGTTCCTCGCAATGACGAACCCGCTCCTCGTCATTGCGAGGGAGTGTTTTTTACGACCGAAGCAATCCAGGAAACATCAAAAAAATTCTCACTTTCAAGTACGAGCGGTATATAGCCTAGCCGAACCCACTTAAAGCTAGGCAAGGCAAAATTTGATGAGCAACCGCTGTGTACATGAGGATTGCGAAGAAAATTTAACGCTGTATAGGTTTAAGTGGGCGGGGCTATACAATCCAGAAAATAAAATAACTTCTCATTCATCTCCTGATAATTATATTCTCTCAATGCATTTTCATGTTGAACGTATTTCCCACCTGTTTCTATATCGTGTTTGCAGTATTTAACCATCTCATCAACTGCATTTTTAGTAAATTCAAAATGACATTGAAAACCATATACCTTTGGAGTATAACGAATAATTTGACGCGGGCACCCTTCACTATAAGCAAGCAGCTGCGCATCCTTCGTTAAGCCTGGCATATCGCCATGCCAATGCGCAACAGGAAACGTCTTTGGAAATTTAGAAAAAATAGGATCATTTTGAGCATTTTCTGTCAATGTGACATCAAACACGCCAATTTCTTTATAAGGACTATGATCGAATTTCTCACCAAGCGCCTCACCTATAAGTTGAGCGCCCAAACAAATTCCTAATACTGCTTTATCTGCTTCAACAGCTTGTTTGATAAGCGTTTGCTCTGCAGATGAATCAAAATGTAAGCACTCTGCTTTCGTCGTGGCTGGAGACTGGGGTCCTCCTAAAACCACTAAAAAATCAAATCCTCTTGCATTTTCTGGCAACGTTTCTCCTGCATATACACGTGTGTAGTTTGCTAAATGCTGCCTATCCTTCACCCATTTTGTAATAGCACCTGGGCTTTCAAAACGTTCATGTATAATGATGTGGAGTTTCACAATTACACCTAGTTCAAATTGTATGTGATTTACCGGAAATAAACATCCTCACAGCAAGCAAGCTGCATGGTATGTGAAAAGAAATAATTTTAATTTAAATACTCTGGCATCTTCGGCAACGATGCAAAATCGTCAGAATCATGTTGGATAATAAGTCGTCCATGCGTATCGCGCAAGATAGCATCCACACGATCCATTGAAGACAAGGTATCAGTACGGCTAGTATTAAAAACAGGAACTAGTCTATGCAAATAAGCCTGCCGCGTATGATATAAATCTCCTGATAAAACAATGACTCCCTGATAACGATATGAATTATTTGGCGTTTTTTTGTGGTCATTGTGCAATGTCTCTATAAAAAAATATGTAACACCGGTTATTTGTAAAAAAACCATAACCACCCTAAAAAAGCAGTCAAAATCACACCGAATAGAAAATAATAAATCGGTGATTTATTATTTTTTTTCTCGGACATGCGCATCTGATGCTGCAAGCTATACAGTTGTTTTTTTTCCTCCAATACCTCATGAAATAATGCCGGCAGAGCAAAAAGCTTATCTGTCATATAAGGCGCTTGCCTGAACCACTTTTTAAATAATATCCTAGGGCTATAACGGCGTCTAATCCAACGCTCTAAAAAGGGCTTTGCAGTGACCCAAAGGTCTAGTTCAGGATAAAGTCTTCTTCCTAATGCTTCAATATGCAGTAAAGTCTTTTGCAATAAAAATAATTGCGGTTGTATTTCCATATGAAAACGCCCTGCTGTCTGAAACAAACGCAGTAGTAACTGCGCAAACGAAATATCGCGCAAGGGTTTCTCAAAAATAGGCTCACAAACGCCTCTGATTGCAAATTCAAATTCTTCTATCCGAGTATCTTGCGACACCCAACCAGATTCCACATGCAATATCGCCACACGTCGATAATCACGTTTGAAAAAAGCCAGCAAATTTTCCGCCAAATAATGTTGATCTTTCGGACTTAGAGAACCCATAATGCCAAAATCAATCGCTATATAGCGTGGATTTTCGGGGTCTTCAATAGAAACAAAAATATTTCCCGGGTGCATATCTGCATGAAAAAAACTATGCTCAAAAACTTGTTTGAAAAAAATTTCTACTCCATTTTCAGCCAATTTTTTTAGATTAGCGCCCGCGGCTTGCAACCCCGCCATATCTGAAATTTGTAGCCCAAAGATACGTTCCATTACAAAAACACGATTAGTCGTGTAAGGCCAATATACTTCAGGAACATACAATAGTGCAGAACCCTGAAAATTACGCCGTAACTGTGAAGCACTCGACGCTTCATGCAAAAAATCCAATTCATTTAAAATAGTGTATTCAAATTCTCTAACTAATGCACATAAACGTAGACGTTTTCCATGTGACCAAATGTGCTCTGCCAACCTTGCCGCAAAATAAAGTAATCCTATATCTCGCTGAATAATTTTTTCAATATCGGGTCGGCGTATTTTGACAACCACTTCGCGACTATCTAGCAGTCTGGCTGAATGCACTTGTGCAATAGATGCCGAAGCAAACGGCGTCATTGAAAATTCACTAAATAACTCCGCGATAGGTTTACCTAAAGTTTGCTCTACTATTTGTAGCGCTTTTTTAGAAGAAAACGGAGGGACTTGGTCTTGTAATTTTTCCAATTCGGCAATAACATCGTCTGGCAATAGATCCTGACGTGTAGAAAGCGCCTGGCCAAATTTCACGAAGATAGGTCCCAATTCTTCCAGCGTCAAACGCAGTGCTTCGCCAGGTGTCTTGGTTTTTCGCCTGTTCCAATTCCAGGGATTTAGCCAAGAAAGAAATCGAAAGGAAGAAAACCACGGCGCAGAAAATATAACCTGGTCAACGCCATGTTTCGCTATGATGTAATGAATATAAAAAAGTCTGAGTAATTGGCCTGGTTTTTTCATGCTTTATTTCATATGCTCTCGCAGCATCTAATGCGACACGAGCTAAATGGATTTTCGTCATCCATGTGGTTTGGTTAAAAGGCAAAACTTCGACAAGACCTCGGCAAGCTCAGTCTACCAGCTCAGTTACCGTACTTCGACAAGCTCAGTAACCTTAAGTTGTAATTCCCGCCGCTCATAAACTTGAGCATTCTTGTCCAGTCGGGTAGTGGCGGGAATGACATTTTTTAGGTTAATGAATTATTTGTCTGGCGTAGCGAGATAAGAATCCCTTAAAACCTTGCGTAAAACCTTACCTATATTAGATTTTGGCAATTCATTAACAAAAACAATGCTGCGCGGAATTTTGTATCGGACTAAATGTTCAATACAAAAATCAACTATTTCTTCTTTTTTTAATTCAGGGGTTTTACTAACAACAAAGGCGCGCACTGCCTCACCCGTTATATCACTGGGGATTCCAATCACTGCAACCTCTTTTACCTGAGGGTGAGAAGAAATCACACTCTCTACCTCATGAGGATAAACCTTAAACCCCGACACTATAATCAAATCTTTTAACCGATCTATAATATATAAAAAACCACGGTCATCAAATTTGGCTATGTCTCCCGTTTTCAACCAACCATCCTCTGTAAATACTTGACGTGTTTCTGCTTCATTCTGCCAATATCCACGCATCACTTGCGGACCACGCACACATAGCTCTCCCACTTCCCCAACAGGCACTTCGTTATTCTCATCATCTCGTAAAGATACATCCGTAGAGGGCAAAGGCAAGCCAATACTGCCATTATACCCTTTTTGATTGAGCGGATTGATGGTCACAATCGGACTGGCCTCACTTAAACCATAACCTTGCGTAACAGATACATGAGTAATACGCTCCCATTTTTCTGCCACAGATTTTTGCAATGCCATACCACCTGCTATAACTAGCTTTACTTTACTAAAGGAAAGATTATTAAAAGCTTGATTCTGTAGTAATCCGTTAAGCAAGGTATCAATGCCTACCAATACTGTATAAGGCGTTTTCGCTAGTGTTTTAACCAATCCTGGTATATCTTTAGGGTTGGTAATCAAGACTGTTTCGCCACCCAGTCGAAAAAAACAAAAAACGGAGACAGTCAACGAAAGAATATGGTACAGCGGCAGGGGCGCAACTATAACTTCTTTGCCCTCCTTTAACATGCTATTTTTTACCCACGTAAATGCTTGGTCTACATTGGCCAAAATATTGCCGTGCGTTAAAATGACGCCCTTTGAAACGCCGGTAGTTCCCCCTGTATATTGCAAAAAAGCAATATCTTCCTGGGTTAACGGTACCTTTTTGAATGCCTGTTTTTTTCCCTGCGCTAGCACAGTCTTAAAAGAAACGGCTTTTGGCATATGCCAAGATGGAATACCTTTGTGAATATATTTGGAAACAATATTGAATGCTAACGATTTGGCAAATCCTAGCAAATCGCCAATTTTTGTTACGATAACTTGTCTAATTGAAACGGTTGATAGTATTCTTTCTACTTTATAGGCAAAATTTTCCAGCACAATAATAGCAACAGGGCCTGCATTATTTAGTTGATAATATAATTCATCCTCTGTATATAAAGGATTGACGTTGACCACAACTAAACCCGCGCGCAATATTCCCATCATCGCAACATAATACTGCATAATATTCGGCAACATGATTGCTACTCTGTCGCCTTTCTTTAACTCCATGACATTTTGTAGCCACGCGGCAAAATAGCTGCTTAATTCAGCCAGCTCTAAATAAGTAAGACCAGAACCAAAGTTACTAACCGCTTTTTTTGAAGCGAAGGCTGCACCTTCTTGATCAAACATATCTGGCAAAGAAGTGAAAGTATTTTGTTCGATGGTATGAGAGACGCCAATTGGGTAACTATTAAGCCAAAATCTTTGTGGCATAATGTGCTCCTTGATCTTGTGTTCCACTGAAAAGTAAGAGAAAATAACAGAAAATTCCGCCAAAAATTTGACGTTACAACAACCCCCGGCTGAATTAATGGGAGAATTGCATTTCTCCCATTAAAACCCCCATTGCTTAACGTCGGAGTTCATTTCCCGATGGGTATAAAAGAATATCATAAAAAATGCAATCCACTCCACGAAACAATATATCTTTTGAGCTGAAGGGCAGTTTCTTCACCTTAACTGTCTTGCATTTATTAAATCCAGATATGCATGTTTTTACAACGCAACTTCGCCAGCATGCGCAAAAAACACCTAATTTATTCAAAAACATGCCGCTGGTAATTGATCTTCAACGCATTATAGATCCCGACTGTGAGGTTGATTTCAAAGCGCTTCAACATTATTTACGACAGTATGGATTAATTCCTGTGGGAGTAAGGCATGGGAATGAAAAATTAAATCATGCAGCACAAGCAGAAGGTCTTGCTGTGTTATCTAATCAATCAGGCAAGGCAAAACCGGCTACCACCAATAAGTCACATATATCACAACCTTATGCTTTATTTGTTGATAAACCCGTTCGTTCAGGTCAACAGATTTATGCCAAAAATACTAACTTAGTCGTGCTGGCCCAAGTTAGCGCAGGTGCGGAGTTATTCGCGGACGGTTCTATTCATGTTTATGGTGTGCTGCGAGGAAGAGCGCTTGCTGGCGTTAGCGGCGATATAACCGCTTGTATTTTTTGCCATAAGCTTAAAGCTGAATTGATTTCTATCGCGGGGCATTATATGCTAAATGAAAATCTGCCGCATATAGATGCCCCTATGGTCCAAGCTTATTTAAAAGATGAGCAGGTTCATGTGGTAGGACTGCCAACAAAGTGAGAGAGTCAACGTACGAAGTAATCTAATGTATGGATTGCTTCGTCACAAAAGGCGTTCCTCGCAATGACGAATCCACTCCTCGCTATTGCGAGGGAGCTTGACCGTCCGCTCAGGGTCTGTTGACAATTCGCTAGACCAAACAGAAATCGCCGATTTTTGAGCACCGTATCACAGCATATGTTGTTAATATGTGAGAAACGGAGCGCAAAAATCGGCGATTTATGGCAGGTATAGTAGAATTGTCAACTGACCCTAAAACTCAAAAACCTGCCCCCGCCCTACAAAGCCTCGAAATCCATGTTCTGTGGCATTAGGCAAAGCGCCGACATTGTGATGATAAAGCCACATTTTAGCTCTAATAGATTCGTCTAGAGTAATGAGTTCTTCGAAATGTGCATGGACTTTGCTGCGTGCTGGACTCGTTTCACAATCTTGAAAAATGATATCGGAGTCTCTATAAAAATCGACCAATTGGTTAGGCATAAATTGCGTATCTGTTGTAATAAAGATTCGCATTCCATTTAATGTAAAAAGCAACCCGTAACTCGGCATGAAGGTAAATCCGCTCACAACGTGAACGGTTCGTACAGTTTGAAAGTGAATGTTCTCCCATAAGAATCCTGCATTTTCCGCAATGGGATGCGTTTCGAAAAAAGTTTCGAGATTTGCGTTTACCCCTTGAAGCGTTGACATTCCTCCTGACAGAGAGTGTTCCCATAAATTTCCCATAACCTCTTTATTGGCATATAAATCCGGCTTTTGGCAACTGGGATTAAATTTGGTAGATAATGCTAACCATTCTAGCCCCCCTACGTGATCAGCATGTAAATGACTGATATAGACAGCATTAATGTCTTGGTAAGAATAACCTAGATCGCCAAGCGCATGTCTAGCATCGGAACCACAATCCATCAAGAGCTTTTTGTTGGTCTTTTCATCAATCAGCAATATGTTAGATTGGTAGTTTTGTTCATGGGGGATAAATGCAGAACCTGAACCAATAAATACTAATTTCATAGTTATTCCCTTTGATTAGTTATTTTTTGTCCTCACAAAAAATGAAAACAGCTATAAAAATCTTATAAAGGTGGTAAAAATCTTATATTTGGATTTTTTGTATATTCCTTAAGAATTTGATCAACCAAACTATCAATAACGCCTAACTTGATATCATCATCAACTAACCCGCCATTTTGTTTTATAGCGAGCAAACGTTCTTCCATAAATTTGACAGCAGATCCCGAAGGAAATAACCTCGCTAAAATCTGACGAGCCTCAGCAGGACTCAATTTCTTATAAAGCTTATCACGCAGTTGGGTATCGTCAGCCGTTGTACTGAATGCCCATAATTCTATGGGGCCTAATGTTAACGTAAGCAATTGCGTATTTATACCATCTTTAGTAGCAAATTGCGCCAGAAACGTAGCTCCTCCCTCTCGAGGACCATGCACGCGGGTACGCAATGCTGCCTGCGCAGTAGGCGACAAGCCAAATACCTGAGTGGTTTTTTGCATGGCTTGCTCAGGCCCCGCATCCATAATGAAAACAGAAGTTGCAAATTCTATCATCACTGAGTCAAAGTCATCTAAAGATTGCGATATAAGCGAAATTTGTACATTCCATTTCCTTCCTTCACGCATGTCTTGTATAACCTGATTACGTACTGCTTGCACACCTACCGTACGATGAAATTCATCCATCACAATCCGTTTGGAATCCTCACGTATTTCCGAAATGCGATTTTCATGATAAATGCGATAAGTTTCTGGCATATCCATGACATTATCTTCGGTCAGAAAATAATGACGCGCTAAAACATAACGCGCCAACATATACATGACTGCCGTTTGGCGATTAGCCGCATCACCACCGCTTTTAGCCACTTCATCCAAGTCCAGCGAAATAATTTTCGCATCGCCAATATCAAATTTAGTTGTTTGAGAAATAATGGGGTATTCGCGAATTGCACTGGAAATCATGCGCACAAATGCAGCAATGATAGGTTCTCCCGTAGAGGCAATAATTTTTCCATATAAATCTTCTACAACAGGAGAACGGCAAACTGTGGTAACGTCACCTAATACGGGCATGGCATGACGTTGTGAAAGAGCAGCCTCATGCGTAAAGCCTGCAATAAATAAAGCATCCGTCACTTCCCACCAGGTTGTATGCGCATCACTCACAAAACCCATTTCTTCCAAAATGCTGTCTATAAAAACTTCCATCCCAGGCGTATACACACGAGGATTGCCCTCGTTGGACAATCCTTTATAAAGCTCATCAACGACTAAACCAGCCATATCTGAAATGCCATCATAAGCTTTTGTAGCACCTACAGGCGTTCCTAATAAAGTTAAAAAATTAACTAAAAAGTTTCTTTCTTGGGGAGTTGGATAACGACAGCCTAGTTGCGTATCAAATAAATTAATGGAGTAATCCGGCGTCATGCGCAAACGATGATAAGCTACAAAATGGCGCTTTTCTACCGGTAAAGCTTCTTTGAGAAGAGAAATCAAACCACTGCTAGAGGGGCCTATATCAATAACCGCTATACGTGGCAATCGCTGCAAACCACCACCTAATGCAAGCGCCAAATTCATAGCATTGGAAAGTACTGATTTGCCAGAACCAGGCCGCGCGTAAACAATATCAATCCACGTAGTCTGTTTGCTTGATCCCGGTTGATAAGGCCAAGGCTTACCATCAGGCGACCGAAATAATATCGCCCCATGTTCCCAAGGGGAAGAAGGACGATATAAAGGCAACATATACAATACCTG
>Ga0075163_10007262_pt1 | contig 14656 bp, 7 predicted proteins | sample JI1023141ADNA_FD_71478 | JGI IMG/M metagenome (GOLD analysis project Ga0075163, IMG submission 71478) | Wastewater effluent complex algal communities from Wisconsin, to seasonally profile nutrient transformation and Carbon sequestration -... | ecosystem: Engineered > WWTP > Effluent > Algae...
CTACTGAGCCAGGCTTTTCAAATAGTGCCGGAACAATCAACTTTAGTGGTGGTACGCCCACTGGCTACACTGGTGGTTCAGGCACCGTGATGACCATTACGTTTCGTACCCTTGGCTCAGGCTCTGCCCGAGTAAATTTTGGTAGTGGCTCAGTGTTGGCAGCCGATGGTCGTGGTACGAACGTACTCTCGAGTATGGGTAGTGGCGCCTATACTATTTCAGCTGCGACTGAGACTCCAACTCCTGAAGCGATTGTGGAGTTTGTACCACCTGCTAATACCCCCGCTGCACCAAAGATTACCTCTGATACTCACGGTGATCCTGCTGGTTGGTCAAAGGACACCACAGCGGTCTTGCGCTGGACTGTTCCCGGGGACGTGGTAGCAGTACGCACAGCGCTAGATGAGTCAGCAACCGCCATTCCAACCAAAGTCTATGATAGTCCGATCAAAGACATCACGTTGCCAGACTTAGCCGACGGCGTTTCGTATTTCCATATCCAGTTCAAAAATGCCGAAGGTTGGGGGAAGGTAACGCACTACCGTCTTGGTGTTGATACGACGGCTCCACAGAATGTGGTGTTGAGCTTGAAGCCCGATAGCAATCTCGCCAACCCGACCCAGATTGTAGTAGCCTCTACTACTGATACCACCGGTTCACCAATTAAAGCCTTTATGGTGCAACTTAATGGTGCGGCACCAGTAGAGTACAAAAACGAAGATGGCAAGAACGAAATAAAACTAGAAAATCTTACACCGGGCCGTCAAACAATTGTGGTTGAAGTGGTAGATGCCGCTGGCAACAGTACCGTGTCCACCTTCACCTTTGAAATTGAATCGTTTGAAGCGCCACGCTTTAGTGATGTTCCGGCTGAAATAAGTACCGGTGTTATCCCGGTCTTCCTTGGTACGACACGACCAAATGCCACCATTGCGGTGACACTCACAAAGGCCGGTCAAGAACCTTCAGTATACGAAGTAAAAAGTGATGAAACGGGTGCGTTTCGCTTTATTCCAAACAGCGCCCTCACTGAAGGGGTCTACACCTTGACCTCAGCCGCACATGATGAATTTGGTGCTCAGAGTGGTGTCTCAGATCCAATCCAGTTTGTGGTGCAACCAATGGGACTCTTGCGTATTGGTTCATTCTTGATTGATGTACTCTCCGTCATTATTCCACTCATTGCCCTCCTCGTCCTCGCCGCTCTTGGCAGCCTATACTTCCTCGCTCGGTACCGTCGCTTCCGGACCCTCCTCAATCGTGAGAGTAGTGAAGTGGGCACAGCTCTTCATAGCCAATTCTTGGCCATTGAAGCACTCCTTCATAACCACGAAGCAGATATTGTCCGTAGCCGCAAAACTGGCAAGCTGACTGCAACAGAAGAAGCCCTTATCACCGACGTTCGAGATGTGCTAAAATCAGCAGAGCGTATTGTACAAAAAGAGGTATCGGATGTAACCAAACTAACTGACTAACTAACTCGTATTTTGCTATGCACGTTTCTGCTCGCCACATCACCTTTATCATTATTGGTCTTGTACTCCTCCTCTGGGGAATCTCCCTTTATACCGATTCAGTGGTCGCCAAAAAACTTGATTCAACAAGCCTCGCGCTAGATACCAATATAGCCGAACAAGAATTGGTATTAGCCACGATTGCTGACCTGACGAAGCGTAATGAGGCTGACGAAATCACTGAACGAATAGTCGTTGACTGTTCACCAACCGAACGACAGCGTTTTGAAACCCTACTTGATAAACTCTCGTCCACAATTACTCGTACAGAGCTAACCGAACTCGATAGCCTTTTCTTTGTCTGTGGTCGTTACTTTGCTGACAAGAAATCAGTGATGGCCGCGCGTCTGGCTCGTGAAGTGAGTGTGTATGAAGAATATATATCACTGCGCTCACGGATTTTGTCTACTGATGATACGCTTGCCGAACGGGTAGCACTCTGGCAACGAGTGGCTGACGATGAATTGACTTCAGCCGCTGATTTCACTCGACTCGTCGAACTCCAACGCGATATCATTATGGCCCTGATGGCAGGGAAGAGTCGCGACTCAGAAGAAATCACCTCGACCTTAAAAGATGTCACCGAAATCAAAAACAACATGACCGTGCGTGTCCAGCAAATCGACACCACCAGACGAGAGCTCCAAACTATATGATCTCCATCCGGTCGACACTAGCGCAGTTTATTAAAAAGCGTCGACCAGTACCGCCGAACCCTACCGTGCGGTACATGTTTTCACTAGCCTTTTTAGTGCTACTTGTACTCAGTGTCGCATCGGTGGTTGGTAGTTCTAAATCCGCCATCGTACTCGAAACCAGTCAGAAGCAGCATACTCCCGGGGAGTCGTTCTCTATTAATGTCTATGCGGTAGCAACCACGCCGGTTAACGCCGTCTCGCTTTCAATTGGCTATCCAGAAGACAAAATTGAGATTTTGGGTATCGATCGTGGCGAGTCAGTGATTACACTATGGACCAGTGACCCGCGCGTCGAAAATGGCGCCGTGATTCTTGAAGGTGGTACGTACCGCAAAGGTTTTGTTGGTAAGCACCTCATTGCCACCATTAATGCCAAAGCCCGTGGTACTGGAGAAGTCGTCATAACCACCAAAGAAGCCAGCCTTTTAGCAGGGGACGGGCGTGGGACTAAAATTGATGCCAAAGTTGGCGAAGATAGTGTCGTTCGTGTTCAGATTGCCGAATCAAATGGCACCCTTGAGGGGGAAGCGGTTGTGCTACTCGTGAGCGACGTCAACTCTGATGGCAAGGTAACACTTGAAGACATCAGCATTTTTATGGTTGAATGGGTCAAACAAAACAATCGCTATGATTTTAACAATGATGGATCAATGACCTTTAGAGATTTTTCTATCCTCCTGTCGAACTATTTCCGCTCACAGTAGCCCTTCTGCCCCTAATGTTAAAAGGCCGGAGCAGTCTGCTCCGGCCTTTTAACTTTGAAATTCTGTTGTATAAACAAGAATATTTGCTTCATACAACAACTCTTCTGCACTGTCTATGCCTATTAAGACCTTCCACTGCAATTGCCGATGTTACAAAGTTCACTAAAAATTTACAATTTTTTAGTGCGCATGCCAGTGATATTTGCGAACAAGAATCGTGATAGAGCTGTTGATAAGCAAAAACAATCGTTGACAAACAACTGGTATTATATATTGGATGGGACAACGTAGAACTTTCTAGTTTTTGAAAGTCCCTTTTGAATGAAACAACTACCAGCCAATAAATCGTCGTCGCCTCCAGGTACACCCCTGTTGTATCGACTCGTCTTTGAACGTGCACTCGTACGGTTCTTTGTCGTTGTGCTTGTTTGTTCCTTCTTACTCCAAACAGTTGAACGTGCGTATGCGAATGAACCAGCCACCGAGCCCGCACCAAATCTTCCAGTCACAATTACCGACGAAGCGGTAGCCACTATCCAAGACGAATTTTCACAGCGTACCGAACCGACTGCTGAACCAGCCGCACCCGTGGTGGCACCTGATGTTCCTGTAGCGAGCGAACCTCTCCCTGAGCTAGTTCCGCCAGCTGCACCAGCAGCACCAATCGAAGCAGAGCCTGTAGTCGAAAATCCTCCTGCTGATCCTGCTCCTGAAACCACTCTGGGCGGGGAAGAGACTGTACCGACTGACATACTTCCGGTTGTTGAGGTTGCTACCACTACTGACACTGGCACTTCGACCGCTACCACCACCGACCCAACCACTCCAACGCTCACCGTTGAAAGTGATCAGATGATTCAATTCAATAAAGATAATTGTCTCGCTGTTGAAGATGGCTCGTTCTACTGTCAGATTGCGACCTCTACGCCTGCGGCCGATGATCGGGGTCTCTTCTCTCTTCCTGATGCTGATGGCGACCTCGAAATCTACATCAAGAATAACGATGGTATGCAGCAGATTACCTTCAACACCGTTGATGATGCTTCTCCATACTACGACCCAGCTTCAGACAGTCTTGTGTGGCATCGACTCATTGATGAGCGCTACCAGATTATGGTCTACGATTTGGCCTCCGGTGAAGAGCGTCAACTAACTGATACGAGTACCAATAACATGGAGCCATTCCGGGCAGATAATATTATCGTCTGGCAGTACTGGGATAATGATGCTTGGCAGATCATGCTCTTTGATGGTGAAACTGCAAACCAGCTCACGAACACGAGTGAGCACAATCTCGCGCCAGTGGTACGTAACAATCTTATCGTTTGGCACCGCATCCAATACAACGAAAAAACCATCGAAGTGTACGACCTGAACTCACAAGCCTTTATGACTATTCGGGATGACAACGGTGGAACGATTTCAAATCCTCGCATGGTGCTTGTCTATGATGCGGCGATGGAGGATGGAGCTATCGAAACGCGTGGCTACGACCTTGTCACCGGTGAGATTACCTCATTTGCGGCAGAGCCAGCACCGCTTCCAGATGAAATCCCTAATCCAGACAATACTGGTGAGACACGCGCCCTTCTCTCTTCAAAGTTGACTACTGAGGAGGACTCAGTTGATGATCTCGGAGTAGGTGATGGAAACGCTTCAAGTACACCACCAGATCTTGAGCTTGACTTGGCAACCACGACCGTAAGTACAGCAAGTACCTCCGCTCTAACGCTAGACCTGACCGAAGTGGAGACACCGGTTGTATCAGAGCTTGCTTCAGAACCTGCGGTTACAATTCCAGACTTGGTGGTCACACCATTTACTCCCGAAGCTTCACCAACAGTGATACCTGTGGTCGAGTAGTTTCTCTACAGCAAAACCATAGAAAATAAAGCACTATCGTGACAAAATTAACCTATGCGGAGGTTTCCAGCGTTTTTTTGGTATGGATGGCGTCATATGATTGCTGGTACATTGTTGTTTGTCATGGTTTTCCTCAACTTCACATTTTTGGAGTACATGACCTGGCCGAGTTTTGCTGAAGCCGCAGTGGTTACCATCGATGCTACAGTATCAACTGACGCCAACTCGTATTTCTTTGGAGGCTCACAGACCGTATTTGTGTCCGATCAAGTTGGATATAAATTTTATCGTGATTTAGCCAATACCTGTGTCTATAGTAAAACAACCAATGGTGGAACTTCATGGCTTCCGGCTGTAACAGTAGATGCGCAGACTGACTGTTCTAGTATCGCAGTCTGGTATGATCAGTGGACGCCTGGGGACTTTGGTACAACAATTCATATAGCTACTATGGAGACGGCTGCGGCTACAGACCGACTTTACTACAATGCCCTTGATACGGCGTCCGATACTCTCCTCTTAGGTAGTGCACCGGTCGTTACAAGTAGTAACTCCGGTCAAACCGGTACGTTTACCGGTGGTGCGAACAATGTCACCATCACCAAAAATACCGGTAACGAAGTGTTTATGGGAATTTCTGACGGTACAGATTCGTTTGTCGTGCGGTGTGATACCGATACTGGCTGTACAGCTACTACTGGCTGGGACGAACCAGGTGGAGTACGTTTTATGGATCTCGATAACGATACCAATTTGCTTTTGCCATTAACTAATGGAGATGTGCTACTCATAAACCGTGATATTAGTGCCAACGTCCTCCGTTCACGTGTCTGGAATGGATCAAATTGGTCAGCTAGTTGGCTCACCATTGATGGGGCAGCGGTAGAAAACACCACCTACGATACAGGCATGGCGGCTGTAGTTGATCCAAACTCTGGAGACGTGTACCTTGCGTACGCTGCAGACAATGACACATTTACGGTTTTTGACCATGATGTTCGTACGGCAAAATTCTCCTCAGGATCTTGGACGAGTACTGCTGCAGTATTTTCAAATGTAACCAACCGTGGTTTGACCATGGTAACAATTTCTCTTGATACAAATACCAGTACGGTATATGTCGGATATGTCCTTCGTACCACAGCAGCTACAGCTACTACAGGTAATATTTTTTATGCCACCTCAACCAGCGCTCTATCGTCTTGGGCTTCCACAACTACACCGGTCAACAGCGTGCAAGGAGATTTTCGAGGTCTCGATTTCAACATGATGAGCGATGAACGAATTTATGCAACCTGGCAAGACCCAGCACCAGACGACATCTTTGGTGAAACCATTGCTGATATCGCACCAATTACTAAAGTTTATGCTACTGGTACCGCAGCCAGTACCATTACCGGTGGCACCACTAACGTTTACACAGGGGGGAAGTACGCCATCCGCGAGAGTCAGAGTAGTCGCAATGTTACCGCCATTGTGATTAGTGAACGTGGTTCAATTGACGGGAGTACTGCGGTTGAAAACGTTAAAGTACTCTACGATCTTGATACCTCAGCACCGTATGATTGTGCGAGTGAATCGTATAGTGGCAGCGAGACACAATTTGGTATCACCGACACCAATGGTTTTTCTGGACCAAATGGAACCGCTAGCTTCTCTGGACTACAAAGTATTTCAACCACGCAGGCGATGTGTTTTTATATCGTCGCAGATGTACTTGAGGGAGCGCTTGATGGTGACACCCTCGCTGTCTCTATCGAAGATCCAAACAACGACATTATTGTCACGGGAGGCGTAGATGTCATGCCGGTTAGTCCCGTACGAACAGCATCGTCGAGTCTCATTCAAAACGATGAATTAACCCAGACCCACTATCACTGGCGTACCGATGCCGGTGTAGAAACTGCTGCACTTTCAGCTACTGGTGGAGTTGCTAATACACCAATTCCAGCCTTGCAGGTCAACACACCGCGTCGACTTCGTGTTCAGGTATCAAATGAAGGTTCTCTTTCGAGCGCTGCTTCTACGTTCCGGCTGGAATATGGTGAAGCCGCTCCAACTTGTACCGATACCACTACCTGGACAGATGTTGGTGCGACAAATGACGCTTGGAATATGTCACTATCAGCCAACTTTGTTGAAGGAGACAACACCACCAACATAGCGGTGGGTAATGGAGGTGTGGCGGATGAAAACACTACCTTCCTCACACCCAACGGTGGTATGCGTGAAGTGTCTTCCCAGACTGGTTCTTTGACTCTCACGAATGCCAACTTTGTAGAACTTGAATATGCGATTGTTGCGTCTACCTCAGCCAGTGAAGGAACTACCTATTGTTTCCGCGTTACTAATGCTGGTACACCTTTGTCGGTGTATTCACAATTCCCAAGTGTCACCATTGCCGCTGACGTGAGTGTGACCGCGTCTGGAACACAAGCGACATCGCTTCTTGTGCCGTCCACCAGTCAGCACGTAGGTGGACAGTTTGTACTCCGTGAAAATACGAGTAGTCGGAATGTCACGAGTATCATGATTGCTGAAAATGGTACGGTTGATGCTCTCAATAATCTTGATAATATCCAACTCCGCTATGACCTCGATACCACCGCACCGTACGACTGTTCAAGTGAGACGTATGCTGGATCAGAGACACAGTACGGTGCCACTGATACTGATGGCTTTACGGCAGATAATGGCACCTCGACCTTCAGTGGCTCAGTGACGCTTAGTACCACCCAAGCCATGTGTGTGTATGTCGTGGTTGATGTCACGAGTGCGGCCAGTAACGGCGAGACCGTCCAGATTGAAATTTCTTCTCCAGCGAACGATGTTGTCGTATCGACTGGTTCCGTATCGCCATCAACGCCAATAGCGATAGCTGGCACCACCACGCTCGCAGGACCAGTAATTACTCAGAGCGGCTATCATTGGCGTAATGATACCGGCCTTGAAACAGCGGCTCTCTCCGCTACCGGTGGAGCCGAAAACACTATGCTCAATGATCACCCCGCCAACACAGCAATTCGACTGCGAATGGCACTCTCAAACGAAGGTGCGGCCTCGTCAGTCTCAACAGCCTACCGGCTTGAGTTTGGACCACGCGTGACCACTTGTAGTGCAGTGAGTGTATGGACACCTGTCGGGGATGCGGCAGACGACTGGAACATGTTTGATAGTACGAACCTGACGAATGGTAACAATACCACCAATATTTCTGTCGCTAACGGTGGTGTGACAGATCCGAATCCTACTTTTATTGTCGCAAACGCTGGCATCCGTGATACCACGAGTACATCGTCAGCTCTCGTGATGAGTACTACAGAATTTGCAGAGTACGAATTTAGTATTACCTCAACAAACATTACTGCTTTTGAGACTACCTATTGCTTTAGACTAACCAACAATGGTGAGCCGCTGACCTACACCAATTATGCCGAGCTCACCACTGCACCGAAACGTGACTTTAAGGTACAGCGCGGAACAGCCACTATTGCGGGAGCGTCACAGACCTTTACCGCGGGCGTTGACTATACAGCGCCACTAAGTACCACTACTGCCTTTGTACGCATTACCGATACGCAAAACACAGCGCCTGGACGAACTACGGCTGGCGGAGGTGCACAAAACGCTGACGATATTACCGCCTATATTTCTGCCTCTAATCTACCAACGAGTTTTACTATCTCACGCCCACCAACGTTTGGTGGTAACACCAGAGTCAGTTGGGAGATTGTCGAGTTCATTGGTGACGCCGGTACCGACAATGAAATGAAAGTACGTGGGGTAGGGAGTGTGAATATGGCAAGTGCAGCCCTTGTAGCCACCGGAACATCACTTAGCACTATCACTGATAATGCTGATGTGGTGGTGTTTATTACTGGAGTAGAGAACCGAGACCTAACTCGAAACGTTTACTACGCGCAGCAAACCACGTCGCGCTGGAGCCCGACGAGTACAGCACCAGTATTTAACCGCAATGTTGGTGGGGCAATTATCAACATCAGTTATGCCGTAGTCGAATTCACTGGTATCAACTGGCAGGTCCAACGGGTTGAGCATACGTATGCCGCCGCCGGTGTAGCTGAAACAGAATCAATCCCGACACCAGTCAACAGCCTCGCGAGAACATTTATTCATACCCAAAAGCGGATGAATGCCTTAGGTAACGTCAACAACTTTGGACACGAAGTGTGGTTATCAAGTATTGGAGCGGTTTCATTCCGCTTGGAAGCCGGTGCCACGACTCCAAGTGGTCACACGTCGGTGGCATGGATTGTTGAGAATCTGCAGACCAGTGCTGGGGCAATGGATGTTCAGCGTACCAACGGATCAACGAATGCCGGAACTGAACCGGTGACCCTTTCCATTTCCATCTTCTCACCAATTGATGCAACGAATAATGCTTCAATCTTTGCCAATACTCGTGTAGTTGGCGCGAACACAACCTTCCCGCTCTCAATGGCTGGAGCACGTATTACCGGTACCACAACCTACGAGCTCTGGCGTAGTGAAGCCTCCGGTGATATGACGTACCGTACTGAAATTGTCGAGTGGCCAATATCTGGCCTGGCAGTTCGCCAAAACTACTTTAGGTTTTATGCAGACAACAACAGTCTCACCCCAACTGACCCGTGGCCGGTCGGTGTTTCAGACCTTGGTGAAAACAACCCAATCTCTATAGTGGATGAGCCACTCGGGGATGGTGACGTGGTACGACTCCGTATGACGATGCGAGTGGCAAACGCAAACTTACCAGCAGGACTTTACGACTTTAAATTGCAATACGGACTCCGAGCCACTTCTTGTTCTACGGTTGGCACTTGGAGTGATCTTGACGGCAGTGGCGGTAGTGGCATCTGGCGCGGTTATGCAGCCACTGGTACAACCAATGGTGTTGCCTTGAGTACGAATCCACCAGCGGGAGGGGATTTACTCATATCAGTAGCTGATAGAGCTGGTAGTCTCGTTGAAGAAAATCCAGCCCCGGCAAACCCATTTCTTGTCGACCCAGCAGAAGATGTTGAATACGATTGGTTTATTCAACACAACGGAGCTATTTCACGCAGTACGTATTGTTTCCGCATGGTACGCAGTGACGGCACGCCACTGGATGGGTACTTCAACTACCCACAAATTCGAACAGCGGGTTATTCTCCACAGACCAAACGTTGGCGCTTTTATGAAGATGCTGAAAACGAAACCCCAGCAACACCGCTCGCAAACGAAATCATAGCGCCAATTGAAGTACAAAATGGCAATGAACTAGCGCTCCGAGTTACCGTTGGTCAACGCAAAAATGTAGTTGGTCAAGATATCAAATTTAAGTTGCAGTACGATGAATCACCATCGTTCACCTCGCCACAAGACGTCGTGACCCAAGCGGCATGTACGGCTACTTCGACGTGGTGCTACGTTAATGGTGGTGGCACCGATAATGCTACGATTACTACCAAGGTGCTGACTGACGCAAATAGCTGTGCCTCGGGAGCCGGGACTGGTTGTGGTACCCACAATGAATCACCCGACTATGTAACTGGCTACACGCATCTAGCAGGAGCCAACACTGAATTCGCGTTTTATCTTCGTCATGCCGCAGCTCGGGCGGGAGCTGTCTACTACTTTAGATTGTACGAAGTATTTGAAGACGCTCCAGTGGCACCAGCCAGTGGGGAATCATACCCAAGTCTTGTTGCCGAAACACCAAAACTCACCTTGAGTATTAGTGGTCTTCCAAGTGGCACTACTACTGCAGGTGTAATCACTACCGTCTCTACAACACCATCAACAGTGAGTTTCGGATCAATCCCGATCGATACAGATGCCCTCGCCGCACACCGACTGGCTGTTACCACGAACGCCACTGACGGTTATCGCGTCCTCTCGTTTGCTCGTCAGCAGCTGCTAAACGATTACGGCACCCCAATTCCACCAATTACCGGCACCAATGCCAGTCCAGTAGCCTGGGCTACAGGATGTATTGTGGCAGCGACCGGATGCACGGGCTACCACACTACCGATGCCACACTGTCGGGCGGTTCGACTCGGTTTGCGCCACTTGATAGTTATGCCGGACTCCATACCTCAGTGGCCGAAGTTATGTATAGCCCTATTCCAGCCAACGATAGTCATGATATTGTATACAGAGTTCGGGTGACTGGTCTTCAGCCCGCGGCTATATACAGCACTGAAGTGGTCTATATTGCCGTACCTGTTTATTAGTCTCGATCACACATTATGCGTTACCTACTTCTCTTCATCACCCTGCTGGCATTCCCAACTTTCAGCCATGCCCAGTCGTATTCAGTGACACCACCGGTAATTGAGCACAAGGTAAAGCCTCGTGACATGCTCGAAGACTCGATCAAAATTACGAACACGGGTACGGTGCCGGTGAAGATTTTCCCGTCAGTGCATCCTATTACGCTCGGTGAAGATGGCTCCATCAAAACCTTCGAATCCCCGGTGATGACGGATCAGACCCGAAATGTGACGAGCTGGATTGCGGTATCGCGAGCCAGGCTTGAACTCCAGCCTGGTGAGTCTGCCAAAATTCCCGTGACGTTGACTATTAATCCCAATGCCGTCCAGGGTGACTATTATGCATTCATCGGCTTTGGCTCAGGTGATAAGCGAGATGAAGCCGAAAATGCCGTCATGGCCGGTCAGGCACCAGGAGTAACCATGCGCATTTCAATGGCTGATGTCCGGAGCGAATATCTGCGCCTCCAGAGCTTTTCGGTCGATCGCTATATCACTACTGGCGATACAATCCCGGTACGCTATGAACTTGAAAATGTTGGTGACCTACCAACTACTCCACAAGGTGAAATTATCATCTACGATGTCCGGGGGCGTGAAGTAGCAAGTATCCCAGTCAACACCGACAAACAATCACTTGGAGCGGGAGAGACAGTAGCATTTACCGGTGAGGTACCAAAAAGTGGTATGTATGGCCGTCACAAGGCCTTTCTTGATGTGGAGTACGGTGAACTACAGCGCGCTAATCTCTATGACACCACGTTCTTTACGGTGGTACCGCTGCAGACGGTGATGGTGCTGTTCGGTATCTTATTAGCCGGTAGCTTGTTCTTGACTCTTATTTATATCTATCGCGGTCGTCAGCCCGTAGATCATCCCGACAATGAAACACTGCCTATGTATGTACGAAATGGCGTGCATAGCGACCTAAAAGACCATGACATCAATCTCAAACAAAATTAAATCAGTACTGCTACTCTGCTGCCTGTTTCTCTTGCCGCTCTTGACCTCAGCACAAGGTGCTGATTCACAGACCTTGTCGGTTTCGCCAACCCTCTTTGAAATGCAGGCTAGTCGTGGGCAAACCTGGACAAGCCAGCTCCGGGTCATTAACGTCAATGATTATCAGATTACTGTGTATCCGCAAGCCGTGAACTTCGCACCACTCGGTGAAGACGGGCGAGGTGATCTCATACCTGTTTTCAGCGAGGAAACTCAAGGTCAGACCTTGGCCGAGTGGATTACCGTACCAACCGATCCTGTCGTTATTGAACCACAAGCCACCGCTGAAATTCCGCTACAAGTAGCAGTACCAGAAGAAGCTGCGCCAGGTGGTCACTATGCGGCAGTATTAATTGGTACCAAACCACCAACCGATGGTACCGATGTGTCCCAAGTGCAAACCGCCCAGTTTGTGACCTCGCTCTTTTTTGTACGCGTCGCCGGCGAAGTATTCGAGTCAGGTGACATTCGGGAATTTACTACTGAAAAGGGAGTCGTCCAAAAGCCCGAAGCGGCACTATATATGCGCTTCGAAAATACCGGTAATGTCCATGTGCAGCCCCAAGGCGACATCAAGATTTTTAACATGTGGGGCAAGGAGCGTGGCTTCATTCCGATTAATCACCAAACTCACTTTGGCAACGTGCTCCCAAACAGTATTCGTAAGTTTTCGTTCACATGGAAGGGTGATACCGCTATCTACGACATTGGTCGCTACAAAGCAGTGGCTACCCTTGGATATGGTGAAGATGGCAAAAAATTTGTTACGAGCACGACGTACTTCTGGGTTATTCCGTACACGACGATTCTCATAACGCTACTTGTGCTCTTTATCGGCGTGAAAATAACCTTGTGGTTGATTCGACGATACATTGATCGCATGTTGACGCTATCAGGGGTGAACGTTCACGACGGCCCGTATGTACCGCATCATGCTCGCACCGAATCTCAAAATCAAACAGTTGTTGTAAAGCATTATGCTGGAGTAGCAGCCCCAGTTCGTGCCTCGGCGCGAGAAATGATTGACTCATGGCGTGGCGGCATTGGTATCCGCCAAAAATTCTCGGCTTTGGCTGGCTTCCTCTTCCGCTACCGTTTTGTACTCCTCGGATCAATAGTTGTCGCAGGCGTTCTTATCGGTATGTATATCGCCATTATGGGTATCATGAAAGAAGCCGCTCACTTTGAAGTGTCAGTTGATAATGCCGGTGAAGATGTAGTGATGTCTTCAGAAGACTTGGCCTACCAAAAGCTCCGCGAGAGCAAAATCAAACCTGAACCACAGCTAGGTCAAGCGAGTCAAATCCGTGTCATCAATATCAGTGGACAGGCTGGTGCAGGAGCCGCTACAAAGTTCGCGCTCGAAGAAGCCGGCTATACAGTTGAATCATTAACAGTAGACGAGACTAGAAGCGAGCAAAAAACTATCGTCGTGTACCCACAAGGTCAAGATGATGAAGCCTTAACGCTACGCAATATTCTCAAAGTTGGTCTGCTCTCATCTCAAGCAGATAGCACTGAAAAAACTATTATCATCTACGCCGGCAAAGACAGTCTGACACAATAGGTGTATACTAAAAGTGTAGTTACTCGCTAAATTTCTTCTATGCGACATCGTGATATTGTGCTCATTTCTTCACTCCTTGGGGTGATCGTGCTTGGTATGTTTACCTACACCTACCTAGTCAAAAAGACAGCTGTAGTAGAGACGCCAGCTCCTATAGAAACACCAGCGACAGATGCCTATGGCGTCACCCGTATTGAGGCCAAACACTTCTATCGTGACGGCATTCACACTATTGTGGGTGAACTCGCAATGCCAACACCGTGTGATCTTTTGACCTACCGGTCTTCTGTGGCCGAATCGTACCCAGAACAAGTCGTTTTTGACTTTGAGGTAGTGAACACTGCTGATACCTGTGCCCAAGTAGTCACTATGCAGCGCTTTATGGTGACCGCCAACGCCTCAGCCGAAGCCACCCTAAACGCTCGCTTTATGGGTAAGGCGGTTGAACTAAATCTCGTCGAAGCTGCCGCTAATGAAACACCAGAGTCGTTTGAACTCTTTATAAAAGGTTAATATGGAGTGGAAGCGATCGACCATTATTGTTGTAGTGTTACTAGTTGCTATTCTTGCGGTGGCGATTTGGTTTACCTATCGCACAGTAGTGGAACATAACGAAAAAAGCAGTGATGCTGGTCGGGTACTCATTGATGTCGATACAGAAAATCGCTTTACAGACATGAATGGCGGCAATGTAGAGCTTAGTACTGAAATCGGTAACAAAATTCTCTATGTGAACTCATGGGCTAGTTGGAGTCCACTCTCTCGTGACGAGCTGATTGCACTCAATGAAGTTGCCGGTGAGTACAAGGACAAACCAATTACCTTTATTGCCCTCAATCGTCGTGAGCCCTTGCCACAGGCTCAGGCCTATTTGGCGACCTTACCACCGCTACCGAACCTCACCATTGTTATCGACTCCACTGATGAGTTCTACAAAGAGGTGACAGGTTACGCTATGCCCGAAACCGTTGTCTATGCCAAAGACGGCACCTTGTGGCGACACGAACGACAACCACAAAATGCGGACACTATTCGTGCTATGGCCAATGA
>Ga0075163_10007263_pt1 | contig 14656 bp, 11 predicted proteins | sample JI1023141ADNA_FD_71478 | JGI IMG/M metagenome (GOLD analysis project Ga0075163, IMG submission 71478) | Wastewater effluent complex algal communities from Wisconsin, to seasonally profile nutrient transformation and Carbon sequestration -... | ecosystem: Engineered > WWTP > Effluent > Algae...
TTGACTGAAGATACCTTTTGTGCTGCATATGTAGCGCTAGAAAGAACAGTGAAGCCCTTCCCTATCTGCCAATTGCTGCGTGCAGAATTAAACCAAACCAAGGAACGTATTGCTGAGTTGATGTACCATTCACCTTGATCATCCTTTAGATCTCTATAACGCATCGACTCATCAAGCAATGCCGAAGTTAGTTCCACATTTAATCGTTCATGTGAATGTTTAAAGGAAAGTAAGAACCTTTTAATATCATCAAATTGTTCAGCAGTGCCAATGACATTCTTCCCCATGATTGCAGGCAATGCAACATTTCGTTTTTGTATCCAAGCATGTGCGCTCAACTCATCATTCTGCCACTTGAAAAACACATCCTGCATCAAAGCTCTGCTTTCACCGTTGTTGTGGTGCTGACTTAACTGAGGTTTACGGATGTGATAAGTATCTACATACTTGAATTCGTTGCGATATTCTTGATCAAAAATTCTGGATCGCAGCTTAATCAGTGGTCTTCGCATTTGATTTTCATTACCACTTCTTATTAGATAGAACACATCAGCCCCAACAAAAGAATTGCGCAATGAATTATAAGAACTAATCACCTTTATTCTCGAATCCTCGAAGGCATTAAAGTTAGAATTCATGTTCACTGAAAGACCTAATCCTGTCGCTGGCATTTCACTCGCGGAAGGATCGCGATGAATCATGACATTATCGAGGAGAAAAACAGGAATCAAGGATACGTCACATGTCCCAAGCGAAACCGAGTTGAGTGGTACACCATGCCAAGAAAAAACCGAGTGATCAGATCCCATACCTCGAAATCTTGCAGAGGCCGAAGCTCCGGGAGCACCAGTTACGTTGAGCACTGCCAGTCCCTTTTCCTCAAGCAACTTTCCGAGATCCGCTTGATGGGTTACGAGTCGCAAATAATCCCAATTCGTAGTTTTCCGAATTATTGCTGTCTCAACATCGGCCGACACCTTTACTTCAGGAGCTACATAACCATAGACAGTTGTGTCCGACAAACTTTGTGCAGCGGCAAACCCAGATATTAGGGCATACAATATGACCAGCAATGATTTTTTCATTTTGCTTTTGTGTCTTTTCCCGGACACATCTGACGCCATTATTGGAAGTCATTTACGCATGCTCAGGCAGGTCTTCTGACTCGCGTCTACTGTTTCTGCCTTCCCGGTTATTGACCAGTGGCACGAAGTTGAAACAGCCTAACAGACGCTCACAGCTGCGGGCACAGTCACGGTTTTTCACCGTATTCCCTTTTCATTCTACTACCAAGTAATAGAAACCTTGAGCGGGTCAAAAGTATGGAATATCTTTGCAAAACAAGATCACATCGGAAATTACCGTGGATTGAGGATTACTGGCACTTTAGTTGACAAACAGAAACCGTGAAAAATTTTTCCCTCAGAACAAATTTCAAGAGTGCGGCCATAGTCTGCGCTTTGGTCTTGCTTTTTACAACATCTAACGCGCAACTCACCACATCGGATTCGACATACCTTTCATTACTCAATAGAGAGCTTACCTTAACAGCAGTTCAGAACAATTCAGTTGATAGCATTTTAAGAGCGACCGCATCCGGCATTCAGTCGCTAGATAAAGAACTAAGCAGAATCTCTCGTTCCGATTTACTTGAAGAAGAAAGATTATTGAAACAAGCAGAGATAAAGGAAAAGAAAAAACTACTCAAAGAGAACAAAGAATTGAGTATTCAACTTCTACTTACGGTTGACCAGAAAAAACTCTACGACGAAAAGATCAAACCATCCAAACCAGGTGTTCTTCACATGGGCATGAACCATGATCGGGCCAATTGTACAGTGTGCCTTCCAAAATAATCAGTATTAATTGATGAGACTGTATCATATTTGATGCATGAAATTAAGATATCCTTACATCCTCGTTTTATTCATTCTTTTAGGTTGTTCTGGTAGTCAGGTTATAACAAGTAACGGTGATAACTCACCGCAAACTAAGCCGACATTCACGCCATTTGAAACAGTAAATCCGTTTATAGGCACTGGCGGCCACGGTCACACTTACCCTGGCGCCACAGTTCCATTTGGCATGGTGCAGCTTTCCCCCGACACACGCTTGGAAGGTTGGGATGGCTGCAGTGGCTATCATTATAGTGATAGTATTGTTTATGGTTTCTCTCACACTCATTTACAGGGAACAGGAGTTGCTGACTATTGCGATATACTCTTTATGCCAACCAATCACAAACTAAAGGTTGCAGAAAAATGGAATGACGCGTATAAAAGCAGTTTCAGCCATAAGAAGGAAGAGGCATCACCTGGCTACTACAAAGTGCATCTCGACGATTACAACATTGATGCTGAATTCACGACAACGGAGCGCACAGGGATTCATAAATACAATTTTGCACAAGGAGATTCCTGTCGCTTGTTCATAGACATGATGCACCGCGATGAACTAAGGTATTATGACATTCAGACATCGGGCGATACTGCGGTATTTGGATATCGTGTTTCAAAAGGTTGGGCTGAAGAACAACACTGTTACTTCTACGCAGTATTCTCCAAACCATTTCATGATTTCACGCAGCTCGATATTTCTTATGATGAAAAAAACCAAGACGGTCAAAGAAAAATTGTTTACGAGCAGGTTCAAGTTTTCTCAATGCTTTTTGACCCTACTGATGAAATCACAGTAAAGGTGGGAATCAGCGGTGTTGATTGCGAAGGTGCAAAAGCTAATCTTTACGCAGAAGCACCACATTGGGATTTTGATCTATACCGCAAACAAGCGCGCTCGAAGTGGGAAGCATGTTTTGAAAAAGCGCGCATTGAAGAAAGTGATTTCGATGAAATGGCGAAATACTACACTGCATTATATCACTGCTATACCGTGCCCAATTTATGGTCCGATGTTGATGGCAGATATCGTGGTGAAGACAAAAAGATTCACACAGCCAAAGGATACAAACGCTATACAGTATTCAGTTTGTGGGATACATTTAGGGCTTATCATCCATTGATGAGTGAGCTTGAGCCTGAGATCACACGAGATTGGATTGTCACATTTCTGGAGATTTTCAAACAACGTGGCGAGCTCCCAGTTTGGGAATTGGCAGGCAATGAAACATATTGTATGATCGGCTATCACAGCGTTCCAGTAATTTTAGACGCATATCGACGAGGGATCACCGATTTTGATCATCAACTGGCCTTGCGTGCCATGGTAACATCAGCAACAGGCCCTCAAGAAGAAAAGCGTGCCTACGATTTATACGGTTATGTTCCTTCAGAACGGTTTAGTGAAAGTGTTTCCAAAACACTGGAATTTGCATATGACGATTGGTGTATTGCACAATTTGCCAAGGATCTTGGGGACATGAAAACGTATGAAAGGTTTATCATCCGCGCTCAGAACTGGAAGAACATTTTCGATCCCGAAACAGGCTTTATGCGTCCACGACGCAATGGCGGATTTCCATCGCCATTTGATCCTTATCAAGTTGATTTCAATTTCACCGAAGCCAATTCATGGCAGTATTCTTTTTTTGTTCCGCACGACATACTTACTTTGATGGAATATCACGGCGGTCAGCGAGCCTTCTCCAATAAAGTTGAAGAACTTTTTCACGCTGCACCGAAAACAACGGGCCGCGAGCAGTCCGACATCACAGGATTGATTGGTCAATATGCTCACGGCAATGAACCAAGTCATCATGCTGCATTTCTTTACAACTATGGAGCACCTTGTTATGAGCCTTCATGCTACGCGACGAAAAAAACTGTCGATCAAATCATGAAAGAAATGTATACCAACGCGCCTGATGGTTTGTGCGGCAACGAAGATTGCGGTCAAATGTCGGCATGGTATGTATTAGCGAAAAACAATCTCTATTCTTTGTGTCCTGGTAATCCTGAATTCGTCACCTTTCAACCTTATGCTGCACAAAAAAGTGAGCACACTATTGGCACAAAACATATTGTAGAGGCAAGCGAAACCATCAATAGTCGCATTGAAGATTTTCTGATTGTTCCTGCACCTGTCATCCTTGGTCCACAAACGTCATTTGCGAATGAAGCAAAAATTTCAAGTTTTTGCACTGATACACTCGCCTCAGCCGAGTTGCTTGTAATTACAGGATTTGATGACCCACAAACCGGAGAACTGAATGAAACACACCAAATGCATCCCTTTAAAAACAAAACAGAAGGGACGTACAAATCCGAGAAGAACATTGAAGTTACAGCAAGCGCAACCCGTGAAGGCTACTTACCATCCAAAGAGGTGCATGCACTTTACAGAAGGAACAATATGAATATGACCATGATGTCTTCAACTCCATATGACAATCAATATACAGGCGGAGGCACCAACGCCATGATAGACGGCGTGCATGGCGGTGAAGATTTTCGCACAGGGGCATGGCAAGGATGGCGAGGAACAAATGCAGAAATGATTGTTGACTTAGGTACAGAAAAACCCATCACCACTGTCGGTGTTTCATGTCTTGAGGAAATTAAATCTTGGATTTGGTTTCCATCACTAATTGAAGTGAGTTTTTCACATGACGGAAAAACATTCGGCAGCCCAATCAAAATCACACACGAAGAACCAACGGACAGTTATGTACCAAGAGTAAAAGAATTTACAACAAACGTGCGAGCGAGCGGCAGGTATGTGAAGTTTACAATACATCCTGCATTCACAAGTATACCATCATGGCATCTCGGTGCAGGTGACAAATGTTGGATATTCGCCGACGAGTTAATTGTCAAATAGAAAACTGCCGGATGAAAGAGAATTCCGTTTTATTGGATAAAGGTTTAGCGCAAACAACCATGTTTCCTTTTGCCCTTGAAATTCAAAGAGCAGAGGGCATTTATGTCATTGACATTAATGGTAAAAAGTACATGGACCTAGTGTCCGGCATTGGGGTTAACAATATCGGTCATGGAAATCAGTTTGTGATTTCGGCAATCAAAAAACAACTAGACAAACACATGCACGTGATGGTGTATGGTGAATACATACAATCAGAACAGAATCGTGCGGCAGCTTTGCTGACTTCATTTCTTCCATCAGAATTAAATTGTTGCTACTTCGTAAACAGCGGCACTGAGGCCAACGAAGCGGCACTGAAACTAGCGAAGAGAAAAACTGGACGCACGAAAATAATTTCCTTTATCGGTGCTTATCACGGCAACACTCATGGCTCAATGAGCGTAAGCTATAATGAGGTTAAAAAAAGTGCTTTCCGTCCTATGCTTCCTGATATTTATTTTGTCAGGCATAACGTGATGGAAGACCTCAATATAATCGATGATGATACCGCATGTGTAATTCTTGAAACGATACAAGGAGATGCGGGTATACGCATTCCAGATGTTGACTACATGAAAGCATTGCGCAGGCGATGTGATGAAACAGGAACGATGTTGATCTTCGATGAAATTCAATGTGGCATAGGCAGAGCAGGAACAATGTTCGCGTTTGATCAGTTCGAAGTTGTGCCCGACATACTTACGGCAGGGAAAGCACTTGGCGGAGGTATGCCTGTAGGATGTATGATCTCGTCTAAAGAAAACATGCAGTTACTCACGCATGATCCAATGCTGGGACATATCAGCACATTTGCGGGTCATCCAGTGATTTGTGCGGCAGTTGCGGCAAACCTTGAATATATCCGTGATCATGGCATTGTAAAAGATGTTGAACGAAAAGGAAAAAAAATTGTAGAAAAATTAAGTGCACATCCAAAGATCAAAGAGATTAGACAGCGCGGACTCTTTTTCGCAATCGACCTGGATAGTGAAGCATCTGTGCAAAAAGTTGTAGAATATTGTCTGATTCACGGCTTGGTTACGTTTTGGTTTCTTTCTTGTCCTTGGTCATTCCGCATAGCACCTCCATTGACTATTTCAGACGAAGAAATTGAAACGGCATGCGCCATTATACTGGATGCGCTTAATCAGTGAACAATGAATTTTGTGGCCGAGAGAATTTGACCATGCTTATCACTAACAACGGCAAAATAAAAACCACCAGTAATATCATTTGGCAGAACGAAATTATGTGATGATCTACCCAAATTTCCAGATAAAATCAATTGACCAGATGATTGAAAAATCTCGAGTGAAATATCATCTTGATGAAAATCACCTGTAAGCATTAATTCCTTATTGGTTTGATTAAACCAAACAAAAACGTTTTCAGTATCAATCCCCTTCACATAAACCAGAGGCGAAACAACACGATAAGTTCCGTCTTGATCTGATTGACAAAGCCGATAATATGCGGGCCTAATTTCGCGTTCAGAGTGCACTTCATAACGCGACAATACGGAAGAAAACCCAGCAGCATCATGTCGCAGTTTTTTCTTAAACGTTGCCCCATCGAATGACTCTTCAACGAAAAAATACTCACTATTCCATTCGTTGTTTGTGTACCACTCAAACTGCAATTGATTATGAAGAATATTGGCATCAAATGAAATAAGCTCAACCGGAAGTAAAAAACATCCCGCACCACTTTCCAAAACATTAACCTTGATCTCTTTTGTAATTGGCACATTACAAAGATCAAGATACGACACCTGATATGTTGTGGTAGTATCAGGAGTTGCAGTGGGATTCACAATTACTGGATTGTCCAAATAAGTGATCGGTGTCCAATTGTATATACCATCAACTGAAGCACCAGCGTTGAGCAACGTGCTGCTCCCAGGGCAAATATCTATTTCACTTGATGACAAGGCGTTTGGTATTGCACAGATCATTTGCTGATTGAAATACAATCCTGTAGCGCCAGTGAAACCCCAAAAGACAAGATTTTCGCCACCAAAAATATTGTTGGCCAAATCGAATGTTGACTGGGCGCGGAATACACAATCAAAATAAACGCTTATTGTTTGTGTTCCAGCATCCCAATGAATGCCCACGATATGATCCAATCCGTCTTCAGTGTTGGAATTGGAAGCCGACATTTTTACAGGCGCAGAAAGGTTGTTAGGTGAAAAATGTGCAATGTCACCATTCATTTCAATTGCAATGTGATCATAATCGGGATCACCGTATTCAGGATTTTCGAAAGTATCGAACTCTATACCCAGCGATGTACCAAAGCTTGAATACCCCATACCTCCGCCGCTTGCTCCTATCACATTGCTTCCTAATCGCTGCAGAACGAATACCACACCATCAGCACCAGCAGTATCAACAGAACCAAGATTCATGTTAAACTGAAGATCAAAATCAACATTCAAATCAATTTGTGTGTTGCTCCAGAAAGCACCATTCTGCCACTGCAATCCGGGAGTTACTTGATAACAATCTCCTCCAAGTGAACTTGCGTTACCATTCATGACATATGACGCCGGACCACAAGTGATGCATTGCCCAAAACAAAAAGCAGTGAGTGTTACATCGGCTGCAACAATGACTTCCCTGTTGTAAATCCCCAAACCGCCATCGATTCCGCACGATACTGGCACGATTTCATCATTCCCCCAACTATTTCCATTGATAAATTTGAATTGATAAGTCCCCGGAGGCAAATCCAATGTCATCGAATAAATCCCACCACCAATGTCGGTCATCTGATAGGTGGCAGGATCCCAGCCCTGAAAATCACCAGCGAGATGAACACCATTCGGACTGATTACCATTTGCGACATATCGACCTGGAAAGTCACCAAAACAGCTTTGGCCCCGATAGTCACCAAAAAGAAAAAGCTAAAAAACAATAGGCCGCGGACATAATTCCGCAGAACCATTGATTTTACAGCTGTTTTGGAGTAAGTGTACAAAATACGCTAAGTAATTCATACAATAGTAGTAAAAATTCTGCTAAGACAAATCAATTGTCCACAAATTCAAGGAGATAGCACTCAAGATAGGACCTGAAGAGCTAAAGAAAAAACGAGTACGCTCATCGAATAAATCAAAATACTTTCGAAACATTATAGATCTCATCTATGATAATTTGAAACTATCTGAAGCCTTCACTTCTCCATTAACAAGAATATGAATATGATGAACACCCGGATAGTGTTTTCTTGTGGTGTAATCGGTTAGCTTCAACTTGCGAGTCAAACGCAAAGGTGTGTTCTCCAATTTTATTTTTGTGACATGGAAAATTTTTCTTGAAAGTTTGCCCGTTGACTTCACATAGTCGACAGCGAATTCAACACGCAATTCAGCGGCACGTTTCTTTTCATTAATTACTTGAAATGAAAAGACCAACTCATCACCTATTTTCAATTTTGCAGGAGATAAGTTCAAATCATTTACAACGATTCCTTCGCTATCATGATGATTGAATAATGATAAAGCTTGTTTATTGCCCTTTTTAAGCAAAGTGCGCATGCCATGTTTTACAATCCAGTCAGTATTTTCGTTCTTACCCTTCCATTCGCGTGCTAATTTGAGCGCAACTTCTGGGTGGTCCTTTGAAATGTCATTCAAATTGTTGGCGACACTCTTCATTACGTATAGCTCCTTATCCTTTTTGAGGACTTCCAAAATTTCGATTACCGGTTTGGGATCTGCAACAAACTCATCAAGCTTCATTCCCCATGGTAATCGAGGTCTACAGCCTTCACTGCTCAATCGACGAAGATGATGATTTTTGCTTTTGCTCCATAGCAGCATTTGCTTCATTGACCTCTTGGGGTCTTTGCGAATAAATTTTCGAATTGAAAATTCCGCCGTTGATGTTTGGGTAAATTCTTCAAATGCTTTCATTGAAGTTTGCCAATGATCCATGCCAAAACGCTCAACATATTCGCTGAAGAAAACACCGAAAAATCCCCACTTGAATTTCCAGCTGACTGGAATAAGGACTTCAATATTTTTCTCATAATCGGAACCTAATGCTTCGTGTATAGCAATTGAAATAATAGTGACGCGCGCCTTTAACTCCGCATCTTTCCATGCGCGAGTTTTAAAATTTCCGAGAAACAATTTCTCATCGAATTTTTTGTTGTGCTTCTTTAATTCGGCAGAAAGTTCTTTCAACTTTTCATCGCTGTACATCAGCTTTAGTGGTTCAGCCATAATTCAAAAAATTTTACATCGAAATTAACTCGAATACGTTTTGAAAATTAATTGAAACAATGAACGGCTCTTATGATACCATAGAACCTAAACATGTTACTGATCGTTTTTTTTAATTGGTCAGGTGTAAAAATTTAAATGGGCGCAACATCGCGCGCCCATTGAATTTTAGTATCACGTTCTTTCTATTTTAGATTTGAAGTCTCCGAAATAATTTCATCTGACCACTTCAACTCTATCACTTGTTTATCTGATAAATTCTTCATCAATCATCACCCTGCGCATCCTTTCAGAAATAAGCTGGGACACAGGAGTGAGAGGCAATCTCAAATAATTCTCACAAATATCGAGATGCGACAATACTTCTTTGATACCAGCTGGATTTCCTTCAATGAAAAGTAGTTGAGTAACTTCAAGAAGTTTGTAGTGCAAATTTCTCGCTTCAGTCATTTCGCCCTTTAATGCGTGATGTACCATTGCAGAAAATTCCTTTGGGAAAGCATTGCCCACTACGGATATCACTCCATCCGCGCCTGCAGCAATCAGAGGAAGAGTTATGCTGTCATCTCCAGAGATAACCATGAAGTCCTTCCTTCTATCACGGATAATAGTCATTATCTGTTCCATGTTGCCACTTGCTTCTTTGATTCCGATCACGTTTCTGCAATCGAATGCAATTCTAAGAGTCGTATCAGCAAGCATATTGCTGCCCGTGCGACCAGGAACATTGTAAAGAATGATCGGCAATTTGGAATGTTCGCTTAGTGCTTTGTAATGCTCATAAAAACCGTTTTGAGTCGGCTTCGAATAATACGGAGCCACAGAAAGCAAAGCCGTAAGACCCGTAGTATCCATGCGATCCAGTTGCAGACACAGGTCATGAGTATTGTTGCCTCCCAATCCAAGAACAATTGGTTTACGTCCAGCTGCCGTCGCTATGACGGTTTCAAGCACCAATTTTTTATCTTCTTTATCGAGTGTAGGTGTTTCACCTGTTGTGCCCATCACGACCAGGTAATCTGCACCGTTGTCGATGAGGTGATCTGTCAGTTTTTTCAGAGCCGGTATATCTACTGTGAGATCTTTTTTGAATGGAGTTACCATGGCCACTCCGAGGCCTTTGAGTTGATTCATCTTATTTTTGGATTACTCAGATAAGAGTTCAGTTGTTCTACAAAATTTGAAATTCCGAATTGTTCGCCCATGTTTAGTATAAAGTCACAATAACGTTCCGATCGTGTGCCTCTCAGACCCACTTTCATTTTCGCACGACTTTCCTTGAGCACAAAGTTGAGTGGGAGAATGTTTCCGCCGCTAAAGTCAATGAGTATATCAAATTCATCGCTGACAAAATTTTGGATACCATTCAAAGGACGGAAATGCCAATTGAGATCCTTCCTCGCTATGAAGGTAGAATCGACACGATGCTGCTGCCATGCAGGAAGTTTTTTATCATTCTCATCCACAAAACCTAACATTTGGACTTGGCTAATGCCAAAGTTTTCTTTGAGAAATTTAGCATAGTCATTCAGATCGCGAAAAAATTTTTCATCACGATCAAGATATATCAAGCCTATTCTGTCGGCTGAATTGAAGTTAAAACCCTTGCGCAGGCGCACCGGCTCCATTTCCCGATGGAGAATGCGCGCGCCAACGGCTTCACGAATACCTTTCATCAACTTCATATGGGTCAAAAATAACCACACAATGCCAAAAATCTTGCAAGAAGGATTTTGACACAATTTGTGCTGAAAAATATCCAAGCAATAGTTGGCGTTCAAAAAACAATTCCATACATTTAAAGCAACAAAGTTGTCCATTTAACGTAGTGACTTTCGGAATGAACGAACTCGATCAAAACTGGATCACAGAAGGCTTGATAGACTTCGAATACAAGAAGTACAAGCTTCTTGCCTATTTACAATCCTGCCGCGAGAGTTTTCATGAATCAAAACTCTATCCTCCTCTTGGCAGTTTGGTAAAACATTACAACAATCTTCACGAGTTAAACAAAAGCCTCGATCAGCTCAACGCTATGTTTCCGAAAGAGCTAAGAGGTTTTGACTTCTCCAAATTGCGTCTCGAGTATGAAAGACAGCGTCTGGAAGATGAAAATATCTCTACGATCTCGGAAATTATGGAATACGCCATGCCTACGATGAAAGAAGTGATTGATGAAGGACGAGAGATTTATGATTTGGTGGAAAAAAACATTGAAATATCGCCTGTAGGTATTATGCCGGTATACACTCAAGAGGGCTATCTCTTTATGAGCGACAAACACTCCACAGATGTTCATGTTTTTCAATATCAACACTCGATTATCGTTCGAAGCGAAGAAAACTTGCGCTCTCTCAGCCTCGAATACATAGCACACGAAGTACGCAGCATCGCCAACAGCTTTGAAAACATAAAACTAGGCTTGATACAGCGATTCAAAAATTTGCCACAGCCTGCGACATATCTATGCCTCAGCGAACTGCGTCTTCCACTTTTGGAAACATTGCTACCGGTTACAAAAAGAGTTCTATTGACACGAATATTCCCATAAAATCCACTGCTCTGTGCGAATAATTATCGCATTGAGCCCCTGCCTCTAATTCCGTCAATTCATCACTTTCTCCTAGTTTAGAAGTAGGAAAATAGAAAAAAGATGATCACGTTCGATTGCTGCAGCATCTTATCGTTGTTCAAAACAAGGTAAGACTTGTTCGGAGAAATCGCATCACAATTAAAAAATTCCATTAGGTTTGGCAAAAAACACAACCAAACCTATGCAGGCCACGCGCAAAGGACTTACGCTATTTGCACTTACCATGATTGCCATTGGTTCTACCATTGGCTCAGGAATTTTTAAGACTCCAACTGATATCGCACAATCAGTGCCCGATCCGCTGTGGATGACAGTGCTATGGATTGCAGGTGGTGTGGTGTCGCTAATTGGAGCACTGGTGTATGCAGAAATGGGCGGGCGCTTTCCATCTGGTGGTGGTATATACACATATCTGCATGAAGCATTCGGTCCGCTACCTGCCTTTCTATATGGGTGGTGTTTATTGACCGTTGTCTCCAGTGGCACCATCGCCGCACTCATCATTGTCTTTGCAGATTATTGTCAAAAATTGCTGGGTTATTCCGATACACTTATTCCAATTGTTGCGGCAGGTGGTATAGTTGTGCTTACACTATTTAACATGTTTGGCCTAGAAAGCTCAAAATGGTTCGCCAATGTCTCAACCGTGTTAAAAATTATTGGCATATATGGTTTGTTGATCTTACTTCTATTTTTAGGTAAACGTGATATTTTTGAAGGAAGCATACCTGCGTCCGAAATATTGTCCGACCCTAAATCAGGAGGCTTCGATTGGGCAAAAGCATTCATTGGCGTTTTATGGTCGTATACTGGATGGCATTATGCGAGCTTCGTTACAGGTGAAGCAGAAAATCCAAAAAGAAATGTACCACTGGCATTGATTGTGGGTACACTCGTTGTCACTCTTTCTTACGTGCTTGTGAGCATCGGTTACATGAAAGTGTTGACAGTAGAAGAAATTCAAAACACAAAAGTGCTTGCTGCAGATGCTGCCGAACGGCTCATTCCCGGCGGAGGTTTCGCCACATCGATTTTGATAGCTCTTTCCGTTTTTGGTTGTGCAGGACTTTATGTTTTAGCTACACCAAGAATTATTCAACACATGTCGAAAGAAGGTCTCTTCTTCGAAATGTTCGGCAAATCACATCCAAAGTTTGGTGTGCCTGTGAATGCGATTTTACTTCAAAGTGTGTGGGCAATTGTGCTCATATTTATATGGGGGAAATTTGAAAAACTATACACTTATGTCACCATCACAGAATGGTTCTTTTTGATGCTTGCCTGTGCCGGAATTTTTCTTTTTCGATCGAAAAAGCAAGGACAAAACGAAGGCATATTCAAAACACCCCTTTATCCTGTGCTGCCAATTCTGTTCATACTTGTCGTTGCTTGGTTTATCGTGAAAAACGCACGAAGTGATGATCCGTCTACCTACTACGGATTGCTTGTGATACCGATCGGTGCAGTTCTTTATTTTTTCTTCAAGAAAAAAACAACCAACACGGTGGGTTGAGCTATTGCAGGCGCATGAAAGTGTTTTCAATTCGAACACAGCTTAAAAGCACAATTGTGCTATCATTCTTTTTGTGCCTATTTCCAGTGTGTATTGATGCGCAAAATGATACTACTTCATCAATTGTATCATGGGCGCTGCAAGGCCATGCAGGTGGTCTAGTTAAGATACATGGTGAATATCCAGAAAACGATATTTCCACTGTAACGGAAGCGCAGATGATGATTAAAACGCGCGGCAACAAACCATGGCAGGCTGCGCAAAATTTTCCATCCTATGGTCTTTCATTGGTGCATGCACAGTTCGGCAATCAGGACATCTTGGGGCAAGCAATAGGTTTTTTACCAATGATGCGTTATGAAAAGTGGATGAAAAAATCATTTTTTTCTTTTCGCGCGGGACTTGGTATTGCCTGGTTCAATAAACCTTATAATATCAATGAAAATCCACGCAATCTTGTCATTGGTTCATCTCTTGCCAACATCTCAATTTTTTCTTTGGAATGGCATAAGGTTATCACAAAACATTTGGCCATAAAACTTGGAGGATCATTTACTCATTGCAGCGGAGCGCATGTTGCCGTTCCCAATATCGGAGCCAATTTGCCAGCCATCACTGCAGGCATTGCCTACAGTCCTGTAGCGTTTACCGAATATGGAAAACAAAGAAAAAACTTTGTTGAGTCAAAGCCGCATGGCGGTATAGGTCTTCATTTTAATACAGGCTTTCACGAATTTTCAGGTACCATTAGACCCGTTGATGGCATTCGCTACTTAGTTTTCGGCACATCCATGTACTACATGCGAGCTTTCAACAACAAAGTAAATGTCTCGCTTGGATTTAACGGTTACTACTATCAAGGTTATCGCGACTATATCCATTCGCAAGAGTTATACGGCGCTGAAAGCAATCTCAAGAACAAACCTTACAGCGCAATAGTTTATGCCGGTTATGAAAAAAACTTCCGAAGAGTTTCTTTCTTCGTTGAGGCCGGATTAAACATTTATGATCCCGTATTGCGTGCATTGAATGAAGTATGGGATCTTCCAAAACACGGCTGGCTTCACCAACACACAGCCAATAAAATTGGCTATCGTGTTTATCTTTTTCCTCAAGACACTTGGTATCGACGAACAATTCAGCCTTATTTACATATAGCAGTAAAAACAAATGGCGGCACCGCAGATTTCCTAGAATTCGCTATTGGCACAGTTATCAAAAAACGTTTCGACAGTATTACATTACAATGTGAGTAATTACTATTTCTTGATCTGTAATTTCTTGGCCGAGACAATCAATTTCAAAATGTGTATTATTCCTTAATTGTAGATGAGGTTTCAAATTCCCATTCTCATGAACCCCGCTTCATTGCGTAAAACTGCATTCAGCATTAAAATAAAGTGGCCTTAATCGCTCGATTCGGCCTTCCAACCGCCCGAAAAGCCCCTATTCAGTGGAAAAAGCGGGTGCAAAAGCCCGGGTTTATTAACACTGCTGGGC
>Ga0075163_10007264_pt1 | contig 14653 bp, 10 predicted proteins | sample JI1023141ADNA_FD_71478 | JGI IMG/M metagenome (GOLD analysis project Ga0075163, IMG submission 71478) | Wastewater effluent complex algal communities from Wisconsin, to seasonally profile nutrient transformation and Carbon sequestration -... | ecosystem: Engineered > WWTP > Effluent > Algae...
GCATCCAGGCCATTCTCAACTTCTCACCCGTCGTGCTCGACGTGCCCGAGAACGTCGTCGTCAACAGCGTCGATCTCGCCGTGGAACTGGAGAATCTGAGCTACTTCATACGCTGACCCGGCCACAGCCCCGCCCGCGCGCGCCACAACTCGCCGTAACTGCGTTCTTTTCGTTCCGGCTGTGTTCATGTTCGCTTTGGGTGTTTACCCAGTTATTGCTGTCCACGAAAATGAAGAGGGCTCAGCTCGATCATCATCAGGGCACACCCGAAAACTCACCCATTGATCAACGCAGAAGGTATTCTCCCGCAGATTCAGAAAACCCACAGATGGCGTGCTTCTGAGCCAAATCTGCGGGTTTTCTGAATCTGCGGGAATACCGGGTGTTCCCATTCTCCGTTTCAGCGAGTGCTGGAGCATACCGAGAGCAAAATGATCCGGCGACGTGACTATCCCTGAGAGTCGGCGGCACAACGCGCTGACCGGCAGAAGCTCTCATCAACCATCCTGCATCCCCTTGCTATGCTTTGGCAACGCTAGGAATGGTTATTGCATCGGCTATTGAATTTGTTGGAATGGATTTTTTATTGCTGCATCGGCTGTTCATACGACTGCGTCGGCTCCACACCTCATTGCAACGGCTTTTGGGGCCACTGCATCGGCTTTTCAGATCGATGAAACCATTACAGGCACCCAAAAAGACGATGCGATGACCCCAAAAGCCGATGCAGCCACCCTGGAAAACGCTGCAATGACTCCAAAAGCCGATGCAGTCAGTCAAGCAGCCGATGCAATTGCTCAAGCAGCCGATGCAGCCCATTCAAAAGCCGACACCGCAAGCCCAGCCATGATTCCTTCTCGGTATCCTGCCCGGTCAGCGCTGAGCGCCGCCAGAGTGTCAGGGTGGCTGGTCAGCCAACCGTGGCACAAGATCTGTCCGTGATCGGGCTGTGGACGGGACAGCGTTGCGGTTCGCCCGTTGCGTGAGGCATCCCGCCGATCACAACCTAGGGCCCTGCCGAACCCTAGGCTTAGTACCGCAAGCCCGTTGGGCTTGAAAGGTGGACGGGTCCTCAAGCCGAGAATCGTCTCACCCTCGGCATGACGTTCCCTCGGTGCCCTCTTTGTCTCTGTGATTTGATTGCCTCCCGGTTACGCGGGCACGGGCTGGGCGTAGGGGCGGATGGCGTTGATCTTGACCTTGCGGTTGACGCTTTGGGTCTCGGTGGGGACATCGATCTCGTCACCGGGGACTTTGCCGATGAGGGCCTTCGCGGTCTCGGAAAGGTAGGCGATGATGTTCTTGTCCACGTCGCCGTCCCAGGCACCGAGGATGGTGTAGGTGTCCTTGGAGCCGTCGGTGAGATCCTCGATATCGACGATGGTGCCGATGCCGACCTTGTCGGTGGGGGCGTCGGCGAAGTCGGTGCCGCGGGCGTGGCGCAGCTCGCGCTCGTATTTGGCCTGCATACGGAGAAGGACGGCCTGCTGCTGCTTGGCGGACTTGTACTCGAAGTTTTCGCGAAGGTCGCCGTATTCGCGGGCGATCTGGATGTCCTTTTTGTTCTGCGGGATCTTGACGTTGATGATGTCTTCGAGCTCGTGCTTCTTCTTTTCGAGGGAGTCCCAGGAGACGATGAGGGCCTCGTCGGGCCGGGCGACTGCGCCTTCGGCCATGATGTCCTCCATCTCGGGGCGGACCTTGATGACACGAGCCATGAGGGAGCGGCGTGAGAGCTCGTCGAAGGCGTTGCTGGCGAGGAGGCGCTTGGCAAAGAGGCGGACTTCATCTTCGTCGGCGTCGGTGACGAGGAGGGGGATGAGGTCGCGGTCGTTGGAGATCATTTCCTGGAGGCGACCGGTCTTCTTGGAGCCGCCTTTGACGAGGTCGTCCTCAAGCGCGCCGAGAATGGCGTGGCCGAGGTCGATGTCGAAGACGGAGCTGGCGAGTGCGTTGCGCTCCTTGGCGAGCCAGATGATGAGGTCGGTGCTGAGGACGCGGTTGCGGACGGCTTTCTTGAGGAACTCGGCGAGGACGTCGAGCTCGTCGTTGTCGTCGAGAACGGTGGCGATCTCGGAGACGGCGCGGCCGCCGGTGCGGGTGAGGTGCTGGAGGACCTCGGGCACCCACTGACGGTTCGGGAAGGCGATGGGGAAGGCGCGGTAGAGGCGGCCGAGGTGGCCGACGGGGAGGGAGTTGATGATCTCGTGGATCTGGGTCTTCATCTCGCGAACGATGTCGGCGATCTTGAGGGAGCCGGCGGGAAGCTCTGCACCCTTGAGATTCTCGACGAGTTCGTCACGGGCGAGGAGGAGATTGAGACACTCCTTGAGGTGGAGGCGGAAGGCCTTGCCGACGGTCTCGGAGAGGTTTTGCAGGACGGGGACGATCTCGGTAACTGCGCTCGGGAAAAGATCGATGTCCTTGGCGATGGCGGCGAGTGCGGCTTGCTTGCCGCGCATGTCGCGGGCCTTGATGAAGTTCTGGACGAGAATGGTGGCGGGGTTCTCGGTCTGATCGCGGAGGATAAGAGGGTCGGTGCGCTTGGAGGGGACGACGATGTGGCGAGAGGCTTTGAGGGCGCGCTTGGCACCGTCCCACCACTTTTTGTATTCGCCCTCGGGGACGATGCGGCCTTTGAGGATGGAGTCGAGCTGGTCGAGGCTCATCTGGTTGCCGCTGCACTTGAGGGCTTCCTCGACGAGTGCGGCGGGCTGCTCCTTGGCCATTTTTTGCAGGCCGGGCAGGTCGGAGAGCCGACGTGAGAGGATGTGTGCCTCGGGGAGAACTTCGAGAGAGGTGATGGCGAAGGAGAGCTTCAGCGGATGGCCGGGCTTGCCCTCGAAGTCGATGATGATGCGGTCACCAAGGAAGTCCCATTCGGCTATCTTGCCCACTCCCCAACTTTTGTGCAGGACAAAGGTGCCTGGTTCGAGTGTTGAAAGTTTTTCGCCGTCCGCTGCCGGGAGCTTACCGGCCAGCACTAGTTTCTGCACCTCTGAATTCATGGGGCGCGCATGTTATGCAGACGGTGCCGGGTAGCAACACGCAATGTGCTTTCTTTCCACGGCAACCACGGAGGGAGAGGGAATGAGCGACCAATTCCGCCTTGAATCCGCGCGCCGTGCGACGACATCGGATGATGGCGGCGAGAGAACACACACACGGACGATGGAAGTTGGCCGTGCTGTTTTTCCTGCACGGGGGCACGCTCGGGATGTGGGGCGTGAGTCTGGCCTCGGTGCTGCGCGCGCACGGGTTTGAGGCCATCGTGCCGTATGCCTTTGCGGCCACGTCCATCGCGGCGCTGATCTCGCCACTGGCGGTGGGGGCGCTGGCGGATCAGAAGTTCTCATCGGAGCGTGTGCTGCGTTGGCTGGGCTTGGGGTCGATGGTGTTTCTCGGGCTGCTGTTCTGGGGCATCCACAAGCGATGGAGCCCGTGGTGCGTGCTGGCGCTGGCGCAACTGCACGCGCTGTGGTCCACACCAACGTTTGGCCTGACGACGAGCCTCGTGCTCGGAAGGCTGAGCGATGCGAAGCAGCAGTTTGGCTCCCTGCGGCTGTGGGCAACGCTAGGCTGGATGAGTGCGGGCTTGTTTGTGAGCTGGGTGTTGAAGGCGGACAGCTCGCCCATGAGCGGCTGGGCAGGCTGCATCGGCTGGGCCGTGACGATTCTCTTCACCTTCACCCTACCCCATGTGCCGCCACCAGCGCAAAAGCCGCACCGGACCTGGCGCGAGGTGCTCGGCCTGGACGCACTGCATCTGCTGCGCCACCACGACCACGGCATCGTCTTTTTGTCCGCCGCGCTGCTGAATGTGACGCTGGCGGCGTTTTACCCCTTTACCGTGCTGCACCTGATGGATCTCGGTGTGGAGCGCGTGATCGGCACGCTGACGCTCGGGCAGATCACCGAAGCACTGGCCATGATCTGGCTTTCAGCGCTGCTCACCCACATCCGGTTGAAGTGGGTGTTCCTCGCGGGCATCGGGTTCGGCGTCGCGCGGTATGCGTTGTTTGCGTTCGACACGCGTGCGGCTCTCTACATCGGCATTTTCCTCCACGGCCTGTGCTACACGCTTTTCATCATCACGGCGCAAATCTATCTGGAACAGCGCATCCCGCAGGAGATGCGCGCGCGGGCGCAGGCTTTGCTCACGCTGATGATCTCCGGCATCGGCAGCTTGGTGGGCACGCTGAGTTGCGGCTGGTGGTGGATGGCCTGCCGAAAGGGCGATCACACCGACTGGCCGCTCTTCTGGGCCGTGCTCGCGGCATTCACCGCCGCAGTCTTGTTGTTCTTTGCTCTCAACTATCGTGGACGGAAAACAGGGACGACGTAATCTCCCGGCAAAAGAATCTCGAAAAAAGTGAGATTCGTTCTTGCCAACACGGCTTCAACTTTGCTAACAATTGTACACCAGCATGAAAAAACTCATCGCAATTACCCTCGCCGCCACTTTCGCCATCGGCACCCTCGCCGTCGCTGACATCCAATCGCCTCCCGGACATCAGTTTGGCTGGAGCCGCAAGCTCAGCCGCGCGCTGGCCAATCTCGCCTACGGCGGCTCGGAAATCTTCGCCGTCTGGACCAAGAGCAACCGCACCAATGGCAATATCGCTGCCAGTGCCGACATGGTGGTGGATGGCTCCAAGCGCGCCGCAGTGCGTGCTGGCTACGGGATCTACGAGTTGATCACCTTCCCCGTTCCTTCCTGGAAGCACACCTACCGTCCGCCTTACCACAAGAAGGGGCACATCGACACTTGGTACGGTTATGACGAATTCCCGCCGCAGGTTGGCATCACCTCGCAGGCTGGCTACGGTCGCACCCAGAACTGGTAGTCTTCATCGCTTCAGCGTGATTTTGAGAGCGCAGGTCGTAGTGGCCTGCGCTTTTCTTTTGCCGGGATGGCGTCGAGCGCTTAGCACGACAAGAGTAAACTCGACTCCAAGGGAGCCGCACCCACATGGGATGGCCTACTCTTCGGCCTTCACCGCTTGCGCGGCTTCGCGCCGAGCTTCGTCCTCGACGGACTCTTCGGTCTCGAGGTCACGCGCAGCACCGACCTTGAGCGAGATCTTCAGCTTGTGCTTCTCGGCTGCCACATTGAGCAGCGAACGGATCGAACTGACGGTCAGGCCGTTCTTGCCGATCACACGCTTAACATCATCCGGCGCGAGTTGCACTCGGTAGCTGACGGTCCCCGCCGAGCTGTGCCCGATGGCGATCGAGGCCTGCTGCGGGTGCTCGATCAAATTGGCCACCACATAGGAGAGGAATTCGAGCAGTGCTTCAGGTGCATCCATGCCTGTGATCTCCCAGTGGCACGAGTCCGCAACCACTAGGGCAGCGTGACTCGAAAATTTCAGCCTACTTCGCCGCTGCCTGCGCTTTCTTCACAAGGCTGCGCACGGTGTCGCTGGGCTGTGCGCCCTTGGCGATCCAAGAAGACACCTTTTCCAGGTCGATGCGAAAGCCATCCTTTTCCTTCTGAGGATCATAGGTGCCAAGAAGGTCGAGGAAGCCGCCGTCGCGCTTCTTGCGTTGGTCAACGGCCACGATACGGAAGACCGGGCAATTGTGGGTGCCTACTTGACGGAGTCTGATTGCAACTGCCATGATGTATTCTCTGGAGAGGGGTTCGGTTTGGGGAGGCGGAAGATGCCGGGTCTGACCCTTTAATCAAGAGCTTTTTCACACCACGACACACCCCGGTCTGGCGGGCACATGCGACAATAGGCCGGGACCGCATTGCCCTCACCGTCAGCTTTCCTGAGCCAGCCGCACTTCCTCCAGCTCCGTCCATCTAGCGAACATTGTCTCCACTTCGGCTTTCTTCTTCTCGATCAAATCCAGATGATCTCGTGTGCTGACGCCGCTCTTCACATAGAATTCGGGATCATTAAGCGCAGCCTCCATGGTGGCGATCTCGGTTTCGAGGGCAGCGATGGCGGGCTCGAGTCCGGCCAACTCACGCTGTTCTTTTTGCGAGAGCTTGCGCGGCTTCGGCGCAGCAACCACTGGCGCTGGCTTTGATTTCACGATCACGGGCGCGGCTAGTTCGGCTTTCACGATGGCTCCGCGCTTCTCCATGTAATAACTGTAGTTCCCCGCGCAGAGCGAGATTTGCCCGTGACCCTCAAACGCGATGAGCCGGTCGCACACGCGATCGAGGAAATAGCGATCATGGCTGACGACGAGCACGCAACCCTTGAAGGCAAGGATGGCCTCCTCGAGCACGCGCATGGTCTGGAGATCGAGGTCGTTCGTCGGCTCGTCGAGAATGAGAAAGTTGCCGCCGCGCCGGAGAATCTTGGCCAGCAGAACGCGGCTTTGCTCTCCGCCGCTGAGTTCCTTCACGCGCATGGTCACGCGATCGTCGGCAAAGAGAAAGCGCCGCAGGTAGGTGCGCACATGGAGCTTCTCCTCGCCAAAGGTGACGAACTCACTCTTGCCTGCCACTTCCTCCATGACGCTCTTTTCCTGATCGAGGAGCAAGCGCTGCTGATCGACGTAGTTGAACACGGTGCGCTTTCCGATCTGCGCGGTCCCTTCCGTTGGTTTCTGTTCCCCCATCAGAATGCGGAGCAACGTGGTCTTCCCGAGACCGTTGCGTCCAATGATGCCCGTGCAGGTGCCAGGCTCAAAGCTGAGATCGAGGTGACTGAACAGCCAACGCTCGGGGATGTAGGCACCGATGCCTTTGGCGTCGATGATGATATTCGCCAGCGGCGGTGGCGGCGGGATGATGAGGTCCATCACCAGCTCTTCTTCGGGCGCAGCTTCGCCGGCAATGCGATCAAAGTTATCTAGCCGCGCTCGTGCCTTGGAGCGTTGCGCCTTCACACCCGCGCGCACAAACTCAAGCTCATGCCGCAGGAAGCTCTGTCTCCGGCGCTCCTGATTGGCCTCGATGCTGTCGCGCACGGCTTTGCTCTCCAGATATGCGGTGTAGTTCCCGGGATGACTGTAAATGACACCTTCGTCGATCTCGGCAATGCGCGTGGCGATCCGGTCGAGGAAGTAGCGGTCATGCGTGACGAACAGAACCGCGCCTGGGAACTCGACCAGAAACTTTTCCAGCCACAGGATCGATTCGGCATCGAGATGGTTTGTCGGCTCGTCCAGCAGAAGCAAATCAGGTTGCGCCACAAGTGTTCGCGCCAGCGCCACGCGACGCTTCTCCCCACCAGACAACTCCCGCACGATGCGGTCGGCGGCAGGCACGCCCAGCTCGCTCATCGCCGTCTTGATGCGCGTCTCGACGCCCCACCCGTCATGCTCATTGATCGTGTGTAGCAATTCGTCTTCCTGATCGCCCTTCACATCGCCGCTTTCGTATCGGGCGATCATTTCCAAGACCACGCTGGCACCGGAACGCACGTTCTCGATCACCGTCGCGTCCTCATCGAGCGTGAACTCCTGCGCTAGGTAGCCGACGATCAGCTCATTGCGCATCGACACGGTGCCCGAATCCGGCCTCTCCTTGCCCGCCACAATGCGGATCAGACTGCTCTTGCCCGATCCATTGCGTCCGACGAGTCCGACCTTCTCCCGCTCATGCACCGCCATCGTAGCATTGATGAGCACCTTCTGGGTTCCGAAGGTGAGGCAGAGATCTTTGGCGGAGACAATCGTGGGGGTGGTCGGGGCGACGGACATGGGCCTCGAGTGCTGCGCCGGAATGCGGGCGGACGCAAGTGGTCAGTGTTCCGTTCCCAGCAATCAGTGCCGAACACGCACCCGCGTCGTCAGCCGGTGCTCCGTGCCAGCCGCGAGCGTGACGCTGTCTTCACCCGCATTCGTCGTCTCGATGCAAAGGAGCCGCGGATAGTCGTTGTCGGGCAGATCGGCGAGGCGCTTGGATTTTTCGATCCACGGATTCCAGACCACCGTCGAGCGGCTGCCCGCCTTCTCGATCACGAGCGTGCGCGCACCGGCGGCATCCTCCACTTCCACTGCCGCATCGGACAAATAAACACGGTCCACTTCCTGGTCGATCTTCACCACTCCCACCTGAAGGCGTTTCTCGGGAGAGAGTCGGCCCTCGATGAACTGTGTGCCATGCAGGCCCCGAATGACGACCTGGGATACGTCGGCGACGCAAAAATAAGTATGCAGGGCACCGGTCATGGTCCAGGCGGCCGAACCGGGATTGCGCACCACAAGCGTGACTTCAAGCTCGGCACCGATCGACACCCCAAGTTGCAGCGCAAAGTCGTGCGGCCAGATGGCACGGGTCTCCTCGGAACTCTGTAGGCTCAGAACGACCTCCACGCGATCTGTGGTGGAGACAATCTCGTCCAGCGTCCAGATCTGCGTGCGCACAAAGCCGTGCGCGGGTTTCTCCGCATCCGTCGCGTGCGGGCCAAACCACGGCCAGCAGATCGGGATGCCTCCCCGGATCGGTTTGCCCAGCTCGATCACCGCATCGGGACTCATGTAAAGAACAGGTTCCTCTCCCGCAGGCGTCCAGTCCATGACATGAGCACCGTGGAGGGCGACGCGTGCCTTGGCGGCGGGATGGTTGATCTCGAGAACCGGATAGCCGGGGGCGATCTCGACTCGGGTCATGCAATCGGGAAGGAAGCTCATGGCGACATGATGGACTCAACACGCCACAGCGCAATGGCGACGCCCAATCGCGAACAAATCTCCCGGTGCAATCACAGATCGAGTCGCTACTATCGGCGCGTGCCGCCAGCCATCCGCAATCTCAGAGATAACGCACTCGTCGCCCATGTCGCGCCGCTGATGTTGTTTGTGCTCTTCACATCGCTGCCGGGGTTCTTTAAGATCGAGAACGCGGCTCTGCCGTGGTATCGGCAGGGGCCGGAGCATTGGGTGTATCCGGTGCAGACGTTGGTCTGCGGCGCACTGCTTTTCGGGTGGTGGCGGCACTACAAATTCGCGCCGTGGCGTGGGTTGGGTTTGGCGGTGTTGTTTGGCGTCATCGGCATCGCAGTTTGGCTCGCACCCGGAATCGTTCTGCATTTGAATCGTGATCCGGGTCACGTCTGGCCCGCTTGGTGGACGTGGCTGGAGTGGTCGGATCGATTCGAGGGCTTCAATCCGACTCTGCTGAACGATCACCCGCTCGGCAAAGCAGCCTCTATCGCAATGCGCTTCGTGCGGATGGTAATCGTCGTGCCGTTGGTCGAGGAGCTTTTCTGGCGTGGATTCTTGATGCGCTACATCGTCGCGGAGTTGCGGCACACGTCTTGGACCAACATCGCATTCGGGACGCATCACTGGCTGAGTTTCGCCATCACAACGGTCGCGGTGACCTTCATCCACAACCGACCCGACTGGCCCGCCGCCTTCGTCTGGGGCGCGCTCACCTACTGGCTGGCGGTGCGGACGAAGAGCCTCGGAGCCTGCGTGGTGATGCACGCGGTGGGGAATCTGATTCTCGGCATCTATGTGTTGCAGACGGAGCAATGGGGTTTTTGGTGAGCGCGATGCGAATCGGACTGGCACAGATCAACACGACGGTAGGCGACTTTGAGGGCAACAAGCGCCTGATCCTCGACGCCTACCACAAACTCGTCAGCGATGGCGCGGAACTGGTGCTCACGCCCGAGCTGGCGGTCACGGGCTATCCACCTCGCGATCTGGTTTTCCGCTCGGGCTTTGTCAGACGCAGCGAGGAGACGATCCAGGAACTCGCACGCGAGACGGGCCCAGTGCCGCTGGTCGTGGGCTTCGTGCAGCACAACGAAAAGCTCCGTGGCAAACCCTTCCGCAATGCCGCTGCCGTGCTTCACGGCGGCAAAGTCGTGGCCGTGCGGCACAAGTCTCTGCTGCCGACCTACGATGTCTTTGATGAAGCGCGCTACTTTGAGCCAGCGGATGACGTCACGCCCGTGCTCGTGGGCGGCGTGCGCCTCGGCGTGACAATCTGTGAGGACATTTGGACCGACGAGTATCTGCCGCGCCCGCTCTACCACGTCTCGCCGCCCAACCAACTGGCTGAGCATGGCATCGACCTGCTGGTGAACCTCAGCGCATCGCCGTTCCACGCAGGAAAGCCCGAGGTGCGCGAGCGGATGATGTGCGCCGTGGCTCGAGAGATCGGCGCACCCATCGCCTACTGCAATGCCATCGGCGGGAACGACCAACTCGTGTTCGACGGTCATTCGGTCATCATCGACCAAGCTGGCGCGGTGACGGCCCGGCTGCCCGGATTTGCGGAAAGCATTGCGTGCGGCGGTCTCCACGCCGCATCGTCGGAGACGGCGCAAATTTACGAAGCGCTCGTGCTCGGCACGCGCGATTACATTCGGAAGTGTGGATTCAAGTCCGCCGTGCTCGGCCTGAGCGGCGGCATCGACTCAGCGCTCACCGCCGTCGTCGCGGCTGACGCACTCGGGCCAGAGAACGTCATGGGCGTCTCCATGCCGAGCCGCTATTCGTCGGAAGGCAGCAAGGACGATGCGCGCGATCTGGCGCGCAATCTCGGCATTCGCTACGAGACGGTGCCAATCGAGCCGGTGTTTGAGTCGCTCAAGAAACAGATGAGCGCCGTGTTTTCCGGCAAGCCCGAGGACATCACGGAAGAGAACATGCAGTCGCGCATCCGCGGCCTGATCATGATGTCGATGTCGAACAAGTTCGGCCATCTGCTGCTCACGACCGGCAACAAGAGCGAGCTGGCCGTGGGCTACTGCACCATCTATGGCGACATGTGCGGCGGCTTGGCCGTGATCAGCGATCTACCGAAGCTGCGTGTCTATGAAGTCTCCCGGTGGATCAACCGGGACAAAGAAATCATCCCCTGGCCCAGCATCGACAAGCCGCCGAGCGCCGAACTGAAACCCGACCAAAAAGACCAGGACACCCTGCCGCCGTACGAGGTGCTGGACGGAATCCTTGAGCTACTCGTGGAGCAAAACCTCTCCGTCCGAGAAGTGGTCGAACGCGGATTCGCCGAGGACACTGTGCGCTGGATCGCCAAAAAGATCGACGTGAACGAATGGAAACGCCATCAGGCTGCACCAGGATTGCGCGTGACGACAAAGGCATTCGGCGTCGGACGGAGGATTCCAATCGTGCAGAAGTTCGGAGCCTAGATCCCGCCGGGAGGAAGCCGCCCTCGGTTTGGAGTGCCGCCGGGCTACGGGCCAACCGGTTGAGCAAGCTTTGTTGCACACTCTCCGAATTACGCCAGAATAGGCCTCCCCTCCGCCCAGGCATTCTTGTCGGGCACTCGGCTTTGTCACTTCCCTTCCCGCATCATGTTCAACTGGATCATTAAGAAACTCATCGGCAGCAAGAACCAGCGCACCGTCAAGCGCCTGTGGCCGGTGGTGGCTGAAATCAATCGGATCGAGGCGCAGCTCCAGAATGAGCCAGAGGAGGCCCTGCGGGAGCGGACAGCGAAGTGGAAGGAACAATTCCGGGCGTTTCACACGCCGAAGTTTCTCGGTGGTGTGTCGCTCCGCATCGCGGGTGAGGATGAGGTGAATGAGTGCCTGACGCACATCGCAGACATGTTCACACGGCTGAAGGTGCATTTCCCACAAGTCGATCCGTCGCCCTACGCCGCAGCGGCGATGTCGGGCAAGGCTCTGGATGACAAGAAGGCGCTGATCGACGAGGCGCGCGAGGCGTGGAACGCGCTGGCACCGAAGTTCCCCGAGGTCGAGGACAAGATGCTGGCGGACATCCTGCCCGAGGTCTATGCGGTGGTGAAGAACGCCGCGCGGCGCATGACGGGCACTGAGATCATCGTGTCCGACCAGCCGATGAAGTGGGAGATGGTCCACTTCGATGTGCAGCTCATCGGCGGCACCGCGCTGCATCGCGGGATGATCGCCGAGATGGCCACGGGCGAGGGCAAGACACTCGTCGGCACCCTTCCCGTCGTCTTGAACGCACTGACGGGCCGCGGCGTGCATGTGATCACCGTGAACGACTACCTCGCACGTCGTGACTCGGACTGGATGGGGCATCTCTACAAGTTCCTGGGACTCACGGTCGGCTGCATCCAAAACGACCAGCCCTCGCACTTCCGCCGCGAACAATACGAATGCGACATCACCTACGGAACGAACAGCGAGTTCGGCTTTGACTACTTGCGTGACAACGGGATGGCATCGAGCAAGGAGCAGCAGGTGCAGCGCGGCCATTACTTTGCAATCATCGACGAAGTGGACTCGGTGCTCATCGACGAGGCGCGCACGCCTTTGATCATTAGCGGACCAGTGACGGTCTCGACGCATCAATACGACCGCTATAAGCCACTGGTGGACCAACTCGTACGCCGTCAGAACGCACTCTGTGCCCGCCTCGTCTCCGAGGCGCGGGAGCACGCCGAGAAGGGCGAAATGGAACAGGCGGGACGGAAACTTTTCCAAACCCGACTCGGCCAGCCGAAGAATCGCGCGCTGCTGCGCTGCATGGAGGACACGGAGCTGCGCAAGGCGATGGAGAAATCCGAGCTGACCTTCCACCAGGACACGCAAAAGATTGATCTCTTCAAGCTGAAGGAAGAACTCTATTACTCGGTCGAGGAGAAGAGCCATGAGGCCGACCTTAGTGAGATGGGACGTGCGTTCATCAATCCTGATGATCCAGACGCATTCGTGCTGCCGGACCTCGCCACACTTTATTCCGAGATCGACGGCGACCAGACGCTGAGCGCCGAGCAGCGCCAGCAAAAGAAGACGGAACTGGCCGATCGCCTGGATCATCAGGGCCAGCGCATCCACCAGATCAGTCAACTCCTCCGCGCCTACTGTCTCTACGAGAAGGACGTCGAGTACGTCGTCGAGGACAACAAAGTCGTCATCGTCGATGAAGGCACGGGCCGAAAGATGCCGGGTCGCCGGTGGAGCGATGGTTTGCATCAGGCCGTGGAGGCCAAGGAAGGCGTGCAGATCGACGCTGAGACGCAGACGCTAGCTACGATCACGATTCAAAACTACTTCCGCCTGTATCAGAAGCTAGGCGGCATGACCGGCACGGCGGAAACGGATGCAGCGGAGTTCCACGACATCTACGGCCTCGACGTGCTGAACATCCCGACGAACCGCCCGATCAAACGCAAGGATCAGAACGACAGCATCTACAAGACGCGCCGCGAGAAGTACAACGCCTGCATCGAGATGATCAAGGAGCTGCACGCCAAGGGGCAGCCGATTCTCGTCGGCACGGCCAGTGTGGATGCGTCCGAGACGGTGTCGCGCATGTTGAAGCGCGAGAAGATTCCGCACGCGGTGCTCAATGCGAAGTATCACCGCCAGGAAGCCGAGATCGTCCAGCGCGCCGGCCACAAAGGATCGGTCACCATTTCCACCAACATGGCGGGCCGTGGTACGGACATCAAGCTCAGCGAGGGCGTGCCGGAACTCGGCGGCCTCTTTGTGCTGGCCACCGAGCGCCATGAGAGTCGCCGCATCGACCGCCAGCTTCGTGGACGTTGCGCACGTCAGGGCGATCCGGGCGAGAGCAAGTTCTTCCTCAGCTTTGAAGACGACCTGATGCGGAACTTCGGCGCCGCCGACCGCATGACGAAAATCATGGACCGCTTTGGCATGAAGGAGGGAGAGGAACTCCAGCACCCGTGGCTGAATCGCAGCGTGGAGACCGCGCAGAAGCGTGTGGAGCAGCGGAACTACACCTGGCGCAAGCGCGTGCTCGAATACGATGACGTGATGAACCAGCAGCGCGAGGTCATCTACGAATGGCGCAACGACGTGCTCAACAGCCTCGACCCGCGCCTCTTGGTGAACGACGCCGTGGAAAAAGGCATCCGCGAGAAGCTGTCCGAGTTTGTCCCGACCGAGAAGACGGACGAGGTGCCCGATTACAAGGGTCTGCTCAACTGGATGAATGTCACCTTCCCCATCGGCCTCACCGAGAAGGACGCAAAGTTCGACACCCGCGATTTCGAGGGCAATGCCAAGTTTCTCTGCGAGCGCGTGCTCCACGCCTACGACCTAAAGACCCAAGGCGCGTCACCCCACGCGCTGCAGGAGATCGAAAAAATGATCCTGCTCAACGCCATCGATCGCCTCTGGCAAGAGCACCTCTACGCGCTCGACGCGCTCAAGGAAGGCGTGGGCCTGCGCTCCTACGGACAAAAGGACCCGCTCATCGAGTTCAAGCAGGAGGCATTCACGATCTTCGCGGAGTTGATGCACAACATCAACGGCGAGGTCCTCGGCAATCTCTTCCGCAGCACGCAACAGCTCGCCGCGTTCGAGCAATTCCTTGCGCAGGTTTCCACCATGCGCCCGCAGCAGCAGCAAGAGCGCGCATCATCGATGACCAGCACCGGCGATCCATCGGAAGATGGTGGCGATCAGCCCTCCGCGCCCACGGGACCGCGCCTCATCATTCCCACGCTCGCGAAAAAGGAAGTGCCAAAGGTCGGCCGCAACGACCCCTGCCCTTGCGGCTCCGGGAAGAAATACAAGGCCTGCTGCGGACGGATCGCGTAAGCGCCATCCCTCGCCCCCCACTTCATGCCACGAAACCTGACCGTCGAGCTGCCCGCTCAACTACAAACCTTCCTCTTCACCTCCTTCCCTGAGGTGAAGAAGACCAAGGTCAAACAGTGGCTGAAGCACGACTCCGTGCTGGTCAACGGCAAGGTGCAATCGAAGCACGATCTTGCGCTGCTCGCTGGTGATGAGGTGCA
>Ga0075163_10007267_pt1 | contig 14648 bp, 11 predicted proteins | sample JI1023141ADNA_FD_71478 | JGI IMG/M metagenome (GOLD analysis project Ga0075163, IMG submission 71478) | Wastewater effluent complex algal communities from Wisconsin, to seasonally profile nutrient transformation and Carbon sequestration -... | ecosystem: Engineered > WWTP > Effluent > Algae...
CCCGCGACGAGTCCTGCGGCGGCCACTTCCGCGAGGAGCACCAGATGGACGACGGCGAGGCCAAGCGCGACGACCAGCGCTTCGCCCACGCGGCCGTGTGGGAGTACAAGGGCCCCGGCCAGGCGCCGGCCCTGCACAAGGAGCCGCTGGAGTTCGAACACGTCCACCTCGCCACGCGCGTGTACACCTGAGGAGGCACCGCCCATGTCGACCAAGCCCGCCGCGACCATGAAACTCACCCTCCGCATCTGGCGCCAGAAGGACGCCAACAGCCAGGGCGCGCTGCAGACCTACAAGCTCGACGCCGTCTCCCCGGACATGTCGTTCCTGGAGATGCTCGACGTCCTCAACGACACGCTGACCCGCGCCGGCGAGGACCCGGTGTCCTTCGACCACGACTGCCGCGAGGGCATCTGCGGCTCGTGCGCGATGATGATCAACGGCCGCCCGCACGGCCCGCGCAAGGCGACGACCGTGTGCCAGCTGCACATGCGCAGCTTCAAGGACGGCGACGAGGTCACGATCGAGCCGTGGCGCGCCAAGCCGTTCCCGGTGATCAAGGACCTCAGCGTCAACCGCTCGAGCTTCGACCGCATCGTCGCCGCCGGCGGCTTCGTGTCGATCAACACCGGCAGCACGATCGACGGCAACGCGATCCCGATCGGCAAGCGCGACGCCGACGAGGCGATGGACTACGCCGCCTGCATCGGCTGCGGCGCCTGCGTGGCCGCGTGCCCGAACGCCGCGGCGATGCTGTTCACCGGCGCCAAGGTGGCGCACCTCGTCAAGCTCCCGCAGGGCCAGGTCGAGCGCACCGGCCGCGTCCTCAACATGGTCGGCCAGATGGACCGCGAGGGCTTCGGCTCGTGCACCAACCACGGCGAGTGCTCCGAGGCGTGCCCGAAGGAGATCCCGTTCGACGCGATCGTGATGCTCAACCGCGAGTACATGCGCGCGAGCGTGCTCGGCAAGGAGTAGCGGCCGGCGCGTGACCTGTCCTGCGGGACAGGTCACTACCCCGTCATGGGCCAGGCTCGAGCGAACATGGCCCCGCGGACAGGTCCGCGGGGCCATGCGCTTTCGGACAGGTGCGGATCAGAGGTCGAGCTCGTCGACCGCCTTGCCCTTGCAGCCGATCGCGCCCTTGGGCGCCTGCGGCTTGTTGCCGCCGTTGCCCTCGAAGCCGCCCGTGCCGCCCGCGCCCGGATCGCCGGGCTGACCGGCCTGGATGTCGAGGTTGGTCTTGCCGACGAAGGCCCCGCCGACGCGCACGATCGCCACCGCGATCCCGCCGCAGCCGCCGGCCCCGCCGCCGCCGCCGCCACCGTCGCCGCCGTTGGCCCCGTTGGCCCCGTCGCCGCCGCCGTCGTCCTGGTCGCCGTTGTTCTGGCCCTTGGCGAACGCGCCGCCGCCCTTGCCGACGCCGCCGTTGCCACCGGCCCCGCCGTTGCCGCCCGCGCCGGCCTTGGCCGGGACGATGATCGTGCTCGACAGCTGGATCGACGACGCGATCGCCACGACGCCGAAGGACCCGCCGCCGGGGCCGCCCGGCGTGCCCTCGAGCCCGCCGCAACCACCGCCGCCGCCGCCACCGCCGCCGCCGCCGAGGTCGACGGAGTTGCCGCAGGTGAACGGCTCGTTGTCGGTCCCGCCCGAGCCGCCGCCGCCGCCGCCGCGACCGTGCAGGCCGCGCGAGCCGGCCGCGCCCGCGGACCCGGTCCAGAACCCGTTGTTGTCGAAGCTGCCGTCGGGGTTCGCCCCCGCGACGCCGCCGTTGCCCGCGTCGCCCGCTCCGCCGACCTGACCGACCAGGCCGATGCCGCCCTTGTCGTTGCAGCCGCTGATGATGTTGCCGCTGCACTCGCTCTTGCCGGCCGCACCGCCCGCGCCGCCCTCGGTCGGGTCGCCGCCGGCCTGGCCCATGCCGCCGGCGTTGCTGTTGCAGTTGCCGGCCGAGCCGCCCGCGCCCCCGGTCGCGCCGCAGGACGAGGCCCCGCCGGCCCCGCCGCTCGAGCCCGAGCCGGCCACGCCGAGCCCGCCGTCGGCGCCCTTGGTCCCGGCGGCCCCGTCGGCCCCGGCCCCGCCGGTGCCGGCCATGATCGTGCACTTGTCGATCAGCAGCAGGTCGTCGGCGACGTCCTTGACCCACACCGCGTAGCTCGACTTGCCGTCGCTCGCGAAGCTCTTGCCCTTGATCGTAAAGCCGCTGACGATCGTGCTGGTGTCGAGGCCGAGCGCGATCACGGCGCGGTCCTCGGTGCCGTCGATGATGGTCTCGTTCTGCGGCAGGTCGTAGATGAAGGTCTTGGGCGCGTAGCCGCCGTAGATGTTGACGCCCGAGGTCAGCGTGATCGACTTCTGATAGTTGCCCTTGCTGACGACGATGTCACAGACCTCCGGGCACATCAGCGCCAGCTCCATCGCGTGGGCCAGCGTCGCCACCGGGTCCTGCTTGCTGGTCCCGCTGTTGAGGTCGCTGCCGCCGGTCGGCGGGGTCGACACGAAGATCAGCCCCTCGTCGCCCGAACACGCCGGATCCGGGACGTTCTCGAGGCAGCCGTCGCCGGTCGTCGTGTCCGGGCCCGTCGTGCCATCGGTGGTCGTGCCGTCGGTCGTCGTGTCGTCCGTCGTCGTCCCCGGCTCGACGCCGGTCGTCGTCGTGCCCGGCTGCGTCGTCGTCGTCGGGTCGGTGGTCGCGTTGGTATCGGTCGCCAGCGTCGCGCTGCCGCCGGTCGGCTCGGTCGGCGTGACGCCGGTCGTCGGACCCGTGTCCGTGCCCGTGCCCGTCGCCGTGCCCGTGCCCGTGCCCGACGCCGTCGCGTTCGACGCGCTGAAGCCGGTCCCGCCGGCACCGTCATCGCCGCACGCCACCAAAGTTAATCCAAGGGCTACCGAGAGCCCACGAGTGCCCCACAATCGACATGTACGCATGCCCGCAGACTAACCACACGCCCCTGGAGAGTTCAATGCACCCGCACGCCGCGGACATCATCGCACCGCGGCCAGGGCGGTCCGGCGCGAGCGGCGGTCCAGGACGCAGGGCGGCCGTAACCTGGCGGCATACCGGGGACATCTCGCCGGCATTCCTGCGCCGAGCGGCCCGGCCCGTGTCACGACGCACGCGCCACGAAGGCGCCTGCACGGGCATCTGCGGTCCATCAGCGAGATCGGCCACCCGTGGCCTGGGCCACGGGCCCGCCGCTGGATCGCCCGAAGACGTCGCGCCGCGGGGCGCCCCGCCGGGCCGCGAATCGACTGTCGTGGCCGCGGCCCAGGTGCTACACCGGCAGCCGTGGACCTCGACCGGGACACCCTGACGGCGGCCATGGCCCCGCACCTGCACCGCCTCGCCACGCCGGCGCTGCTGCTCGACCTCGACGCCGTCGATCACAACATCGCCGCCGTCGTCGCCCGCTGCGGCGCCGACCGCTGGCGCCCGCACCTCAAGACCAGCAAGTCCGCCGCCGTGCTCGAGCGCCTGCTCGCCGCCGGCGTCACCCGCTGCAAGGTCGCCACCCTCGACGAGCTCGACATGGCCCTCGGGACAGCCGACCGCCAGGGCGTCGCGCTCGACGTCCTGCTCGCTTACCCCCAGGCGCCCGCGCCCCTGCGCGCCGCCCAGGCCCGCGCCGCTGCCAGCCCCGGCGCGCGCGTGCAGTTCCTCCTCGACAGCCCCGAGCACGCCGCCCAGCTCGCGTACGCCGTGCCCACCGCGCTGCAGGCCCAGCTCGACGTCGACCTCGGCATGGGCCGCACCGGCGCCGCGCCGGCCGTGTGGGCCGCCGCCGCCGCGCAGCTCGCCGCGATACCCGGCCTCGAGATCACCGGCCTGCACGGCTACGACGGCCACATCGCGTGGGACCAGCAGGACGCCGCCGCGGCCGCGTACGCCAGCCTCTGCGAGCTCGCGCGCGCGCTGGCGGCGGTCGGCGTGCGGCCCGACCTCGAGATCGTCACCTCCGGCACGCACAGCTACGCGCTCGCGCTCGTGCACCCGGAGCTGTCGGGCGGCCCGTGGCAGCACCGGATCTCGCCGGGCACCGTCGTGCTCTCCGACCTGCACAGCGAGGCCGCGGTCGCCGACCTCGGGCTGCGCCAGGCCGCCTTCGTCGCCGCGCGGGTCGTCAGCCGCGGGCCGGGCCGCGTCACCCTCGACGCCGGCAGCAAGGCGATCGCCCCCGACCGCCCCGCGTCCACGACGCGCGTGCTCGGCTGGCCCGGCCTGAACCCCACGGCCGCGAGCGAGGAGCACCTCGTCGTCCGCGTCGACGCCGACGCCGAGGCCCCCGCGCTCGGCGACCTCGTCGTCCTCGTCCCCGATCACGTGTGCACGACCGTCAACCTCTACCGCCGCGCGGTGCTGCTGCGCGCCGGCGCGGTCGTCGGCGACGCGGCCATCGAGGCCGCCAGCCGCTCGCTGTGGCTGCGGGGGACCGCCCCGTGAGCGCCGACGATCCCGTGCACGCGCACGATCCAGTGCACGCGCATGCCGAGGGCGCCGACCTCGAGGTCCAGGTCGTCCCGCGCGCCTCCCAGAGCCGCGTCGTCGGCCTGCACGACGGCCGCCTCAAGGTCCAGCTCGCCGCGCCGCCGGTCGACGGGGCCGCCAACGCGGCGCTCGTCGATCTGCTGGCCCGGACCCTCGGGCTGCCGCGCGGCGACATCCGGGTCGTGCGCGGCCAGACCGGCAAGCGCAAGACCCTGCGGATCGCCCGGCTCGCGCCCGCCGAGGTCCGCAGCCGCCTCAAGAGCTGGCTCGGCGCCACGCTCGGCGCCCTGCTGCTGCTCGCCCCCGCGTGCGAGAGCAAGTACGACTTCCCGATCAAGGTCGTGTTCCCCGAGGACCTCGACCTCGCGCGGGCCGACAACGCCGCCGTCGAGCTCGCGCCGCAGGGCTTCGTCACCAACTTCGAGATCAAGGGCGGCGAGTTCACCCTCGAGCTCGAGCTCGAGCCCGACGCCGTCACCCGCACGCTCTCCCTCTACATCGCCGAGGGCGAGGACCTGCTCGCGTGGGGCCGCAGCGCGCCGTTCGTGCTCTCGGCCCCGCCCGACGACCTCGCCGTCTACGTCGCCTCGCCCGGCGCGCTCTCGACCTTCCCCGGCAAGATCAGCTCGCCCGACCCGGACACCCTCGCCTGCGCGGCGTTCGGCCGCGGCATGCTGCTGCTGCGCAGCGACGGCGGCACCGGCCTGTTCAACACCTACACGCTGGCGACCGAGACCGGCGTGAAGCTCGACCCCGAGGGCGGCCTGCCCGACCCGGGCGACGGCGCGCTCGTGCCCGACAGCGCCGGCGGGATCTGGCGCGTCGCCTGGGCCGAGCGCCTGCGAGCCTTCCGCTACGAGCCCGGCGCCGACAGCTGGACGACGATCGCGCTGCCGGACGCCGACATCGGCGCGCGCCCGGGCGCCGCCCACCTCCACGGCGCCGACCTCGAGACCCTCCTCGTGCTCGGCGGCGGCGAGCAGCGCAGCGCGGTCCGCATCGACCTCGCCCCCGACGACGCCGGCGCGTACGCCGTGACCGTCCTGCCGCAGCAGCTCGACGGACCGCGCCGCGGCGCGACCGCCATGTACCTCGTGCGTGACGACGGCGACGCCGGCGAGGGCGTGATCCTGGTCGGCGGCGACGACGAGGCCGCGAGCCTCGCCCTGTTCCTGCCCGCGGCCGACCCGGACGCCGACGCCGACCCGCCGGCCCCCGAGAGCTTCGGCCCCGCGGGCGCGTGGACCGGCCTCCAGTGCGCGCAGCTCGATCGCGGCGACGCGGCCGGCGAGGCCGACGTCGTCCGGGTGCTGTGCCTCGGGGGCTCGCGCGGGGGCGTGGACACCACGGACGCGATCGTCCTCAATTTCCCACCCGCCGCCGCGAACAAGCCCCCGACGCTCGAGCCAAAGCCGGGCTTCTTGCCGGCGGCGGCCCCCGATCCGCGCCTGTTCGCGGACGACTTCGCGGTCTACGCCCAGTCGGACGCGCAGTGGCTGCGGGTCGACCGCGACACGCTGTGGGTGCAGTCGCAACCATCGCCCTCGAATCGGGTGCGCGGCGGCCATTCCGTTTTGCTGGCGACCGGTGCTACCTTCCTCGTGGGCGGCTGGGCCCCGGACGATCGCGCCGTGGATTACTGGCATGTCTTCGTGCCGACGCTTGGCCCACCCTGACCCGCTGTGCGCATCACTCCGGAGGCTTTCATGGCCGACACCCTGACGATCACCGACAACCGAACCGGCAAGACCTACGAGATCCCAATCCAGGACGGGACCATCCGCGCCGACGCGCTCCGTCAGATCAGGACGTCCGAAGAGGACTTCGGCCTGATGACCTACGACCCGGCGTTCATGAACACCGCCTCGTGCCGGTCGGCGATCACGCTGATCGACGGAGACGCGGGCATCCTGCGCTACCGCGGCTATCCCATCGAGCAGCTCGCCGAGCAGTCGACCTACCTCGAGGTCGCCTACCTGCTCCTCAACGGCGAGCTCCCGAACCAGGTCCAGCTGGAGAAGTGGACCGACGAGATCACGCATCACACGTACGTGCACGAGTTCCTGCGCGAGTCGATGCGGGGCTTCCGCTACGACGCCCACGCGATGGGCAAGCTCGTGTCGATGCTCGGGTCGCTCAGCACCTTCTATCCGGAGTCGAAGAGCGTCCGCGACCCCAAGGTCCGTCACGACCACATCGTCAAGATCATCGCCAAGATGCCGACGATCGCCGCGTGGGCCCACCGCCACGCCGTCGGCCGCCCGTACGTCTACCCGGACAACGAGCTGTCGTACTCGGGCAACTTCCTCAACATGCTGTTTCGCATGGCCGAGCCGCGCTTCCGCCCGCACCCGGTGCTCGAGCGCGCCCTCGACATCCTGTTCATCCTCCACGCCGACCACGAGCAGAACTGCTCGACCAACGCCGCGCGCGCCGTCGGCTCGGCGGAGACCGACCCCTACTCGACGCTCGCGGCCGCGGCCGCGGCCCTCTACGGCCCGCTGCACGGCGGCGCCAACGAGGCCGTGCTCCGCATGCTGCGCCAGATCGGCGACGTCAAGAACGTCCCCGACTTCATCAAGAGCGTCAAGGACGGCAAGGGCCGCCTGATGGGCTTCGGCCACCGCGTGTACAAGAACTACGACCCGCGCGCCAAGGTCATCAAGAAGCTCGCCCACGACGTCTTCGAGGTCACCGGCAAGAACCCGCTGCTGGAGATCGCCATCGAGCTCGAGACCATCGCGCTCAACGAGGACTACTTCGTCAAGCGCAAGCTCTACCCGAACGTCGACTTCTACTCGGGCCTCATCTACCAGGCCATGGGCTTCCCGGTCGAGATGTTCCCGGTCCTGTTCGCCATCCCCCGCGCCTCGGGCTGGCTCGCGCAGTGGCAGGAGATGCTCGGCGACAACGAGCAGAAGATCGCCCGCCCGCGCCAGATCTACACCGGCATCGAGCTCCGTGACTACCTCCCGATGAACCAGCGCGCCTGACCAGCGCACTGCAAACAGCGCAACTGGAGCCCGCCGACGCGCGGGCGGTCCTCGGGGACGCAGCGGCCAGCGCCGCGGCGTCCCCGAAGCAATTTGCCGCATCCTCGCGCCTGGCCCGCGCCGATCGACGTCCGGGGGGCGCGCTGGCCAGCGCGGGAGAAGTTCGCTACCGTGCTCGTCCGTGCGTCGCGCGCCGATCCTCGTGCTCGCCCTGCTGTCGTGGCCGCTGTCGTGCTGCTGCGAGGAGCCCGAGTGCGGCGACGACAGCCGTGATCCCGGCGAGCTGTGCTACCTCGGCGAGCAGATCGGCGTCGACCCGGACATCGAGACCCCGCTGGCGATGCGCGCGGGTCGCTTCGACGCCGACGAGCACCCCGACCTGCTGGTCCTCGGCACCGACATCATGTCCGGCGTCGGCGGCCGTCTGCTGCTCGGCGACGGCGACGGCGCGCTCGCGGACCCGTCGCGCGTCGCCGTCACCGGCTGCAGCGCGTACCCGATCGCCGGCGACCTCGACGGCGACGAGCGCCTCGACCTCGTGTTTGCGACCTGCACGCGCTCGCTGCTGGTGTTCCGCGCCGTCGGCGACGCCGACTTCGCCGCCCCGATCGAGGTCCCGGTCGGCGTCGACATCCTGCAAACCAGCGTCGCCGACGTCGACGGTGACGGCCGCCGCGACCTGCTGGTGCTCGGCCTCAACGGCGACGGCGTGCCCGCCCTCAGCTTCGCCCAGACGATCGGCGACGGCGTGTTCGCCCCGGCCTTCCTGACCCCGCAGGGCATCGACGGCTTCGCCGGCCTCGTGCCCGGCATGATGGCCGCCGGCCGCATCGACCGCGACGGCGGCTTCGAGGTCGTGTTCGCCGAGGCCGAGCGCGCCGGCGCCCTGCTGCGCACCCGCTACGTCGGCGGGGCCGCGTTCGCCGCCCCGACCGTCATCCCCACCAAACTGCGCCCGGCCGGCCTCGCGCTGCGCGACCTCGACGGCGACGACGACCTCGACCTCATCACCGGCGACCGCGAGCACGGCGAGCTCGTCACCTTCCTCGCCGGCGGCGGCGAGCTCGTCGACGGCCCGCGCACCGAGCTGGTCGGCAAGGCCTGGCAGAGCTTCACGCTCGGCCAGCTCGACGACGACGGCCTCATCGACCTCGCCGTCATCACCGAAGACCACGTCGATCTGTTCCGCGGCGTGGGCGACGGCAGCTTCGTCTCCGGCGCGACCCTCGGCTTCCCGGCCAAGGTCGCCGAGCTGACCCTCGTCGATCTCAACGACGACGGCCGCGACGACCTCGTCGCCGGCACGTTCACGGGCGAGTCTGCGCTGACGATCGCGCTCTCCGGCCCGTGAGCGTCACGCTCCCGGCGAGCCCGGGAGCGCGAGCGTCACGCTCTCCACCGGCCCCCCATTCACATCGAGATGGACCCCTTACGGAAGTCCGTCCCTCGCAGCCGCGCGTTGATCAGCACCGGCTGCCCCGCCTTGGCCGCCGCGCGGGCCTCTGCCAGCGCCGCGTCGATCCGCTCCGGCGCCCGCAGATCGATCCCGACCCCGCCGAAGCCCGCCGCCGCAGCGTCGTAGTCCGTGTGTCGCAGCTCGGTGCCGACCGCGTCGCCGAGCATCTCGACCTGCTCGCGGGCGATCTGCGCCCACGATGCGTCATTCCCGACCAGCGCGATCACGGGAATTTTATGGCGCACGAACGTATCGAACTCCGCGAGGCTGTAGCCGACCGACCCGTCGCCGTACACGATCCAGACCTCCGCGTCCGGCCGCACCAGCTTGGCCCCGAGGGCGAAGCCCGCGCCGACGCCCAGCGTCCCGAACACGCCCGGATCGAGCCACGACAGCGGTCCGCGCGGGCGCACGATGTACGACGCCGTCGCCACGAAGTCGCCGCCGTCCGCGACGAGCACGCTGTCGCCTGGCAGCGACGTCTCGAGGCGGCGGCACAGGTCGAGCGGGTTGACCCCTGGCTTGTCGCTGCTCGCCGCGCCCGCGCCGGCCTGCTCGATGATCTCGGCGTCGCGCCTGTCGTCGGCGGCGCGCAATTTTGCGATCCACGCGCTGCGGTCCTGCGCCGGCTCGCGGCCGCCGCGGCTCGCCTGCGCGAGCGCCTGCAGGAACCGGCCCGCGTCGCCGGGCACCGCGATGTCCGGCCGGCGGTTGCGGTCCATCTCCTCCTCGCTGCGGTTCGCGGCGATGTACGTCGCCTTGCGGCCGATGTGCTGGCCGTAGTCGAGGCGGAAGTCGCAGGGCACGCCGGCGAGCAGCACCAGGTCGGCGGCCTTGAGCGCGGCCTTGCGGGCGTGTCGCATCTGCAGGCGGTTGCCGGCGCCGAGCAGGCCGCGGGCCATGCCGGACAGGTACGTCGGGACGCCGAGGGCCTCGACCGCGCCGGCGATCGCCCGGGCCTCGCCGGGCAGCGCCATCGTCTGGCTGCCGATCACCAGCACCGGCCGCTGCGCCGCGCGCAGGGCCTTCACCGCCTGGCGCACGCCGTCGGGGTCGGGCGCGGGCGGTGCGACCGGGCGCGCGTGGCCGACCGTCACGCGCGACGCGCCCGCGAACATGTGCCACGTGTGGAGGTCGAGGTACGCCGCGAGGGCGCGCTCCTGCAGGCTCGGGCGCCGGTCGGGCCGCGACTTCGCCGAGTACCAGCTCTTGACGATCTCCGGCGCGTACAGCAGGTCGACCGGGCACTCGACGAACACCGGACCGGGCACGTCGGACTGCGCGACCTGGAACGCCTTCTGCAGCGCGGGCACCAGGTCCTTCACGCGCGACACCGTCGTCGCCCACTTCACGTGCGGGCGCATCAGCGCCATCTGGTCGATGTCCTGCAGCGCGCCGCGGCCCTTGAGCACCGTCGCCGTCGCGCCGCCGAGGATGATCACCGGCGACTGCGCGAGCTGGGCGTTCTTCACCGCCGTGATCGTGTTCGTCAGGCCGGGGCCGGCCGTGACCGCCGCGACGCCGGGCACGCCGGTGAGGCGCGCGACCGCGTCGGCGGCGAACACCGCGTTGACCTCGTGACGCACGTCGACCACGCGGATCCCCACCCGCTTGGCCCCGACGAGGATCGGCGAGATGTGCCCGCCGCACAGCGTGAACAGGAACCGCACCCCTTGCTTGCGCAACACCTCTGCGATCAGCGCGCCGCCGTCCATCGGGACCTCCAGGATTCGTTCGCCAGTGACATGGTCTTCGGGTCAGGTCGCCGTGTCTGACACGTGCTCGAGCACGTGGCGCTCGAGCACGAAGCAGATGAACTCGCCGGTCATCACCGGCTCCTCGCCGCGGCGGACCTCGACCGCGACCGTGTGCTTGCGCCCCGCCACCGCCGTGCGCGTCGCCACCGCGACGACCTCGTCGCCGACCCGCAGCGGCCGCAGGAACTTCGTCGTCGCCGACACGAGCACCACCCGCGGGTCGTTGACCGCGAGCATCGCCGCGTAGTCGGCGAGGCCGAACACGAAGCCGCCGTGCACCAGCCCCTGCTCGTCGGCGGCCATCGCCGGCGTCGTGCGCAGCGCCACCTCGGCGCGGCCCTCGTCGAGCCGCCGCGGCGCGCCGCACAGGCCCGGGTCGATGCGGAGGTGGGTCTGCGGCGCGGACATGCGCCCGGCTTATACCACGCCGCGGCGCGCTCCGCGGCCGCCTCAGCCCACCAGATCGTCCAGGGCCGCCCCGAGCTCCGGGTGGCGGAACGTGAAGCCCAGCGCCTGCGTGCGCCGCGGGGCCACGCGCTGGCCGGCGAGCAGCGCCCCGGCCGCCTCGCCGAGCGCGAGGCGCAGGGCGAACGCGGGCACCCGCAGCGCCGCCGGTCGGTGCAGCGCCCGCCCGAGCGCCCGGGCGAACCCGCGGTTGGTGGCGATGCCCGGGGCGACCGCGTTGACCGGCCCGCGCAGCCGCTCGTCGGTCAGCGCCGCGGCGAACAGCGCGACCAGGTCCTCGAGGTGGACCCACGGGAAGAACTGCTCGCCGCTGCCGATCGGCCCGCCGACGCCGAGGCGAAACGCCGGCAACATCGTCCCGAGCACCCCGCCCCCGCGCCCGAGCACGAGCCCGACCCGCACGACGCACACCCGCGTCTGGTAGCGCTCCGCCCGCAGCGCCGCGGCCTCCCAGTCGACGCACAGGGACGCCAGGAAGTCGACCGCCGGCGCGCTGTCCTCGTCGACCTCGCGGTCGCCGGTGTCGCCGTAGTAACCGACCGCCGACGTCGACACGAGCACGCGCGGCCGGGGCTGCGCCGCGATCGCGTCGACGATCATATCGGTGACGCCGACCCGGCTCGCCCGCAGCGCCTGCTTCTGCCGGTCGCTCCACCGCCGCCCGACCACCGGCTCGCCCGCGAGGTTGACGACGCCGTCGACCTCCGCGATCGCCCCGGCCATCGCCGCCGCCCCGCCCGCCGCGTCGACCAGCCCGACCGCGGGCCCGAGGACGCGCGCCGCCGACTCCGGCGAACGAACCCACGCGAGCAGCGCATGTCCCTCTGCCTGCAGACGGGTGACCAGCGCACGCCCGACGAAACCCGTCGCTCCGGTGATCAAGATGCGCATCGACGTTTGCCCTCCAGCGAGGCCAGGTTTATAGTCGTTTCGGTCGGATGAGCAAGCACGTCGCGTCCAAGCCGTCCCCCGCGGCTGCATTGACGATGCGTATGAAGTCCTCAGGCACCCAATATCTGTCCACGGCCAACGCCGCGCAGTACCTCGGCGTCGGGCCGACCTCCGTCAAGCGCTGGGCCGACCTCGGCCTGCTCAAGTGCGTACGCACGGCCGGCAACCACCGCCGCTTCTTGCGTGAAGAGGTCGAGCGCTTCGCCCGCGCCGTGCAGTCGGGCCAGGTCGCCCTCGAGGCCGCCCCGGCCCGTCACGAGCCCGCGCCGCCGGTCGACCACGCCCGCGCCCCGCTCTCCTCCGACGACCGCGTGCACGGCTGGACCGACCGCATCCTGCAGCTCGGCGCGTTCGGCCTGCACGGCGCGCTGCTGGCCGAGCGCGAGATCCTCGGCAGCTGGTGGCGCGTCGCGGACCTCGTCGGCGCGGCGCTCGGCGAGCTCGGCGAGCGCTGGGAGTGCGGCCGCGTGACGATCATTCAGGAGCACCTCGCCTCCGAGCGCCTCGCCCGGGCCCTCGCCCGCTGCACCGAATCCTTGCCCGCCGCGCCCGGCGCGCCCGTGGCCGTGCTCGCGGCCTTCGAGCCCGACGAGCACACGCTCGGCCTCTCGCTCGCCGAGCTCGTGCTCCGCGAGGCCGGCCACGCCACCGACTGGATCGGCCGCCGCACCCCCGGCCGCGACCTCGCCGCCCACGTCCAGGTCACCCGCCCGGCGATCGTCGCGCTCTCGGCCTCGCAGGTCTCCGCCGACCCCGAGGTCCTGCGCCCCGCCGTCCTCCCGCTCGCCCGCGCCTGCCGCGACTCCGGCGTCCGCCTGCTCCTCGGCGGCGCCGGCCGCTGGCCAGGCGACGTCCCCGGCGCCGTCCGCCTCCACGACTTCGCCGGCCTCCACGCCTTCCTCGCGGGCGACGGCGGCCGCGCGGAGTGACCCGCAACGACCGGGTCGACGCCGTCGCCAAGCGCCGCGGATGACTCGCCCGTCGCGCCAGCCTGTCGTTCAGGACATGTCCCTCGCGCCATGTCCCTCGCGCCATGTCCCTCGCGCCATGTCCCTCGCGCCATGTCCCTCGCTACATGTCCCGGACGCCGCGCCCGTTGGACCCGACCGCGCCGTGTGCTAGCTTCGCCGCGACGTGCCCGCCCCGCCGACGATCCCCGGCCTGATCGACACCCACTGCCACCTCGACCACGCGCCGATGGCCGACGACGTCGCCGCGGCCCTCGATCGCGCCGCCGCGGCCGGGGTCGTCGCGTGCATCCACATCGGCTGCCGGCCGAGCGCGTGGGCCCCGGCGCTCGCGCTCGCGGAGGCGCACGAGCGCGTGCACTGCGTGCTCGGCGTGCACCCGCACGACGCCGCGATCGTCGACGCCGCGGTCCTGCGCGAGCTCGCCGACCGCGTGCGCCACCCCCGGGTCGTGGCCGTCGGCGAGACCGGCCTCGACTACTTCTACGACCGCTCGCCGCGCGACCGCCAGCACGAGGCCATGGCGGCCCAGCTCGAGATCGCCCGCGGCTGCGGCAAGCCGATCGTGCTGCACATCCGCGACGCCCACGCCGACGCCTGGGCCATCGTCGACGCCCAGCCGGCGGTCCCGGGCGTCATCCACTGTTTCACCGGCACCCCCGAGGAGGGCCGCGCCTGGCTGGATCGCGGCTATCACCTGTCGTTTTCGGGGATCGCCACGTTCCCCTCGGCGCCCGGCCCGCGTGAGGCAGCGCGCGTGTGCCCGGCCGACCGCATCCTGCTCGAGACCGACGCGCCGTTCCTGGCCCCCGTCCCCGTGCGCGGCCGCAAGAACGAGCCCGCCTTCGTCGCCTACACCTGCGCGCACCTGGCCCAGCTGCGCGGCGAGCCCCCGCAGGCGCTGGCGGCGGCCGCCGCGACCAACGCCCGGGCCCTGTTCGGCCTCCCCGGGCAGGTTGACAGCCGGTCGCGGGCATTCTAAACGGTTCGGCCCCCCGCACCTCGCTCTTCGCCCACCAACGTGAAGGAAGCCGTGACGAGGGGACGCAGCGCGCCACTCCGGCGCGCAGCAACCCGACCGGCCCGACGGGCCGCCTCTTCAGAAAACAAGCACCATGAATTTCCAGCTCGGACTCATCGCAAAAAAGATTGGTATGACGCAGATCTTCGCCGAGGATGGCGCACGGGTCCCCGTGACCGTCCTGCAGGTCAGCGGCAACGTCGTCACCGCCCACCGTACCGTCGAGCGTGACGGCTACACCGCGATCCAGGTCGGCTTCGCCGAGAAGAAGGAGTCGCGGGCCACCAAGCCCGAGCTCGGCGCCTTCAAAAAGGCCGGCGTCACCCCGCGCTGCGAGGTCCGCGAGTTCCGCGTCGCCCCCGCCCGCCTCGGCGAGTTCCCGGTCGGCACCGACCTCGGCGCCGCGGTCTTCGCGGAGGGCTCGCTGGTCGACGTCAGCGGCATCAGCAAGGGCAAGGGCTTCCAGGGCGTCATCAAGCGCCACAACATGGAGGGCGAGAAGAACAGCCACGGCCAGCACGAGTTCTTCCGCCACGGCGGCTCGATCG
>Ga0075163_10007268_pt1 | contig 14648 bp, 6 predicted proteins | sample JI1023141ADNA_FD_71478 | JGI IMG/M metagenome (GOLD analysis project Ga0075163, IMG submission 71478) | Wastewater effluent complex algal communities from Wisconsin, to seasonally profile nutrient transformation and Carbon sequestration -... | ecosystem: Engineered > WWTP > Effluent > Algae...
CGCGCCTTGGGAGAGGACAACGCGTGCTTCGTAGGGGCCGCGGATGTTTTTGGAGCGGTAGACGGCTTGCGAACCGGTGGCGACGCCGTCGATGGGGGCGAAGATCCAGTAGGTGCCGCCGCGTTTGTAGAGTTTCGGGCCTTCGAGCGTGTTGAAGCCGCGCGAGGAGCGGTTCTCGTCGATGATCACGACGCCGTCGCCGTCGAGGACGCGGGTGCCGTCGGCGGAGAGTTCGTTGAGTTGGAGCAGGTTTTTTTTGCCAGCGCGGCTCATGGCCCAGGCGTGCACGAGGTAGGTGCGGCCATCGTCGTCCCAGAGCGGGCACGGGTCGATGAGGCCGCGGCCGCCTTTGACGAGCGCGGGCCGGCTCCACTCGGCGCGCGGATCGGTGGCGGTGACGACGTAGAGGCCGAAATCGGGGTCGGGATAAAAAATCCAGAATTTGCCCGCGTGGTGGCGGATCGTGGGCGCCCAGACGCCGGCGCCGTGGCGGGGGACATCGAAGTGGCCGGCGGGAATGCCCTCGGCGGGGCCGAGCGTGGGGAGCGCGTGGTTGACGAGCGTCCAATTGACGAGATCGCGCGAGTGGAGAATGGGCAGGCCGGGGACGTGGCTGAAGCTCGAGGCGACGAGCCAATAGTCGTCGCCGACGCGGATGGCGTCAGGATCGGAGTAGTCGGCGAAGAGGACTGGATTTTGATAACGGCCGTCGCCGAGATCAGGGAGCCAAGGTGAGAATGGTGCGGTCACGGCGAAAGAGGCGGCGGTGGCTAAGGTGCGAGGCGAGGGAGCCCGATCAGGTTTTCCGTTCGGGTTCCAAGCGCGGCACGAGCAGTTGGATCGCGAGGAGCGAGAGCAGATACATGCCCGAGAAGTAGGCGAAGACGGTGACGTAGCTGCCGGTTTTTTGGAGGATCTCGCCGGTGATGCCGTTGACGAAACCGCCGGTGAAATAAGCGACGAAGCCACCGAGGCCGACGACGGAGCTGATGGCCTCTTTCGGCATCGTGTCGGAGACGACGCTGAAGAGATTGGCGGACCAGCCTTGGTGCGCGGAGCCGGCGATGCCCACGATGAGCACGGCGAGCCACACGGTGGGCGCATACGGTGCGAAAAACACCGGCACCACCGAGAGCGCGCAGATGAGCAGCGTGAGCTTGCGGGCGGCGGTGATGCTCCAGCCGCGACCGATGAGACGACCCGCGAGCCAGCCGCCGGCGACGCCGCCGACGGCGGCGATGGCGAAGAAAGCACCGGTCCACCAGCCGACGGACTGCGTCGTGATGCCAAAGCGTTTGCCGAGGAAATCGGGGACGAAGAACTGATAGAAACCCCAGGCGGGTCCGGCGAGAATGCTGGCGATCACGTAGGCCCACACGGCGCGGTAGCGGAAGAGGTGTATCCAGGGTGTCTTGACGGACTTCTCCTCGACGGCCGGTTGACCCTGTTTGATGTAGGCGAGCTCGGCGGCGGAGAGCCGCGGGTGTTTTTCCGGGGTCTCGTAGACGAACCACCAGACGGCGACCCAGACGAACCCGGTCGCGCCGGTGAGATAGAAGGTCCACTGCCACCCGACTTGGCCGTAGAGCCACGGCACGACGATCGGGCAGACGATGGCGCCGACGTTGGTGCCGGCGTTGAAGAGGCCGGTGGCGAGGGCGCGCTCTTTCGCGGGATACCACTCGGCCACAGCTTTGATGGCGCCGGGGAAATTGCCGCCCTGCGTAAGGCCGAGCGCGATACGGGCGAGCATGAAGCCGGCGGCCGTCATCGGCATCGAAAGTGTGACCCAGACGACCCCTTTTTCGGCCCACGAGAACCACGGGTAGTTGAGCGCGAATTTCGTTTCGAGGCCGATGAAGCTGCACAGGCCGTGCGCCATCGCCGCGCAGCTCCAGAGGAATACGAAGACAGGCAGCCCGCGCTTCACGCCCCAGCGATCCATCTGGCGGCCGCCGGCCAAATAGCCGAAGGCGTAGGCGAAGGAGAAGGCAGCGGTGATCCAACCGTAGTCGGCGTCGCTCCACCCGAGGTCGCGGCAGAGATCCTTTTTGAGAATCGCGAGGACGAGGCGGTCGAGGTAGTTGACGGCGACGGAGAAGAAGAGGAGGCCGCAGATCGTCCAGCGGAAGTTGCCGCCGGCGGGAGTGGCGGGCGTCGCCGGCGAGGGAGAGGGTTGGGCTTGCATGGGGAGAGGTGTTGGACGGCCCGGTCGCGTGGTGGCCTATGGTCGATCGGTCAAACGAGGCGCCGATGAAAAACTGGTGCGGATCGACGATGCGTTTGCGCGGGATGGGTTGGAAACGGTGGGGGCAAGGGTTACGAAGATTTTCCTGCGTCGTGGGGCTACGATAGCAGGAAAACCACCATGACGGCGGTGCCGGGTGGGCCCGAGTCTGCGTATGCGCTCATTGTTGACGGCCGACGGACGGCCGGGCTCGCGTCACCGCGGAGTCGACCGGCTGCGGCTGCGCTCGAGGCCGTCGCGGGCACCGGGGTGGGCGGGGTTGAGACTCAGGGAGGCAGAAAATTGCGCGGCGGCATCTTCGTTGCGCCCCATCGCGAGCAACGCGCGGCCCAGACCGTGGCGCATATCGGCATCGTTGGGCTGCAATTCGACGGCCCGTTTCAAATGGGGCAGGGCGTCGATCACGCGGTCATGCATCGCGAGGCTCAGGCCCCACTTGAATTCCACGTCGGCCGAGTTCGGCTGCAAGCGGTGGGCTTGCGCGAACTGCTCGATCGCCTCGGCGAGGCGGCCGCCATTGGCGAGGGCCCAGCCGAGGTTGGCGCGGGCGACGGTCAGGGCGGGATTGATCGCGAGCGCGCGACGGAATGCGGCGATGCCTTCGTCGGCGCGCCGGAGAGACATCAGCGTCGCGCCGAGGGTGTTCTGGGCGGCGGCGAAACGCGGCTGGAGCCGCACGGCCTGTTCCAGCAACGGCAGCGCCTCGGGGGAGCGTCCGAGCCGGTTGAATACGTTGCCGAGGCTGTTGAGGGTTTCGGGAAAGCCGGGTTTCAACTCGAGGGCGCGCTGCAGATGCGGCAGGGCTTTGTCGGGCTGGCCGGCTTCGTCCAGCGCGGTGCCGAGATTGAGGTGGGCCACCCAGCTCGCGGGATTGCGGGCGAGCGTGGTTTCATACAGCGAGAAGACATCGCGATACATAGCGCTCTGCTGCCAAGTGAGACCGCCGAGGAGGGCGAGCACGCCGGCTGATGTGAGCGGACCGCTCCAGCGCGGCCAGCCGAGGCGGGCGAATCCCCTCGTCGCGGCAGCGGAGAGAAAGACGATCACGCCGAGGCTCGCGAGGTATTGAAAATGATCCGCGACGTAGGAGAACACGAAGGGATAAACGTTCACAAAACCGAGCACCGGAAACTGCGTGCCGCCGAACAACAGCGCGGCCGCGAGCGGTGCGCGGTCGCGACGCTGCCACCAAACGAGACCGGCGAGCAGCCCGCAGGTCGCGGCGGGGAAAAGCCACTGCAGCGCACTCGTAGCGTCGATCGTCCACCGCGGATAGAAGAAGGTGAGATCGACGGGCCAGAGCAGTTTTTCGACGTAGAACCAGACGACACGTCCGGCGAGCAGGCCGCGCTCCACGAGGCCGAGGGTAAACGCGTCGCCGCTGGCGCCGATGTGGGTAGATTCGAACCACGCGGTGCCGAGGCCGGCCGTTACACCGAGCGCCAGCCACGGTAGCAAAGGCCTGACGTCATCGCGCCACGACAGGCGGCCGCGCCGCCACCACGCCACGACGAGAAGTGCGGCCGGTAGCGTGGCGGTGACGGTCTTCGTGAGCAGCGCCGCTAGAAACCAGAGGCTCGCGATCACATAGCGCGCGGGGCGCCGGTCGTCTTCGAATCGGAGCCACGCGAGCGCGGCGGCGAGGTAGAATACGGTGGAGAGGGTGTTTTTTTGCTCCGAGATCCACGCGACCGATTCGACGCACACGGGGTGCAACGCAAAGACCAGGCCGGCGAGCATCGCGCCGGGAATCGCCAGACGCCGGAGAATCGCCACCAGCAAACACGCCGACGTGACGTGCCAGAGCACGTTAATCACGTGGTAGCCGGCGGTGGCATCGCCCCAGAGGCGATGTTCGATCCAGAAGGCCGAATGCAGGAGCGGGTAATACTGCTGGGTGGCGCCGACCTCGAACCAGATGCGCCAGAGGCCCGACCAGGACTGTAGGGCCGGATTGGTGACGTGGCCGGCATCGTCCCACAGGAAATCGCCCGTCAGCGCCGGGGCATAGGCGGCGAGCGTCGCGACCAGCGTGAACGCAAAGACGGCTCCGAGCGGCCAGCCGCCCGAGGCAGGCGCAGGGGCGGGGATCGCAGGGGCGGGGGTAGGGCGCGGGGATGGTTTCATCGTCACGGACGGCGAACGCTCCACGCTGCGGCCAGGCTTGGCGCTGGCAACCTCGGCGGTGGGCGAAATGGCGGAGAGGAGACGGGTTTTGCGAACCAAAAAAATCGCCGCCTCTCCCGGGAGTGGCGGCGATCATCGGCGAAGGCCGAACGAGGGAAACGCTACAGATCGAACGAGGCCGAGAGGACAAACTGGCGCGGGTCGATGATGCGGTAGGTGGAGGCCCGGCCGTCGAAGAAGGCGCCGGTCTTCTGCAAGCGGCCGCCTTCCTCCTGCAGGTTCTTCACGTTGAGTTGGAAGTTTGCCCGGACTTTGTCGGCGAAGAGCTTGGTCCGGTAGCTGACGAACATGTCGACGTTGATGTCGGACGACGAGTAGATGGGGCGGTTCGGATCGAGCTGCAGGATCTTGTTCGCCGGGAGGGTGAGGTCCATGCCCTGGGTATACCCAAGGCCGTAGAAACCGAGGGAGCCCTTGCTGGCGTAGCGCAACGAGCCGCCCACGCTCATGGCCTTGAGGATCGCGTGGTCGCTGATGCCGGCCAGATTGTAGCGCGTGTTGAACTTGGCTGAGTATTCGCGCTGCTGGGGCTGCGGGCGGCCGATGAGGGCGCGGAACACGGCCATGGGTGCATCGACGTTCCCGGCGAAGTTCGTGGCGGCCGAGTTCGTGCCGTTGTAGCCGGCTACGGTGCTCAAGGGCGTGCCGAGAATATTCCACCAGAGCAGGTGTCCGGTGGCGCCGGTGGGGAGGTTGACTGGGCCGGTCGCATAGGGAGTGGTCACGCCGTTGATGGTCTGCGTGGTCCGGGTGAAGCGCGGATCCTCGAGAGTCGTCCAGATCGGCATACGCGCGGCGATGTATTCGTCCACCGCAGAGCCGGCGGCCGTGTTGATCGCCTGAATTTTGGTGACCGACGCGCTGATGGTCCAGTGCTTGGTGGGATTGAAGTTGATTTCCACCTCGTGGCCCTTCGATTGCGCGTCATTGACCGCGGCGTAGGTGCCGGCGGCGGAAATGGCCTGCAACCCGTTATATTGCTCGATGGGCATCTTGATGGCCGCGGCAATCTGCTCGTTGGTGGCGATGCCGCCGGTGCCGAGGCCGTTCAACCAAGCGGTGGCCTGGGTCCGGAGGTTATACGGATCGGACGAGACAAATCCTTCATACCGCAAGATGCGCTGGGCCATCGTGGAGATGTCGCCGTTGCGCAGGTTGAGGCGCTTGGTATCGAAATTGTTGTAGCGGACGGACAGTCTGCCATCCAACACCGTGATCCACACACCGAGGTCCTTGGTCGTGCCGGTTTGGTTGGGCAGTTGCTTGAGGAACAGATCGTAGGCCGGACCTTGCGCAATGAAGTTGTCGGCCGTGTTGTAGGTCAGGCTGGCGCTGCTGATCGCCTCGGCCAGGAACCGGCTGATCCCGCTCCCGCCGCTGATCCGGGATTGGATGAACTTGAGATCCCGGAACGGACGGGCCACGAGCGAAACGTTCTTCGTCTTGCCTTTGGCCACGCGCCAGGGGCCCACCCACTGATCGGACGCCGCGAAGTCGTATTCGCGGAGGTTGGCGGTGAGCAAGGCGAGCGGGGCATTGCGCTCGTTCACGATGTCTTCGCGCATGCCGAAGGTGCCGACCAGTTTGCCTCCGAAGAAAGTGCTCTGGAGCACGCCACCCGCCGTCTTGACGACGGAGTTGACGTTGGCGAGACCGCCACCGTAAGCCGGGGTGTAGCCGATGGTGGAAGCATCCTTGATCATCGCGCCGGCGTTGGGACCCCAGACATAGGGAACACTGGCCCCTTCCGGGAAATGGCTCGGGGCGTATTCGATGCCGCCGCCGACGGTATTGCCGACATAGTATTGCTCATTGACCCGGCTGAATCCGCCGGGAGCGATCGCATAGCGGGAGTTGAGATTCGACGTCGTTTGGCCGCCTAGGATCGTGTTGGCTGCGGCGTATTTTTGCTGCCAGCCCTTGTCGAGGCCCAGTGCAGTATGCCGGTAGTTGTAGTTATAATTCTTCTGATCCTTGTATTCGTAATAGCCAAGGAGCTGCTGGGTGCCGAGCCACTTGCTCAAACCCCTATCCTGGGAGAAATCGAGGCGATAGACGGATTGAGCCCGGGTGGTGTCCCACAGCAATGGCTTGATCCGCAGGTAGGGTTCGCTGCTCCGCAGGTAGGGCCGGCCGAAGTAGGGATTGGGGGTGCCGTCCAGATTGACCATGTTCACGTCGACTTGGAGTTGGCCGACGTTGCTGTTCACGCTCGCGGGGCCCATGGGCTGGTTTTCGATTCGTTTGGAATCCTCACGCATGAAGGTGACTTGGGCCGCCAAGGTGTGCTTGGGCGTGCTGATGATCATCTGATCGAGCTGGGCCAGATAGGTATCGACGTCGTCCCACGCCTTGCCGTTGCCCGCCAGATTGATGCTGGTCCAGTCGTAGATCGACTGGCTGTTGATGGGGCGGGTGACGGAATTGTAGAGCGGCTGTTGCGTGGCGGTGTAGGTCTCCGCCGCACCCGTGGTCAGGAGGCCGATCCCAGCGACCGAAGCTGCAAACGGATCGGTGGTCGCAAAGACCGCGGTGCCGTTGGTGGCCGTGGCGTTGGTATAACGCGCCATGGTCCAGTAAGGAGCTTGGCCCGGGGCACCGATCCGGAAGGGCGAACGAGTCTCTGAGCCGCCGGTGATAAACAAGGCCGGTGCGGCCGTATACGGCGTAGTGGAGCCGAGGACGTTGCCGTTGCCGTAAACCTGCCCGTTGGCGAGGGTGACCAAGTTGGTGACGGGATTCCAACCCGGCTTCCCGGCCTTGATCCAATCGGTGTAGTAGTCGCGCGGGGTCGTGAAGTTCGGCCGCACGGACGCGTTTTTGTAGTTATACCAAGACGCCGACAGAGTGGTGTTTTTGAAGGGCCGGGCCTTGAGCTGAATACTGAGGCGGCGGGCGTCTTCGCCGGAAGGTTTGCGGACGAAGCCGGTGTGCTGGTTGGCGTAGCTCGCGCGCAGGGCGAGCTTGTCGGTCAGCTTGCGGTTCAGGTCGAGCGAGACGCGCCAGCCGTCGTAGCTGTCGCCCCGCAATTCGAGCTTGCTGAAATTGCGACTGAGGTTGGCGGTGGCCGGGACCTGGTTCACCGTGCCGGAGGCGTTGCCCAAGCCGAAGATGTTGGCATTGGGACCGCGGCTCAGCTCGAGCGAATCCATCCAGAGCGGATCCACGGGCACGCGACCCGAGGTCTGGATGTTGTTGAAGGCGATGTTGGCGTTGCCGAGGCCGCGCACGCGATTGGCGTTGTTCGGATTGAGGCTCACTTGGTCGACCACGGCGCCGGTGCGGTCCGTCTCAAACAAGGAGTAGGAGTTCGTGCCCTCGGTGCTCGCCATGTGGTCGAATACATCGTTGATATCGAGCATCGCGAAGTCGGTCATCTGCTCCTTGGTCATCACGGTGATCGACTGGCCCAAATCCTCGATCTTCGAGTTGAGGCGCGTGCCGGACATCGTGTTCGATTGGAAGTAGCCCCGGTTGTTTTCGGAGGTTACTTCAAAGGGCGAGAGGGCGACGATCTCTTCTTGGCCGGGTCTCGCCGCGGCGTCGGTCGGGGCGGAAGCGGCGGTTTTTTGGGCGGCCTCCAGCGCGGCGAGCTCGTTCGGGTCGAGTTTGCCGTTTCGGTTGGTGTCGTATTTGGCGAGGGTAGCGGCGTCGGCCACGGGCGCCGGGGCGACTTGTGCGCGCACGAGCGGAGTGCCGAAGGCGAGCAGGCAGGCGGGAGTGCCCAGCAAGGCGAGCAACCGGGGGGTTATGTTATCGGGTAGTTTCATGATCTTGATGAGTCCGAGCCGCGAGAGGATGGGCGGCCGGGTGGGTTTTGTTGCAGGTGAGTTTAAAGGGGAATGCGTGTCGGGGTATAATCGGCAAGGTCGACATGGGAACCAGAGGGTAGGCTCGCCAGGCGAGTATGAGCCAATTTTGCCGGCGAAGCCACCTGTCGCTTGGCACATTCTGCCCGGAAAATAGTGCAGGAGCCGACCCGAAGGGATGTGCGGCGCCGCGGCGTCCGATCCCGATGCGACGCAGCCCGTGCGGACGGGCAGGTGGGCGGGGCTAGCGCTACGCGCCGACGAAGCAGGGTTGAAGGGGGACTCATGCGGTTTTGGGGAAACGGGGCTTTCAGAACCAGTCGGTTTATGCAGGCCGGACCAATCGGAGGCCGCGAGCTTTACTCTGCGCTCATCGTTGACCGCGCGACCCAAGAACGGGCGGGGTTAGGCGCGCTTGGGCAGGGTCCGGCCGTCGCGCCATTGGCCGGTCAGCAGAGTCTCGTGCTGGTCACCGGGCACGCCGGTTTCATTGCGGTGCAGGAGACCGACGAGCATCTCGACGGCGAGTGCGCCGAGCGAGGCCGGGTCGGTGTAGACGCCGGCGAATTCCAGTTCGGGGTGGTCGCCGGCAAGATCGATCAGGCCGACATCGCGTGGCACGCGGCGGCCCAGGCGCTCAAGCCAGGCGAGCACGGGGCGCGCATGGTTCGCCAGCAGCGCATCCGGACGCACGCGCTCAAACCAGTCGCGAAACGATTGCTCGTCGGCCGGCACTGCCGGGCAGGGTGGCAGACGATCGGCAGCGGGGTAGAGTTGTTGCTGGGCCAGAAACGCGCCCAGCCAGCGGTCGCCGACGCGCGGGCTGTCGTTGGCTTCGGAAAATACGAAGCCCACGCGCCGGTAGCCGCGCTCGCGGCAGCGCTGCATGCCCTGCCACGCGGCGTCGAAATGGTTTTCCGTCACGTGATGCAGCAGCGGAGCACGGAGCGTGAGTCCGAGCGCCACGCTGGAGAACCGCGACCACTCTAGATCCATCGTATGCTGGCCGGGAGGGAGGCGGCCCACAATCACGCCGTTGATGCCGCGCGCCGACAGGATGTCGCAAAACCGCAGCGACGTCATGCCGGCTTCGCCGAGCCAGAAGTGTTCGAGTTTGTAGCCGAAGTCGCGGGCTCGCTCGGCGGCACCGGGGAAATAATTCGGTCGGTCGTGGTGGGGCGGGCGCCAACCGAAGCGCGTCGGATAATTCGTCACGTAGGCGAGCGCGACGTGTTTCTCGGGCTGCCCGCTGCGACGCGATTGCATGAGGGCCGAGACGAGCGGGTTGATGCGGTAGCCGAGCTTGGCGGCGATGGCTTTCACCCGATCGCGGGTCTCCGCAGGGATGCGCGGATGATCGCGGAGCGCGAGAGACACCGTCGTGCGATGCACTCCGGCTCGAATCGCAACGTCTTGCAGGGTGGCTTTGGCGGGCACGACCCGAGTCACCGGCGAATGCCGGGCGCAGTCGAGAATTTAGTGGCGCGGAGGTGGCCGGGCCGCGCAAGCGCTCAGCGTTGCTGGGTGAGACCAACGGGTGCACCGTCGACGAGCACGTCGCGGGCGTCGGTCAGCTCGAAAATTTGGCCGGTCTTTGGTGTCACCTTCACGTTTTTGAAAGTGACGTTGCGCACGTGGCTCAGCTTCACGCCCTGCGTCGAGGCGATGGTCATGTTTTCGAAGGTGATATTTTCGATCGGAGAATCGTCGAGGCCGGTGAGGCGGATCGCGACCGGGGCACCGTCGGCGGTGACGTCCTTGATGTGAATATCGCGGAACACCGGGGGCTTCTTGGCGATGGGCGCGTTGCGGTCGGCCGTGTAGTCCATGTTCATGATGACGACGTCCTGCTGCATGTTGCGCACGCGCAGGCGCTCGGCCCAGACGTGTTCGACCACGCCGCCGCGGTCGCGCCGGGATTTGATGCGCACGGCGCGGTCGGTGCCGTCGAAATCGCAATCGTGCATGTAGACGTTGCGCACATCGCCGGACATTTCGCTGCCGATGACGAGCCCGCCGTGGCCGCGTTTGCTGGTGCACCAGCGCATCACGACATTCTCGGTGGGTCGGGCGACGCGCCAGCCGTCCTCGTTGTATCCGGATTTAATGACAAGACAGTCGTCGCCGGTGTCGAACACGCAGTGCTCGACGAGGACGTTGCGGCACGAGTCGGGATCGATGCCGTCGTTGTTGGGGCCGTCGGTGAGCACGTGCACGCGGCGGATTATGAGGTTTTCGCAGTAGACAGGATGGAGCGTCCAATTGGGGCCGCCGCCGATCGTGAACCCTTCCCACAGGACATTCCGGCAATTGAGAAACACGACGAAGTTCGGCCGGATCGCGGCCTCGGGCGTGCCGAAGACGCGTTTCTCCACCGGCACGCCGCGCGCGGCCATTTCGAAAAAGGCTTTGGTTTCCTTCTTCTTCCAATCCCACCACGCGCGCGAATTGCCGTTGAGTTTGCCGGGGCCGGTGATCGCCACATCGGTGCAGTCGCGTGCGTAGATGAACGGCGAGTAGTTGTAGACTTCGACACCACCTACGCGCACGAGCACGACCGGCAGGTAATCTTCGAATCGGTCGCTGAAGATCAGCTCGGCACCTTCTGCGAGGTGCAGTTCGATTTTGCTGCGTAGGTGCACGGGGCCGGTGAGCCATTGGCCCGCTGGCACGAGCACGCGACCGCCGCCGGCTTCGGCGCAGGCTTTGATCGAGGCCGCGATCGCCGCGGTATTTTTCGTCGCGCCGCCGGCGACGGCACCATGGGCGCGAATATCGACGACGTGTGGCGGGAAGGCAGGGCGCGCGAGCTGCGGCATCGGAAATGGCGCGACAATCGGCGCGATCGGATCTCCGCCCCAGGCGGCCGGTGGGTGGGCGGCCGGAGCGACGGCGGCGAGGAGGGCGATCAGCAGCGAGAAAACGAGAGCGAGGCGTGTGGTGATCAAAGTGCGCATAACGCGCGCAGTCGGGGCCGCGGCAGTGGCAGCGGCAAGAATGGCGCTGCGCACATCGTAGACTGGCGCGGCGAACGCCGGTGCGGTTGCAAGGCTCGCCGCCACTGTTGCTCAATTTTTTGCGTGATGCGCTGCGCGGAAGTCGTCTCCATGACGGTTCAGGGTTTCTGCTGTATCCTTCCGTCCTGATAGAGACCGAAACGCTCGATTTACCTCCCATGTCCAAATTGCCCTTTTGTGTTCGTCCGCGCTCCGGCCGTGTCGCCGCCGCGCTCATTTTGTCCGGATGCTTTTGTTCCGGTAGCATCGCTCAGACGGTCGCCACCGTCCCGGCGAAAGCGGCAGGACAAGACGACGCGGTGGTGATGAACCCGTTCGTGATTTCCACGGGCCGTGATGCGGGCTTCGTCGCGGCGTCGTCGCTCGCAGGCGGGCGTCTGGCGGGAGATTTGAAAGACACGCCTGTGGCGTATTCGGTGCAGACGCGCGAGTTCATCGACGCACTCGGTCTCGAGAGTGTCACCGAGGCCAGCAAGTGGAGCGTCAACGTCGCCGACGTCCGCGACAACGGCGCCACGGAGATCTTCGGCGCCGCGACGCAAATCTCGTTTCGCGGTGGCTCGAGTGCCGCCACGCAGCGCGACTTCTTCCCTTTCGCCGTCAACTACGACAGCTACAATCTCGAGCGCATCGACTACGCGCGCGGCCCCAATGCCGTCCTCTTCGGCAACGGCGACTACAGCGGCACCATCAACGCCGTCTCTCGCGTGGCGCGCACCGACAAGAGTTTCGACGAAGTGAGGCTCTCTTACGGTTCGTGGGCCAACCAGCGCTTCACCCTCGATGCCAATCTCGCCCTGAACCGCCGCTTCGCCCTGCGGCTCGACGCCCTCTACGCCGATCGCGGCGGCTGGCGGCAATTCGACATGGAGCGCAAACGCGGCGCGACTTTGGCCGCCACGATCAACGTGACCGCCACCACCCAGTTGCGCCTCCAGGGTGAAGTGGCCGATGTGCGTCGCAACAATCCCTTCATGACGTTCACGGACCGGTTCACCGGCTGGGACGGCGTCACGGTGCTCGATGCACGCGTGCCCACGACCGGCTTGCCATCGGACGCCACGGTGAGGGGCTACAGCCAGTTGGGCAATGCCACCACGCCGTTCTTCGTCTACGCGCCCGCGTTCAACGGCACGCTCGATCTCTCGCGCACGGGCCAGACGCTCGGCGGCAACGCCAACACCACGGTTTCCGTCGGCGGCGTTCTCGCCGTGGGACCGACGGCAAATATCGCGGGCAATCCGTTCAACGAAGCGCTGAATCTCCCAACCGGCCGTTTCGACCGCGCGATCGCCGGTTCGAAATTCCGCGTGCCCGATCGCGGCTTCGCGGTGTCTTCGAACAATCCGTCTTTCGTGCAGCCGGCGCGTTCGTTTTCCGCGTTTCTCACGCAACGGATCGGCGAGCGGTGGTTCGCGAGCCTCGATCACAATTACTCCCGCGAGCGCCGCACGACCGAATATATCAACAGCCGCGGTCTTCCCCAGGTTTACATCGATATCAATCGCAACCTCCCCGACGGCACGCCCAACCCCGAGTTTCTCCAGCCCTACAGCCAGGGCTACCGCTTGCGCATCCGCATCGGCGCCCAGAGCGAGAGCACACGTGCGGCCCTCGCCTACGTGCTGAAGGATACCCGGCTGGGTGACTTCAGTGCCAACCTCGCGTGGCAGCACAGCAACAGCAATTCCGTGAGCGATCCGACGGTCTTCACCGCGAAACGCAGCACCGATCCCCGCACGTGGGTGACGCCTGCCTACACGGATGTCGTCTACTATCGCTACTACTGGGACAAGCCGGACCTCCCGACGCCGGAAGTCCCTTCGGTAAACTACAACGGCACCACCTATCAGACCGGCTGGGTGAAAGATATCGGCGGCACCACGGTGGTCCCCGCGATCAACTATACCACGCTCGATACGCTCCAGGCCGCGTTGAAGGGCGTCCTGTTCAAAGGCCGTATCCATCTTCTCGGTGCGGCGCGCAACGACCGCTATCTCGCCTACAGCCGTTTCTCGCGCGTGCCCGGCGACTATCCCGCGAATTGGGATGGCTCGACCTACTACTATCGTCCGGATGCTCCCGCCGACTACGGCACGCTCACTTATACGCCGAAAACGGCCGCCGGCGTCGCGACCGGGGCGGCGGTGCCGGCATCGTCACGCCCCCGCACGGGCCTCGTCGCGCAGGCGCAGTATGCTGGCGACCGTTTCCAGGACGATTACGCGCCACCGGAAGTGAACGTGGACAAGACGACGTTTACCGTCGGCGGTCTCGGCTATGTCACCCGCGACCTCAGCCTGTTCTACAACTATTCGACGACCTTTAATCCCAGCGCAGCACGCCAAAATATCTACGGTTCCTACTACGGCCCGCAGGTCGCCGCGGAATGGAGTGCCGGCCTCCGCCAATCCCTCGCCAACGGCAAACTCTCCGCCACGTTGGGCTACTACCGCGGACGGCAGACGGGCCAAGTTTTCGATTTCAGCTCCACGGCGCAGGCGAACCTCAACACATTTGCCGCCGCGAGCCCAACCCCGGCGTCCGGCCCGGCGCCCGCCGCCGGACAAGGCAACATCCGCGGCCTCACGCCGGTCCCGCGCTTCTTCGACACCCGTGATTCGAACAACGAGGGCTTCGAATTTGAAGTCGTCGCCAACCCCACGAAAGCGCTGCGCCTCACGGTCAACGGCGCGCGCCCGCGCACTTACCAAAGCAACGTCGCGGCCGACTTCGCCGGTTTTTATGCGCGCAACGAGGAGGTCCTACGCCAAATCGCCGCGGACACCAGCGTGCTGATTGATGCGCGGACACGGATCGCCGCCACCAACACCGCCGTGCCGACCACGATCCGTTCGCCCGACGCCAACGGCGTCGCCAGCGCATGGAACAGCCTGCAAACCATCCGCGCCAACGTCGTGGCCGGCTCGCAACTCGTCACGCGCCTGCCGTTGCTCACGGGCAATGTTTTCGCCGACTACACGTTCCGCGAAGGCCGCTTCAAGGGCTTCAAGGTTGGCGCCGGTGCGAACTATCGCGGGCGTCAGGCGATCAGCTATCGCGGCGGCGACACGATCGTCGACCCCGCTTCCCCGACGAACGCCATCGACGATCCCAGTGTCGGTGCGCTCGATCCGGTCTACGTGCGCGGCTACACGACGGCCACGTGCGTGCTTGGCTACAACCTCAAGCTCGGCCGCGCCTACGCGTTCCAGTTGGATTTCAAAATCGATAACCTCTTCGACTACAGCGAGCCGCTCTACGTCGGCACGGTGCAGCGCCCGGTGGGCGGAAATCTCAGTTCACCCGCGCGCGTCGCGACTCCGTCGAATCTCTACTACCTGACGCCGCGCAACTACACCCTGAGCGCGACCCTGAGGTTTTAAC
>Ga0075163_10007269_pt1 | contig 14647 bp, 14 predicted proteins | sample JI1023141ADNA_FD_71478 | JGI IMG/M metagenome (GOLD analysis project Ga0075163, IMG submission 71478) | Wastewater effluent complex algal communities from Wisconsin, to seasonally profile nutrient transformation and Carbon sequestration -... | ecosystem: Engineered > WWTP > Effluent > Algae...
GCGAACACGATCGCGCCGCGCCAGAACCGCTGGCCGATGAACGCGTCGAGGTGGGCGGCGGTCGGCAGATCGAAGGCGAAGGCGTAGCCGCAGGCGCGCGGGTGGGCGACCAGGTGGGGGAAGGCGCGCGCGATCGCGTCGAGCCGCGGCTTCACCAGCTTCTCGATCCGGGTGGCGGCGTGGCTGGTCGACATCATCTCGGCGTGGATCCGGCCGCGGACCAGCGACGCGTTGTGGGCGCTGGCCGGCTCGGGATCCTCGAACCGCGACATCACCACGCCGACCTGGGCCCGCTTGGCGAACACCACCGCGTCGGGGACGTCGGGCTGGCCGCGGCTGGTCAGCAGCCGGAACCGGGTGTGCCAGGCGAAGGTGCCGCCGAGGCCGAAGCCGACCTGGACCTCGTCGAAGATCAGCGGCACGTCGTGGTAGCGGGTGAGCAGGCGCAGGGCGCGGAAGAAGCGCTCGCTGGCGTAGCGATCGCCGCCCTCGGACTGCATCGGCTCGATGATCACGGCGAAGTAGCCGCCAGCCCGCAGCGCGGCGTCGACCCGGGCCAGGCTCGCGACCTCGGCCGCCAGCAGCTTGTCCTCCTTGGCGTGGCCGAACCGCTCGGTCAGCTCGGCGGTGTCGCCGGCGGCGCAGGCGGCGTAGAAGCCCGACGGCGCGGCCGGCTCGTCGCCGGGGTCGTCCCAGACCGGGAACGGGGCGAAGGTGGCCTCGTAGCCGCCGAGCTCGAACGGCGCCCGCTTCGACGGCGAGTGGGTGGCGTGCAGCGCCAGCAGCGTCCGGCCGTGGAAGCTGCCCTCGAACGCCAGCACCTTGGTCGCGTCGGGCCGCTTGCCGTGCAGCCGGCACAGCGCCAGCGCCTTCTCGTTGGCCTCGGCGCCCGAGGCGGTGAAGGTCACGTGCGGCAGGCCCGGCACCAGGTGGCGCAGGGTCGCGGCGTACTCGGCGGCGGCCCAGGTCTCGCCGACCGCGGTGTCGTCGTTGGTGGCGAGGGTGTCGCCGAAGCCGCCCTCGACCAGGCTCTGGACCACCGGATCCTCGGCGAAGCCGCCGCACACGGTGGCGGTCTGGCTCATGCTGTCGAGCACCGCGAGCGGCTCGGCGTCGACCGAGACGAACCACGGCCCGGCCGAGCGCAGGTGATCGAACACCGCCGGCTTCTTGTCCTTGACAACCCGGTCGCCGGCGTAGAGCCGGATCAGCCACGAGTCCGAGGTCGGCATCTTGCCGCCGCGCGGCCGGCGCAGGGTCAGCGGCCGCGGATCGTCGATCAGGGTCCGGGCGACCTCGGCCGCGTCCTCGGCGGCGTGCTGGATCTCGAGCCGATCGAGATCGGGCGCCGGCAGGTGATCGGCGAGCAGCGGGTGGGTGGCGATGGTGCCGATGACGTTGTCCTGGACCGCGACCGGGACCACGACGTTGCGGTGGGCGGTCGAGCCGGCCGGCCGGTAGTTGCCGCTCTTGCCGGTGCCGCCGAACGGCAGCCGGGCCGAGGCGAGGTTGGTCGAGCGGTTGCGGTTGAGGATGCCGGCGGTGGTCTCGCGGTAGATCCGCTCGAAGCGCTCGCTCGAGCCGGTGAACACCGCGTTGGCGAACCCGTACGGGCTGCCGTTGATCACCGCGATCGCCTCGTCGTCGCCGTCGATGATCTCGACGCCGAGATCGGGGCCGAACGACTCGACGTCGGTGTAGCCGGGTGCTTCGTGGCGGCCCTCGGGCAGGACGTGGAGCGACGCCGACCGGTAGAAGCCGCCGGGCAGGCGACCGCCCGGGACCACCGGCTCGGCGCCGGCGGCGACGCCGGCGGCGACCGTGGCCTCGAAGCGGGCGCGGCCGGCCTCGCTGACCAGCGGGCCGGCGAAGCTGGTCGGATCCTCGGGGTGGCCGAAGCGCAAGGTCGGCACCGCGGCCCGCAGCGCGGCCAGCAGCGGGGCCGCGACCTTGCGGTGGACCAGCACCCGATCGGTGGCGGTGCAGCGCTGGCCGGCCGAAAGGTAGCCGCCGACGATGATCTCGTGGGTGGCCTGGCGGACGCTGGCGTCGTCGAGAACGACGACGGTGTTCTTGCCGCCCATCTCGAGGGCGAGCAGGAGCTCGGGCCGGTCGAGCGCCGCCTCCTGGATCCGCCGGCCGACCGCGTAGCTGCCGGTGAAGCACAGGCCCTTGACCCGGCGATCGGCGACCAGCGCCGCGCCGACCGCGCCGGTGCCCTGGACCAGGTTGAACAGGCCGGGCGGCAGGCCGGCGGCGTGGACGGTCTCGGCGTAGCGCTGGCCGGTCAGCGGGGTCAGATCGGAGGGCTTGACCACCACCGCGTTGCCGGTGAGCAGCGCGACCACGACGTGGGCGTGGCAGAGGTGGATCGGGTAGTTGTACGGGCCGACCACCGCGACCACGCCGAGCGGGTGGTAGCGGAGCTGCTCGTGGGGCGAGCCAGCGACCGGGCCCTCGCGCAGGTCGGCCGAGGCCAGGCCGCGGGCGACGTCGAAGCGGGCGAGGACGGTCTGGATCTCCTGCGCCGCCTCCGACCGGAGCTTGCCGGTCTCGAGCACGATCGCGTCGGCCAGGTCCTTGGCCCGGGCGGCGATGGCGTCACGCCAGCGCAGCAGCGCGACCACGCGATCGGCGAACGACAGCCGCCCCCAGGCCGGCTGGGCGGCGGCGGCGGCGGCGGTGGCGTCGGCCACCGCCTCGACCGTGAAGCCGGTCTCGAACACCACGGCGCCGTCGGCGGCCGGGTTGCGCGACACCAGGGCCTCGCCGGAAGGAGGGACGAACGCGCCGCGAACGTAGTTGCCGAGAGGCTGCACCGCCCGGGAGTACCTGGGGTTCACCGGGTGGTCAAGCCGGCGCACCGGCGCTGATAACCATACGTGATCGCAGTGGGATCGGCCGGCTCGCGGGTCCGACCGGAGGCTTGCATGGCGCCGGGATGCGGGTGGCGATCGCGCCCGCGCCGGTGATGGCGCAGGCTCTTGTAATCGCCGGGGCCCTGTGCCATAAGACGGGCCCTTTCGTCGGCCGCGTTCCTTCTGCCGCCGAGCACCTGTCCCTTCACGATTGCGGAGCAACTGCCATGGCCAAGAAAGGCAAGTCCGGCCGCGAGCTCATCCGTCTGGTGTCCACGGCGGACACCGGCTACTTCTACACCACGTCGAAGAACCGCAAGCGGACTCCCGACAAGCTGGTGATGAAGAAGTACGACCCGGTCGTGCGCAAGCACGTCGACTTCAAGGAATCGAAGATCTGACCCCTGGCGGGGCCTGACCTTCTCGCTTCTCTCCTGCACTTTCCGAGGGATCCATGTCGCGCGAGTGTGAAGTCACCGGCAAGAAGCCGCTCATGGGCTGCAACGTCAGCCACTCGAACCGCCACACCAAGAAGCGGTTCGAGCTCAACCTGGTCACCAAGCGCTTCTGGCTCGAGGACGAGAAGCGCTGGGTCACCCTGCGCGTGACCGCCCGCGGCATGCGCACGATCGACAAGCGTGGCCTCGGCGCGGTGGTCAAGGACCTCCGGGCCGCTGGCAAGAAGATCTGATCGCGCGCGCCGAGGCACGGGTGTTGTCTCGGCAGGTACCGCACGATCATCGGCGGCCGCCACGAACCTCGCTGCCGGGGTTCGTCGCGGCCGTGCTCGTTTTCGGCGTGACGGTGGGTGGCGGTGGCGGCGCGGGTTGCGCGCGCGGCCCGGTGCGTGGGCCGGCGCTGGCCGGCAGCGGCTGGACCGCCGGCGGTGACCGGCTCGGCGCCGGGCCGATCGCGGCGGTCGCGCTGGCCGGTGACGACGTGATCGTCGCCAGCGACGTCGCGGCGGCCGGCGGCGAGGTGCGGCGCCTGGGCGGTGACGGCGCCACCCGCTGGATCCGGCCCCTGCCCGCGCGGCCGCGCGCGCTGGCCGCGAGCCCGACCCGGATCGTGGTCGCGATCGACGGCGACGCCGACCTGGCGACGCTGACCGCCGCCGGCCTGACCGGGCTGCCCGACGGGCTGCGCGGCGCGCCCGGCGCGGCGGTGGTGATGCTCGGCGCCGACGGCGCGCCGACGTGGACGGTCGGGGTCGGCGGGACCCGGTGGGCGATGGTGCGGGCCCTGGTGCTCGACGGCGACGACGTGCTGGTCGGCGGCGCGTTCGCCGGCACGCTGCGGATCGGCGACCGGGTGGTGACCGCGGCCGGCGGCGTCGACGGCTTCTGGGCCCGGCTCGACGGCGCGGGTCACCTGGTGGCGCTGGCCCGGATGGGCGGCGACGGCTTCGACGCGGTGACCGGGGTGGCGGCGCTGACCGATGGCCGGCTCGCGATCGTCGGCACGTTCACCGGCCCGGCCGAGCTGGCCGGCACCGACCTCGACAGCGCGCGCGGCGACCGGATCGGCGGCGACGGCTTCGTCGCCACGTTCGATCGCGCCGGCGCGTTGGCCTGGGCCCGGACCTGGGGCGGCGCCTACGAGGACACCGGCGCCGGCGTCGCCGCGCTCGCCGGCGGGGAGCTGGTCGTCGCCGGCACCATCACCGGCGAGGTCGACGTCGCCGGCCGGCGCCTGACCAGCCGCGGCACCAGCGACGGCATGGTCGCGGTCCTCGCCGGCGACGGCGCGGTCCGCGGCGTGACCCTGGTCGGCGGGCCCGACGTCGACAGCGTCACCGCGGTCGCCAGCGGCGGCGCCGGTGGCCACGCGCTCGTCGCCGGCCGCTACAACGGCGCGATCTCCACCCGCGCCGGCACCGTCGCCGCGCCGTCCGCCGACGCCGGCTTCGTCGCGGTCGTCGATCGCGACGGCGTGATCGGCCTGGCGCCGGTGGTCAGCGCCGCCGCCACGGTCGACGTCCGGATCGCGGCCGATCCGCGCGGCTGGCTGGCCGCCGCCCACGCCGACGTCCCGCTCGCGCTCGGCGCCGACGCCCAGCCGGCCGGCGGCGCGCTCTGGCGTCGGGCCTGGTAGCGCGCGGCGGCCGGCGCGTCGGGGGCGGCGGCGAGCGGCGGCGCAAACGTTGCCCGTCGACGCGACCTGCTCGACGATGGCGCCATGTCCAGCCGCCCCGCTCTCGTCGCCCTGGTCGCCGCCGTCGCGCTGTCGTCGGCCGGTTGCTACGGCACCTACGGCGCCAGCCGCAAGCTCAACGCCTGGAACGGCACCGTCAGCAGCAACAAGGTGGCGCGCTCGGCGGTGCACCTGGCGCTGTGGATCATCCCGGTCTACGAGCTGGCGTTCGTCGGCGACTTCTTGATCTTCAACAACGTCGAGTTCCTGACCGGCAAGAACCCGATCCAGTGATCGCGGCGGCGGTGCGCGCCGGCGCGCGCCGGCGTCAGGGCAGCGCGGGCGGCGGCGGCGACGCGCATTGCCGGGCGCAGCCCTGCTCGATGAGCTCGATCGCGACCGCCTCCATCTGGCGGGCGCGGACGCAGGCGGCGACGCAGGCCGGGTCGACCACCGGCGCGTCGATCGCTGGCGCGGCGGCGTCGCGGGGGACGGCGCCGCCTGTGTTGCCGATCGGGCGGCCGCGGTCGGGCGACGGTCCGTCGCCGTGGCGCGCCCGCGAGCAGGCGCTGCCCGCGCCGCCGACGACCAGCGCGACGAGGGCGGCGACCAGCGCGGCGCGGATGCGGGTCACGCTCGCGCTCACACCGCCAGCAGCATGCGCTCGGGCGCCTCGAGCCGGTCCTTGACCGCGACCAGGAACGACACCGCCTCGCGGCCGTCGACCACCCGGTGATCGTAGGTCAGGGCGACGTACATCATCGGCCGGATCACGATCTGATCGTCGACCACCACCGCCCGCTTGACGATGTTGTGCATCCCGAGGATGCCGGTCTGCGGGTAGTTGAGCAGCGGCGTCGACATCATCGAGCCGTAGATGCCGCCGTTGGAGATGCTGAAGGTGCCGCCGACCAGGTCCTCGATCGCGAGCTTGCCGGTCCGGGCCTTCTCGGCCAGCGCGCCGATGCCGGCCTCGACGCCGGCGAAGTCGAGGGCGTCGACGCCGCGCAGCACCGGCACCACCAGGCCGCGCGGGGTCTGGACCGCGATGCCGAAGTCGTAGTGCTTCTTGTAGACGATGCTGCCGCCGACGACCTCGGCGTTGATGCCGGGGAACTGCTTGCACGCGGCGACGCAGGCGTGGACGAAGAACGACATGAAGCCGAGCTTCACGCCGTGGGCCTTCTCGAAGCCGTCCTTGTAGCGAGCGCGCAGCGCCATCACCGCGGTCATGTCGACCTCGTTGAAGGTGGTGAGCGACGCGGTCTCGTGCTGGGCCTGGACCAGGCGCTCGGCGACCCGACGGCGCAAGGGCGACATCGGCACCACCTCGTCGCGCGGATCGACGTGGACCGGCGCGGCGGGCGCCGGGGCCGGCCCGGGCGCGGCTGCGACGGGCGCCGCCGCGACGGGAGCCGCCGCGGCCGCCTGATCGCCGCGCTCGCGGGCCGCCTTGCGCTGCGACGGTGACATCGCCGCCGGCGCGGCCGCCGCGGCCACGGGGGCCGGTGCCGCCGCGGGTGCGGGTGCCGCCACCGGCGCGGGTGCGGGTGCGGCCACGGGTGCGGGTGCGGCCACGGGTGCCGGTGCGGCCACCGGCGCCGGCGCGGCCTGCGCCGGCGCGGCCTGCGCCACGACCGCCGCCGCGGCGCCGACGGTCACCGCGCCCACCACCTGCCCCACCTTCACCGTCGCGCCCTCCTCGGCCGCCTTGACCGCCAGCGTGCCGGCGACCGGCGACGGCAGCTGGACCGTGATCTTGTCGGTCTCGAGATCGATGACCGGCTCGTCGACGGCGACCGGGTCACCGACGTTCTTGAGCCAGCGCGCGACGACGGCCTCGGTGATCGACTCACCGAGCGGAGGAACCACTAGATCGGCCATGACGGACTCTACTTCCCTTCGAACGCGGCGCGGAAGATCCGCTCCTGTTCCATGACGTGGGCCTTGTGCGAGCCGGTCGCCGGGCTCGCGCTCTCGTCGCGGCTGACCAGCCGCACCGCGCGCCCGAGCGTGCGCTCGAGCCGCGGGATGATGAAGCTGGCCGGGCCCATGTTGGCCGGCTCGTCCTGCACCCAGGCGACGTCGACCGGGCGGGCGCCGGCCAGCGCGGCCAGCACGTGCTCGTGCCGGTACGGGTAGAGCTGCTCGAAGCGGACGATCGCGGTCTCGCCGTCCTTGCGCCGCTTCCGCTCCTCGGCGAGCTCGTAGTAGATCTTGCCGCTGCACAGCAGCAGCCGCTTGACCGCGGTCGGCTCGACCTCGCGCTCGGGCAGCAGGCGCTGGAAGGTGCCGGTGGTCAGCTCGGCCAGGGTCGACGTCGCCGCCGGCAGCCGGAGCAGGCTCTTGGGCGTCATCACCACCAGCGGCTTGCGCCACGGCCGCTTCACCTGCCGGCGCAGCAGGTGGAACATCTGGGCCGGCGTGGTCGGCTGGCAGACCTGGATGTTGTCCTCGGCGCACTGCTGGAGGAAGCGCTCGAGCCGGGCGCTCGAGTGCTCCGGGCCCTGGCCCTCGTAGCCGTGGGGCAAGAGCAGGACCAGGCCGCTGAGCCGGTGCCACTTGTCCTCGGCCGAGGTGATGAACTGATCGATGATGACCTGGGCGCCGTTGGCGAAGTCGCCGAACTGGGCCTCCCACATCACCAGCGCGTCGGGGTAGTCGAGCGAGAAGCCGAACTCGAAGCCCAGCACCGCCGCCTCCGACAGCGGCGAGTCGTGGATGCGGCAGGTCCCCTGATCGGGGTGGAGCTCGCCCAGCAGCAGGTGCTCGGCGCCGCTGTGGACGTCGGTGACCAGGGCGTGGCGGTGCGAGAAGGTGCCGCGCGCGCAGTCCTGTCCGGTCAACCGGACGTTGTGGCCCTCCCACAGCAGCGCGCCGTAGGCGAGCAGCTCGGCCATGCCCCAGTCGAGCGGGCGCTCGCCCCGGCCCATCTGCGCCCGCTGCTCGAGCAGGCGGACCACCTTGGGGTGGGGGGTGAAGCCGGCCGGCACCCGGGTGGTGCGATCGGCGATCACCCCGAGCAGGTCGCGGGTCAGGCCGGTCTCGACGTCGGGGACGGCGGCGGCCGGGCCGCCGACGTAGCCGCGCCACAGCCCGGTCAGCGCCTGCGGCTTGGGCCGGACCTTCTTGGCCTTGGCCGCCTCGAGCTCGACGTCGAGCGCGCGGTGGCGAGCGGTCGCCATCGCCGTGATGTCGTCGGCGGTCACCGCCCGCTCGGCGAGGAGCTGGCGGCCGTAGATCTCGATGACCGACTCCTTGCGCTGGATCCGCTCGTACATCACCGGCTGGGTGAAGCTGGGCTCGTCCATCTCGTTGTGGCCGTACTTGCGGTAGCAGTACAGGTCGATCACCACGTCGCTGGCGAAGGTGGCGCGGTAGTCCATCGCCATCTCGACCACCTCGGCGACCGCGTCGAGGTCGTCGCCGTTGACGTGCCAGATCGGGCACTGGATCATGTGGGCGACGTCGGTGCAGTACGGGGTCGAGCGCTGCTCCTGCGGCGAGGCGGTGAAGCCGACCTGGTTGTTGACCACGACGTGGACGGTGCCGCCGGTGCGGTAGCCGGCCAGGTTGGTCAGGTTGAGGCACTCGGGCACCAGGCCCTGGCCGGCGAACGCGGCGTCGCCGTGGACCAGCACGCCCATCACCTTGCGCCGCTCGATGTCGGCGTGGCGCTTCTGCTTGGCGCGGACCCGACCGATCACCACCGGATCGACCGCCTCGAGGTGGCTGGGGTTGAACGACAGGGACAGGTGGACCGCGTTGCCGAGCGGATCGACCCGGTCGCACGAGTAGCCGAGGTGGTACTTGACGTCGCCGCCGCCGGCCATCGCCTCGGGCTCGATGTCCTCGAACTCGGCGAAGATGTCGCGCGCCGCCCGCTGCATGATGCCCTCGAGCGCGGTCAGGCGACCGCGGTGGGCCATGCCGATCACCGCCTCGATCACGCCGAGCCGGGCGCCGTGGGTCAGCACCAGATCGAGCAGCGGGATCAGCGCCTCCGAGCCCTCGAGCGAGAAGCGCTTGGTGCCGGGGTACTTGACGTGGCAGTAGCGTTCGAACGCCTCGGCGTTGATCAAGAGCTCGAGCATGCGCCGGCGGGCGGTGGCGGCCGGCGCCCGGTTGCGCCGGGTCTCCATCCGCTGGCTCAGCCACGACCGCCGGCTCGGCGAGTCGATGTGGGCCAGCTCGAGCGCGATCGGCCCGCAGTAGGTGTCGCGCAGGTGATCGAGCGCGGCGCGCAGGGTGGCGCGCTCGAGGCCGTGGATGCCGGTCGGCGACAGCTCGAGATCGGCCATCGCCGGGGTGAAGCCCCAGGTGTGCGGGTCGAGCTCCGACACCTGCACGCGCTCGACCAGCCCGAGCGGATCGAGGTCGGCGGCGAGGTGACCGCGGGCGCGGTAGGCGTTGACCAGCGGCCACACCGACGGCGCGCCGGTCAGCGGCGCGAGGGTGATGCTGCCCGGCCGCGGGCTGCCGACGTCGGTGAGGCTGGCGCCGGGGCCGTGGACCAGGCCGTGCGCGTGGCCGTTGCCGGCACCGTTGCCGCTGCCGTTGCCGTTGCGCGGCGCCGGGGTGCTGGCCGGCGGGACGACGCGGATCGGCGCCGGCGGCGCGGGTAGCGGCGGGGCGGCGACGGGGGCGCGGACCGGCGCGGGCCCGGCCAGCGGCGCGCCGGCGGCGCCGAGCACGGCCGCCCAGCTCGGATCGACCGAGGTCGCGTCGCTGCGAAACCGTTCGTACTGCTCGTCGAGGAAGGCCAGCGAGGCGGCGAGACCGAGGACGTCCGTGGTCATGGCCGCGGCAGTCTAGCCGATCCCGGCCGCCGCGGCCGGTCGCGGCCGGCCCGGCGATCGCGCGCCGATCCACCGTCGGTGGCGCCCGCCGTCTCCGGTTGGCCGGATGGATCAGCGCTCGGCGGTGGTGAAGGCGACGACCTGGCCGATCGAGGTCGCGCCCAGCACCAGCATGGCCAGGCGATCGACGCCGAGCGCGATGCCGGCGCACGGCGGCAGGCCCTCGTCGAGGGCGGCGAGCAGCTTCTCGTCGATCGGGTAGATCGGCCGGCCGCGCGCCGCCCGGTGGGCCAGATCGTCCTCGAAGCGGGCGCGCTGCTCGATCGGATCGGTGAGCTCGCCGAACGCGTTGGCGAGCTCGAGGCCGCCGATGTAGGCCTCGAACCGCTCGCACACCCGCGGGTCGTCGGGCTTGCGGCGGGCGAGCGCGCCGAGCGGCGCCGGCCAGTCGACCAGCAGCACCGGCCGGTCCATCGCCGCCAGCGCCGGCTCGACCCGGTCGACGAACGCGGTGAAGAAGACGTCGTCCCAGGCCGTGGCGGCGCCGAGCTCGACGCCAGCGGCGCGGACCCGGCCGGCCAGCTCGTCGGCGTCCTCGTCGCCGTGGACCTCGACGCCGGCGAGGTGGAACATCGCGTCGGCCACGGTCAGCCGCTGCCACGGGCCGTCGACCGGGATCGCGCGGCCGCCGACCCGGACCTGCGGTCGACCGTTGACCGCGGTGGCGACGTGGGCGACCAGCGCCTCGGTGTCGGCGATGATCGCGTCGAGGTCGTCCCAGGCCCGGTACCACTCGAGCATGGTGAACTCGCGCTGGTGGTGGGCGCCCTCCTCCTCGGCGCGGAAGCACCGGCACACCTGGTAGATGCGCTCGAGGCCGCCGGCCAGCAGCCGCTTCATCTGGTACTCGGGCGAGGTGATGAGCCAGCCGTCGGCGGCCTCGACCGCGGTGAGGTGGACCTCGAGGCCGGGGCTGGGCACCAGGAGCGGGGTCTCGACCTCGAGGAAGTCGCGGGCGGCGAAGAACTCGCGCAGCGCGGCCATCATCCGGGCCCGGGCGGCGAGCAGCCCGCGCCGGCCGGCGCCGAGCCGCGCGACCTCGGAGCGGGCGGTCGGGTAGTCGTCGCCAGCGTAGGCGCGGATCCGCCGCAGCGGGGCGTGGGCCGCCGCCAGCTCGACCAGATCGCCGGGCCGGGCGCCGCCGGCGTGGCGGACGCGGACGTCGCCGCGCCCGGTGCGGACGAGGACGTCGTCACCGTCGCGGGCGATGACCCGGCCGCGGACGGGACCCGAGCCCACGTCAGCTCACTTCTTGTTCACGCGCTCGACGTACTCGTGGGTCCGGGTGTCGATGCGGACCATGTCGCCGATGTTGATGAACAGCGGGACGTTGATCTTGGCGCCGGTCTCGACCGTGGCCTGCTTGGTCACGTTGCCGCTGGTGTCGCCGCGGACGCCGGGCTCCGAGTGGGTGACCTCGAGCTGCACGAACGTCGGCGGGGTGACCTCGACCGGGCGATCGTTGAAGAACAGCACCTGGCAGGGCATGTTGTCCTTCATCAGATCGGCGGCGTCGCCGACCAGCTCGGCGCGGACCGCGACCTGCTCGAAGGACTTGTCGTCCATGAACGTCAGGTCCTCGCCGTCGCGGAAGAGGAACTGCATCGTCTTGTCCTCGACGTTGGCGGGCTCCAGCTTCTCACCCGAGCGGATGTTGCGCTCGATGACCGCACCGCTGAGCAGGTTCTTGAACTTGGTGCGGGTGAAGGCCGCGCCCTTGCCCGGCTTGATGAACTGGAACTCGACGACCGTGTAAGGGTTGCCGTCGATGAGCACCTTCAAACCCTTACGGATGTCGGACGTGTCGTACATGGTCCGGTGCTCTTACCCGACGCTGGGCAGGGATGTCAAACCCGGCCTCGCGACAACCGGCCGGGGGCGCCGGTCGTGCTAGGAACGGGCGTGGGCGACCCCTGGAGCCACCGCCAGCTGTGTGATGACGGCGCCTGTGTCGGCGTGATCGGCCCCGACGGCCGTTGCGGCGCCTGCGGCAAGGCCGCGCGCGACTGGGGCGACGAGCGGCGCCGCGGCCTGCTCGACGAGGACGACGCCGACCGGCGGACCGAGGCCCACGTCGTCGCGCGCGAGCCCGGCCCGGCCCCCGACGACTTCACCCGCCGCCGGCTGTGCCCGGACGGCGGCTGCATCGGGCTGCTCGACAGCCGCGGCGTGTGCAAGGTGTGCGGCGCGGTCGGCGGCCCGGCCGGCTCGCCCGCCGGCCGCGCGCTCGTCGACGACGAGGCCGACGCCCCCGCGGACGACGGCGAGGGTGACGGCGGCGACGACGACGGCGAGGACGGCGAGGATGATGGTGACGCCGCCGCTCGCGACGATGATGATGCCGGCGACGGCGACGATGCCGGCGATGATGATGATGACGACGGCGACGGCGACGATGCCGGCGACGATGATGACGGTGACGATGCCGGCGAACCCGATGACGACAGCGACGACGACGCGGCCCCGGCCGCCGCCGCCGCCGGCCGCGAGCTGTGCCCGGACGGCGCCTGCGTCGGCCTGATCGGCGACGACGGCCGGTGCAAGGTCTGCCGGCTGCCCGGCGAACGTCGGCCGTGAACGGGTCGCGTTCGCCGCGCGCGCTGGTGGTGGGCGCGGGCGGGCTGGGCGGACCGATCGCGCTGGCCCTGGCCGCTGGCGGCGTCGAGGTCGCGGTCCACGACCCCGACGTCGTCGAGCTGTCGAACCTGCATCGCCAGATCGCGTTCACCGACGCCGATCTCGGCGCGGCCAAGGCGCGGCGGCTGACCGCCCTGATCGAGCGCCTGGGCGGCCGCGCCGTCGGCCACGTCGATCGCTTCGACCCCGCCATCGCCGCCACCGGCGCCGTCGCCGACGTCGACCTGCTGGTCGACGGCTCCGACGATCCCGCGACCAAGTTCGCGGTCGCCGACCACGCCGGCGCCGCCGGCCTGCCCTACGTGATCGCGTCGGCGCTGGGCCTCGGCGGCAACGTCTTCGTCGGCGGCCCGGGCGCCGCCTGTTACCGCTGCCTGTTCGAGGACCCGCCGGCCGAGGCCCCGAGCTGCGCCGACGCCGGCGTGCTCGGCCCGCTGGTGGCATGGATCGGCGGGGTCGCCGCCGGCCACGGGCTGCGCCTGCTGGCCGGTGACCACCGCGACGCCGGCACGGTCTGGCGGCTCGACGGCCCGGGCCGCGCGCCGCGCACCCTGCGGCTGACGCGCCGACCGGGCTGCGCCTGCGAGGCCCGGCCGTGACGGCGCCTCGCTTCACCGACGCGCAGATGCGCCGCTACAGCCGGCAGATCCTGCTGCCGGCGGTCGGCGGCCACGGCCAGGCCCGGCTGCGCGCGGCCGAGGTCGCCATCGACGTCGACGGCGCCGCCGGGCGGATCGCCGCGCTCCTGCTGGCCGCCGCCGGGGTCGGCCGCATCGTGCTGTGCGGCGCGCTCGACCGCCCGGTGGCCGAGGCCGATCTCGGCTTCCCGCTCGACGCCGGCGCTCGCGGTCGCGGCCTCGGCGACGCGGTCGCCGCCCAGGTCGCGGCTCGCAACCCCGACGTCACGATCGTGCGCGCGACCGCGCGGCCCGCGTCCTGCCTGCACCTCGACGACGAACCCGGGCAGACCCTGGCCGACGCGCTGGCCCGCGCCGGCGCCGCGGCCACCGCCCTCGCCTACGCTCTCGCCACCGGGACGGCGCCGTGATCGCGGGGGTCACGCCGGCGGCGTGGGCGGCGCTGATCGCGAGCTGCGAGGCGGCCTGGCCGCGCGAGGCCTGCGGCTGGCTCGGCGGCGCCGCCGACGCCGCCGACGAGCTCCGCCCGGCGACCACCGGCGGCCCGACCGCGTTCGCCTTCGCCGACGACGATCTGATCGCGCTGGCGACGGCGAGCCGGCGCGGGCCGACCCCGCGCCTGCTCTATCACTCGCACCCGGCCGGCCCGGCGCGCCTGTCGCCGGCCGATCGGGCGGCGCTCGCGCCGGACGGCGTGGTCCTCCACCCGCTGCCCCACCTGGTGATCGCGGTCCGCGCCGGCCGCGCCGAGGCGGCGACCCTGTACCGCTGGCACGGGGCGACGCCGGTGGTCGCGGCCGCGGTCCAGCGCGCGGGCGGCGATCGCTGGACCGCCGCGGACGGCGCGCGATGAGCCGCCCGCCGGCCGGCGCCGAGCTCGGGCTGGTGCTGGCCACCGCCGCCGACGACGATCGGGCCGCGGTCGTCGGGCTGGCCCGCGCCGCCCGGCGCCGGGGCCTGGCGGTCACCGTGTTCGCGATGCACGACGGCGTCGCCGCGCTGGCCGCCGTCCCGGCGGTGATCGCCGCCCTGACCGACGACGGCTGCGAGCTGATCGGCTGCGCCACCAGCGCCGACGCCCGCGGCATCGCGCTCGCCGACCTCGGCCTGATCGTCGGCAGCCAGGACGACCACGCCGCCCTCGCCCACCGCGCCCATCGGCTGGTGGCGTTCACGTGAGCGCGCGCCGCACCGTCGGCGTGGTGATCGGCGTGGCGCCGGCCGCGGTGGTGGCCGAGGCGCTGCGGGCCGCGGTCGGCCTGACCCTGCGCGGCGATCGGGTCGAGGTCGCGATCGCCGCCGACGCGCTGGCCGCCGCCGGCGCCAGCGGGGCCCGCGCGGTCGCGACCCTGGCGCTGTTCGATCATCCGGTCCGGATCGCCACGCCGGGGGCCGCCGACGCGCTCGCGCCGGCGCTGGCCGCCGACGTCGTCGAGCTGTGGGGCGACGTGGCCGCGCTCGCGCCGGCCGTCCCGGCCGGCGAGCACGCCCGCCTCCACCTCGCGCGCGCCGGCCGCGTGCC
>Ga0075163_10007270_pt1 | contig 14646 bp, 15 predicted proteins | sample JI1023141ADNA_FD_71478 | JGI IMG/M metagenome (GOLD analysis project Ga0075163, IMG submission 71478) | Wastewater effluent complex algal communities from Wisconsin, to seasonally profile nutrient transformation and Carbon sequestration -... | ecosystem: Engineered > WWTP > Effluent > Algae...
GAACTGCCAAATGAAATCAAGATGTCCTTGCGCTCCAAAGGCGTAATTCCCGTGAACAAAATAGCCCAGCATTTTGGCGGCGGTGGGCATATTAACGCTGCCGGATGCCGCACTGCGGCAATGAGTTTCGCCGAAGCGCAGGAAACGATTGTACGCCTTGCGAAGGAGTATGTATAGGCTGTCGGCAGCACAAAAAGAATTTTTTGCCATTAACATTTTCTTAACATCCTTTAACGTCTGCTTAACAGCCTAAAAGCTGATGTTGCCGTATATTTGCGGGTACAAGATAATCATTACACTTCTTCCACAACTTTTGGAGTTACGACCATGTATCCCACAACAACAACATCCCCCTTTTCCCATATCAGAAGCACCATTCTGTGCGCACTTACGGGGATATTTTTCGCGACGGCACTTGGCTTTGCCCAACCAGCAACGCCTCCTCCGACACCGCCCTCAGCGCCCGACGCGCCCAAAGCACCGAAAAAACGTAGCAACGTGACCATCATCAAAAACGGTGAGGTAGTGTATTCCAATTCTGACGGCAAAGAAGGAGATTGGAAAAGCCTTGAAACCATGTTTGATAATGAAGGCGACAGCATTCGCTCTCGTATTCAAACAGTTATCAAAGAAACCGGCAAGCGCGTTCGCATCAACTCAACCAACAACACGATGACCATTATGATTGACAAAGACGGCGATGGCGATAGCGACCGTAATGTTGTCATGCAGTTCTCCGGCGACGATATGCAACGCTGGGGACGCGAATTTAGCCGTACTTTTGGCAGAGGTATCAACCAATTTCACTTCGACACGCGCCCCTTCCAAGACATGGCGCGTAACTTCCGTTTCTCTATGCCGCATCCGCCCAAAATGCCTCACGCACCAAACGTCTGGCGATTCGATGACGATGATTTCGAGTCAAAAAAAGCAGAAGACTTAGCGGAACAAGCAAATGACCTCTCACGCGAAGCCGAGGCTGTTCGCAAAGAAGCAGAAGCAATGCGCCTCGAAGCAGAAGCAATGAAAAAACGCGCTGAAGCACTTCGTCTGGAAGCCGACGCTCGCAAAAACAAAAAATCTGACAGCAAAGACGACAAATCCAGCAGCACCAAGAAAAAGTAAAAACCTCTCATTTTTTGGTACGTTCTTGTTCTCGCGGCACTGTTCGGCGCATTATCGCTGGACAGTGCCGCGGGTGTTTTTAGCAAAATAGGACAAACGAAAAAATTTGTGCAGAAAGCGTACATTCGGCATATTCGCGCTACAAGCGCCATCAATTTTTATCATTCCCACACGCTATGAACCCCATCCTCGCCGGAGCAATAGACATCGGCAATACACGCATCAAGATTCTTGCCGATGGGCAGTTTTTCGCGGGCGACCTGAACACAAACTGGCAAGAACCGATGCACAAGTATTTGTGGAATTTTTCCGGCAAGCAAGTTTTATTCGGCATTTCTTCCGTCAATCCCGAAGCGTATTCTCTGCTGGAAGGCGAGCTAAAGAAGCGCAGCAATGTACGCTGGAAGCCACTTGCAGACATTTTTCGTGAGCAATCGCTGATTGACGTTTCGGGAATTCAAGGTATCGGCAGCGACCGTGTGCTGAGTCTTATCGGGGCGTTGCATCACAATCTTCAGCACAACCCTACACTCGTTGCACCACTCATCACGATTGATTGCGGCACAGCCGTCACCATCAATGCGGCAAACACACGGCGTAAATGCTTGGGTGGGGCAATCCTTCCGGGCGTAGGGACGCAATTACGCGCCCTGCACCACTTCACACAGCTTTTGCCCGAAGTCGAACCCGGATTTGAAGATGCTACGTGTGGCACAAACACAGCTCAGGCAATGCGTATCGGCGTTGTGCGCGGCATCGGCGGAGCAATCAAAGAAATAGTCGCGAGCATCGTTGCGAAAGAGTTTCAAGGCGAAAATCCGCTCGTTTTCATCACCGGAGGAGATGCTGCTATGGTGCAAAAAGCGCTTGGTGACTGGCATTTCCAGCCGCAACACGAACACCATTTGGTTCTCTATGGCGCAAGTGCCTTGATGTCTCAATGGATGCAGGAATATGCTAACGAAAAGACGATGACTGTGAATGAATTGACAAATGGTTTTGTGCAGATAATGGCGTAAACCGTCTGGGATGCACAGAGCAAATTGCGAAAGATAAAAAAAAATGATACATTTGCACTTGTGAACAACGACACTCTTCATACCGAAACCAATGTGCGAATATCGCACAAACGCCGATTATCGCGGCTTGGATTATCAAGGTTTGCAATACAACCTTCGTGTAATAGATTTCTTTCGCTGAATATGCGCCCTTTGCTTGACATTCCCTTTTTGGATGTTCACAAAGGGTATTTTTTTGAATCTTCTTGTTTTGCGCTATGATGACTGATGCTCTTCCCCAAGTCGTGCATACGCACGCCGTCGTCCAAAAGGGCGGTCGTATCGAAATTTTTGCGCCGGAACTGCCCGAAGGAACTGAAGTGGATGTTACGTTTGATATTTTGTCGCCGTCCGAGCGCAATGATACGGCATACTTAAAAGCGTCGCCCGAAACGCATACTCAGCTTATGGAGGCTCTCAAGAATGCTGAGGAGCATCCGGAAAATCTTATCGTCTTCACACCCGAGGAATGGGATGCGAAATATAACGTTTGACCCCAAGGCATTTGCGCAATTCAATGAATGGAGCGCGGAAAATAAGCAAATTCACGAGAAAATCATCACGCTCATCAACGACATTGGGCGGAATCCCTTTACCGGACTAGGCAAACCCGAAGCACTCAGACACGAATATCAAGGCTGTTGGTCGCGGCGTATTACCGACGAGCATCGCCTTGTGTACCGTGTGAACGACACTCAAATACTGATTCTTAATTGCAAACATCATTACGCCAAATAACCGCTCACAATCCCATGCCAAAACGTACCGACATCCACAGCGTTCTCGTCATCGGCTCCGGTCCTATCGTCATCGGACAAGCCTGCGAATTTGATTATAGCGGCACTCAAGCCTGCAAAGCCCTCCGCGAAGAGGGTTTGCGCGTCGTGCTGATAAACTCAAATCCCGCGACGATTATGACCGACCCCGATATTGCGGACGCTACCTACATTGAACCAATAACATCGGAGTACATCGAAGCAATTATCGCCAAAGAGCGCCCCGATGCTATTCTCCCGACCGTCGGCGGACAAACGGCGCTCAATGCCGCTCTGGAACTGCACCGATTGGGCATTTTGGAAAAATATGGCGTGGAGCTTATCGGTTCAAAGCCGGAATCTATCAAAATGGCAGAAGACCGCGAAGAATTCCTTGAAGCAATGAAGCGATGTGGCTTGGAGATGCCGAAAGGCGGCTTTGTGAACTCGCTTGAAGAAGGCTGGGCGATTGCAAAAGAAATCGGCACCTTTCCGCTTATTATTCGCCCTTCCTTCACGCTAGGCGGCACAGGCGGCGGCATTGCCTACGATGCAGAAGATTTTGTCCAAAAGTTGAGCGCAGGCTTGGAAGCAAGTCCTGTACGGCGCGTTCTTGTGGAAGAGAGCATCATCGGCTGGAAAGAATACGAACTGGAAGTGATGCGGGATACAAAGGATAATTGCGTGATTGTCTGCTCCATTGAAAACTTCGACCCGATGGGCGTTCACACCGGAGACAGCATCACGGTCGCGCCTGCACAGACGCTCACCGACCGCGAATACCAGTTCATGCGCGATGCGGCACTGGCAATCATGCGTGAAATCGGCGTGGAAACAGGCGGCTCTAACGTGCAGTTTGCCGTCAACCCCAAAGATGGGCGTTTGATTATTATTGAGATGAACCCCCGCGTTTCGCGCTCTTCGGCGCTGGCATCGAAAGCAACGGGCTTCCCCATTGCCAAAATCGCAGCGAAACTCGCTATTGGCTACACGCTGGACGAAATCACGAATGACATCACGAAGAAAACGCCAGCTTGCTTCGAGCCGACGATTGATTACGTGGTCGTGAAAGCGCCGCGCTGGGACTTTGAGAAGTTCAAAGGTGTTGATGACGAACTCACAGTGCAGATGAAATCGGTTGGTGAAGCAATGTCCTTCGGTCGCACGTTCAAAGAAGCGCTCCAAAAGGCTCTGCGCAGCATCGAAAAAAGCCGTTATGGTTTTGGCTATGACAACGCCTCGTTTCTTGAACCAATTTCCACTTTCCGTGTAGATAAAGAAGTCCATTTGAAGCGGCTTTTCCGTCGCAAATCCGATTCTATTTTTGACTTATGCGAAGCTCTCAGAATGGGCATGACGACCGACGAAATCCACACCGCAACAAAGTATGATGTGTGGTTTATTGAGCAATGCCGTGAGATTGTGAATGAGGCGGAGCAACTATTAGCAGATTACCGAGCTTTCTCAAATACCACTCAGAATTTCCTCGCTACGCTTGATGCGACGCGCCTTTTCCACCTGAAGCAATACGGTTTTTCTGACCGCCAATTAGCATTACTCACCGGCACAACAGAAACCGAAGTACGCAAACACCGCAAGCAACAAGGCATCATACCTGTCTTCAAAACGATTGATACCTGCGCCGCGGAGTTTGAATCCGAAACGCCGTATCACTACTCCACCTACGAACAGGAGAACGAATCCGTGCGCTCTCCGCGCAAAAAGGTCGTAATTCTGGGCGGCGGTCCGAACCGTATCGGGCAGGGCATTGAGTTCGATTATTGCTGTGTGCAAGCAGTTTTTGCCTTGAAGCAAGCAGGCTACGAGGCGATTATGATTAACTGCAATCCCGAAACTGTTTCCACCGATTACGACATTACCGACAAACTATACTTTGAGCCGCTCACACTGGAAGATGTGCTGAACGTGCTAGAACATGAGCAGCCTGACGGTGTCATCGTTACCTTTGGGGGACAGACTCCGCTCAAACTCGCCCATGCTATTGATGAAGCGGGATTCCGTATTCTCGGCACATCGCCAGAAGGCATTGACCTCGCCGAAGATCGTAAACGCTTTGGCAAACTTATTGATGAACTCAAAATCCCTTGCCCTAAATATGGCACGGCGACAACGGTTGACGAGGCAATCACCATTGCAGCACGTATCGGCTACCCAGTGCTTGTGCGCCCCAGCTATGTGCTGGGCGGGCGTTCAATGCAGATTTGCTACAACGATGCCTCCTTGCGCGAATACATGAGCCGCGCCATCAATGTCTCGCCGGAGCGCCCAATTTTGGTTGACCAATTTCTGGAAAATGCTTACGAATTTGACGTGGATGCGGTCTGCGATAGCGGCGAAGGTGACGCAAAGCGCATCGTAATAGGCGGCGTGATGCAGCACATAGAAGAAGCCGGTGTCCATTCGGGCGATTCTTCCTGTGTACTCCCGCCGTACAATATCACCAACGAACAGTTCGACCGCCTGATTGAATACACTCGTACTCTGGCGCGGGCATTGAACGTAGTGGGTTTGATGAACATTCAATTTGCCATGCAGGACGACGACATTTACGTTCTGGAAGTCAACCCCAGAGCTTCGCGCACGGTTCCTTTTATCTCCAAAGCGCGTGGTGTATCGCTCGCACAAATCGCAACATGGCTCATGGTCGGCAACTCCTTCGGCGACGACGGCGTTCCGGCGATTGATGATTTTTCGCTCGCAACGAACCGCGTGGCTATTAAAGAATCGGTGTTCCCATTCAATAAATTCCCGAAAGCGAATTTGTACTTGGGACCCGAAATGCGCTCCACAGGCGAGGTGATGGGCATAGACACCACCTTCGGCAGTGCAATGATGAAAGCGAATATTTCCGCTGGCATCAACATTCCGCAGACCGGACGCATCTTTGCTTCGCTCTGCGACCGTGATAAAACCTCACGTGCAGCGCAAATGATTAAAAGCTACAACGACATGGGCTTTGAAATTCTCGCCACGCAAGGAACGGCGGACTGGCTCAAGAATCACGGCGTGGAAGCCGCAACACTGCTCAAATACTACGAAGGCAGCCCGAATGTGATTGACCGCATCGAACAGGGTGATATTCATCTTGTCATTAACACGCCCAAAGGCGAGAACTCCCGCGTGGACGAAATGGTGATGGGACGCGCTGCGATGAAGTTCAAAGTACCGTTCATCACGACGCTGGCTGCTGCGCAGGCAAGTTTGAAGGGGCTTCAGTTCATGCGTTCCGGCGGAACGGGACAAGTGAAGCCGCTTCAGGAGTATTATGCGGAGTAAAATGCAATGGGTATGAAAGTTCGTGATATTCTCAGGCTTTTGAAAGAAGATGGCTGGTATCTTGACCGTACAAAAGGTAGTCACAGGCAATTTCGACACCCAACCAAAAGCGGTACAGTAACCGTTGCCGGGCAAGAAAGTAAAGATTTGAAAAAAGCTATAGAACAAAGTATTTTGAAACAGGCAGAACTCAAATAACTTAGAGTAACTTAACTTGGAGTAATCCCATGAATACTGTACAATACGGTGTTGTCGTACAACGCAGCGAGAACGGCTATTGCGCCTACTCTCCCGATGTTCCCGGCTGTATTGCTGCTGATGATAGCTTTGAGGCAACATTACAGCTTATGGCGGAAGCATTGGAATTTCATCTTGAGGGTATGCTGGAACATGGCGAGCAAATCTCCGAGCCAAAGGATTTACGCTCTCATTTGGATTCTGGCGCATGGGAATTTACGGACGAAGATATTTACACTTACGTTTCGGTCGCCATTCCCGAACCCGCATAAACACTCTATTTAACAAAGCTACATTTACTTGTTTTCATGCCCAAACACATCACCTTTGTTATTGCTCTTGCTTTCGCGGCATTCGCAATTCCCGCCGCCGCTCAGCAAACACGCGACTCCCTCGACCTCAAAATCGCACAAATGCTGCTCGTCGGCTTTCGTGGGATGGCGCTTGCCGAAAATGACACGTTTTTGCGTGAGGTGAAAGCCGGACGTGTGGGAAGCGTGATTTTGTTCGATTACGACGTTCCGACGAAAGAATACAAACGCAATATCGAGTCGCCGCAGCAAGTTCGGGCGCTCACGACGCAGCTTCGCAAAGCTGCCGGCGAAAGTGGACGCGGTCTGCCACTGTTCATTAGCATTGACCAAGAAGGCGGCAGGGTAAATCGCTTAAAACCACGCTATGGCTTTCCCGCTTCGGTTTCGCAGCAGTACTTGGGCAAATTGAGCAACCCTGATTCCACGCGCTTCTATGCAGCAAAGACCGCACAAACACTTGCTGAGAATGGTTTCAATCTCAACTTTGCCCCGTCTGTGGATATGAACGTTAATCCCGACAATCCCGTTATCGGTAAGGTGGAACGGAGTTTTTCGGCAGAACCACGAGTCGTAGCCAATCAAGCGGCGATTATTATTGAAGAACATCGCAAGCAAGGTATCATCTCAACACTGAAGCACTTTCCCGGACACGGCTCATCGAAAGCAGATTCGCACAAAGGGTTTGTGGATGTAAGCGATACGTGGAAGCCTGATGAAATAAAGCCTTACGCCGACCTCATTGCCAAAGGCAACGTAGATATGATTATGACCGCACATATCTTCAATGCCCGCTTGGATTCTAGCGTTCCGGCAACACTTTCAAAGCGCATCATTACGGGTATCTTACGCGACAGTTTGAAGTATCAAGGCGTGATTATTTCCGACGATATGCAAATGGGCGCAATCACCGATCACTACGGACTTGAGACGGCATTGGAGAAGTGTATCAATGCGGGCGTGGATATTGTTTGCTTTGGAAATAATCTTCAGTATGACCCAGATATTATTACGAAAGCGACGAGTATTATCAAACGATTGGTCGTGGAGGGAAAAATCCCTCGCACAAGGATTGATGAGTCATACAAGCGAATCACGACATTAAAAAACACTCTCAAATAATCAACACCACGCATCATGCAAGACTTTCACATTGGCAAACATACCATCGGCGCGGCTCACAAGCCCTTTGTTATCGCCGAGATGAGCGGCAATCATAATCAATCGCTTGACCGTGCGCTAGAAATTGTTGAAGCAGCCGCGAAATCGGGCGCACACGCTATCAAGCTCCAGACCTACACGGCGGACACAATGACGCTTGATTTGCAAGACGGGGATTTTTACATCAGCGACCCCAATAGCCTTTGGAAAGGTGAATCGCTACACAAACTCTACCAGCAAGCATATACACCGTGGGAATGGCACAAGCCTATCTTCGACCACGCACGGAAATTGGGATTGGAAGCATTTAGTTCGCCATTCGACGAAACAGCAGTTGATTTTTTGGAAGAACTTGGTGCACCATGTTACAAAATTGCGTCCTTTGAAAACATCCATTTGCCACTTATCCGCAAAGCAGCCCGAACAGGCAAGCCGCTTATCATCTCAACCGGTATGGCAAGTGTTGCAGAGCTGGACGAAGCCGTCCGCGCCGCACGTGAGGCTGGCTGTAACAATTTAATCTTGCTCAAGTGCACCAGCACCTACCCCGCAACACCAGAGAATACCAATCTTCTTACTATTCCACACTTGCGTGAGTTGTTCGGTTGCCATGTTGGATTGTCCGACCACACGATGGGCATTGGCGTATCGGTGGCTTCGGTGGCGCTGGGGGCGCGAGTAATTGAGAAGCATTTCACTCTTCGTCGTGCGGACGGTGGCGTAGATTCGACATTTTCGATGGAACCGGAAGAAATGGCAGCCATTGTCATTGAGTCCGAGCGGGCGCACCAAGCACTTGGCGCAATTACCTACGGCGCGACCGAAAAAGAGAAGAAATCGCTCCAATTCCGCCGCTCGCTCTTTGTTGCAAAAGATATGCACGCAGGCGAAACTTTTACGGCAGAAAATTTACGCATCGTGCGTCCCGGAAGCGGCTTGCCACCGAAGTTTTACGAGACACTGCTCGGTAGAACCGTAAAGCACGACCTCAAAAAAGGTACGCCCGTGAGCTGGGATGTATTGGGATAAATCATTCCGGCACCAGAGATAAACACGGGTTTTGAAGAATACATATTCATCAAAATCCGTGTTTATTTTTCGCCCATTCTATTTTCGCCCATTCTATTTTTTTTAGCTAAACAGCTATCCACGAATCGCTTTCCATCAATCGAAGGGCATTATGCTTCACAAACTTGTTCTCGGCACGGTTCAACTCGGTATGCCCTACGGTATCAACAATACAAGCGGGCAGCCCAGCAACGAAGAAGCGTTTGCACTTTTGCGCGAAGCGTGGACGCTTGGCATACGCACACTGGACACCGCCGATGCTTACGGTACGGCAATAGAGCGTATTGGCGATTTTCACGCACATCATAACGCAACTTCTTCGGAACGCTTTCGTATTATTACAAAATTTCACGCCGACTCCGGCACAGAACTTCTCACAAAAACGCCTCAAACCCTCACTAAACTTCACGTCCCATCGCTCACCTGCTACCAGTACCATCGCTTTTCTGACGTTTCAGCGTTTCCGCATATTCACAACCAATTACAAACCCTCAAAGAACAGGGCGTTATTGAGCGCATTGGCGTTTCGGTCTATACAAACGACGAAATTGCCGCTGCCGCCGCATCACCACTGATTGATGTGATTCAGTTTCCTTTCAATCTGCTGGACAATATGCGTCTTCGGGGCGATGCCATGCGACACGCCAAGGATTGCGGAAAGGAACTGCATACACGCTCGGTCTTTCTGCAAGGATTATTTTTCAAATCGCCGGAGGATTTTCCGGCAAAACTAGCACCGCTTCAATCTGCTATTCAACGCTTGCACAGGCTTTGTAAAAGCAGTAACTTTGCTCTTCGCACAATGCAAGAATTGGCGCTCAATTACGCCCTCCACAATCCGCTTATTGAGGCTGTTCTGTTTGGCGTGGAAACAGCTTCCCAGCTTACCGAGACACTTGGTGCTGTCCGCGACAATTTTGACCCCGCGCTGGCACGAGAAATCGAAGCTCTGACTGTCCCAGATTACCAGTTACTGAACCCAGTCCATTGGTCGTCATAAAAACATTCCATCAACAATGAATTTTGAGAGAGATTTTGCATGGGTTTCGCCAAAACATATAAAGCCATTTAACCGAATAAAATTATTATGACCAATATCGTCGCCATTGTCCAAGCCCGCATGAGTTCTACACGTCTGCCGGGCAAAGTCTTGAAAGCACTTGGAAGCAAGCCTGCATTGGCTTATGTGATACATCAGCTTTCGGGCGCACAGCGCATCAATCATATCGTCCTCGCTACCAGCACGGAGGACAGCGATGAACCGCTTGTACAGTGGGCGCGACGAGCGAAAGTTGATTGCTTTCGCGGCAGCCTCGCGGATGTGTTAGACAGATACTATCACGCAGCCCTCCACTGCAAAGCAGATGTAGTAGTGCGCATTACCGCAGATTGCCCGCTTCTTGACCCGACCGTTGTAGATAAATGCGTTGAACGTTTCTTGCAAGGCGATTGCGATTATGTATCGAATGTCAATCCGCCCACCTTTCCTGACGGTTTGGACAATGAGGTGATGAGTTTTGTAGCGCTGGAACGCACATGGAAAGAGGCTTCTCTGACGGCAGAGCGTGAACACGTGACGCTCTACATTCGCAACCATCCTGAACTTTTTCGCTTGGCAAATGTTGAGAGCTCCCACGATTATAGCAAAATGCGCTGGACCTTGGATACGCCCGAAGATTATGCCTTTCTCAACCGCGTTATTCAAAAATTAGAAATGAATCACATTCGGGAACACAGCCCCCGTTTCACGATGAATGAGGTATTGGAATTATTACACACTGATAAAAGTCTTCTCGAAACCGCCACTGCACCAATGGATTTTGCAGAAAAAGAGCGGTATTTTTCTTCGCTCCAGCACGACTTTATGCCGCGTTTGTGAGCTAATCATCTCACTTTCTTCGCACTTTTTTCTTTTTTCATGGAACGCATCACAAATTTCACGAAATCCAACGCTTACCGCGCTACAATTCACGACCTTATTCCGGGCGGAGCGCACACCTACTCACGTGGCGACGACCAATTCCCCCAGCTTTCGCCCAGCGCCATTTCGCACGGCAAAGGCGCTTATTTATGGGATATCGACGGGAATAAATATCTCGACTGTCCAATGGGACTTACCTCCGTCAGCCTCGGACACGCTTACGAGCCTGTTCTGGAGCGCGTCCGCGAAGAGCTTTTGCGCGGTGTGAATTTCCAGCGACCGTCAAAAATTGAAGGCGAAATGGCGGAAAAATTCCTTGCCCTCGTGCCGCAGCACGATATGATAAAATTTGCCAAAAACGGCTCCAGCGTTACGACGGCAGCCGTAAAACTGGCACGTGGTTTTACCGGACGCAAACTCATTGCTTTTCCCGGCGACCACCCGTTTTACTCCTTTGACGATTGGTTCATCGGCAAAACCGCCTGCGACAAAGGTGTTCCTGAAGAATTTTCGGCATTATCAGTAACGTACAAAGGTTGCGATATTGAATCACTCCGTGAGCTTTTTGCCAAGTACCCCGGGCAAATAGCAGGCGTGATTACTGAGCCGGAACGCAATGCTTGTGGCAATGGCTGCGGCTGTGCGCACGGACAAGAAGCACCCAAGCGCTTTCTACAGGAAGCCATTGCACTCGCGCACAAAGAGGGTGCGCTCTTTATCATTGACGAAATGATTACCGGCTTCAAAACACATTTCCCCGGAACACTGGTAAAATATGGCGTGGAGCCAGATATGACCACATGGGGCAAAGGCATTGCCAATGGTTTTTCGTTCTGTGCTTTAACAGGTAAAAAAGAAGTGATGGAACTAGGCGGCATCCGCAAAACAGGCACAGAAAAACTCTTTCTTATCTCCAGCACGCACGGCGGCGAGACCCACGCAATCGCGGCAGGTCTGGCAACGATTGACGAGTTTGTGAAGCACAACGTTGTGGCGCACAATCACGCCATTGGCAATGCCTTCATTGCAAAGAACCGCGCCGTCATCGCCAAACACGGCTTGGAATCCTACGTTCAGGTTGTACCGTCGAATTGGATGCCACTTCTGACCTTCAAAGACAAAAACGGTGATGTTTCCAACGGACTCCGTACGCTTGTGATGCAGGAAATGATTGCACGTGGTGTGCTGTTCCAAGGCGCATTTGTGCCATGTTTCAGCCACACTCCCGAAGATGTTGCCTTTTTCGCCGCCGCCTTCGACGAATCGCTGGAAGTATTCAAACGCGGACTGGAAGACGGCTACGAAAAGCATCTTGTGGGCGAAGCAGCAAAGCCTGTATTCCGCAAAATTTTGTAAACTACGACCATTATCACGCAATTTTCTCAACAACCATGATTGATACATCCCTCCAGCGCTGTACGCGCTGCGTTACCCCCGAAACTCACGAAACCATCACCTTCGATGCCGAAGGCGTTTGTAACATTTGCCGTGGGCAAGACATTAAGAACCAACAAATAGACTGGTCAGCTCGCAAGCTGGAGTTGGACGAACTCATAGCCCAGTATCGCGGCAAATACGACTACGATTGTATCGTACCGTGCAGTTTCGGCAAGGACAGCACATGGACGCTGCACTATCTTGTGAAAGAATACGGTTTGAAACCACTTGTGGTGCGGTTCGACCACGGATTTTATCGCCCCAATATCAATGAAAATGCGAAGAAAGTTCAGCGCAAACTCGGCGTAGATGTGCACCAGTTCACACCAAACTGGAAAGTTGTGCAAAAGCTCATGCTACAATCGTTCTTGGAAAAAGGTGATTTTTGCTGGCATTGCCACACAGGAATTTTTTCGTACCCGATGTGGGTAGCCCTTCGATACAATGTACCGCTCATTTTCTGGGGCGAACCCTCGGCAGAATACACCAACTATTACAGCTACGACCAACCGGAAGAAGTGGACGAAAAGCGCTTTAACCGCTTTGTCAATCTTGGTATTAACGCCGACGATATGTATGTTCGCTTGGAGGGTCAAGTGGACAAGCGCGATTTAATGCCGTTTTCATACCCGCCGCTCAAGGACTTACGGCGCTTGCAGTACCGTTCTGTGTGCTTAGGTTCGTATATTCCGTGGGATGTACAAAAACAATCCAAAATCATTATGGACGAACTCGGCTGGCAGGGCGATGAGGTAGAAAATGTACCACCTGAGTACAACTACGAAAAAATTGAATGCTACCTACAAGGTGTTCGAGATTACATCAAGTACATCAAACGCGGCTATACACGCCCTACACACCTTGCCTCCATTGACATTCGCAACGGGCGATTGGACAGATATCATGCGTTAGAAATCATTGACCAGTACGAAGGCAAACGTCCGCCAAGCCTTGATATTTTCCTGGAAATGGTAGGACTGAGCGAGGCAGAATTTATGGAAGTTGCTCTTGGTCATCAGGTTTCGCCGTATCATCACGACCCAGCAAAAATCACCCCGGGCAGAAAACTTGCTGATTTCGATGTCTGGTCGCGTGAGGGCGCAATGCCACGTGAAGAAGCAGAGAAGCAGATTGCACGCTGGAAAGAGCGGACACAACAGGCGTAAACCCTCATTATATCAATCTTTTTTGGAGTAGAACCATGACGCTGGAAGAAAAAGTTGATGCCATGTATCAATTTCTCATCACCTTTCAAGAACAAGTTAATGCACAGTTTCAGCATTTAGAAGATAAGGTGGAGGCGGTGTATCAACTTTCTATGGAAACTGCCCATTTTGCTCAAAGTGTATCGGATAGATTAACGGTTATTGAGCAAAAGGTTGATGTTATGCAAAGCGATATTGCCGAACTCAAAACCGATGTCGCAGAACTTAAAGCAGGACAAAAGCGCATCGAAGAACGACTTCTGGTGAGCGAGGCAAAGTATAACCAACATCGAACGCAGATTCAATCCAATGCAGAACTGTATTCACAGCTAGAAAAGCGTTTAGAGCGTTTAGAAGATGCAATTTTTCCGCCCGTGGATGCTTGGCGCTCGAAAGCCGTATAAAATCTTCATCATAATTCCCAGAATATGACCACAGTTCATCTTGTTGACACCGGCGTAAACAATTTACTTTCTATCTGCAATGCACTTGACATGGCGGGTGCAGACCTCGAAATTTGCCGCACACCCGAAGCACTTGAAGGCGCGGAGCGTCTGGTTTTGCCGGGCGTAGGCGCGTACCGAGATTGCATCGGCGGCTTAGTGAATGGCGGTTTTGTACCGATACTAAACGAGCTTGTTTTTCAGAAAAAATTGCCCATTTTAGGCATCTGCGTCGGAATGCAAATGATGGCACGGCGCAGCTACGAAGGCGGCGAATACGAAGGCTTGGGGTGGTTTGAGGGCGATGTGGTAAAAATTCAGCCCAGCGATTCCTCGCTCCGCGTTCCCCAAATCGGCTGGAACACGACGACCTTTCGCGCCGGAGAACCCCTTGCAGTGGGACTTCCGGCAAACCCCGATTTGTACTATGTTCACTCGTATTATCTCAAGTGCGACATCGCCGACGACATCGCCGCTACATGCGATTACGGCATAGCGGTTACGTCGTCAGTTCGCAAAGGAAATATCGTCGCCACCCAGTTTCATCCGGAGAAAAGTCAAGATTTTGGTTTACGCATTTTGGAAAACTTTTTACGATGGAAACCATGAGCCTTCCAGAAAAATACTC
>Ga0075163_10007271_pt1 | contig 14642 bp, 9 predicted proteins | sample JI1023141ADNA_FD_71478 | JGI IMG/M metagenome (GOLD analysis project Ga0075163, IMG submission 71478) | Wastewater effluent complex algal communities from Wisconsin, to seasonally profile nutrient transformation and Carbon sequestration -... | ecosystem: Engineered > WWTP > Effluent > Algae...
GTCGCCCAGACGCTCGTCAGCCTCGGCACGAACCTCGAGGGCATCGTCACCCGCGGGACCCTGCAGAGCGGCATCGCCTTCGCGCTCGAGCGCGGATAGCCGGTTTATGACAGTCGCGGCGTCGCGGCCGCGTGGGTCGATGGCGTGGTCGCCTCCGAGATATCCCCGCCAATGCGGACAGGGGGATGTTTCGGAGGCGATCTCTTCGCTCCAGCGCGTTGTGCCGCCTGAACCGGGTCGGTGCGTGTCAGGCCGCGACGCCCCCCGGTCCGTCCGCCGAGCACACGGGCTCCGCTGCCGATACATGTATGTGGCGCATTTATGGTGGGGGGGGCCGGCCTCACCGGCGCAGGCGACGCGACCGTATCGCTGTACTTTTCACCACATCGTGCACACGTGAAAAACCGCCACTCCTCGGCCCCCTTCCACCGCCTTCGCGGCGCGATCGGGTGCGATGATTCGCGGGAGAACGATGTATGCCAGCGAGAACCGCGGTGTGCGGCCCCACCGCCGCCGCCGGCGCGAGTCCACGAATTCACCCGGGACCACGGCACCTCGCGTCGCGGGTCGCGGGCCCCCATACCGGCGCGAACGTGACCGACCGCTGATTTTGCAGCGGTGCGCCCGCCGAGCGGGCGCGGTGAAGGGGACGGCTATCCTTTGCATTAAGCTGTGCGTAGGATCATTGCGTGGACGCGGCATTGCCTCGCAACCCGGCGAAGCGATGACCGGCTCAAACGCTGGAGGGAGCGATGACGATGGCGATTGTACATTGTATCGATGCTGCGTGGACGGGCGAAACTTCGGCGTATCCGCGGGACCAGGGGCTGGCCGAGCTGTTCGAGGCCCAGGTCGAGGCGAACCCGGACGCGATCGCTATCCGCTGGGGCGCGGACCGCATCTCGTACGACGAGCTCGATCGCCGCGCCAACCAGCTGGCGCACGCGCTGCAGGCCCTCGGGGTCGCCGAGGAGACGCCGGTCGGCGTGTACATGGGCCAGCGCGTCGAGCAGATCGTCGCCCAGGTGGCGATCTGCAAGGCCGGCGGGACCTACGTGCCGCTCGACCCGGAGTACCCGCTCGAGCGCCTGCAGTTCATGCTCGCCGACGCCGGCGTGGCCGTGGTGATCACCGACCGCCTCGCCGGCGACGGGCCGCTGATCGGCGCGCGCCCGCGGCTGTGCGTCGACCGCGACCGCCAGCGCCTGGCCGCGCTTCCCGACGACTTCGACGGCCTGCCCGGCGGCGCGCAGCGACGTACGCACATTCTCTACACCTCGGGCTCGACGGGGGCGCCCAAGGGCATCGAGATCGTGGCGCGGGCGATCGTCCGCCTGGTGATGAATACGGACTATGTGCAGATCGAGCCGTCCGACCGGGTCGCGCAGCTCTCCAACTTCTCGTTCGACGCGGCGATCTTCGAGGTGTGGGGGCCGCTGCTCAACGGCGCCGGCGTGGTCCTGCTGCCGAAGGCCAGCATCCTCGACCCGCACGTGATGCGCGCCGAGCTGCTCGAGAAGCGGGTCTCGATCATGTTCCTGACCACGGCGCTGTTCAACTTCACCGCCCAGGAGCGGCCCGACGCGTTCGCGGGGCTCAAGGTGCTGATGGTCGGCGGCGAGCGGGCCAACCCGCAGACGATGCGCGCGGCGCTGATGGCCGGCCCGCCGCAGAAGCTGCTGCACGCCTACGGCCCGACCGAGGGCACGACGTTCACGACGATGCACCCGCTGAGCCTCGAGGAGGTCTCCGGACCGACGGTCGCGATCGGCGCGCCGATCCGCAACTCGCGGGTGTTCATCCTCGACGAGGGCCTGCGTCAGGTCGACGTCGGCGAGCCCGGCGAGCTCTACGTCGGCGGCGACGGGCTCGCGCGCGGCTACCTGCACCGCCCGGAGCTGACGCGCGAGCGCTTCGTGACGGTCTCAGGCCTCGACTCGACGCCGCTGCGCCTGTACCGGACCGGCGACCTGGCGACGTGGCGGCCGGGCGGCGCGATCGAGTTTCTCGGCCGCCTCGACTTCCAGGTCAAGATCCGCGGCCACCGCATCGAGATCGAGGAGGTCGAGGCGGCGCTGCTCGCCAGCGGGCTGCTGCGCGGCGCGATGATCGTGGTCCACGAGGACGCCCACGGCGACAAGTCGATGATCGCCCACGTCGTCGCGCGCGAGCCCGGCGCGGTCGACCTCGAGGGCCTCAAGGCGTACCTGCTCGCCAGGCTGCCGGCGTACATGATCCCCGCGCGCTTCGTCGAGATCGAGAGCCTGCCGCTGACCGCCAACGGCAAGCTCGACCGCAAGGCGCTGGCGATCGTCGCCGAGCGCCCCGACCCGGGCCCGACCGCCGCGCCGAGCCAGGCGCTGCGCGACCCGCTGGTCGCCGAGATCACGGCGATCTGGGCCCGCCTGCTCGACGTCCCGGAGCTCTCGCCCGACGACGACTTCTTCCGCCTCGGCGGCGACTCGCTGCTCGCGGCGCGCCTGGTGATGCGCGTGCGCGAGGTGTTCAAGGTCAGCTTCCCGGTCTACGCGCTGTACGAGTCGGGCACGCTGCGCGCGTTCATCGAGGTCGTGCGCCGGGCCCAGCGCGGCGGCGCGGTGCTGCGGCCCGCGGACGACGACCCCGCGACCTGGCGGGCCCACGCGCGGCTGCCGGAGGAGATCCAGTACGCGCCGGTGCTCGAGGCCACGGACCTGCCGTCGCTGGCCGCGGCGCGCCACATCTTCCTGACCGGCGCGACGGGCTTCCTCGGGGCGTTCCTGCTGCGCGAGCTGCTGACCCGCACGCCGGCGCAGATCAGCTGCCTGGTGCGCGCCCGCGGCGAGGCCGAGGGGCTCGAGCGGCTGCGCCAGGGCCTGCGCAAGTACGCGCTGTGGGACGACCGCTTCGCGGCGCGCATCCGCGCGGTCCCGGGCGACCTGCGCGAGCTCCGGCTCGGCCTGACGCCGCGGGCCTGGGACCTGCTGTCCGAGCAGGTCGACACGATCTTCCACTGCGGCGCGCAGGTCAGCTACGTGCAGCCGTACTCGGCCCACAAGGCGACCAACGTCGACGGCACGGTCGAGGTGCTGCGGCTCGCGGCCCGCGGCCGGCTCAAGCCGCTGCACCACGTCTCGTCGATCGCGGTGTTCGGGCCGAGCGGCTACTTCAGCGACCAGCGCCTCGTCACCGAGGACGAGCCGCTCGACGACCACCTCGAGCACCTGCGCTACGACATCGGCTACTCCGCCAGCAAGTGGGTCGCGGAGAAGCTGGTGTGGGAGGCGGCCCGCCGCGGCCTGCCGGTCCACGTCTACCGCCCGGGCTTCATCATGGGCCACAGCCGCACCGGGGTCGGCAACGGCGAGGACTTCATGGCCCGGTCGATCAAGGGCTGCATCCAGCTCGGGGCCTGCCCCGACCTGCCGGCGCAGCGCAAGGAGTTCGTGCCGGTCGACTTCGTCAGCGCCGCGATCGTGCGCATCGCCGCGGGCGCCGGCGCGCCGGGCCGCGCGTACCACCTGGTGCCCCCGAAGGCCGAGGAGTCGCTCGACATGAACGGCTTCTTCCGGGTCCTCGCGCAGTGCGGCTACCCGCTCGAGGTGCTCAGCTACGCGGATTGGGTCCAGCGCCTGATGCAGGACCCGAACGTCGCCGAGAACGCGCTGTGCCCGCTGATCCCGATGCTGTTCGAGCGCGTGTATCGTGACATCGCGACCCGCTGGGAGCTGTACGAGAACATGCCGCACTTCGCGGCCAGCCGCACCAGCGAGGCGCTCGCGGGCGGCGGCGTCGAGTTCCACCGCATGGATCGGGCGCTGCTCGGGCGCTACCTCGACTACTGGACCCGGACCGGCTTCATCACGGCTCCGCTGCAGGCCGCCGCTGTCTGATCCTGGGCTGCGCGCATGAGAGTATCCTGCCGGACCATGCCTTACGAGGGTCGGTGCACGCGATGGCCGCTCAGTTCCTCGCGTTCGTCACGACCTTCGGCCGCGCCGCCCGCTGCGGGTGAGCGGCCATCGCGTGCACCGACCCTCGCACGGAAGGACCGTGGAATACGCGCATGCCGGGCGGGGCGCGATCCCTCTTGTGGCGTGGGGCGGAGACATCATGTCGAGGATGGGACGGCCGTTCGGCCGCCCCATCCTCGACCCTCGCGTATGTACGGGCCCGGCTCGCGGGGGTTGGCGAGTGCGAGTAACCCGGGTCCCGGGATATCTATGTAGTTTCTGGACGCCGTGAATACGCGGACATGCCACAGAACCGTGTGCCGGCCAGTCCATACGGGAGGGTCGAGGCCGGGGCGGCCGAACGGCCGTCCCGGCCTCGACATGATGTCTCCCGGCCACGCCACAAGAGGGAGCGAGCCGCACCGGCGCACGCGCATTCCACGGTCCTTCCGTGCGAGGGTCGGTGCACGCGATGGCCGCTCACCCGCAGGGGACGGCGCGGCCGAAGGTCGTGACGGACCCGAGGAACTGAGCGGCCATCGCGTGCACCGACCCTCGCAAGGCATGGTCCGGCAGGATGCCCGCATGCGCGCGGCCCATCAGCCGCCGGGGAACAGCACCGGGTCGCGCTTGGTCTTGCAGATGTAGCCGGCGGCGTTCTTCACGTCGCAGAGCGCGTCGTTCCAGCCGGCCTTCTGGTCGCTGACGCGGATCTTGATCTCGACGCAATTTTCGAAGCAGCCCGGGTCGTCGGCGCAGGAGCACGAGCTGTTCATGTTGTTGGGCTCGCCGACGTTCCACGGCGGGGTGAAGTCGACGGGCGAGCCGTCGCGCCACTCCCAGTCGAGCACCGGGTCGGGCGGGTCGCAGGTCGCCTGCGGGTCGTCGCGGCGGGCCAGGCCGATCCACGCGTGCTGCTCGCCCGACTTGTCGGCCTTGATGTTGGCGCGCACGAGCTCGATGAGCAGGTCGCTCTCGGCCGCGTCGTGGACGCTGGCGATGCGCACCGCGGTCGTCCCGCCGCTGCGCTTGACGCAGCGGTCGACGGCCTCGTCCCAGGTGATGCCGTCGTCGGGGCACAGCCAGTACACGTGGGACTTGGTCAGCTCGATGCGGCACGGGCTGCAGTCGGGCGCGCCGTCGTCGACCACGCCGTTGCAGTTCTCGTCGTAGCCGTTGCACTGCTCCTTCACGCCCGGGTGGATCTCCGGGATGTCGTCGTTGCAGTCGCCGTTGTTGTCGACGTGGCCCTTCGGCGCCTCGCACGCCTCCTGCGCCGCCGCCTCGCGGTCGCCGTGGCCGTCCGCGTCGTCGTCGGGGTACCACGCGCCCAGCGGCTGGTCGTCGGGGCACGGGCTGACCGGGGGGCCCGTGGTGGTGCTCTCGCCGCCGGTGCTCGTCGGCTCGCCCGTGTCCTCGTACGCAGGGTTGAGCGACAGGGTGCATGCGCCGAGCAGCGGCACGCCGAGGCCGACAGCGAGGCGGGCGTGGCGGAGCGAGAAACGGGTCATGAACGCCGCTCCGAGCGTAACGCAGGCGGCCGGGACGCGCCCGGGCGGCGGCGTGAGCGAGCCTTCAGCGCGGCGGCGGGCCGTCGTCGCCGACGTGGGTCAGCGCCTCGCGCTCGAGCGCGAAGACGTGCTCGTCGTCGGCCTCGAGCTCGCGCAAGGTCTGGGCGAGGCGCAGCAGATACTCGAGGTTGGCGCCGCTCGGGCCGCGGCTGCCGACGATCTGACGGGCGATCGCCGGCAGCGGGGCGGGGCCGAGGTAGTGCGGGTTGTCCGAGGTCGCGAGGTACGTGCGCGCGCTTGCGATCACGACCGGCGCGCCGGGGCGCAGCAGCTCGAGCGCGAGCTCGATCCGCGCGTAGCCGCCGCGCTCGCGGTGGTCGAGGCCCGCGAGCACCTCGGCGGCGACGTCCGGCGCGACGCGGTAGGCGACGCCGTGGCAGCGCGCGCCGGGCTCGGGCACGAGGGTGACGACGCGGCCGGGCGCCTCGGGCACGCCGCGGTGGTCGGGCGAGCCCTGCCAGAACCGGCGGGTCCAGCCGTCGACGCGCGCCGGGTGGCGCTCGCGGTGGACGAAGTCGGGGCGCCACATCAGCGAGCCGTAGCCGAACAGCCACAGGTCTGGTTCTTGGGACATGGCGGATCGTTCAGGTCCGAAGGGCCAGGTCGGAGGTCGACTCAGGCGTGGACCGGCGGCACGCGGTCGGCCCACGGGCGCGCGCGCTCGAGCTGGCCGGCGAGCCGCAGCAGCGTCGCCTCGGCGGCGAAGCGGCCGACGAGCTGGACGCCGACGGGCAGGCCGGCGGGGCTCCAGCGCAGCGGCACCGACATCGCCGGCTGGCCGGTGACGTTGAAGACGGGGGTGAAGGGGATGAACTCGTAGACGCGGTCGACCTGCGACGTCGCGTCGAGCAGGCGCTGGATGACCGCGCCGGCGCCGACCCGGCCGAGCGCGCGCATCACCAGCGCCTCGGCGCGCCGCGGCTGCAGCTCGCCGATCGCGACCGGCGGGCGGCTCAGCGTCGGCGTCAGCAGCAATTCGTGGTCCGCGAAGAACGGCGCGACGCGGCGCGAGATGTCCGAGAGCGTGCGCTGGGCGGCGACGAAGTCGGCGGCGGAGGTGTTGCGGCCGAGCAGGGCGAGCGTCCAGGTCGAGACCTCGAAGTCGCGGGCGGTGGCCTTGCGGCCGAGGCTGCGCTGGCCGTGGGCGACCTCCGCGGCCGTCTCGCCGCAGATCATCGTGAAGAAGGCGCGCGAGAAGGCGGGGCCGTCGACCGCGGGGGCGGCCTCGACGAGCTCGTGGCCGAGGTCGCGCAGCAGGGCGACGGCGTCCTCGACGGCGGCGACGCACTCGGGGTCGACGGCGCCGCCGAGCAGCGCGCGGGTGGTGTAGGCGATGCGCAGGCGGCCGGGCTCGGTGGTGACCTCGGCGAGGAACGGGCGGGCTTGCGGCGGGGGATAGTTCGGGGCGCCGGGGTCGGGTCCGGCGGAGAGGTCGAGCAGGGCGGCGCTGTCGCGGACCGAGCGGGTGAGCGCGTGCTGGACGGCGCAGCCCTGCCACAGGTCGCCGCGCTCGGGGCCCGAGGGGGTGCGGCCGCGGGTCGGCTTGAGGCCGAACACGCCGCAGCACGCCGCGGGGATCCGGATCGATCCGCCACCGTCGCCGCCGCTGGCGAACGGGACCACGCGGGCGGCCACCGCCGCCGCCGAGCCGCCGCTCGAGCCACCTGGCGTTCGGGACAGGTCCCACGGGTTGCGGGCCGGGCCGTGCAGCAGCGGCTCGGTGAACGGCGTGAGGCCGAACTCGGGGGTCGCGGTCTTGCCGACGGCGATCAGGCCGGCGGCGCGGTAGCGACGGACGATCTCGCTGTCCGCGCCCGGGACGAAGTCGCGGTAGAAGCGGCTGCCGCTGCGCAGCGGCGCGCCCGCGTAGGCGCCGAGCAGGTCCTTGAGCAGGAACGGCACGCCGCTGAGCGGGCCGTCCGGCAGCGGCTCGCGGGCGACGCGGCGGGCCTCGTCGTACATCGGCGCGACCACGCAGCCGAGCCGGGGGTTGACCGCCTCGATCGCGGCGATCGCCGCCTCGACCAGCTCGGTCGGGTGGAGCTCGCCGGCGCGGACGAGCTCGGCGAGGCCGAGGCCGTCGCGTTCGGTGAGGGCGGTGGCGGCGGCCAGCGGCATGATGGTGCTCGGCTCAGGGCTTGTTCGCGGCGCCGGGGGTGACGTTCTTCGTGAACGCCCAGTCGGAGGCGGCGTCGTTGGTGTCGTTGCCGTTGGGGATGCGGGCGAGGCTGCCGGCGTTGGCGTTGCTGTCGATGACGTTGGCGGGGAGGGCCGTGCCCTCGACGAGCGTCTTGGTGCCGATGGCGCCGAGGTTGGCCATCGTGATCGCGCCGCCGTAGGAGAGGGCGTCGAGGACGACCTTGTTGACGCTGTCGACGAGGGCGATACCGTCGGGGTTGCCGTTCTGGACCGCGTTGGTGGGCACGGCGAACTGCACGAAGGTGACGCCCGGCGGGACCGCGAAGCCGGCGGGGCCGATCACGAGGTAGCTGTCGTTGGCGAGCACGCCGTTGCCGAGGTTGACCGTCGTGTAGACCGGCGCCGGGTTGGCGCTGCCGTTGACGAGCAGCACCTGCAGGCCGGTCAGGTTGACGGGCGCGCCGGTGAAGTTGAAGATCTCGATGAACTCGGCGGCGTCGGTGCCGATCTGGTCGTAGTCGACCTCGTTGATGATCAGCGTCTGGAGCTTGCAGGGCATGCAGTCCGGGCCGCCGCAGTCGACCTGGGTCTCGCCGCCGTTCTTGATCGCGTCGTTGCAGCTCGGCGCGACGCACTTGTTCGCGGTGCACACGCCGCTCAGGCAGTCGCCGGCGATCTCGCACTTCGCGTCGGTGCCGCAGGCGTCGCAGTCGGGGCCGCCGCAGTCGACGTCGGTCTCTTCGGCGTTCTGGACCGTGTCGTCGCAGGCCGCGGGCGCGCACACGTCGGCGTCGCAGACCCCGCTGCCGCAGTCCGACGGGTCCGCGCAGCCCTCGCCGTCGCCGCACGCGTCGGGGCAATCGCCGCCGCAGTCGATGTCGGTCTCGCCGCCGTCCTTCTTGCCGTCGTCGCAGGCCGCGGCCACGCACACGCCCTTGGAGCAGCTCAGGCTGATGCAGTCGGCGTCGACGAGGCAGGCGAGCTCGTCCTCGCAGGCCGGGCAGCTGCCGCCGCAGTCGACGTCGGTCTCGTCCTGGTTCTGCACGCCGTCCATGCAGCCGGGCAGCGGCTCGCCGGTCGAGCTCGAGCCCCCGCTGCTGCTGCTCGAGCCGGTGTCAGTGCCGGTCGAGGTGTCGGTGCCGGTCGAGGTGCCCCCGGTCGAGGTGCCCGTGTCGGTGTCGCTCGCGGACTGGCCGGTGCTGTCCTGCTCGGTGGCGTTGCTCGTGCTCGGGACGTCGGTGCTGGTCGAGACGTCGCCGGTCGGGCCGTCGGTGCCGCCGAGCGTGGTGGTCGGGCTCGTCGCGGTGTTGCCGGTCAGCTCCTCGCTGACCGTCGACTCGCCGCCGGTGTCGACGGGGCCGGTCGACAGCGTGTCGGTCTCGACGCCGGGGACGCCGGCGGAGCTACACGCGACGAGCAGGGCGAGGGTGGTGAGGGCGAGGGACTGGACGGGGACAGCGAGCGTGACAGGCCAAGGGCGAAGCATGCCGGGAGGGTAGCGGAGAATCTCGCCGCGAGCGCGGCGCCGCTGGGGCCAGTCGCGCCGCGTCGGCGGAGTTTTGTCGCACGGCCGGACGCGCCGGCCCGCGTGGGCGGGGTGCGGCCGACCCGGGTTCGACCGGACCGGACGGGCCACGGGATGCCGCGGGGTGCCGCGGGACGCTACGGGATGTAGAGCGGCTTGAGGGCCATGCCGCCGGGGTAGGCGTAGGCCGAGTTGGCGCCGACGCTCTGGTAGCCGACGACGATGACGCCGAACTTGTCGTCGCTCTCGGCGACGTAGACCTTGGGCTCGTCGCCGGGGGCGAGCAGGTAGTCGGCGACCTCGTACTGCAGGCCGTTGACCGAGTTGATGAGGTAGTAGCTGTCGTCGGGGACCGGGGTCTTGTTGACGCTGACCGGCGCGGAGCCCTTGACGCGGATGATCTGGGCGTAGTTGAGGTCGTAGTCGACGCCCGTGACGAACACGTAACGGTCGAGGAACTGCTCGATCGGGATCATCTGGTACATCGCCGGGTCGCCCTTGTCGCCGGCCTCCTCGTTGCCGACGAGGTACTGCACCGGCAGGAACGGCCCCGTGCCCTGGAACGTGAAGCTGCTGCCGTTGGCGACCGAGATCTCCTTGAAGGCGCCGCGCTCGTTGAGCGTGAACGGCGTGCCCGGCTGCTGCGGGTCGGTCGCGATCGTCACGCCCGCCTCGCCGGCGTAGACGCGCCAGATGTGCGGCTCGCTGGCCCGCAGCGGCGCGTGGGCGCCGACGTACTTGCTGCCCCAGTACTCGATCGGCAGCATCTGCTCCTGGAGGTGGTTGCAGAAGCCGGCGGAGTCGAACGGGACGAACGCGCAGGCGGTCGCGCCGAGCACCCAGATCGGCTTGTCGGCGTGGACCAGCGTGCCCGACACGTCGTGGGTGTCGTACTCGAGGTTGGTGATCGACGACGCGCCGACCTGCAGCACGTCGAACTTGTTGATCGTCACCGAGCCGGTCTGGCCGGCGAGGACCTTGGGCACCGGGACGTCGTTGCCGGCGGTGTCGCGGCGCGGGGTCCACTCGATCGTGGTGTCGTTCTCCAGCGCGACGACGTTGAAGTAGCTCGGGCGCCCGTTCTTGTCGTCGGGGAGCTTGGCGCTGACGAACGGCGGGTACGAGGCGATCACGTAGTCCTGGCGCAGCGTCTTGAGCGGCAGCAGCATCGACGAGTCGTTGCTGGCGCTGTTCTTGAGCGGCGAGTGCAGGTACGCGATCACCGGGATGTCGCTCTTGACGCGGTAGACCCCGCCCGAGCGGACCGTCGAGTAGCCGCTGATGACGTCGTTGGTCAGCTCGAAGATGTGGCTCTCGCCCGGGGCCAGCAGCACCGGCTCGCCGAGCGCGTCGTCCTGGTGGGTGCCGTTGGGCGCGAAGTACAGCTGGAGCTCCGCGGTCTCCTTGTCGTCCGGGTTGCCGACGATGAGCGCGTCGAAGAACTCGGTCACGTCGTCGTCGCCGTTGTTGCTGCGCACCCGCAGCGCGACGAACTCGCAGCCGACCGAGTTGGGCTCCTTGCTGGCCACCTCGCACGGGCCGACGCAGGTCGACGCGGTGTTCTCGCCGCTCGGCTCCGAGCAGACCTGATGCGAGTCGCAGGCGATCTGCTCCCACGCGAGGCCCGACGGCTTGCAGACCTCGCGGGTGGCCGCGTCGGCGCAGCGCTCCTCGCCGGGCTGACACAGCAGCTTGAAGCCGGTGGTCGTCAGGTCGTCGGGGCCGGTCGAGGTCGTCGCCGGACCGGATGTGCCCGAGCCGGCGTCGGAGTCGGTCTCCGTGGTCGCGCTGGGCCCCGGGCACGCGGCCAGCGCGGCGAGCAGGGGGAGCGTCAGGAGGTTGGAGGCGGGGAGGGGACGGAGCATGGGGGCGATAAGCTTGAAGGTAAGCATGGGCTCCTGCGGCGGCGTCGGTCAGCCGCCCTCTTTGGCGACGACCTGGAAGTCGATGAGGATCTCGATGACGTCCTGGGTGACGCTGAGCGCGAGGGTGTCGAAGAGGATCGTGCTGCCCTCGACGCCGACCTCCTTGTAGTTGATGGTGATGCCGACCTGCTCGCTGAGGTCCTTCTTGAAGCGCTCGACGAGCTTCTTGTTCTTGTCGACCAGCTCCTGGTCGGTCGCGGCGATCTCACCGATGCCCTCGCCGCCGGTGACGCGCAGGTCGTCGGTCGGGGTGACGTGGATCTCGTCGTCGGCGCCGAGCTCGACCTGCAGCGTGGTGACGGCGTCGGCGTAGCCGCAGTAGCCGTCCTGCGTGCGCCACACGCGAAAGCCGGCCTCGAGCTGGTTGGTGTCCGCGAGGCCGCCGGGGGCCAGCGACTCGAGCGTGACGCCGTACAGGCCGTCGGGGTCGGGCGCGCCCTTGTCGTTGTAGGTGCGGGAGATCTCGCCCTCGGTGATCATCCGCTGGCTCATGCCGAGCAGCAGGCCCGGGTGCATCTGCACGACCATCGGCACGCCCATCGGCAGCGCGTCGCCGACCTTGACCGCGACGCTGCGCGGGAGGTCGAGGTTGGTCTGCATGGCGAGCGAGATCACCTTGGTGTCGGTGAACACCTGGAACTCGCGCGCGGCGAGCTTGACCTCGTTGCCGCCGATCGTCCACGGCTCGAAGTGCAGCAGCTCGGTCGTGCCGAACTGCTCGCGCAGCGCCTCCGTCGACAGGATCTCGAACGCGCCCTGGATGTTGGAGAAGTGGTCCTCGTCGAAGATGAAGCCCTGGGCGTTGAGGTCCATGCGGCGCACGGTGGCCAGCTCGTAGCCGGCGACCAGCGAGGAGCTGCCGTCCTCGTTCTGCTGCAGGCGCAGCGGGATGGCGATCTCCGCGTAGCCGCTGCCGGCGCCGCTCGGGTCCTCGCCGTCCTTGAGCACGAAGTCGAAGTCGAGGCTGAACAGCACGCAGCGGCTGCAGTTCGGGACCGGCTCGATGCTGATCACCGGCGCGGTCGCCGGCGTGAAGTCGATGTCGATCAGGCCGAGCGAGAGCTTGCTGGCGAACGGGACCTTGCCGCCGACGACCCCGGTCAACAAGTTGTTGATGCCCTGCTCCGACAGCACCATCGCCATCGGGAAGCTGTTGCGGTCGGGGATCTCCGGCAGCAGCACGCCGTCGTCCTTGAACGAGGCCTGGAACGCCGCCTCCTGATCCTCGCAGTCGAACGCGGCCGGCTCCGGTCCGGGGCAGCCCCCCGTCAACGCGCCGATGCCAGCGGTACACAGGGCTCCCAGGGCGATCTTCGTGTTCATGGTGCGCATCCTTAAGCGGGCCGCAGCGGCCGTATATGCCGGGTAGGGCGGGAAAGTACCCCGACAGCCTCAGTATGACCCCGGGCGGCGAGAAAAAACAAGCTCGCGCTCATGCGCGCATCGTCTCCGCGCCCCGCCTGCGCGCCGCCTCCAGGCGCCGCGACCGTGGTTGATACCAGGTCCCACGAAGCTGGCGAAAGAACCATCCCTGCACTCGTGGAGCGACCGCGGAGGCCCGCACGCGGCTCCGGCCGCGCTCCAGGACGCCAGGGTCGCGCCGCAGCGGCGCCGGGGCGGGCAGGGCAGGCGGCGCAGGGAAACGTTTGTGGCCCGCGCAGTCGCTGGTATCGTGCGGCAGATGGCCCGGGCATTACCCAACTTACTCCGGACGACAGGTTTCCTGGCGCTGTGCCTCGGCGCCGCCGCGGGGCTCGGTTGCAACTCCGACGACCCGATCACCACGCTGGGTCCGATCGACCTGACGACCACGGGCGAGGAGACGACGGTGGTCAACGTGTTCACGACGGGCGAGCCGGACCCGTCGACGACCACGGGGCCGCCGCCGAAGCCGGAGACGACCTGTCGCGACGCGCTCGCGTGCCTGATCAACTGCGCGATCAACCTCCCGAACCCGACGCCCCCCGAGCAGGACTACGGCTGCTTCATCGAGTGTCAGGAGGGCCTGACCACCGAGGAGGTGCTCGACCTCATCCGCCTCACCAGGTGCGTCGGCGAGTACTGCACGGCCCAGGGCAAGTGCACCAACGAGCCCGGCGCCGACAACTCGATGTGCCAGTCCTGCGTGCTCGTCAGCCTCAGCGCCACCAAGCCGCCCGTCATGGGCTGCGAGGTGCAGGCCATGGATTGCAAGTGAATTACAGGATGTATCCGATGACCTGGACCCGCGCCCTGATCTCCACCGGTGTGCTGCTCGTCGCGGCGACCGTCGCCAGCCCGCTCCACGCCGCCCCGGCCGAGGCCGAGGCCGCCTCCACCCCCACGCCCGCTTCCACGCCGGAGTCGAAGCCCGCGGAGGCCAAGGTGTCGGTGTCGACGCGTGACAAGCGACCGCGGCGTCGGCAGCCGCCGGCGGGCGTGGTGCTCGACGAGAAGACGGGCAAGGTCCGCGACACCCGCAAGTGGATCTATCGCTACTCGCCGGAGCGTCACCTGTTCGAGCTCGGCGTGTTCGGCGGCCTGTTCATCGCGCCGTCCGACCACGACCTCTACGACCCCGACACGCGCCCGGCGGAGCCGCTGTGGCGGGCGAGCGCGGACGTCGGCGCGCGCCTGGCCTACTTCCCGCTGCGCTTCCTCGGCTTCGAGGGCGAGTTCGCGGCGATCCCCACCTTCGTCCGCAACCCCCGCAACGACCGCGCCTTCGTCTACTCCGCGCGCGGCCACGCGATCTTGCAGCTGCCGTACCGCGTCGCGCCGTTCGTGCTCGGCGGCTACGGCGGGCTCGGGGTGATGTCGGCCGCCAACGCGCTCGGCAACGACCTCGACCCGACCGGCCACTTCGGCGGCGGCGTGAAGATCTACATCAGCCGCATGGCGGCGTTCCGCGTCGAGGGCCGCGGCCTGGTCTCCGCGCAGGCGACCAAGCTGTCGCCGCAGTTCACGACCCACGCGGAGATCCTCGCCGGCTTCAGCCTCGTGCTCGGGCGCGTCCGACCGCTGCCCAAGCCGAAGGACCTCGACCCCGACAAGGACGGCTTCCTCGACCCCGACGACAAGTGCCCGAAGCTCGCCGGCGTCGCGCCCGACGGCTGCCCGGCGATCGACAGCGACAACGACACGTTCCTCGACAACGTCGACAAGTGCCCGTTCGAGGCCGGCGTCGCGCCCGACGGGTGCCCGCCGCCCGACCGCGACAAGGACACCTTCCTCGACCCGGTCGACGCGTGCCCCGACGAGCCCGGCATCGCGCCCGACGGGTGCCCGCCGCCGCCCGACACCGACGGCGACGGCATCATCGACAAGCTCGACAAGTGCCCGCTCGAGCCGGAGAACTACAACGGCTACGAGGACGAGGACGGCTGCCGCGACCAGCTGCCCGAGAAGGCCAGGGACTACGACAACCGCCCGATCCCCGGCATCTTCTTCGAGTTCGGCAAGGACAAGATCCAGAAGAAGTCGCACAAGAACCTCGACGCCGCGGTCGCCGTGTTCAAGGAGTTCCCGAGCCTGCGCATCGAGATCTCCGGCCACACCGACGACGTCGGCA